>Ga0164242_10001446_pt1 | contig 28135 bp, 15 predicted proteins | sample OricomgcompostMG_FD_108783 | JGI IMG/M metagenome (GOLD analysis project Ga0164242, IMG submission 108783) | Miracle-Growth compost microbial communities from Emeryville, California, USA - Original compost - Miracle growth compost (MG) ...
AGATCGCCGGTCAGGTCGAGCGTGAACGATTCGTTGAACGCGAGCGACGCCTCGTCGCCGAGTTGCGCCGACAGCCAGATTTCCTTCTGCGGCTCGGTGAGCGGCGCATCGGTGACCGCTTCGATCTCGACCGCCGGCGCCGCGACCACGCGCTCGCCGCTGCCGCCGAGAATGCCGACGCGCTGCAATGCATCGATGCTCGCGATGAACGCGTCGCCGACGCGGCGGATGTCGTCGTCCGAATGGCTCGTCGTCAGGAAGCACGGGAAGCCTTCCATGATGTGCACGCCGAGGTAGCGCATGTACGCGAAGAACAGGCTGCCGAGCCGATCCTCGCCGGCGAAGCTGATGTAGAACCAGCTGGAGAACGACTCGGCCCGCGCGGCGATGCCGACGTTCTCCAGATGCGCGTTGATCCGCCGCACGAGGCCGTCCATCCGCGCGGCGAGCGTGGCCTGCAACGCCGGGCCCGCCGCCTCGAGGTGCAGCAGCACCGCTTTCATCGCGGCCAGCACGACCGGATGGCGCACGAACGTGCCGGCGAAGAAGGTCGGCGGCACTTCGGGCACCGACGCGTCGCCGAACTGCCACTGGCCGCCGTCGAGCGCGTCCATGAACTTCGCGCTGCCGGCGAGCACGCCGACCGGCAGGCCGCCGCCGACCACCTTGCCGTAGGTCGCCATGTCGCCCTGGATGCCCCAGTAGCCCTGCATGCCGGCCGGATGCACGCGAAACCCGGTCACGACCTCGTCGAAGATCAGCGCGGATTCGTTCGCCGCGGTGACCTCGCGCAGTTGCTGCACGAATTCCTTCGGCCGCAGGTTCGGATGACGCGACTGCACCGGCTCGATCAGCACCGCGGCGATGTCGTCGATGTTCGCCTTGATCCATGCGAGGCTTTCCGCCTTCGCATACGGCAGCACGACCATGTTGGCGACCGAGCGCTGCGGAATGCCGGGCGCGAGCGGGAACGCGCGCGGCTGGCCGGCGTCGCTGCCCGGCTTGACCAGCACTTCGTCGAACTGGCCGTGATAGTCGCCGTCGAAACAGACCACCTTGTCCTTGCCGGTCGCCGTGCGCGCGACCCGCATCGCCGCCATCACGGCTTCCGAGCCGGTATTGCAGAACGTGACGCGCTGATGCCCGGTCATCTTCGCGAACAGTTGCGCGACCTCGCCGGCGAGCGGCGACTGCGGCCCGATCGCGAAGCCTTCGGCCAGTTGCGCGCCGACCGCGTCGACCACGAAGTCCGGCGTGTGGCCGAACGCGGTCTGACCGTAGCCGTTCACGAGGTCGATGTATTCGTTGCCGTCGACGTCCCAGATTTTCGAGCCCTTCGAGCGCTGCGCGACGATCGGATACACGAGTTCCTTCCATTCCTCGCGAAAGCCGCTCGCGGTGCGCGGGTCGGCGAGCACCGGCCGGTACGACTGCGTGAGCGCCTTCGAGGTCGGCGTTTTCGCGCCGTAGCGCGCGGACAGGTCCGCGATGAACGCCCTCTGCGCGTCGGTCATCTGCGCGGCGTGGGTCGCGCCCGGCTTGTACGCGGTGAAGCGCGTCGGCCGGTTGTCGTCGAACTGGATTGCGGGGGCGGCGGCGGCCGGGGTGGCGGCGGCGACGGCCGGGGCCGGTTGCGGCGCGGCGGTCGCGGCGGTCGCGATGGTCGCGATGGTCGTTGCGGCGGGCTGCGGCGCGGCGGCCGCGAGCGGGGCCGCCGGCGTCGCCTGGAGCGCCGGCGGCGCGCCGCGCAGTACGTCGAGTTGATGCGCGATCAGCGACTGCATCGCGGCCAACTGGTCGCGCATCACCGAATGGAGTTCGCCGGTCGCCGGGACCGCCGTCGCGACGGCGGCGGGCGCGGCCACGGCGGCGACCGGCAGCGCCGGCGCGGCCGGTGCGGCTTGAGCGGCCGGTGCCGGCGCCGCGGCGGCGACCGGTGCGGCCACCTCCACCGCAGCCGCGACGGCCGGCGCCTGCGCATCCGGCGGCAACACGCCGTCGAGGAAGCCGGCCAGCGCGGGCAACGTCGGATAGTCGCTCATGATCTGCCGGAAGCTGATCGTCACGTCGTAGCGGCGGCGGATCTGCCGCGATACCTGCCCCATGAACAACGAGTCGTAACCGAGGTCCCAGAACGTCACGTCCGGGTTCGACGTATCCGGCGCCTCGCCGGACATGTCGGTGAGGAGCGACGCCAGTTCGGCGATGAGACGCGGTTTGCGGTCGGTCGGGATGGCTTGGGTCATGGCGGTGTCGGGGATAGCGGTTGTCGCGTCGGACGGCGCGGGCGCGGCAGGCGCCGCGGCGGCCGTCGTCGGCTGGCGTGAAGAAGCCGGTGCGGGGGCGTCGATCCAGTGCCGCTCCGGCTCGAACGGATAAGTAGGCAGCGAAATGCGGCGGCCGGCGTCGTGCCGCACGGCTCGCCAGTCCGGCGTGACGCCGTTCAGCCACAGCCGCCCGGTCGTCTCCGCGAACACGGCCAGCTCGCGCTCGCGCAGCGCGAAGTCGGGCAGCGACGCGAGCGCGCCCAGATGCCGGTCCTTCGGCAGGCCCTGCATCGCGAAGGTCGACAGCGTCCTGCCGGGCCCCACTTCGAGCAGCAGCGGCCTGCCGTCGGCGGTCACGGTCGCGAGCGCGTCGGCGAAACGCACCACGTCGCGGCAATGGCTCGCCCAGTAGCGTCCGGACACCGGCCGGTCCAGCGCCGCCCATTGCCCGGTGACCGACGACACGTACGGAATCGTCGGCGCCGAGAAACGCAGGCTGTCGGCCACTTTCGCGAGTTCGTCGACGACGCCGGCCATCATCCGCGAGTGGAACGCATGCGACGTATGCAGGCGCCGATGCTCGACGTCCTTCGCCTTCAGCACGGCCTCGAACGCGTCGATGGCCGCGAACGGGCCCGCGACCACGCTCAGCGACGGCGCGTTGACGGCGGCGAGGTCCACGTCGTCGGGCAGCATCGGCCGCAGTTGCGCTTCGGACAGCCGCACGCCGAGCATCGCGCCCGGCTCGGCGGACTGCATCAGCGCGCCGCGCCGCGCGATCAGCGTGAGCGCGTCGTCGAACGGGATCGCGCCGGCCACGCACGCGGCGACGAGTTCGCCGATGCTGTGGCCGACCATCGCCGTCGGCGTCACGCCGCGCGCGATCCATAGCTGCGCGAGCGCGTACTCGACGAGAAACAGCGCCGGCTGCGCATACACCGTCGAACGGATCGGATGCGGCGTGTCGTCGCCCGCAGCCGGTTCGCCGAACAGCAACGTGCGGAGGTCGAGCCCGAGGTGCGGCGCGAGCGCGTCGGCGCCGGCGTCGATCCACTGCCGATAGACCGGCTCGGTGCGATACAGCGCGTCGCCCATGCCCGGATACTGCGCGCCCTGGCCGGGGAACATGAACACCACCGGCGGTGCGTCTTGCGGCGCCTGCGCGCCGGCCGCCCCGTTGCGCAGCTTCGTCGCGGCGTCGGCCAGATCCGCGGCGACGACGACCGCGCGATGCGCGAACGCGCGCCGGCCGGTTTGCAGCGTCGCGGCGACATCGGCCAGCGCGAGGTCGGGATGCGCGGCCAGATGCGTCGCGAGGTTTGCCTTCGCGCGTTCGAGCGCCGCCGCGCTGCGCGCCGACAGCGGCACGATCTGCGGGCCGGCCTGCGGCTCGCGCGCACGCACGCGGCACGGCGCTTCCTCCAGCACCAGATGGACGTTGGTGCCGCCGACCCCGAACGAACTGACGCCGGCGCGGCGCGGCGTCGGACCGGCGGGCCACGGGCGCGCCGCGACGTTGAAGAAGAACGGGCTGCCGGCCGGATCGATCGCCGGGTTCGGCGCGCTGAAATGCAGCAGCGGCGGCAGGACGGCATCGCGCAGCGCGAGCGTCGCCGCGATGAAGCCGGTCACGCCGGCGGCCGCGTCGAGGTGTCCGACGTTGGCCTTCGCCGAGCCGAGCGCGCAGAACTGGCCGTCGTCGGCGCCGCCCTCGCGGAACGCCTGCACGAGCCCGGCGAACTCGATCGGGTCGCCGAGCGGCGTCGCCGTGCCGTGCGCCTCGACGTAGCCGATCGACGCCGGCTCCACGCCGGCGTCCGCATGCGCGCCCGCGATCGCGCGGGCCTGCGCATCGACGCTCGGCGCGGTGAAGCCGACCTTGTCCGCGCCGTCGTTGTTGATGCCGACGCCGCGGATCACCGCGTAGACCGGATCGTCGTCGGCGAGCGCGTCGTCGAGGCGCTTGAGCAGCACGACCGCCGCGCCGCTGCCGAACACGGTGCCCTTCGCGTCGGCGGCGAACGGCCGGCACACGCCGTCGGACGCGCCCATCCCGCCTTCCTCGTAGAAGTAGCCGCGCTTCTGCGGAAACGTGACCGACGCGCCGCCGGCGAGCGCCATCTCGCAGCGTCCGGCCCGCAGGCTGTCCACCGCGAGGCCGATGGCCGTCATCGACGTCGAGCACGCGGTCTGCACCGACACCGCGGGGCCGGTGAGGCCGAGCTTGTACGCGGTGCGGGTCGCGACGAAGTCGCCGGCGCCGACCAGCTTCTGGTACTCGCCGATCTGGAACTGGCTCGTGAAGTCGTCGATGACCGCGCGATCGGACAGCACGTGCTTCAGGAAGTAGGTGTTCATCGACGTGCCGGCGAACACGCCGACCGCGCCGCCGATCGCCGCCGGATCGTAGCCGGCGTCCTCGAACGCTTCCCACGCGATCTGCAGGAAGAGGCGCTGCTGCGGGTCGGTCAGCGCCGCCTCGCGCGCGAGCATGCCGAAGAAGCCGGCGTCGAAACGGTCGACGTCCGCGAGGATCGGCCGCGCCTTCACGTAGCTCGGGTCGCGGCGCGCGGCGTCGTCGAAGCTGTCGTCCAGTTCGGCGACGTCGAAATGCGTGATGCAGTCGCGGCCCGCGAGCAGATTGGCCCAGAAACCGGCGACGTCGCGCGCGCCGGGAAAGCGCCCGGCCATGCCGATCACCGCGATCGCCGCGCCGTCGTGGCGGGGCGCGCCGCGGCGGCGCGCATGCGTGCCGTCGGCCGCGCGCCCGACGCTCGCGCGCAGATGCGCGGCGAGCGCGTCGACGTTAGGATGGCGAAACAGATCCACGAGCGCGACGTCGGCCGACATGTCGCGCGCGATGACCGCGTGCACGCGCATCAGATCGAGCGAGCGCAGCCCGAGGTCGAAGAAATTCGCGCGGCGATCGACCGGGCGGCCGAGCAGCCCGTCGAAGATCGCCGCGAGCCTGCCGGCGAAGTCGTCGTCGACCGACGCCGTGGCCGGCGCGGCCGGCTGCGCGTCGAGGCCGGCCAGCAGCGCGCGGCGATCCACCTTGCCGTTCGGCGTCAACGGGAAGTCCGGCAGCACGCGCAGTGCCGCCGGCATCATGTAGTCGGGCAACGCGGCCTTCAGATGCGCGCGCAGCGCGTCGACGACAGCGCCGGCATCGACCGCTCTGGCCGCCTCGACCTTCACGAAGCCGGCGATCGACTTGCCGATGCGGCCGTCGAACGCCGCGACGGCCGCATCGGCGACGCCGGGCGCCGCGCGCAGCGCGTGTTCGATCTCGTCCAGTTCGATGCGCTTGCCGGCGATCTTGATCTGCCGGTCGTTGCGGCCGAGAAAATCGATCGCACCGTCCGCGCGCCGGCGAACCAGGTCGCCGGTGCGATACAGCGTGCCGCCCGCCACGAACACGTCGTCGATGAACTTCTGCGCGGTCAGTTCGGGCCGGTTCAGGTAGCCGAGCGCCACGCCGTCGCCGCCCGCGACGAGTTCACCGACTTCGCCGTCGGCGACCGGCGCCAGTTGCTCGTCGACGATGTACACGCGCGTGCCGGCGATCGCGTCGCCGATCGGAATCGCGTCGCCGCGGGCCAGCGCGTCGCTGTCGCGTGGAATGCGGTAGCAGCAGGTGAACGTCGTGTTCTCGGTCGGCCCGTAGCCGTTGACGATCTGCAACGCCGGGCACGCGTCCATCACCTTGCGCACGTGCACCGGCGACAGCACGTCGCCGCCGGTCAGCACTTCCGCGAGCGGCGCAAACGCTTCGAGCCGGTGATCGGCGAGCGCATTGAAGAGGCCGGCCGTGAACCACGCACTGGTGACGCCGAGCCGCGCGATCTCCGACGCGATCGTGTCGAGTGACGGCTGTACCTCGTTGACGATCGCCGCGCAGCCGCCGTTCAGCAGCGGCCCCCAGATTTCCAGCGTGCTCGCGTCGAACGCGAGCGGCGCGAGGTTCAGAAAGCGGGTGCGCGGCGACAGATCCGCGAAGGTCTGGCCGTCGACGAGACGCACGATCGCGCGGTGCGGGACGACCACGCCCTTCGGCTTGCCGGTCGAGCCGGACGTGTACATGATGTACGCCGCGTCGTCGCCGCCGGCCGCGTGCAGCAGGGCCGGCGCGGCGCTCGCTGAGGAGCCCAGAACATCCGCGAGATCGACCCAGTTGCCATAGCCGCCGGACGTTCGGTCCGCACCGGCGTTCTCCGCGTGCTCCGCGATCACGAGCGTCGGCGCGCAGTCGTCGATCACGAAGTCGAGTTGCGCGCGCGGATAAGCCGGGTCGAGCGGCACGTAGACGGCGCCCAAGCGCAGGATCGCCAGCATCAACGCGACCGTATCGCGGCTGCGCGACACCATGATCGCGCAGCGCTCGCCCTGCCGCAGGCCGCGGTCGTGCAGGATCGCGGCGATGCGGGCCGAGCGCTCGCGAAGCGCGGCATAGCTTTCTTCGCCCGTCGCGTCGATCGCCGCGGTCCGCTCGCCGAACCCGGCACATACGGCCTCGAAGCGCGCCGCGACGCCTTGCGCATGACCTGCCCCGTCCGGCAGATCGCTCAGATATCCGTCCCTGTGTGACATATGTCGCCCTCCGCTGATGTGGGCCCGTTCCGGACCGAACGGCATGCGGCCGGCGAAAGCAGCCGTCGCAAACGGCCGGTCTCACCGGTTCGTCACCGTGTGCATTGTGACAAGCCGATTACCGCGGTAAATTCACGAAACGAAAGTCACCACCCCCGTACGAACACGCCCGCCTCATCACGCCAACGCGGCGGGCACCGTAATCGAAATTTAAGCTGGGAAGGAAATTCCATCGGTTCGCCGTCGCACACACGACCGAAAAGCCGCTATCGGTCTCGCGGATATCGGGTTAAGCTGCGCGGCGCAAACAGGGAATCAATAAAGACGCGGGATGTACGGCCGCCACGCGCAATCGCGACAATCGTCACCGTGGACGCGGCCGGTGACGCGACACGGTTACCAACGTAAAAGCGGCGGCGATTATTCGATTTGCATCGAATAATCGCCGCCGGTGAATCCGGGGTTTCAATGCATTCGTTTCCGGTTCTCCCGCCCGATGCGCAACACGTTCATCTATGGCAGTGGAATCTCGATGTCGGCGACAGCGAAATCGACCGGTACTGGGCGACGCTGTCCGCCGAAGAGCGCGAACGCGCCGGCCGGTTCCGCTTCGAAACACATCGCCGCCGCTTCGTTGCCGGACGCGGCGAACTGCGGCGAATCCTCGGCCGCTATCTGGCGCAGGCGCCGCAGGCGCTCGCGCTCGGCTATGGTCCGCAGGGCAAGCCGAACTGCGCGGCCGGGCCCGGCGGATGGGTGCCGTGCTTCAATCTGAGCCACAGCGGCAATACGGCGGCGCTCGCGGTGTCGAACGGCTTCGAGGTCGGCATCGACGTCGAGGAAATGCGCGCACTCGACGACGCGCTGCCGCTCGAAGCCTTCTCCGCGCGCGAGCGCGCGGCCTTCGCCGCGTTGCCCGACGCGCAGCGGCAAGCGGCGTTTTACGAAAACTGGACCCGCAAGGAGGCGTGCCTGAAGGCGCTCGGCACCGGCTTTACGCTGCCGCCCGATCATTTCGAGTTCGACGTGTCGATCCACGGCGATACGGCGCCCTGCCGCGTCGGCGGCGACGCGCGCGAAGCCGCGCGCTGGCGCGTTCGCGCGCTGCCATCGAAGCCGGCCTGCGCGGGCGCGGTGGCCGCCCGACGCACGGACTGGTCGATCGTCGTGATGAACTGACGACGCGTGCGCCGCGTCACGCCTTCAACTGGCTCGCCCGTTTCATCACGTCGACGCCATAGTAAGGCGCGCGAAGCGCCTGGTGCCTGAAGTGGTCGAGCGACGCTCTCAATCGCAGCAGGCGGCTGCCTCGCGGCGCGAGGTGAAACTTGAACAGCGGCCGCAACGCATTCCATTTCAGCGCGATGCCTTCGATCTTCGTATTGCGCTTTCTGTCGATCGCGGATTCCGCCACCCATGTCGGCCATTTCATGCCGAACAGATCGAGACAACCGTAGATATCGTCCTCATAATCGCGTTCGACAAAGCCGTTCAACTGCTTTTGCCCGCCGACCGGTTTCGTATGCGTGACCGCGCATGCATCGACGATCGCGCACTTGCCGCCCATTTCGCGCGCAATGCTGCACCAGACGAGATCGATGCCGCTTTCGAAGCCGAGCGAAAATAACGACGATATTCCCCGCAGCACCGAGGCCTTGAAAAACGGGCACATCATTTCAATGCAATTTACGTGCCGCAGCAGAAAGCGGTCGTTTTGCAGCGATGCGCCATACGTCGCGAACGAATCGTGCGTGAGTCTCGGCTGCCAGATGCTGAGGTCGTGCGCGTCGCCGACGGCGAAGCAGTGATTCAGCGTGCTCGCGTCGGTCCTGATGTCGTCGTCGATCAGCGCGACCTGCCGGTAGTTTCCGATCACGTCGGTACATTCGTTCAGCACCGTGTCCCAGCCGCGCACCTTGCTGCCGGGAATCAGCCGGTAGCTGACCCGCGCGCCATCCGCGCGCAGCGCATCCTCGTGGTAGGCGGCGACCAGCAGGTCGAAATCCGGCGGCTCGTTTCCCGCGTCCTCCATCCAACCGGGATGAAGGCTCTCTTTTCCCGCCCTGACGATGACTAGGTTATCCGACTTCATGTCTTTCCCATTCCGCAGTTCATTGATGGAGCGACCGTGGGGCAGCGCGGACCGTTACCCGGGCGAAACGTTTCTTTCATCGTATCGCGCCGAAAATCCGCCAAAAACATTCCCAGGCGCGCAGTGTAGATCGGCCTGATGACAGTCCGCTATCGCCGGCGACGCGAAATTGGCGCGGCATGAGCGACGGCGAACATTCGCCCGAATGCGCATCGGCCACACTCTGGTCCAGTCAATCTGCAAGCAGTGGCCCGACACATCCGGCCGCGCGCCGCACGCTGTGTGGCACGCGCGACGACGAAGCCACGGCGACGCTCTGGAACCGGCGATGAAACCCGTGCATGCCCCGAATCTCCTGATCAACGGCCGCTTTCTCGGCCGTCGCGCGACCGGCGTCGATCGCTTCGCGCTGGAGACCCTTCGCGCGCTCGACCAGTTGATCGACGCGAACGACCCGCTGGTGGCCGGACTGCGGGCCGAAATCGTCGTGCCCGAAGCGCTCGCCGGGCTCGCGAACCCGTTTCGCCATGTCGGCTTGCGCGCGAGCGGCGCGGCGAGCGGCCTGCGCTGGGAGCAACTCGCGCTGCCGCAGATCGCCCGCGGCGGGCTGCTGCTCAATCTCTGCAACTCGGGGCCGCTGATGTGCCGCCGTCAGGTGACGGTGCTGCACGACGCCGCGCCGGCGCGCGTGCCGGACAGCTACAGCCGCTCGTTTGCCGCGTGGTACCGGCTGATGGCGCCGCGTCTCGGCCGCGTATCGCAGCGCGTGATCACCGTGTCCGAATTCTCGCGCCGCGAACTGAGCGACGCGTACCGGATTCCGGCCGGCAAGATCGGCGTCGTGCCGGAGAGCGGCGAGCACATGCTGCGCGTCGAGCACGACGATCGGGCCGTGGCGCACAAACTGAACGACCGCCCGTTCGCGCTCGCCGTCGGCAGCCTCAACCGGCACAAGAATTTCCGGCTCGTCGCCGACGCCGCGCGCCTGCTCGGCGACGCGCAGTTCGACATCGTCGTGGTCGGCGGCGGCGATCCGAAAGTGTATGGCGCCGAGCAGCACGCGTTGCCGGCGTTCGTCAAACATCTCGGTTACGTGAGCGACGGCGAACTCGCCGCGCTGTACCGGCGGGCCGCGTGCTTCGTCTATCCGTCGCGCTACGAGGGCTTCGGCCTGCCGCCCGTCGAGGCGCTCGCGCTCGGCTGTCCGGTCATCGCGTCGCGGCTGCCGGCCGTGCAGGAGGCGTGCGCGGACGCGGTGCTGTACACGTCCGCGGACGACCCGGCCGAACTCGCGCACCTGCTGCAACGGATCACGAGCGACGCGGGCCTGCGCGCGAGCCTGCGCGAACGCGGCCGCGCGCGGACCGCGGAACTGACGTGGCGCTCCACCGCCGTCAAGCTGATCGAGGAGATTTCCCCGTGGCTAATGTAACGCTCGCGTTGAGCGACGTTCACGACCTGCGCCGCTTCGGCCGCGTCGCGCTCGTGCACGACTGGCTCGCCGCGTATGCCGGTTCGGAGAAAGTCGTCGAACAGGTGCTGCAACTGTTTCCGCAGGCCGACCTTTACAGCGTCGTCGACTTCTTCCCCGATTCGCAACGGCACGCACTCGGCGGCCGACGCGCGCGCACGTCGTTCATCCAGCACCTGCCGCGCGCGCGCAAATCGTTTCGCAGCTATCTGCCGCTGATGCCGCTCGCGATCGAGCAGTTCGATCTGTCGGGCTACGACCTCGTGATTTCGTCGAGTCATGCGGTGGCCAAGGGCGTGCTGACGGGCCCGCACCAGGTGCACGTCAGCTATGTGCATTCGCCGATCCGTTACGCGTGGGACCTCCAGCACCAGTATCTGAATGAAGCGGGCATGGAACGCGGCCTGAAAAGCTGGATCGCGCGCGTGATGCTGCATTACATGCGGATCTGGGACCAGCGCACCGCGAACGGCGTCGATGCGTTCGTCGCCAATTCGGCGTTCGTCGCGCGCCGCATCCGCAAGGCGTACGGCAGCGAAGCGACGGTCGTCTATCCGCCGGTCGACGTCGAGCGCTTCACGCCGGGCGCACAGCGTGAGGAGTTCTACCTGATCGCGTCGCGGATGGTGCCGTACAAGCGCATTCCGCTGATCGTCGAGGCGTTCGCGGCGATGCCGTCGCGGCGTCTCGTCGTGATCGGCGACGGCACCGACTTCGTGCGCGCACGCGCGGCCGCGACGGCCAACGTGACGCTGCTCGGCTATCAGCCGGACGCGGTGCTGGTCGACTACATGCAGCGGGCCCGCGCGTTCGTGTTCGCGGCCGAGGAAGACTTCGGCATTTCGGTCGTCGAGGCGCAGGCATGCGGCACGCCGGTCATCGCGCTCGGGCGCGGCGGCGTGCGCGAGATCGTCGTCGATTCGCCGGATCCGGACCGCGCGACCGGGCTGTTTTTCGGCGAGCAGAGCGTCGCATCGATCGTCGACGCGGTCGAACGTTTCGAACAGCGCCCGCCGTTCCGTGCGGACGTGTGCCGCCGCAATGCGCTGCGCTTCACCGCCGAGCGCTTCAAGCGGGAATTTCTGGGCGTCGTCGAACAGGCGGTGGACGCGGGCAACGGCTACGCCGACACGCCGCCCGTCGCGCGGCGCTGGCGCTCGGCATGAAGCGCACCGACCAAGACCGCTCGACCATGAGCGCGCGATAAGCCGACGGGGGCTCGCAAGTGGGACTGTCCATATTCGGGATCATCGTGATCGTCACCGGGCTGGTGTCGCTCTACACGTCGTTTCGCGGCGTGATCTACGGGGTCGTCGTGTATTCGCTGTTCGGCTGCGCGCTCGCGCTGTCGCTCGGCAGCGTCGGCGTGATGCCCGCGCAGCTTTTTCTCGCGTTCTTCGCGCTGCGGGCGTTCAACCTCGTCGGCGGCCGCCGGCTCGGCGACGCGTTCGCGCTCGACAAACCCGGTTTCTGGCTGCTCGCGAACTGCGTATGGGGCGTGGTCGGCGCGATCGTGCTGCCGCGCCTGCTGCGCGGCTCCACGCTCGTGTTTCCGGTCGATCGCGGCGGCGACGGTTCGGGCACGCTGTTGCTGCAACCGCTCGGCCCGGTTTCGGGAAACCTGTCGCAGGCGATCTACTGCATCAGCGACGTGGTCGTCTACTGCTGCATGTATGCGTTCCTCAAATATCGCGGCGCGTACCGGACGCTCGCGAGCGCGGTCTTCCTGCTCACGTTCCTCGACGTGCTGGCCGGCGTGATCGACATCGCGTCGCACGCGGTCGGCATCGACGTGCTGTCGTACGTGAAGACGGCGCAGTTCGCGATACTGACCGGCGTCGAACTGGACGGCCTCGTGCGCATCAGCGGCACGTTCAGCGAGGCGTCGTCGTTTGCGGGCTTTACGGTGCCGCTGTTCGTGTTCTGCCTGACGCTGTGGGTGACCGGCTATCGTCCGAAGCTCGCCGGCGCGCTGGCGATCGCGTCCGGCGCGCTGCTGCTGCTGTCCACGTCGGGCACCGCCTATGTCGGCCTCGGCGGCTACCTGGTCGTGCTGCTGTTCAGCCGGCCCGCGCTCGTGTCGCGCGCGGCCACCGCGCGCAAGCACCGGATGTGGATCATCGCCGCGTGCGTCGGCGTGCTCGGCACGCTGTACGTGATCCTGTTCCTGCCGGCGGTCGCGAATGCGCTGAGCCAGTTCTTCGACAGCACCGTGATGAACAAGGCCAGCAGTTCGTCCGGCCTCGAACGCATGAGCTGGAACACCCAGGGCATCACCAATTTTATGGATACCTATGGAATCGGCGTCGGACTCGGCAGCATCCGCGCATCGAGCTTCGTGGTCGTGGTGCTCGCGAATCTGGGCGTCGTCGGCGTGGTCTGCTACGGCACGTTCATCGCCCGCTCGCTGCTGGCGCCGGTGTCGCCGCATTACCCGCTCGCGGAACGCGCCGTCTGCCATGCGGCGCGGCACGCGATGATCGCGGCGCTGATCTGCGCGTCGTCGTCCGCCGGGGTATTCGAGCTTGGCCCGTTCTTCTACGTGTTGGCGGCCGCCGCCGGCGCGCTGCCGGTGCGTGCGGGAAGGCGCGTGAGCGCGCACAGCGGATGGCTTGCGCGAGGCGCCCATGAATAAGATCCGCATGCCGTTGTCGAAGGTCGAACTGCTGGCCGTCTACCTGTCCTACGCGTTCCGCTATCTGTATCCGCTCGTGCTGGTGCCGTACTACGGCAGAGTGCTCGGCACCAGCGGATACGGCGTGGTACTGGCCGGCATGTCGTTGAGCAATACGATCTGGATGTTCGTCAACTATGGGTTTTCGACCATCGGGTCGCGAGACATCGTCCACACCGAAACCGAAAGCGACCGCGATCCGGTGTTTCGCGAGCAGTTCACGGCGCGGCTGCTGCTGTGCGTGCCGGCGGTGGCAATCGGGCTGATCGCCGGCTTCCGCTCGCAACTGCTGTCGCAGGTGCCCGCCGCCGGCATTCTCGTCGTGTTCGGCGGCGTGCTCGCCGCGTTCAATCTCGGCTGGTACTTCACCGGAACCGGACGGGCGCGTACCGCCGTACTGATCGAGGTGCTCGGGTTCATCCTGTCGTCGACGATGATCTTCACGTTCATTCGCCATCAGGACGATATCGTGCGGGTCTTTCCGCTGTCGTTCGCGTCGATCACGTTCCAGCTCGTACTCGCGTACGTCGTCGTGCGCCGCGAGTTCTCCGGGCTTCTCGCGCCGCTGCGCGGCGCGATCAGTCTGATCAAGCGCTCGACCGTCATCTTCATCTACGGCGGCACGTCGGCGCTGCTGATCGGCGCGTCCGCGTACATCCTGTCGCTGTTCGCGTCGCCGTCCGAGGTCAGCGCGTTCGGCGTGTCGGACCGTCTCGTCGGCGCCGGCTTGAGCCTGATGGGACCGGCCGGGCAGATTCTGGTGCCGAAGGTCATGTATCTGGTCGGCCGCAACAACGAACGCGCGAACCTGATCGCCCGCCGCATCTTCATCGTGTTCTTTTCCGGCGCGGTGGCCGGCGTGATCGCGACGCGCCTGCTGGGCGACTGGCTCGTGCCGCTCGTCTTCGGGCGCGAGTTCGCGCAGGCGGTGCCGGTCCTGAACTGCCTCGTGCTCGTGCTGCCGGTCAGCGTATGCACGCAGATATTGGGCCTCTACTTCCTGATTCCGCGAAAGCTCGAAGGGTTGCTCGCGCGCTGCGGCATCGTGGCCGCGCTGGTCAACGTCGCGGCCGCGATTCCGCTCGCGCGTTACTTCGGCGCGATGGGGATGGCCGAGGCGCGGGTGATCGGCGAGTCGTCGCTGCTCGTGATGCTGCTCGTCGGCATCTATCGCGCGCGGCTGGTTCGCGAAATCCTCGGCGTCAGCAGCGAATGGCCGTTGCTGGCGCGAGTGAGCCGGTGGCGCCAGTGACGGTTCCGGTCGATCGACTATTTGTACAGGGATACTTATGATTTCGGACAAGCTAACGGCCACCGCCAGGTCGATCGAAGCGGCGTCGGACGTACCGGTCGACGCCGTCCCGGTGCCCCGCTCACAGACCGGACGCCAGTCCGCGATCAACGTGTACGTGCACCTCGCGGTGGACAAGGACGCGGTCGAATGGCGCAAGAAACGCGATTCCGGCGACCTGGTCGGCATCAACGACCCGACGCCGTACGGCTACGGGCGCGCGGAGGACATGGGATGCCACATGGCGTTCTCGCGATCGAGGCCGGAAAACCGGCTCGAAAAGCTGATGCGCCTCGGCCTGCGCGTAATCCTCGGCTGCGACGTGGTTCACGCGTGGCGCAACCGTGCCGCGATGCTGCAGTCGGATATCGTCTGGACCCACACCGAGTCGCAGTTTCTCGCGGTCGCGATGGTCGGCGCGCTGCTGCGCCGGCGCATCCCGATCATCGGCCAGAGCGTGTGGTTGATCGATAGCTGGGACCGGCTCACGTTGCCGAAGAAAGCGCTGATCCGGGCGCTGGTGTCGCGCATCGACGTGCTGACGTTTCATTCGCCGGAAAATTGCGCGCGTGCGAAAACCCTGTTTCCGTCGGCGAATGTGAGGCTGGTGAAGTTCGGCATTCCTGCGGAAACGAAGCGCGCGCCCGTCGATCGGCACTGCGAGCAGGCCGTTCATATTCTCGCGCTCGGCAACGACCGGCATCGGGACTGGAAAACGCTGATCGACGCGGTCGGCGGCATGCCGAAGTTCCGGCTGAAAATCCTTTCGGGCTCGGTGCCGAAGCGGCTCGTGAAGGGCCACCGGAACGTCGAGGTCACGCGCGCGTCCAGCAACGACGCACTGCGCCGCGCGTTCGACGGCGCCACGCTGATGTGCGTGCCGCTGAAGGCGAACCTGCATGCGAGCGGACTCACGGCGATCCAGGAAGCCGTGCTGTTCGGCGTGCCGGTCGTGGCGACCGATGTCGGCGGCCTCTCCGCGTATTTCTCCGCCGATGAAATCCGCTACGTGCCGCTCGGCGACGCCGCCGCGCTACGTGCCGCGTTCGACGAGATCGCGCGCGACCCGGTGCGTGCGCGCGAGCGGGCCACGCGTGCGCAGGCACGCATGGCCGGCCCGGACGACGTCGGTGCGCAAGCCTATGTCCGCGATCACGTCGCGCTGAGCCGGGAGATACTGAATCGGGATCGTCGCTGAGCGGCGCGGGGCAACGCTGTCCGGGAAAGGGGGCAGGCACGGATCACGCAGTCGCGAATTTCGTCACTCGTGCGTAGTGTTGTTTCTGCGTCTCGCCCCATAACGGCGCCAGAGATTCATCGTCAGCGCATACACAACGACGGTAACCGCAACTTCGGCCACCATCATTGCCGGAATATAAAGATCGTCCGGATCGTGGATGCCCAGTTTTCCGCTCATGCGAAGCAGCAAATCGAGTTGACGCGCCGCCATCGGCTGCGGCCAGGTATGGACGTATTTGACCGACACGGTGAATAGCCCAATAAACAGAAGTACGCTAAAGCCGCTACGGGCAACGGTTGCCATCGCCATTACCCCGCTCAGCCATAGGCATTCGATTCCCGCGCCACCGTCGGCACGCGAGCGGCAAGGATATCGCGCGTTCGGGTTGGGGAACTCGACGCGCCGTAAAGCGTGTTCGTGCCGGTTCGAGCGTTCGAGCGGAGACTTTTGATGCTCCGCGCCCTCACCGCGCCACGGCCTTCAACGCGTCGGACAGCCGGCGCGCCGCCTGCTCCCACGTGAAGCGGCCGGCCTGGCGGCGGCCGGCCGCGATCAGCGACGTGCGCACGGCGGCGTCGTCGAGCGCGGCGACGAGGCTGCGCCGCCACGCGTCCGGGTCGAACGGGTCCGCATAGAGCGCCGCGTCGCCGCACACCTCCGGCAGCGCGCCGAACGGCGCCGCGACCACCGGGCAGCCGAGCGCCATCGCTTCGAGCGGCGGCAGGCCGAACCCTTCGGTCAGCGACGGAAAGGCCAGCGCGCCCGCATGGATCATCAGCCCGACCAGTTCCGGGTCGCTGATTCGCCCGGCGAACGTCACGTTGGCGGGCACCGGGTGCCCGAGCGCCTCGAACTCCTGTCGCGTCGCGCCGCCGAACAGCACCAGTTCGACGTTCGCCAGCGCGGGACCGGAAAAAGCGTCGAGCAGGATGCCGATGTTCTTGTGCTTCTGCGTGTTCGCGAGCGCGAGTATATAGCGCCGCGGTTCGAGGTTCAGCACCGCCAGCTGACGTTCGTCGGGCCGCACTTGCAGGACATGGTCGCAGCCGTTGTGCACGACGACGATCTTGTCGGCGCGGGCGATGCCGTAGCGGACCAGTTCGCGCTTCGAGAACTCGGAAACGGTGAAGATGATCCGGTGCCGTCTGCCGATGAAATAGAGCAGCAGCTTGTACCAGATCCGCAGCGGCAGCCGATACGATTCGGGCGCGGAATACATCTGCGCGTCGTGGATCATCGTCGCCGAATCGCGATGGAACGGCGGCCCGAGATTGCACAGGTTCAGGATGAAGTCCCGTCTGCGCGCGAACGGCAGATAGCACTGCTCCCACGCGATCCGGTGCATCCGGCGGACCCACGGCTTCTCGCGCACGCACGAGATGTTGCGATAACGCGGGACGTCGGCGCTGTCCCGGGCCACGACGGCATAACGCATGTCGCTGCCCGTCTGGCTCGCGATCAGCGCATCGGTGGCGGCGACCAGTTGCTCGGCGACCCGGTGCACGCCGGTCGGTCCCGCGCCGAAAAATTTGCCGTTGAACGCTATCGTCCTTGATGCAACCGTTTTCATGGCACCCTTATGCACAACGCAGTTTTCTCTGGCGGCCATCGTATCGGACCCACGGCAGCCGCACTGCTGCCTGGCGCACGCATCGGGCGTGCATTCCTCGCACGTCCGGCGTAGCCGCCGGCCCGGCAACAGGCGGCCGCGCCCGGCGCGCCGGCGTTCCGGGTGTGCCGTTTGCGTGCGGTAGACAGCAGTGCCGCGCGGGCGACGCTCCTAACATCCGTTTTGACATGATGGGCTCGAACAGCTTGGGACCAACGGTGGAAACGGTGAAAACTAACGACAAAACATACGCCTCTTCCGGCAAGGAATCGAAAAAGGTCTGTGTGATCTTTGCGACGCGCGGACGGGCGGAACTTCTGGCGCGAGTCGTCGACTTCGTCGGCATGCAGACCGTGAAGCCCGACCTCGTGATCGTCTCGTGCGTGACGGACGACGATGCCGGCGGCGTGGCGGCTCGACCGAGCGTGCTCGTGGTCAAGGGCCGGCCGGGCCTGACCGCGCAGCGCAATCATGCGTTGAATCACGTACCGGACGACTTCGACGTAGTGATCTTCGTCGACGACGATTTCCTCATGCACCGCACGTGGATCGCCGAAATCCTGAAGGCGTTCGACAGCGATCCGTCGATCGCCTGCATCACCGGCGCGATACTCGCGGACGGCATACACGGCCCCGGCTTCAGCTTCGACGAAGGGCGTGCCATCCTCGCCGCGACGAAGCACGTGCCGGACACGCTGACGGCGGTTTCGACCGGCGGCCCGTACGGCTGCAACATGGCGTTCCGGGCCCGCAGCATTGCCGGCCTGCGCTTCGACGAACGCCTCGTTCTGTACGGCTGGCAGGAGGACCGCGATTTCGGCGGCCAGATCTGGCGCCGCGGCGGGCGGGTCGTGCGCATCAATACCGCGCTCGGCGTGCACCTCGGCACCAAGGGCGGCCGGGTGTCGGGGCGCCGGCTCGGCTATTCGCAGGTGATCAATCCGCTCTATCTGGCCAGAAAGAAAACCATGCCGCTGCGCGACGCGCTCGATCACGTGCTGCGCAACGTCGTCAGCAATACGGTGCGCAGCATTGCGCCGGAATCGTGGGTCGACCGCCGCGGCCGCCTGAACGGCAATCTGATCGGCGTGTGGGACTTCCTGCGCGGCAGACTGACGCCCGAGCGCGCGGAAAACCTGTAAAAAAAGGCTATCGTCCGCGGACGATAGCCTCTTTCTTCCCTTCCCCTGACCTTCCCGATCGTTCCGCGCGGCGCCGCCGCGCGGAACGCCCTGCCGTCACTGCGGCGCCGCCATTCCGGTGTCCTGAGCATAGCCGTGGCTCGAATAACCGTAGGCCGCGTATGCGTTGCCGTAGCGTCCGGGCCGCGATACCGTATCGTTGAAAATCACGCCGCGGATCGGCACGCCGATCTGTTCGAAACGGCGCACCGACTCGCGCAGGTCGGCGACGCTCGTCGCGCCGTGGCGCGCGACCACGAACACCGTCGCCGCCAGCTGGCCGATGATGCCCGCATCGGCCACCGGCAGAATCGGCGGCGCGTCGATCAGCACGAGGTCGTACATCGTGTTCGCCCAGTCGACGAAGCCGGTGAAGCTGCGCTCGCGCAGCAGTTCGCTCGCGTTCGTCACATAGCCGCCGGTCGCGACGAAGTCGACGCCCGGCATCACTTCGCGATGCACGACCTGGTCGTAGTCCTGTCCGCATTCGACGATGTCCGCGAGACCCGGCGTGCTCGCCACGCCGACGTGCCGGTTAAGCGAGCCGCGGCGCAGATCGGCGTCGATCAGCAGCACCCGTTTGCCCGACGCGCCGAACACGGCCGCGAGATTCACCGACACGAACGACTTGCCGACCATCGGCGTCGGTCCCGCGAGCAGCACGACCCGATTGGCCGCGTTCTGAAGCTGGTATTCGAGCGCGCTGCGGAAACTGCGCAGACTCTCGACCGCCGCGTCGAACACCGCCGAATGCGCGAGCACCGTGTTCGGCCCGCCACCCTCCAGCGTGCGCGGCAGACGGCGCGTCAGCGCATGCTGAGCCCGGCTGCGCGGCACGGCCGCGAACACGGTCAGCCCGGTGCCGACCTCGATCTCGTCGGCCACCGACACGCCGCGATTGAGGCGATGCCGCATCAGCACGAGCGCGGCGCCGGCCAGCAGACCGGTGAAGAACGCCGCGACCAGCAGCACCGCGCGCTTCGGACGAACCGGGCTTTCCGGCATCACCGCCGGGTCGATCATCCGCACGTTCGACACGCGGCCGGCCTTCAGCAGTCGCAACTGTTCGAGATTGTTCAGCAGGTTCGTGTAGATTTTCGTGTCGACGGTCACTTCGCGCTGGAGGCGCACGAGGCCCTGCTCGACGGGCGGCAGCGCGCGGGTCTGCTCCGCGAGACCGCCGAGCGCCTTCTCCGCCGCGTCCAGTTGTCCATTCACCGCGATCACCGCGGGGTTGTCGTCGGTGAAACGGGCCAGCAATTGCGCACGCTGTTCGCGCAGGTCCGAGATCCGCTGCTGGGCCAGCGCCGAACTCTGCAGCAGCGCCGTCGCTTCGGCGCCGAGGTCCACCGCGCCGTGCTCGGAGCGGAACTTGTTGTACTCGTCCTCGGCCTTTTCCAGTTGCGCCTTCAGCACCGGCAATTGCTGATCGAGGAAGGCGATCGACTTCGCCGCCTCCTCCTGCGTGCGCTGCGCGTTCTGGCGGATATACTCCTGCCCGATCGCGTTGAGGATCGTGCTCGTCAACGCGGGATCCGCGCCGTCGAGCGCGACGCCGATGACGTCGGATTCCTTACCTTTTTCCGAAATCATCAGCGCGGCGCGCAGCGACTCGATCGCGCTCAGTTCGGACACGCGTGACAGGTTGAAGCTCGCGCCCGCCTGCGCGTCGACTCGGTTCACCAGCAGGTCGATCGCGCCACCGACGACCGGCGCGTGCAGCTTTTCGCCCACCCGCCCGTGCAGGTCGATGCTGTCGTAGCGCAGCGTGTACGCGCCGCCGCCCTGGTAGATCAGCACGAACGGCTTGCCGTACAGGCGCTCGGGCACGTCGAACTGCGTGACGTCGATCGCCTCGTCGCCCCACGCGTAGCCGCCGAAGCCCTGCCATTTCGCGAGGTTCAGATGCTGCGCGGCCCAGCGGCCGATCACCGGAAAGTAGCGCGGCGTCGCGTGAATATAGAGTTTCGTCGCGTTCACCGCGGACGACACCACCATCCGCGAGCGCAACACCTCCATTTCCGCCGATGCTTCGGTCTTGATCGCGAACTGCGCGGACAGATCGGCAAGCGCCGATTTCGCCGGGTTCGAGCTTTCCTCGACCTGGATCAGCATGTCCGATTCGTAGACGGGCGGCGCGAGCAGCGCATACAGGAAGCCCAGTAGCGTGAAGGCGATCGTGACGCCCAAGATGGTCTTGCGGCCCGCGTACAGCGTATCGAACAGATTGCTCATGTGTCCGCCGTCGGGCGCGATCGGCATGGCCATGTCGGCCGGTCCATCGAGCAGGTACTCGCGCTGATTCATTTGGTCCTCTTGATGCGAGTGGGTCGCGTCGCGCGACTCGGATTATGTGTATCAGTAGCCGACCGCGCGGCTCGCCGCGGCCGCCTGGGTGGTCGGCAGGATCAGACTGATGACCCGGCTCCATTTGACGAGCGAAGACGTGTCGACGAACACGACGTCGTTCGGCTGCAATTCGAATGCATCGGCCGTGGCCATCGCGGTGGCGTTGCTCGCATCGAGGTGGAACACGACCGGCTTGCCCGTGTCGCGTCCGCGTACGACATAGACCTGCGACGCATCCGCCGACGCCTGCGCGATCCCCCCCGCGCTGCCGAGCGCCGCGTTCAGCGTCATGCGCCCGTTGTTGAACGTCACGCCGCCCGGCCGCTCGACTTCGCCGACCACGTACACCTTGCTGTCCGTCTGCGCGTACACGCGCACGAGGTCGCCGTCGCGCAGCACGATGCGGTCGGGATTGAAGCCCTTGCGAATCATCTCCGGCATGTCGACGAGCACGGTCTTGTCGCCGCGCGTCACCGCCACGCGCGAGCGGTCCGCGTTGCTGCTGAAGCCGCCCGCGCGGTTGATCGCCTCCGGTAGCGTCATCGGTCGATCGTCGAGCACCTCGACGCCCGGCGTCTTCACCTCGCCGTCCAGGTACACGCGCTTGCTGCGGTAGGTCTGGATGCGCACCGTGACCTGCGGATCACGCACGTATTTCGCGAGCTTCGCGGCCAGCGCGTCGCGCACGCCCATCTCCGACATGCCGGCTACTTTCATCGGACCGATGTACGCATACTGAATGTAGCCGTTGGTGTCGACGGTATAGCCCGGCGCGACGGACGTGGCGCCGGTCGGTCCGTCGGTGCCGGTGATCGTCGACGGCAGGTTCAGTTCCGGATGGTCCCAGACCACGATGCTGAGAATGTCGCCGGGCCCGATCTCGTATGGCTTCGGCGTCGCGAACAGTTGCTTCACGTCCGCCGGAATGCTTTTTGGCTGCTCGGCGGCTTCCTTTTCCACCAATGCATTTGTGATTTCGATCAGCTGGCCGGATCCCGCGCCCGCGTAACCGCTCTTCACGAGCCCTGCCGGTATCGCTTCGCCGGACCCGCCGGACCCGCCGGACGCCGACGCCGTCTGCGAGCCGTGCCCGCCCTTTTGCGGCACGAAGGTCATACCCGGCGACCACGCGCAACCACCCAGCACCGCGAGCGCGAGCAGGCCCGCACAGGTCGCGCGGCGGCGCACGGCATCCGCCACGCCAACACGGCCCGCGACGCGCGCGGGTTCTTTATCGATCGATCCCATCGAAGTCAGTCCCATTACAAACCCCCCAATCCGTTACCTCGTTCCGTGCCATGACGTGTGACCCGGATACGTGACCGCCCCTGTTGCCCTTTCTTTCTGCTGCGTCGTTGCGCTTCGTGCGTTTCAGTACGCTCCGTTACCGCGAATCACCACGAACAAGGTCTTGAACAGGATTCCGATGTCCTTGCGGAAGGTCCAGTTCGTCACATACGACACGTCGAGCGATACCCGCGTCGCGTAGTCGATGTCGCTGCGTCCGCTCACCTGCCACAGGCCGGTGATGCCGGGCATCGCCATCAGGTAGTACTTGCTCGCGTCGCCGTAGCGTTCGAGTTCCTGGTCGATGATCGGCCGCGGGCCGACGAAGCTCATCTCGCCGCGCAGCACGTTCCATAACTGCGGCAACTCGTCGAGACTCGTACGCCGCAGGAAACGGCCGATCGGCGTCACGCGCACGTCGTTTTTCAGCTTGAATTCGCGCTCCCACTCGGCGCGCGCGTCCGGGTCGCTCGCGAGCAGGTCCTTCAGCACCTGCTCCGAATTCACGACCATCGAGCGAAACTTCAGACAACGAAATTTCTTTCCGTGCCGGCCCACGCGCGTGTGGCCGTACACCGCCGGACCGCCGTCGCGCTTGACCAGCAGTGCGATCGAGATCAGCACCGGCGACAGCACGAGCATCGCGAGCACCGCCGCGACGACGTCGAACACGCGCTTGAGCGCATGGCCGAGCACGGCGCTGCGCGGCTCGGCGTCGAGCGGCTCGCGGCGCCACCACGCGTAGGTGAGACGCAGCACGCTGAATTCGGAAAAGAACAGCGTGTGCGACGCGAGCAGCGAGATCCCGGTAGTCAGCGTCCAGTACATGAACCACGGCAGCGACAGCAGATGGTCGTGATGAATCGCATAAAGCAGCACGAGGCCGCACAACTGCACCGCGAGCCATGCGAGCGCGGTGCGCCCCGCGACGCTGAACAGCGAGCGGCTGCCGCGCGGCCCGTACGCGCCGCACGCCGGAAACACCGACAGCGCGAGCGCCGCGCAGAACGCCACCAGCGTCGGGTCCGGATGGTGCACGACGCGGACCGGCGCGGTGTTCACATTAAGGTGTACTGCGCATACGGCGCCAAGCACGATCAGCGCAATATCAACCGTGCGTTGCGTTAGCTCTGACATGTTCCTACCTCAGTGCGTGTGTCGTGTTCGTCAGACGTTCGCGCTCTGCCGGACGACCGACGCTTTCGCGCCGACCATCCCGATGAGCCTCGACGACACATTACGGAGCGGCAAATCGTGGGACCGTGCGCAATCCCACCAAGCCGGCACGATCCTGTCCGGAACTTCGTTCGGCGCCGCGCGGTTCGCGTTGGCGCACCGGCGACACACCGCGAGCGTTCGCCGTCGCACACAGCGCAGCGCGACGACGCGTCAGAATGAGCGCGACAGTCCACGGCCCGTTCGCGTCGATGACGGATCCGCGCTCGTCGGCCCGAGGCGACCGGACCGGTCGCCGTCGGCGGCCGCGGACACGCAACCAGGAAACACGCAATGAAGCATCGCGTAGCAAGCGCGGCGCGCCGCGCCGGCATCGGCCTGTTCGGGCATTACAAACGGTTGGGGGTCGCGTTCGGCGCGGGCGTCTGCGCGCTCGCGTGCATCGCGGCGGCGCAGGCCGGCGATGCGGTGCCGCGCGTCGCGGCGATGCCGGCCGACCGGTTCATCGACATGCTCGCCGTCAACACGCACGTGAACTACACGGACGGCGCGTACGCGAACGTGCGCAACGTCGCCGACGATCTCGCGTGGCTCGGCATCCATCAGGTGCGCGACGCATCGCCGGGCAACGCGCCGCCGTTTTCGAGCTACGTGTATCTCGCGCAGCGCGGCGTGAAGTTCGACTTCGGGATCAGTCAGGATTTCGCGGGATCGATCGGCCAGGCCGCGCGCCTGAATACCGCTGTGCCGGGCAGCGTCGCGGCCGTCGAGGGCTTCAACGAAATCGATACGTGGCCGGTGTCGTACCACGATCTGAAGGGCAGCCCGGCCGGCCTCGCCGCGCAGCGCGAAATCTATGCGCGCGTGCGCGCGACGCCGGCGCTCGCGGGCGTGCCCGTCTACGACCTCACCGGCTACGATTTCAAGTCAGTCGACACGCGCGCGGACGCCGCCGATTACGTGAACCAGCATTTCTATCCGCAAAACGGCGAGCAGCCGGCGTACAACGCGAACGGCGACCGCTGGATGGGCTCGGCGCTCGACGCGGTCAGCAAATACCGGCGGCCGTATGTGATTACCGAATTCGGTTATTTCTCGCTGCCGCAGGCGGGCTGGTACAAGATTGGCGTCGACGAGCGCACCCAGGCGAAGGGCGTGCTCAACGGCTACATGGACGCGGCCGCGGCCGGCATCACGCGCATTTACGTGTACGAACTGCTGGACGAGAAGCCCGACCCGGACAATCGCAGCGAGGAGATGCACTATGGGCTCTTTCGCAACGACAACAGCCCGAAGCCGGTGGCCTACGCGATCCGCCATCTGACGACGATCCTGACCGCCGGCGCGACGCGCGGCGCGGCAGGCAACGCGGCGTCCGGCACGCTGCGCTACACGTTGTCGGACATGCCGGTGTCGGCGAACAGTCTGTTGCTGCGAAAGAAGGACGGCCGCTTCGTGCTGGCGTTGTGGAATGAAACGCCGATCTGGGACCGGGCAACGGGCAAGCCGGTCACCGAACCGCCGGCGCACGTGCAACTGGATCTGGGCGCGGCCGCGAGCCGCGTCGATGTATACGATCCGCTCGTTTCGTCCGCGCCGCTGCAAAGCCATCGCAACCTGCGGCGGCTCGACGTCGACATACCGGACCATCCAGTGCTGATCGAAGTGACGCCCGCGCGTCCGCGGCCCGCGTGAGGCCGTGCGCGAGCGAAGCGGTTATTTCGCGCTTCGCTGCCGCACCGCCTCGAACAGACACACGCCGGACGCGACCGACACGTTCAGGCTCTCGACCGTTCCCGCCATCGGAATCTGCATGACTTCGTCGCAGGTTTCGCGCGTGAGGCGGCGCATCCCCTCGCCTTCCGCGCCCATCACGAGCGCCACTGGACCGTCGAGCTTCGTGTCGTAGAGACTCGCGCTCGCGTCGCCGGCGGTGCCGACCACCCACACGCCCGCCTCCTTCAGTTCGCGCAACGCGCGCGCGAGATTGGTCACCGTGATGTACGGCACCGTGTCCGCCGCGCCGCTCGCGACTTTCGCGGCGGTCGCATTGAGGCCGACCGCGCGGTCGCGCGGCGCGATCACCGCGTGCGCGCCCGCCGCGTCCGCGACGCGCAGACACGCGCCGAGATTGTGCGGATCGGTCACGCCGTCGAGCACCAGCAGCAGCGGCGCGCCGTGAATGCCGTCGAGCAGTTCCGCGAGGTTCTGCGCGAGCGGCATCTCATGCACGCGCGCGACGACGCCCTGATGGCGTTCGGTGTGCGCGAGGCCCCACAGCCGGGTTTCGTCGGCCGCGATGACGCGCACGCCCGCGTCCTTCGCCACGTGCAGGAAGTCCTGCATGCGGCGGTCGCGGCGCGTCGGATCGTAATAGACGTCCTCGATGGTGGACGCGTCGTGCCGCAAACGCGCGGTCACCGCATGAAAACCGTAGAGAACCTTGAGACGTGACATGGCTGGTGCAACCCCTGAACAAATTCCGCGGCGCGCGCTGGGCGCGCGCCGTTCGATCAACGCTTCTTGCGCGGCTGCTTCTTGACGGCGGGCGGCTTCGACGCCGCGCGCTTCCTCGCGCTTTTCGCCGCGCTGCGGGCGGCGCGCGCATCCTTCGCCGCGGCGCCCGGCGCGCTGGCCGCCTGCTTGCGCGGGAGCCCTTCGCCGGGCGGCAGCGAGCGCACCCGCGCGCCCCCTTCGGCCGACCCGCTGTCGGCCGCCGCGCCGCGCAGCGCGGGCGGCTTCACCGGCGTGTCGCGCACGAGCCGGAAGTCGATCTTGCGCGCGTCGAGGTCGACGCGGCTCACCTGCACGCGCACGCGGTCCGACAGCCGGTAGCGGATGCCGGTACGCTCGCCGCGCAGTTCGTTGCGAATTTCGTCGTACTGGAAATAGTCGGCGCCGAGTTCCGTCACGTGCACGAGGCCCTCGATGAAGAGCGCATCGAGTTGCACGAAGATGCCGAACGACGTGACGCCGCTCACCATCCCGCCGTACTCCTCGCCGAGCCGGTCGCGCATGAAATAGCACTTGAGCCACGCCTCGACGTCGCGCGACGCCTCGTCCGCACGCCGCTCGTTCGCCGAGCAATGCAGGCCGAGTTCTTCCCAGATCGCGGTGTTGCCGTTGCGCGTGCGCGTCGTGCCGCGTTTTGCGTCGTCCTCCGCCTGCAACGCGCGCGCGCGCGGCGACAGCGCGGTATTCAGCACGACGCCCTCCGGCGCCTGCGGCTGGTACCTGCGGCCTTGCAGCACCGCGTAGATCGCGCGGTGCGTGAGCAGGTCCGGATAGCGGCGAATCGGACTCGTGAAGTGCGCATACGCCTCGTACGCGAGCCCGAAGTGGCCGATGTTGTCCGGGCTGTAGACGGCCTGCTGCATCGAGCGCAGCAGCATCGTTTGCAGCATCTGCGCGTCGGGCCGGTCGCGGATGTGCGCCATCAGCGCCGCGTAGTCGCTCGCATGCGGCGTGTCGCCGCCGCCGAGCGTCAGGCCCATGCCGCGCAGGAAGGTGCGCAGATTTTCGAGCTTCTCGGCGGTCGGCCCCGCGTGCACGCGGTACAGGCCCGGATGCTTGTTGCGCTTCATGAAGTCGGCCGCGCACACGTTCGCCGCCAGCATGCATTCCTCGATCAGCTTGTGCGCTTCGTTGCGCTGGCGCGGCACGATCTGCTCGATCTTGCCCTGCGCGTTGCAGACGATGTAGGTTTCGGTCGTGTCGAAATCGATCGCGCCGCGCTTCTGCCGCGCGGCGAACAACGCCTTGTAGACGCCGTACAGATTCTGCAGTTCGTCGAGCAGTGCGGCGCGGCGCTGCGCTTCCGGGCCCTTGGTGTTCTTCAGCACCGCCGCGACTTCGGTGTACGTGAGCCGCGCGGCCGAGTGGATCACGCCCGGATAGAACTGGTACGCCTTGATCTCGCCGCGCGCGGTAATCACCATGTCGCAGACGAGCACGCAGCGGTCGACGTGAGGATTGAGCGAACACAGTCCGTTCGACAGCTTTTCCGGCAGCATCGGAATCACGCGGCGCGGGAAGTAGACCGACGTGCTGCGCTCGATCGCGTCGGTGTCGAGGCCGCCGCCGGGCGGCACGTAGTGCGACACGTCCGCGATCGCGACGATCAGCCGGAAGCCGTCGCCGCGCCCGACCTTCATCGGCTCGCAGTAGACCGCGTCGTCGAAGTCGCGCGCGTCCTCGCCGTCGATCGTGACGAGCGGCACGTCGCGCAGATCCACCCGATAGCGCAGGTCCGCCGCGCGCACCTCGTCGGGCAGCTTCGCGGCTTCGGCGAGCGCGGCGTCGCTGAATTCGTGCGGCACGCCGTATTTGCGCACCGCGATCTCGATCTCCATGCCGGGGTCGTCGATATCGCCGAGCACCTCGACCACGCGGCCGACCGGCTGCGAATGACGGCTCGGAAAATCCGTCAACTCGACGACGACGACCTGGCCGACCTTCGCCTTCTTCGTGTTCTGCGTGACGAGGATGTCGTGGCCGATGCGCTTGTCTTCGGGCGCGACGATCAGCGCGCCGTTCTCGTTCAGCAGGCGCCCGATCACGCGGCGGTTCGCGCGGTCGGTGACCTCGACGATGTGCCCTTCCGGACGGCCGCGCCGGTCGTAGCCGACGATCCGCGCGAGCACGCGGTCGTTGTGCATCACCTTCTGCATCTCGCCTTGCGGCAGGAACAGGTCGTCCTGGCCGTCGTCGCGGATCAGGAAGCCGAAGCCGTCGCGATGCCCCTGGACGCGGCCGGCGACGAAACTGGACGGATGCGTGAGCTGATAGTGACCGCGCGAGTCGAGCCGGATCTGCCCGTCGCGCTCCATCGCGGCGAGCCGCCTGAAGAACCCTTCGCGCTCCTGGCGCTTGATCGCGAGCGCTTCGGCGATGTCGTTCCCGGTGCAC
>Ga0164242_10001447_pt1 | contig 28120 bp, 23 predicted proteins | sample OricomgcompostMG_FD_108783 | JGI IMG/M metagenome (GOLD analysis project Ga0164242, IMG submission 108783) | Miracle-Growth compost microbial communities from Emeryville, California, USA - Original compost - Miracle growth compost (MG) ...
CACCAGCGAGCCCTCGGCGAGAATGGTCATCAGGACGTAGAATCCGTCGTTAAACTTGCGGACCGTATAGGCCAGACGCCGGCGACCCATCTTCTCGGTCGACTTCACCTCTCCGCCACCGTCAGTGACGTTCTTCTCAAAACCTTCGATCAGCTTGTCGAGGTCTGCCTCTTCCACGTCCGGGCGGACGATATACATCACTTCATAAGTACGGCTCATATTCACTTCTTTCTGCGAAGTTCCTCTTCGCGCCGCCCTCCGCTGATCCGTCGGGTCGGTATGGAATCTACTGCGTTTACTTCCCTCCGTCGGCATCCTTCTCAGGCCGGCGGTTGAACTCGTTCATCGCGGCGCTGACCCCCTTGGTCAGCACCGTCTCGACCGCCAGCTTCACGCGGTCGAGTACCTCGTCCATCAGCGCAAGCTCCTGCTTCCGCATCGGCGTCAGCAGATAGTCCCTGCCTCCCGCCTTGATCTCTCTTCCATCCGCCAACGCCGCTTTGCCGACGCCAATCCGGATGCGCAACCATTGGTCGGTGCCGAGCGCCCCAAGGATCGACTTGATCCCGTTGTGCCCGTTGGCCGAGCCGCGCTCCGCAATGCGAAACTGGCCCAACGGAAATGCCAGCTCATCGTAGAGGACGATAACGTCCTTCGCGATGTCCTCGATCCCCAACTCCTTCACCAGCGCGACTACGGAAAGCCCGCTCAGATTCATGAAGGTCTCCGGCTTTGCCAGCAGAACCTCTTCCCCTGCCAGTGTGGCCTTCGCCGTAAGAGCCTTGCCCCGCCGGTTGCCGACGACAGCACCGCAATCCTCTGCGATGTGATCAATAGCAAGAAACCCGGCGTTGTGGGGTGTGAACTGATATTCGATCCCTGGGTTTCCAAGTCCGACGATCAGCTTCACGCAATCCGTTCCTTCCGTACTGAAACAGTGACCATCCCAGGCGCAGGCCGGGGATGGTCATAAACTACTTCTTGGCAGGAGCCTCAGCGGTCTCCGTCTTGCCCTTCTTGGCGACTTCGGGCTCAGAAGCACCCTCGGCAGCCTCTGCCGGAGCCTCTTCCTTGATGATGGTTACGTGAGCGACCGTCGCATCCTCATCACCCAGAAACTTGATCTTGCCGGAGTGCGGCAGGTCAGCGATGCGAAGCACGCCATGCAGCTCGAGATTGGTGATGTCGACATCGATGTGGCTCGGAATGTCACCCGGAAGGCACTCGATCTCGACCTCGCGCAGAACATGCTCCAGGATTCCGCCCTGGTTCTTGACGCCGGTAGCGGTTCCCACCAGCTGAACCGGAACCGACACGCGCATGGCCTTATCCATTGCGATGCGCTTGAGATCGATGTGCAGCAGCCTGCCCTTGATGGGCTCATTCTGCCAGTCGACGATCATGGCCTTGGTGGCAGCGCCGCCCTCGACGTTCAGGTCGAAGATCGTGTTGTGGCCCGACTCCGAGTGCAGAATCTTGGTGATGACCTTCGGGTCAACGGTAACGGCAACCGGATCCTGACCGGCGCCATAGACGACCGCGGGAATCTTGCCGGAGACGCGAACGCGACGAGCCGCATTCTTGTTGAACTTGCCCTCGCGGGGAGTGGCGACGACTGCGTCGAACGTGGAAACTGCCATTTGCCTTCTTCCTTTCGGGCACGGAGATCTCTTCCGCTCCCTTTGCGGCTCTGCCGCGTAATTTTCCAGCCCCGGATGCCTGGGTTCTGGTTCCTGCTAGTTGAAGAGTGAGCTGACGCTCGTCTCCATGTGAATGCTCTCGATGGCTCGGCCCAGAAGACCAGCAATTGAAAGCACCTTGATCTTGTCCACCTTCTGCGCCTCTTCGCGCAGAGGAATGGTGTTCGTCACGACGACTTGCTTCAGCCGCGACTCGCGGATGCGCTCAATCGCCGGGCCCGACAGCACGGCATGCGTGGCGCACGCGTAAACCTCATTCGCCCCCTGGTCCAGCAGAGCGTCGGCCGTCTTCACCAGTGTTCCGGCCGTATCGATAATGTCGTCAAGGATCAGGCAGGTCCGGCCGCGTACATCGCCGATGACGTTCATCACCTCGGTGACATTGATGTCGGTCCGCCGCTTATCCACGATGGCCAGCGGCAGGTCCAGCTTCTTGGCAAAGAATCTCGCCCTCTCCACTCCGCCGGCATCCGGAGAAACCACCGTCAGGTCCGGCAGGTTGAGGTCCCGGAAGTAGCTCACCAGAACCGGGCTTGCGAACAGGTGATCGACCGGGATGTTGAAAAACCCTTGAATCTGTGCTGCGTGCAGATCGACCAGCAGAGCGCGGTTGGCGCCGGCCGTCGTCAAAAGATCCGCAACCAGCTTCGACGTAATCGCTACACGGGGCCGGTCCTTCCGATCCTGCCGGGCGTACCCGTAATACGGCATTACAACGGTGATGCGTCCTGCCGAGGCACGCTTGAGCGCGTCCATCATGATTAGCAGCTCCACGAGATGCTGATCCACAGGAAAACATGTGGGCTGCACGACAAATACGTCCGCTCCGCGCACATTCTCGAGCAGTTGAAAATGTACTTCGCCGTCGGAGAAGCGTTGCAGGCGAGCCTCGCCCATCGGTACTCCGACAAATTTGCAGATCTCCTCGCACAGGGCGACATTGGAGGATCCACAGAAGATCTTCATGCGCTTGCTCTCGCTTGGCCGCGAAGCGCGCTTCTTCTCCGCTTGCTTTGGCTGTCCGTTCGCCTGAGCTTTGTCGGAGAGCGCCGGTGCAGGCTGGGAGCCGGTTTCGGCATCCTCAACCTGACCCTGATTAGGGGAAAGAACTGCAGTCGCGTCTTGTTCGTCCACGTTGAAACCTCCAGGCTGGTTGACCTTGAATAGTTCCTACTGCTGCTTGTCTTAGCAGAGCCTTGTTGCGACTCCGCGTTCCATCAAAAATCCTTGTTGCGAATCCCTGAAAACTGCCTAAGACTGTCCTTCAAACTCTCTGGCTGCGGGTACCGACGGCTTGTTGACTCCGTCCCGATTCCCTCATTTCCAGATACTGCCTGCTTCAAGCGACCATTGCTGCCGCAAAAATCCCTAAACTGCTCTCTTTCGCCGCGAACGACTCTTTGGCTGGGCGACTAGGATTCGAACCTAGACTGAGTGCGTCAAAGGCACTTGACCTACCGTTAGTCGATCGCCCAGTTACCGGCTGCATCGTTGCTGTCAGCCGAAGTCACTCTGCGAACATTCTCGTCCAGTACAACGAGCGGGGCAAGGTTCTCGTGACAATAGCCTTCGTACCCGCATCCTGAACGCGCTGTTGAGCCTGGCGGGCATCTGCCTCCGAACGGTAGAGCCCGAACAAGGCCGACCCGGAGCCGGAGAGCGCAGCATAAAGCGCCTGACCGGAGCCATTACCCATCAATATGTGCTTGATTTCGCGCAGGGAGGGATGGACAGGAAAGACGACCCGTTCAAAGTCGTTTTCGATCCCGGCGCGGACAAGCGAGAGAAGGGTATTCTCTGCCAGATCATCCAGATAACCACCCTGCTCTTTGGCCGGAGGAGAACCCTGGACGATACCGGAAGTGCCTGGCTTCGCATAAACCGATGCGTAAGCGAGACTCAACTGATTTAGTCTATCGGGTTTACCCGCCTGAGTCAATGAAAGCGTATCCCAATCCCGAAAGGCCTGCGGGGTAGACACCCCAACCTCCGGTACCGCGATCACCGCAGGAAGCCCGGCAAGATCAGGAAAAGGGAAGACCTGTTCCCCGCGCCCCAGCCCCAGAACTGTCCCACCCAGCAGAAACAGTGGCACGTCGGAACCGATCTCTGCCGCCAGTTGCAGCCGCTCCAGTCCCGGTAGAGACGCGCCCAACTCTCGCTCCAGTCCGATCAGCGCCGCCACCGCGTTCGCGCTGCCCGCCCCCATTCCGCCCTGCACCGGAAGGCGCTTGTCGATATGGATGGTGACCCGCGCGGTCATCTTCATCCTTTCGAGCGCCCGCTCCACCATCTTCCACGCTGTATTCCGGCCATCCAGCGGCACACGTGCATCATTGGAGCTGAGGACGATCTCTGTCTTTCCCGCAGCACTGGCCCCTACCGTGACAAGGTCGTGCAGCTCCAGCGTCTGGTACAGCGTGGCCAAACCGTGGAAGCCGTCCTCGCGAGCGGGACCGATCGCCAGACCGAGGTTGATCTTCGAATAGGAGCAAATGCAGGTGGGCATGCGTTCTTCGATTCTACTTGCGCCCAAACTTGGTCTCTCCCAGAGTCTTGCCAGACAGGACGCGCCGCTCAGGCGGAGATCGCAACGCCAGCCCGGGAGACCACGCGTGGCCGTGTCCTCTCGAAGAAGGACTGTATCTCGAGCGCGGGCTGGGGCGTGGATAGAAGAAAGCCCTGAAAGAGATCGCAGCCCAGGCGGACCAGCTCCTCGTGCTGCTCCCTGGTCTCGACCCCCTCCGCCAGGATCGTGAGGCCCAGGTTCTTGCCCAGTTCCACGATCGCTTTGACGATTGGGTAGGACTCCGGCCCGTCGATATTCTGAACGAACGACCGGTCGATCTTCAGGGTGTCGATGGGCAGGGTCTGAAGGTAACTCAGTGAGCTGTAGCCGGTACCAAAGTCGTCCATTGAGATGCGCACGCCCAAGGCTCGCAACGCACCCAGCTGCTGCCGAGCCTGTTCGGTGTTCTCCATCAGCAGAGATTCAGTAAGCTCCAGTTCCAGCATCGCAGGTTCGATCCGGAACTCATCGAGAGTCCGCCTCACCTCCGCAGCCAGATTGCCGCGCAGGAACTGCGGCGCCGAGACGTTGATCGCTACCGGAACGGGCTCGAACCCCCGGTCGCGCCACTCACGGCTCTGCCGGCAGGCTTCGCGCAACACCCACATCCCGATGGAGTGAATTAGTCCACTCTCCTCGGCGATCGGGATAAAGCGGCCCGGCGGCAGGATACCCATTTCCCGATCGATCAGGCGAACGAGCGCTTCCATCGCCCTAATCTCGCCGGCGGGACAGAACATGGGCTGGTAATGGAGTGTCAGGCGATTCTCTTCGGCGGCCGTGCGAAGCGACCGCTCAATCTGACGGGCCTCCTGAACGCCGTAGCTCTCCGAGCGCAGATAGCGCCGCCAGCAGTTGCGGCCGGCGCGCTTGGCTTCATACAGTCCGTAGTCAGCTCTCCGCATCAGATCGTCCAGATTGGACCCGTCGTCCGGGTATACGGCCAGGCCGAGCGAGATCGTCGGCTGCAGTTGTACGTCCATGACAGTGATGGGCTCCTGGAGAGCCGCCATCAGGTTATTCGCGATTGCCGCACAGGCGTCCAGCGAATGGACATCGTCGGCGATCGCAATAAACTCGTCTCCTCCCAGGCGGGCGAGAGTATCGGTTGTGCGCATCCGTCGTCTGATCAGCTCGGCAAGAGCTTTTAGGAAACCGTCCCCGACCTGGTGGCCGAACATGTCGTTAATCTGTTTGAAGTGATCGAAGTCGATCGCCAGCAGGACCGCCTTGGTTCCCCTCCGGTCGGCGCGCTTCGCCGCATCTTTGAAGCGATTGGCCAGCAGCGCTCGATTTGGAAGTCCTGTCAGCGGATCGTGCTCGGCCCTGCGCAGAAGCTCCTCGTTCAGGCGGACGCGCTCACTGACGTCCTGCGCGACGACCAGGCGAATATACTCACCTTCCTGGCTGGTGTCATGGCCAGTAACCTCTGCCCAAAACAGGCTTCCATCCTTGCGCATGTGCCGGAAGGGGCCCACGACGACTCCCGATTTCGGATCGTGGAGCAGAGGCATTACATGTGGCAGATCCTCCTTGGGACGGATATCTGTCACCCGCATGGAGAGGAACTCCTCGCGCGAGTATCCGTAGGATCGAATCGCCTTATCGTTCACCGAGGTAAATTTCAGCGTTTTGCAGTTGTAGGTCCACATCGGCAACGGATTATCATCAAACAGCAGACGATATCTCTGCTCACTCTGGCGGATCGCCTCCTCGGCGAGAACCTGCTGGTGAATATCGGTCGAGGCGCCCACCCACCGGATGATCTCTCCGGCATCGTTGCGCTGCGGGAGGGCACGTGCCAGATACCATCGGTAGCTGCCATCCTCTTGCCGGATGCGGTATCTCTCGTCGAACGCTGTGCCATCCTGCAACGCGATCTTCCACCGTACTGCCACACTGGACAGATCACCGGGATGAATGACCTGTATCCACTTCGAATACATCGCCTCTTCCAGCTTCAGACCGGTGACATCGCCAAAGCGATCGCTCACATAGTCCATGTCGCCTGCAGGTGTGGAGGTCCACACGATTGAGGGAAGCGCCTCGGCTAGTGTACGGAAGCGCTCCTGGCTGCGCAGCAGCTCTTCCTGAGCGCGGCGCTGTTCAGTTATGTTCGTAGCGAGCAGCACGAAGCCGCGAACGCATCCGGTCTCGTCCCGGTCAGGAGTATAGGAAAGCACCAGACTGTGAAGCTTTCCGTCATATTCATGGCTGGCTTCAAACTGCTGCGGCACACCAGCAAGTACTGCCCTGACCTTTGGGCGAAGCCGGCGGGCGTACTCCTTCCCCAGACGTTCCGCGATCACCGCGTACCAGTATTGACCCACCATTTCATCGGACGATAGCCCGTACCATTCCTCGTACGCCCGGTTCACCCACTGGTAGCATCCCTGAGCATCCACATAGGCAATCAATGCCGGAACGCTGTCCACGATCATCTGGAGATGTCTGGTTTTACGCAGCAGGCTGGACTCGACATCCTTCCGGTCCGTGATATTGCGTGCAAGGACCAGAAGAGCTTCTGCCTCGCCAGATCGAGCCTTGACCGGACTGATGGAGACGTCCCACCACGTAGGGCGATCAACACCGTTGCGGAAGTATCCCTCGAAGTGTCCATAGCCACCGGCCTTTGCAGCTTCCAGAGCAGCCTGCGCGACAGGGCGCTGATCCTCGCTCCACACCTCAAGCCATCGGCTTCCTTGTGCGGCATGCGTACTCTGATTTCCAAGGCTTCGCTGACTCTCGGAGTTCATCCAGCGCACCGTACCATCCGTATCCAAAACCTTCAGATGGTCGCGCGTACTGCGGATGGTGTGATCGAGAATCTGCCTGCGCAGAGCATGTGGAAGCGCTTCGGCGGAGCGCTCGAAGGTAAGCTGGAGGAACGAGTCGCCGTCCATCTCAACCGCGCAGACCGTAGCATCGACAGGGATCGGCTTGCCAGCGGCTCCCTTCAACAACAGAGGGATCGGAAGATCTCCCGAACGGAGGGCCAGGTCCTTAATGGAGCAGTGCGTCATCACCGCCAAACCCTGTCCCGCCAGAAGTCGCTGATCGGTTTCCAGCAGGCGGGCCAGTGCGGAGTTCGCGAAGAGAACGGTGCGGCAGCGCAGAAGGCAGACAGGCACGGGCAGGGCGTTTAACACTGCTGTCACCCCGCGGAAGACTTCAGACGCTGGCAACTCTCGCTCCTCAGTTGTGCCTGACTCGGCTCTCAAAAAGTCCTCTAAAAATGCGGCGACATACTGGTTTGGGAATCTGCCGCTGGCGCATTCACATCTCCCTAATCAATCTTCTAGAGGATTGTGCGAACCGTTTATCCCCCGTAAGTTGCACAGGGAATCCGGTCATAAGACCGGTGGCCATTCACTGATTCCAATGAGTTTACCAAGTCCTAGCGGTCGGCAACTTCGAAAGTTGCCGTAAGAGGAAGATGGTCAGAAGCCACCATCGCGGTACGGCTGCGCCACAGCCCGGTCGAAACCAACGAGAGTGGAGCCTCGAAGTAGAGGTGATCGAGGGTCATCAGGGGAAAGATCCCTGGATAGGTCCGAGGAAACCTCCAGATGTGTTTTGGCCGGAAGGTCTCGAACTCTTTTTTGAGGAGCCTGGTCGTTACGCCACGGGTCCACTCGTTGAGGTCCCCAAGCACCAGCCGTGGGTGACTGCTCTCCTCCTGCGTCAGGATGCCCCCATCGAACAGCCGCTTGCCCTGGTGACGCCGTTCAAGAAAACTGGTCCCCAGATGAACATTGAAGATCCGCAGGAGCCGGTGCCCTGCAAGCGCGACATCGGTCTGCAGGACGCCGCGCTCCTCCCGCTGCTGATGCGTTAGGTCGTGATTGCGCCAGTCCGTCAGCGAGAGGCGCGTCAATGTCATATTCCCGTAGGTTCCGCCGTGCAGGGAACGGTTTCCGCCGAAGGCCCAGGTGTACTCCGGCAGTCCGGCGGCGATCCTCTCAGCCTGGTTGAACTGCGGCAGGCCCTCGGGAGCATGAACGACCTCCTGCAGGCAAATAACGTCCGCATCCATCTGCCGAATTACCTCGACGATCCGCTCCGGCGAGGTCTTCTGATCGAGCCCGCGGCACTTGTGGATGTTATAGGTTGCGACTTTGAATTGCGACGTCTCCATAGTTATTGCTGACGCTCAAAGATCCAGCCCAGCACCTCTGTGATGCGTTCGTGAAGCGGCCGGGCCTTCCACTCCTCCAGAGTGACCTTCGTCGACTTTTCGAGATCGGCCTCAAAATCAACCCTCAATCGGTCCGCCAGCCTTCGGCCACACACGGCAAGATTAACCTCATCGTTTATCCCGAACGAGCGATTGTCGAAGTTTGTTGAGCCGACGACGCTCCACACATGGTCGATACGAAGAATTTTGGCGTGCATCATCGCGGGCTCGTACTCGTAGATGGAGGCACCCGCCTTGAGCAGCTGTCCGTATCCTCCACGGCTCGTGCTGCGAGTTAGAAAGTGATCGCTGCGCTTGCCGGGAACAAGAATGCGAACCTGCACCCCGCGCTCCACCGCAAGGCAAAGCTCGTTCATCAGACCCTTATCGGGAAGAAAATACGGAGTCGTAATGGAGATGCTGTGACGCGCCGACGCAAGCAGAAGCTGAAACAGAACGCGCGCTCGCGTCGAGCCTCCGCTGGAAGGGGTGCTATTGATCACCAGCGCTGAGGTCTTCTCCGGGCAAAAGAGCTCCGGGAAGTAGGCACTTCCCGTCAGCAGTTCACCATTGGCTTCGAGCCAGTTTTCGGCAAACGTCGCCTGCAGGTTTGCAACCGGGTCACCTTCAACCCGTACCATGCTGTCGCGCCATGGGGCGTGCCCATGAACCCCGGTGTACCAGTGATCGCCCACACCCGCTCCGCCGATGAAGCCCACCAGGCCATCCACAACAAGAAGCTCGCGGTGCGTGCGGTGATCCATCTGGGTAAAGCTGTGCCACGAAGGTGTGTTGTACCAGCAGACCTTGCCGCCTGCATCCAGGAGCGGCTTCAGGTACGCTCGTGTCATCCCTGCGCTGCCGAATGCATCGAGCAGTACGTTGACATGCACACCCGCGCGCGCCCTGTCGGTCAGGGCATCCAGGTACATCTGGCCGATCGTACTCTTTTGAAAGATATACGCCTCCAGATTGACGCTGCGATTCGCCGCCCGAATAGCTTCCAGCTCCGCCGGATAGAAGTTCTTTCCGTTGGTCAGCACCTCGAAGCTCCCGGCCCGGTTCACGCTGGCGTCGGCAAGAGCCTCCAGCAGGCAAAGAAACTCCTCAGATTCATTGGAGGGAAGAGGCTCGGAACCAGTGATCTTGTAACGCGGCATGGGGCCGAACAGGCCCGAAAGGATAAACAGCGACAGCAGCAGCAGCGCCACACCGCCAAGCACAACCAGACCCGTGGGAAGAGTTACAGTCGCCAACAACACCGGCACGGTCGCCATTCATCCTTTCACATTCGAAACGCTGCTCTGCGCGTCTTCTTCCGCCTCTCCTTGTTGGATGCGTGCGCCCAATCCGGGTCGCCGCGCAGAAGCCAGAGGATTATAAGACCGCCAATCATCCGCAACTCGCACGGCTAGACCTGCTGCTCCTCGAGCGCCATCGCCAACTCTTCCCACTCTGCGGTCAGGATGGCTTTGTCATTTCGCAGGCGATCCAGTTCAGCCGCGTCCTTCTGGGACTGCTCGGCAGAGACGAAGTTTCCCAGGCGCTCCTCAACGGCGGCAATCTGCTCTTCGAGTCGCGGAATCTCCTCTTCAGCAAACTTCAGCCGATCTTCCATCTGCTTCAGCTTGATGGGGTTCAGCTTCCTGGCCGGCGCGGCGCTTGGAGTCGCGATCGGCTGCTGTGCAACCACTGGCTCCGGAGCAGGTGCAAGCGACTTGAGATCGGCAGCGAGCGAGGCTTTGACCTTCTCCGGGCCACCCTGCTTGCGCCACAGATAATCCTCGTAGTTTCCGGGATAGATGTGGACGCGACGGTCTTCCACTTCGAAGACGCGCGTCGCCAGCCCATCAATAAAGTATCGATCGTGCGATACAAAGAGCACCGTTCCGGTAAAGTTGCGGATCGCGTCCAGCAGAACGTCTTTCGCCCGCAGGTCGAGATGGTTTGTAGGCTCGTCCAGCAAAAGCATGTTCGAGGGCGAGACCAGCATCTTCGCCATGGCATAGCGATTTCGTTCGCCGCCCGAGAGCACGCCCAGCTTCTTGAAGACGTCATCGCCCGAGAACATGAAGCACCCAAGCAGGCTGCGCAGCTCGACTACGGGAATCTTTGGAGAGCTTCCGGCGATATCCTCGAGCATCTCGGCGTTCGGATCGAGCACCTTGTACTGGTCCTGCGCGAAGAAGTCGACCAGCGCGTTGTGACCATAGCGGATGGTGCCGCTGGTCGGCGCCTCCTGCTCGCTCAGCATGCGAATCAGGGTCGATTTGCCTGCGCCGTTCGCACCGACCAGCGCGATACGATCTCCGCGGTCGATGGTAAAGCTGACGTTCTCGAGGATCGTCTTCTGGCGACCGTCAGGCGTCGGATAGATCTTGGTCAGGTTCTCGACTTCGATCACGGTGCGCCCCGAAGCCGGAGGCTGCGGAATCGTGAAGTGAATCGTCGCCTCTTCCTCGGGAACCTCGATGCGTTCGATCTTCTCCAACTCCTTGATGCGCGACTGCACCTGCTTGGCCTTGGTCGCCTGGTAGCGGAAGCGGTTGATGAACGCCTCCAGCGCCTCGATGCGCTCGCGCTGGTTCTTGTAGGCGGCCATCAGGGTCGCGCGGCGCTCCTCTTTCTGGGTGACGTACTTCTCGTAGTTCCCGTGGTAGACATGCATCCGCTTATTCCACAGCTCGACGATCTTGTTGACCGTCACATCCAGAAAGTAGCGATCGTGCGAGATCAGGATGAACGCGTTCGGATAATCGTGCAGATAGTTCTCAAGCCAGTTGCGGCTCTCAAGATCCAGGTGGTTCGTCGGCTCGTCCAGCAGCAGCAGTGAGGGCTTCTGAAGAAGGAGCTTGGCCAGCGCAATGCGCATCTGCCAGCCGCCGGAGAACTCCTCGGTCTTCCGTTGCCAGTCTTCCCTGGTGAAGCCGAGTCCGCCCAGCACCGCACCCACCTGTGCGTCGAGCGTGTAGATGTCATGCACATGAAGCTGATCGGCGATCTCCGAGTAGCGGTCTGCAGCGCCCTGGTATTCCTTCGACTTCGGGTCCTTCTCGCTCATCACGGTCATCAGCTCAAGCGACTCCGCCTCGAGCGCGTGCAGATGCTCGAAAACGGACAGGCACTCCTCGAAGACCGTCTTGCCCCGCATGGCCAGCCCATCCTGGGGAAGATAGCCGATCGTGGTTCCCTTGACGCGCGTGATCTGGCCGTAGTCGAGCGACTCGACACCGGCAATGACTTTCAGCAGGGTCGATTTGCCCGTGCCATTGCCGCCCACCAGCGCCGTGCGTTCGTTGGGGGTAATCAGCCAGTTGATGTCTTCGTAGAGGAGCTTTTGGCCGAACCGCTTGCCGGCCCCGATCAGTTGCAGCATGCACTTCTATTCTCGCATCCTGAGCGCTCTCACATCTTTTTGACGAACACCTGACAGCTCCCTGACACCTCATTCATCCCGCTCCAATAGCCTTCTTACAGTTTCCGTGACGGTGTTCCTCCCAGCCCGATTTTGCGAACTTCTCCTGAATCAGGGCTCGGCATACACAAAAAGGAGCTTGTATGAACGGTATCCTGAACCAGATAACGCCGGAGATCCTCGAAAAATCAGCCTTGAGGCGCTCACAAACGACAACCCCAGTACATCTTTATCTACCCATGGAATATGGAAGCTGGATTGCGAGTACCTCCGTGCGCGACACCGGTCCAATGGGGGCAGAATATCCCGCTTCGGAACTATACTTTTCGCCAGGCCTGACGAGGGGACGGGTTGACTCTTCCGGTATCTGAAACATACCTGCAGAGCCGTCAAAGGCATCTGGCACTATCCTTTGCTCGGATGAGGAGTCTGTGATCGCATTCCGGATCACAGCTCCTCTCTTTTTTGGCTCATAGGTGATTTCATTGCGTTCTTCTCTCTGGACAGGGTTTTCGGAAAAGAGACAACCGCAGAGCCCCTCTGCTACTGTCAACAATGAGAGCTTGATGTCAGGTCAGTCCCAACTCTTTCCGGACCGCGAACCCAGCGTGCTGCCCCCACCTCCCGGCGATTCTGAACCCAGACGTGCCGCGGCCCCTGTGTGGCTGCAGCGGCTATCGCTCTTCGTCCTGGTATTGTTCTGCGTCTATCTGGGCATCCTGGTGATGCTGTTGCCGTGGTGGACAAGGGTATGGGACCAAAACCTTTATATCCAATCACATCCTGCGCTCTCCTCCGTCCTGCATAACGGAGCCGTGCGTGGAATCATCTCCGGGCTTGGGTTGCTGGATATATGGATCGGCATCTCCGAAGCCGTACACTACCGCGACTACCGCGGCTGACACACTGCCGAGCAGGCAGCGAGGAACCTGATGGCGCTGGACGAAAAGAATCTGCAGGCTACGGCCCCGACCACCCCCGAAACTCCTGAGCCGCTGGAGATTGCGCCTCTGGCCTATGAGAACCCCGACTTCCTCAACTCGCCCGATGCTCGCATCCTGCGCATCATGGCCGAGTACCAGGAGCCTCTCAGTCGGTTTCGCCGCGAGCGCATTCAGGACACCATCGTCTTCTTCGGCTCGGCCCGCTTTCGCGCCCTCGACGTCGCCGCCGCCAATTTTGAACTGCTCGCGAACACCGGATCGCGCGAGCCCGCTCCTGAACAGCCTGCGCCCCTTGAGGAGATTGAGCACGGCCACGCCACCGGTGCCAGACTGCGGCTCGCCGGCGCAGCCATCGAAATGGCCGCCTATTACGAGGACGCTCGCATCCTCTCCGCCAAGCTGGCCACATGGGCCAAGTCCCTCCCCGGACCGCGCCACCGATTCGTCATCACTACCGGCGGAGGCCCGGGAATCATGGAGGCGGCCAACCGCGGCGCCTACGAGGCCGGCGCGAAGACCATCGGGCTCAACATCAAACTGCCGTTTGAGCAGCAACCCAATCCCTACATCACGCCCTCGCTTAACTTCGACTTCCACTACTTCTTCATGCGCAAATACTGGCTTGTCTATCTGGCGAAGGCGCTCGTGATCTTCCCCGGCGGCTTCGGAACGCTGGACGAGATGTTCGAGATCCTCACGCTGGCCCAGACCCACAAACTAGCCAAGAAGATCTCGGTCGTCATCTATGGCACGCCGTATTGGAAGAGCGTCATGAATCTCGACGTGCTGGCGGAAAAGGGTGCCATCGCGCACGCCGACCTGAGCCTGTTTCGTTTTGCCGATACTCCAGACGAGGCCTTCGAGATCCTTAAGGAGGAGCTGACGAAAAACCATCTGGAGTCGGACTACGAGAAGGCTCTTCTCGAGCGGGGCCGCCGGGCAGAGACAGAGCGCGACCACGAACCGGCTCCAACGGCACAGGATATCCTTGGCCCCGACATTTCCCCCACCCGTTAGGCAGTCTCCCTCCCTTCGGTGCGGACGCGGCAGGCGCACGAGCGTAGGCCATCGCTTGGGGCCAGGCCACTTTCTGCAACTTTGAAAGTGTGCTATAGTTTCGACCCTGCCTCCCCCTCGGACGGTGAAGGTCGTCCGAATCTCCCCGCGGATGCGGTCAGGGCCAGGGTTTCCAAATTTTGGGTACGGGGGTTGATGATGCCCGACTCGGTTACGCAGGTTCTAAGTTCCGGTCCCGTCGGAGCAAAAATAAACATCGCGGTTATGGGCGACGGCTTTGCTGCGGGAGATCAAACTCTCTACAACAACAAGGTTCAGGAATTCCTTCTCGACGGAGTCTTCGGGCACGACTACTTCTACGAAGACAAGCAGGCCTTCAACATCTTCCGGGTCAACCTGATCTCGGTCGACTCCGGCGTAAGCACGCGCCAGTACGACGAGCACGGCACTCCCGACGACCCCTCCGACGACACCATCATTAGCACAACCCTGAGAAACACAGCCCTCGGTTACATCTTCAGCGGGTCATGGGCGCACTGCTGGCTCGAGGGCGGAGCCAACACCTCGACGCTGGTCAACAACGCGCTAACCAAGTGGGTGCCCGACTACAACCTGGTCGTCATCTTCCTCAACAATCCCAACTACGGCGGATGCGGCGGCGGCGGCTTTCAGGTTGTGCCGCTCGGCATCGACTGGCATGTCCTCGCCCACGAGTTCGGCCACGGGCTGGGCGCGCTGGCGGACGAGTACTGCACCAGCAAGGTCTACTCCGGCGGAGAACCCGGCAACGTCGATGCGACCATCAACACCAACCGCAACACGCTTAAGTGGAGAAACTTCGTTGCGCCGGCAACCCCGATCCCGACAGGCGTCGGGAACTGCGCAGGCTACACGCAGGGAACGCGCCCTGCCGATTGGGACGACACCCAGAGCGTCGGGCTCTTCGAAGGCGGCGGAACCAACGGTACCGGCATGTACCGGCCCGTCATCAACTGCCGCATGCGCAGCAACACTCCGGAGTACTGCCCCGTCTGCTACACGCAGATGAAGCGCATTAACGATGCCAAGACGGAACATACCTTCCTCGACTGTCACACCGGCGACTTCAATGGCGACGGCAAGGACGACCTGCTGATCCACAACAACAACTCCATCCAGATCTTCCGCTCCAACGGAAGCCAGATGGACATTGTCTTCAGCGCCGTCGCAATCGTTCCGGGCTCCTGGCAGTTCACCGCCGGAGACCAGTTCTACATCGGCGACTTCAACGGCGATGGAAAGAAGGAAGTTGTTGTCTACAACTCGACGAATTGGGTCATGCCATATCTTGGTCTGCTCGTGGACGACGGCGCGAACGGCCTGCGGCTCATCGCCCGCTACGACGGTTCCATGCCCGGCTGGCAGTTCTCAAAGGACGACAAGTTCTTCGTGGGCGACTTTGACGGAGATCGCAAGCAGGATCTGTTCGTCTTCAACGGAACCAACTGGGCGATCCCCTATCTCGGAATGCTGCACTCCACCGGAACCGGATTCCAGGTGATCCACCGCTATGACGCCACCATGCCGTCATGGCAGATGACCAATGGCGATCAGTTCTACGTTGGAGACTTCAATGGGGACGGCAAGTGCGACCTGTTCGTCTTCAATGGATCGAACTGGGTCTATCCCTACCTGGGGATGCTCTCGTCCAACGGATCCAGCCTGTCCATGGCCCATCGGTACGACAACACTCTTCCCTCGTGGCAGATGACTAAAGGAGATCGCTTCTACCCTGCTGACTCCAACGGCGACGGCAAGACCGATCTCTTTGTCTTCAACGGAGATAACTGGGCCATCGCTTACCTCGGCATGCTGCAGTCAACCGGCTCGTCTCTGAATATGGCGCATCGCTACGATGGCAGCGTGCCCGGATGGCAGATGCGCAGGCACGACCAGTTCTGGGTGGGCGACATCACCGGTGATGGAAAGCAGGATCTGTTCGTCTATAACTGCAACGACTGGGCGACGCAGTACTTGGGCAGCATGATCTCCAGCGGGTCTGCGTTGTCCGCATCCTGGTCGGCAGACTGGGTGGGAGAGTGGAACCTTGGCACGGTCGATCGGTTTGAACCCTGCAACTACGAGGGCGGCAAGGCGCATCGCGATCTGGTTGTGCACAACCATGACTGGCTGGGCCTTATCCGCTCCACTCCAGCCATGCAACTGCAGAAGATCTACTACCGTTTCATTCATAACTATCGCTACGGAAGAAACTGGTAAGGAGAGTCCGATGGAACGCCAAATTCAACAATCGAAGCCCGAAATGATGCAGGAAGGCGCCGACCTGAAGACGATCCGGAATCCAGCACTACAGCTGATGGCTGCCGAACCCAAGGCACCTGCTCAAATCAAGGGCGAGCAGATGCCGAAGGAGCCGGTGGCGAAAACCGCCAGTGGAGAGCACACGATGTCTCCCTTCAATCCGAAGGCCGCAAACGAGCCCGGCGTCTCTCCGGAAAGCCGGCAGGAGATGAAGGCCCATCCTGAGGCTGCTGAAGTGCAAACCTCCGGTCAGGGATATCTTCGTCTGCGCATGCGCGTTTCCGGCGATCGGCTGAGCGTGGTCGATATACAGCAGGTGCAGGGTCCGCTGGTGCAGACCGGAAGCGTCGCCGGAGAGTACGCGTATGAAGTTCAGCTCGATGCAAAGCCTTTAGCCGTCGAGGGAATTCTCGATGTTGGCGTCAGCCGCTCGTACCCTCGGCCGGGATCGAACGAACACCACATCACCCAGCACTCCACGTTTGACTTTAACGTGAGACTGCCGCGAGCCGAGGTTCCCGACGCAGCAGTATCGCGCCTTTCGGTAACGGTCTATCGCTTTGCGGATGCATCCCCCAAGATGATCCAGGGACGCATCTCGGCCCAGCCCGGCCTGCAGGCGCGACCCATAGCCCAGCTGCAGGGAATCAGACTCGAAAGCCTGGAGCCGGAGCTGCGGGAGAAGTTCCAGAGGGTCTTTCCACGGATGAACGCCCCTCACCAGTGAGATCGTTGACCTGCGTGAGCGGTTGAAAGTGACCCGCCGAAGCAGGAAGCGTTCTCAGGGGATGCGCTGGTAAACTTCGACCATGGATACCCCACGCAAGCTGGCGCTCTACGATGCCGAGCATCCGTCTCAGGCTTGGAATGAGCAAATGGCTCCGGGGGAGTACGCTGTCCATTTCTCGCATTTCAACGGCGCGGTGCCTGTCGTTCCCTATTGCCTTCTATTTTCAGATCTGGATCAGGCGATTGCCTATGCACAGAATGAAGTGAAGGATAGACCCACTCTGCGATGCACGATTTATAACCATCATGGACTCGTCGGGCCGCCCATCCGAGATATCCGCGGACTGGAGTTCAAGGGTGGGGAGGTCTCTCGTCGACTCGCCATATGGATTGGCTTGACGTTGTTCTTCGGTGGCGCCGGCCTGGCGATCTACGATTGGACCAGAAACTCCCAGCTTCAGTGGCCCACCGCAATCGGCATGCCGATGGTGGTCCCGGGCCTGACGCTGCTGGTCGCGGAAGCACTTTCCTCCGTTCACAAGAGAACGCGCCGCACACGAGCAGGAGCAAAGGGCATCGCATGATTGCCCTTCTGTTCCACTCAAGCGGCTCAAGGCGGTAAGGTGACCAGGACGGTGGAGTTGTCACTCCCAGCGGTCAGCTAGAACAGGTTGCGCGGCCTCCCGGAATGCACGTCCGAGTGACAGAACTGACATTCCGTAACTCACTCAGTTGTATTCCTTTGGGAATATTGAAGCCCTGTTATCGGTGCAGTGATCCTCCATTCACATGACAATCTCATACTGCCCCGGAGCGAGACAGAATGCTCGGAGGGCCTATGAGCCAGTCATCTATCTCCTATCTTTGGCGCGAACCGCAAGCAGCCCGAGGCTTTGTGGGCGGAGTTTCGCTGCACAGCCACACCAATCAGTCGCGCGAGACGCTTGACTTTATCGCAGAGCTTTCGCGCGACTGGGGTCTATTGCAGCCGGTCATGCGCTGGGCCGAGCAGCGCTCATTCCGCCTCTCCGGCATCCGCCCTGATTACGCGCGCAGCTACTGGACGCCACCGCTTACTCCCCGACTCGCCTTTGATCTTGAGAGCTCCCAGATCGAAAACAAGCTTCAGCTTCCAGCGCTCGTCTCCCTCACCGATCACGACGACATTCAGGCGCCGCTCCTGCTTCGCTCCGTCCCATCCGCCCGCCATATCCCGATCTCAGTCGAGTGGACGGTGCCTTTCTATGAGAGCGCCTTTCATATCGGCGTACACAATCTGCCTTCGCCGGCAGGGCAGCAGTGGATGGATCGCCTGCGCGCGTTCACGGCTCTGCCCGTCGCGGGCCGCAATCCTCAGCTCCTGCGCGACATTCTGGCGGAACTCGACGAGATCCCGCAGATCCTGATCGTATTCAACCACCCCATCTGGGACCTCTATCGCGTCGGCAAAGAGCGACACGCGGTGCTGGTCAACGAGTTCCTCGCCGTCTATGGCCAGTACATCCACGCTCTTGAGCTGAACGGCCTGCGCGACTGGAAGGAGAATCAGGAAGCTGCCGAGCTTGCGGGGCGGTGGAATCAACTCACCATCTCCGGCGGAGACCGCCATGGCGTCGAACCCAATGCGAACGTCAATCTGACACGCGCGACCTGTTTCACCGGCTTTGTCCACGAGATTCGCCGCGAGCGTCAGAGCCATGTGCTCTACATGCCGCAATACGCCGAACCCTGGAAGCACCGCATCCTGCAGTCCACGCTCGATGCCATCCGCGACTATCCACACTTCCCCGAAGGTTCGCGTCGTTGGGACCAGCGCGTCTATCACCCCGACTCCAAGGGCGAAATGCGACCGCTCATCGATCTGTGGACCTCCGAGCGCAACGTCGCACCCGCGTGGATCAGAACCATCCTGGCCTGTGTACGCACGATGGGGCAGGCACCTCTCTCCCGGACCCTGCGTTATGCATGGGACGACTCCGCCAAAATGCAAGCGTCTCTGGCCAAGCAACAGGGCTGAACCGCTCGATGCCCTGGCTCAATTGCAGAGTGTTTCGTCGGCTCGTCACAGATCAGTTGACATAGCTTGCCTACGGCAATACTGTTTTAGTTGCCATAGGCAGACTATGGAACTGCCCTCCCAAGGAGCTGCACCGTGAAACGAGACGAAATCCCGCCTGGAACCCTTTATCTCCTGATTCTCAAAGCGCTCTCCCTCCACGGCCCGCTCCACGGGTATGAGATGGCGAATTTCATCCAGCAGAGCTCAGAGGACATCCTGCAGGTGGAAGAAGGATCGCTCTATCCCGCCCTCCAACGCATGTTGCTCAAGGGCTGGGTTAAAGCCGAGTGGGGCGTCACCGCCGGCAACCGCCGCGCTCGTTACTATCGCCTGACCCCGGCAGGCCGCAAGCAGCTCACCGTCGAGCTCTCGCAGTTCGAGCGCGTCTTCGGGGCCATTCAACGAATCACTCAGATCGCTTAAGGAGCCCGCCATGTTCCTCAATGAAGTCCGGCGCCGTCTACGAATGCTGTTTCAGGGAAGCCGTTTCCAGCAGGAGCTGGATGAAGAGATGCGCACACATCGGGAGCTGCGCGAACAGGAGTACCTGGATCGCGGCCGAACTCCCGAGGCCGCCCGTCGGGAGGCGAATCGCACCTTCGGCAATCCCGCCACCCTCCAGGAGAAAAGCTATCAAAGCTGGGGATGGAGCTGGCTCGCAAGTCTGCTGCAGGACGTCCGTTATGGTGTGCGCTCCATGTTTCGCAGCCCCGCCCTCACCATCGTGGCGCTCCTCTCACTCGCGCTCGGCATCGGCGCGAACACCGCAATCTTCAGCTTCATCGACACGCTGATGCTGCGGTCACTTCCCGTCAAAGACCCTGCACAGCTCATGTTCTTCGGCCGCGAGGGAGAGTCAGGCATCACCGGTGACATCGCCTCTACTACCCTCTACTCCTATCCGTTCTTTCGCGAGATGCAGAAGCGAAACAGCGTCTTCACCGATGTCGCCGCACTCTTGAGTATGTTGGACACCATCCACGGCACCATCGAAGGGCAAGACGCAATGCAGCCCATGCTCGTGCAGCTTGTCTCCGGCTCATACTTCCCGACGCTGGGCGTGCAGGCAATTCAGGGCCGCGCCCTCACCGAGGCCGACGACACGACCGAAGGCGATCATCCTGTCGTTGTTGTCAGCTACGCATGGTGGAAACGCGCCCTCGCCAGCGATCCTGCAGTCCTGAACCGAAAGCTGATACTCGGCACAACGAAATTCGACATCGTCGGCGTCGCTCCGCCGGAGTTCTTCGGGACCAGCGTAGGAGAAGAGCCGGACATGTGGGTTCCCCTGTCCATGATGCGCGCCGTGCCGCCCATGTGGGACGGCTACAAAAAGAACTTCTGGGACGGGATGTATCTCATCGGAAGGCTGAAGCCCGGCGTCTCACCCGAACAGGCCACCTCAAACGTCAACCTGCTCTTCCAGCAGATCATTCGCTCGTTCCCCGACGCCGACCTCAGCGAGCGGAACCTCGGCTATCTTCGTCGTGCTCACGTTGGCCTGACCCCCATGTCAAAGGGCCTCTCTTCGCTGCGCCGACGATTCTCCGACCCGCTCAGAGTGCTGATGGGAATCACGGCCCTCGTGCTGCTGATTGCCTGCGCAAATATCGCGAACCTCCTGCTTGCGCGCTCGACAGCGCGAGCCCGGGAGCTCGCGGTGCGCCAGGCGCTCGGAGCAGGGCGTCTGCGTATCGTGCGCCAACTGCTTACCGAAAGCCTCGTGCTCGCGCTCACAGGAGGACTGCTTGGTGTGGGCCTGGCACGCATCGCCGACAGGCTGCTGCTGCGGATGATCTCCGGAGGACCGGATCTCGTGCCTCTCAATGTGTCGATCAACACTCATCTCCTGGTGTTTACCTTTGCGGTGACCGTCACCACCGCCATTCTGTTCGGCATCATTCCCGCCTTCCGCAGCACACGGCTTGAACTGACAGAAGCCCTCAAGGAGGGCCGCGCAAGCTCATCCAGGGGAAGCTCCAGGAGCCGCATCGGCAAGGTCCTTATCGTCTCGCAGATCGCGCTCTCGCTCGTCCTCATGGTGGGAGCCGTCCTGTTCATCCGCACTCTGATCAACCTCAACAACATCGACACCGGCTTCAACCGCGAGGGCGTTCTACGGCTCGACATCGATTCGAACGTCACCGGGCTCAAATCGGATGACCCGCGCATGATCGCCATGTTCCAGGAAATTGAGCAGCGAGTGAGCGCACTACCCGCCGTCAAGGCTGCAAGCTTTGCATCGTTCTTGTTCAACCAGGGAAGCTGGAACACCTCCATCCGTGTCGTCGGCCAGAATCTCAACGACCAGGTGAACATCAAGCACAACGTAGTCGGCAACGACTATCTCGCCACCATGCAGATTCCGCTGCTTGCCGGGCGCAACTTTAGCCCGCAGGACACAGCGACCTCGCACAAGGTCGCCATCATCAGCGAGCGCATGGCCAAAGACCTGTTTCCCTCCGGAATAAATCCGATAGGACAGCACTACTACGCGGGTCGGGATTCCCTGCCGGAAACCCAAATTGAGGTCATCGGCATCGCCAAAGACGTCAAATTCGGCAGCCTGCAGGAACCGCCGCAGTACATCGACTACATGCCCAACCCGCAGCATCCCTGGGGCTACGGCACATTGGCGGTACGTTATACGGGCGACTTTGACGCGATCTCACACTCGGTCCAGCAGGCCATCCACAGCGTCAATCCCAGGCTCCCCATCAGCCACATCGGCACGCTGGACGAGCAGGTGTCGCGCACCCTCACCTACCATCGCATCATCGCGCAGCTCTCGGCCTTTTTCGGACTGCTGGCAGTCTTTCTCTCCTGCATCGGAATCTACGGCCTGATGTCGTACATGGTGGGCAAGCGCACCAGCGAGATCGGAATCCGCATCGCCATCGGCGCCAGCCGCGCCAGCGTGCGGTGGCTCGTGCTGCGCGAAATTGCGTTGCTTACTGCCATCGGAATCGCGATCGGAATTCCCGTCACTCTCGGCGCCAGCCGTATCGTAGCCGCGATGCTCTTCGGGCTTCACGGGGCGGATACTGCCAGTCTTCTGGCTTCCGTCGCAGCTCTGCTGGCCGTCGCTCTCCTGGCTGCCTACCTGCCTGCACGACGAGCAGCCAGTGTCGATCCGGTCATCGCGCTGCGTTACGAATAAGCAATCACACCAGCAGTTATTCATCGCCGTTTATCGTGCGCGCGCACGGCCTCAAATAAAGTATTGCCATGCGCGCGCCTCGGGTCGCCTATCTCCCCGACTCCTTCCACGAGGTCAACGGCGTTGCGCATACCAGCCGCAATTTCGTCGCCTACGCGGAGCGCCACACGCTGCCTTTCCTCTGCATCCGCGCAGGCCGTCGGCAACCACGCTTCGAACACCTCACCGATGTCCGCACACTCGAGCTCCCCCGTTCCCGCGCCGCCATCGGCATCGAAAAGGACCTCCAGTTCGACCCGTTCTTCTTCCGCCATGCTCCCGTTATCCATCGCGAGCTGCTCCGCTTCCGTCCCGACCTGATCCATATCACCGGCCCCAGCGAGCTTGGAATTCTGGGCGCTTACTTTGCCTGGGATCAGGGAATCCCACTCGCCGCCTCCTGGCACACTAACGTGCATGAGTACGCGGCCCGTCGGCTCACGTGGCTCACACGTCACTTGTCTGCACACTTCGCCGCAGAAGTTGAAAAGAACGTCGAACACGGCGCTCTATGGGGCACGACACGGCTTTACTCGCTTGCGCGCGTGCTCTTCGCTCCAAACCAGGAGCTCTGCCGCATGCTCGAATCGACCACGGGAAAGCCGTGCCACCTCATGCAGCGCGGAGTTGATACGACACAGTTCTCCCCCGCGCACCGCACGCGCTCGCTGCACGACCCTACTCTGGTCCTTGGCTACGTCGGCCGCCTCTCGGTCGAAAAGAACGTTGCCCTCCTCGTACGCATCGAACGTGAGCTGCTCCGGCAGGGCATCACGAACTTCCGGTTCCTCATCGTCGGTCAGGGCAGCGAAGAGGCCGACTTGCGCTCCGCGCTGCGCCAGGCGGACTTCGCGGGTGTACTGCGCGGGGCAGAGCTGGCCGCAGCCTATGCCAACATGGATCTCTTCCTCTTCCCCTCGCACACCGATACCTTCGGCAACGTCGTGCTCGAGGCGCTTTCTAGCGGGGTCCCTGCCATCGTCACCACCGGCGGTGGTCCGAAGTACATCGTGCGCGATCAGCAGACCGGCTTCATCACCTCAGAGGAAGGATTCGCCCCCGCAATCGCGGGACTAGCGAATGATCGCAAACGCCTTACAAAGATGCGCACTGCCGCGCGCGAATACGCGCTCACCTGCAGCTGGGATGCCGTCTTTGCACGAGTCTATGAGGGTTATCAGGGCATCCTGACCGCAGCAGAACCTGTCTAGCGCAGACCCCGTAACCTGCGGCACGCATCTTCCAGGTCTTCATCCTTTTTGGCAAAACAGAACCGCAGCAGGTCCTCGCCCTTCCCCGGCCGAAAGAATGCCGAGCCTGCCACCGCCGCAACCCCGGTCTTAGCCAGCAGCGAGCGCGCTCGCTGCGCTGCGGTGTCCCCACTCAGCACGCCCTCAAGCCCCGCCGTCGATGCAAGAATGTAATACGCTCCATCTGGTACATGCGGGGCCATGCCGGCATCGCGCAAGGCGCTGACCAGCATCTCGCGCTTGGCCTCGTGCTCAAGCGCAAGCCCGGCGTAGAAGGTCTTGCCCAGTTGCTCCACACCCGCTGCGACCCCATGCTGGAACGGTGACGGCGCACAGACATACAGCAGGTCGTGAAAGTAGCCGATCGCAGTCATCCACTTCGCATCGGCGATGACATATCCGATGCGCCAGCCCGTAACCGAGAAGGTCTTCGAGAACCCCGACATGACGATCGTGCGCTCGCGCATACCGTCGAGCGTAGCCGGAGAGATATGCTTCGCATCCCCGTAGATAAAGTGCTCGTAAATCTCGTCAGTCAGCACAAACAGGTCGTGCTCGCGCGCGATCGCGGCCAGGCCCTCCAGTTCCTCGCGGGTAAACACCTTCCCTGCCGGGTTCGATGGAGTGTTGACGACGATAGCCCGCGTCTTTGGAGTGATGGCTGCACGCACGCGATCAAGATCCAGCGTCCACTCCGGCGCGGTCAGCTCCACGGCCACCGGCACAGCGCGCAGCGAACGCAGCGTACCGACGTGATATCCATAGAACGGCTCGAAGAGCAGTACCTCATCGCCAGGATCGAACAGCGCCATTGCCACGGCGTGGAAGGCTCCGGTGGCCCCGCTGGCAACCAGCACCTCGCGCTCGGGATCGACCACCAGGCCCTGCATCCTCTCGGTCTTCTCTGCTATCGCCCGACGCAGCCTTGTAATTCCATCGAGGCGTGTGTAGATGTTGTGTCCCTCCCGAACCGCCGCGATTGCCGCATCTGCAACCACCTGGGGAACCTCGGTGTCGCACACGCCCTGCGCCAGGTTCACACCTCCCACCCGATCGCTCTCGACCGTCATGGCGCGAATCTCCGATTGCACCATGCGGGGAGCCAACTCACTCAGGACAAGTCCACGCCCCTTCGCAACCTCACTCTGCACCATTGCCGTCCTCCCAGGATCGATCGGGTATGGTTCCTATCTTAATGCCGGTGACTCGAGGCCGCCTCTTCTACCCGCGTCCACTGCGCGTTTCACAGAACGCCTGCAAAATTCCTTTTAAACCGCGTCAGGCGAAGCTATCCCCGGCTCTCAGCAAGATAGATCGCCGTGTAGTCCAGGTAATTCTGTGCGTACCGCGCAATCATCTTCTGGTCTTCGTCTCCAAGTGTCTTCTTCACCCTTCCGGGAACCCCCACCACCAGCGACCGCGGAGGGATTACCGTGTGCTCGGGAATGACCGCGCCGGCTGCGATGATCGATCCTTCTCCGATGCGGGCGTCATTCAGGATCACTGCCCCGATACCTACCAGCACATTGTCCTCCAGCCTGCATCCGTGGACCGTCGCATTGTGCCCGATCGTCACCATCTCTCCCACAGTCACGGCATAGAGGTTCCGCATCCCATGCAGCACGGCGCAGTCCTGCACATTGCTCCTGGCCCCGATCCGGATGGAGTTCACATCCCCGCGGACCACCGCATTCATCCAGATGCTCGCCTGCTCACTCAGCTCAACATCGCCGATCACCTGAGCCGACGGATCGACATAGCAGCTTTGCGGGATCACAGGCGACTTCCCTTGATAGCTTCGAATCATCGATGCGTCTCCCCGTCGTCCATTCTAGTGGCCCCGGACGACTGGGAGCACCTCCTCGATCGACCGCTTATCTTCCACTTTCTGCCACGTTTAGCTGGTATGACGAGCAAACCAACGCACATGCAAGTTGAATTCCGAACTTTAAATTCTGATCAAAAATGTTAGCTATCCGACACAAAAAGGTGTATCTTGTTTACACCCTGGACGTGAAGGTCTCAGTGGTATTCCCTGGCTGGGAATGGTTGGAGGTGTTTTAGTTGGCAGAGGTTCGAGTTCAGGAAGGTGAACCGCTAGAAAATGCCCTGCGTCGTTTCAAGCGCAAGGTGCAGACCGAAGACATCATCAAAGAGGTCAAGCGTCACTCCTTCTATTTGAAACCCGGCGAAAAGAAGCGCGTGAAAGAAGCGCTCGCTCGCAAACGAAATCGTAAGAAGGTCCGCAAGGAGCAGGACTAAAAAATGCTCCTATGGAGGACCCAACCTGAACGAGGGTGGGTCCTCCCAAGACGCCGGCGATGGACTCCCGCTATCGACTCGGCAACAGTGATCGTTTGGATCACTGTCTGTACGCTGCATTTGCGCCGCTGGCGCCCCAGGACTACTTACTTCAATAATTCGGCAGGATGACGTTCAGGGAGCCTGCAGCCCTTTCCTTGAGCCGTAATTCTGCCCCGCAGACCGGGAGACGCGGCTATGGAATTTGTAGATCGTTTGTTAATCTGTGCCGATTGCGGTCAGGAGTTCATCTTCACCGCCGGCGAGCAGCTTTTCTTTCACGACAAACAATTCAAGAACGATCCGAAACGATGTAAGCCCTGCAAGTCAAAGAGGGCAGGGGCCATCGCGCGTCCCGGGTCAGGCCCGGTTGCTGCCGGAATCTGTCGCACCGAGACTCGCACCACCTGCTCCGAATGCGGAATCGAAACGACCGTTCCGTTCAAGCCGACGCAGGGACGCCCCGTCCTCTGCCGTCAGTGCTTCCAGAACAAGCGTGAGTCCGAACCTCTCGTCGCATCTTCTTCTCAGGATGTGCACGCAGGGCTCGAGAACGCTCATATAGCTCACGGCATGATTACCGGCGGTGAGCACGTCCGGCACGCCTGAACGTGCATAAAAGGCGCGAAGATGCGTCTCCATCATCCTGGCGATTACCATGGTCGGGATGATGGAGAGATCGCATGCCGCGGAAACAACCCAGGAGCTGGTACGCGCTCGCACCCAGCTCGGCAGCTTTCAGCTTACGATCTGCACCGATGGCAGCTATCGCCTGGATGGCGGGGCCATGTTCGGCGTCGTGCCGAGGACCATGTGGCAGAAGCGCGCCCCTGCAGACGATCTCAACCGAATTCTGCTGGGGCTGAACTCCGTCGTCGTGCGCACCGGTTCCCACACCGTCCTCATCGAGACCGGGATCGGCAACAAGCAGAGCGCGAAGATGCGCGAGATCCTCCAGAACCAGGAGCTCCTGCCCGCCTCGCTGGCCGCCGCGGGGGTTCGACCCGACGAGATTGATGTCGTCATCAACTCTCACCTGCACTTCGACCACTGCGGCTGGAACACCACCCTGCACCCGGACGGTTCCGTCACCCCGACCTTTCCCAACGCCCGCTACTTCGCCCACCTGGGCGAGGTCGAGCATGGTCACCTGCAGTTGGACCGAGACCGCGTCAGCTATATCTCGGATAACTACGACCCGCTCATCGCATCGGGCCAGATGACCCTGCTCACCGATCAGAGAATCCAGTCCGATCCTGAGATCGTGCCCGGAATCTCGGTGGAGCTCTTTCCCGGCCATACGCGCCAGCTAATGGGCATCCATATCGAATCTGAGGGCCAGCACGCCTGCTACATCTCCGACCTCATCCCCACGACCGCCCATCTCGACCCGACCTGGGTGATGGGCTACGACCTCGATCCACTGGAGTCCATTGAGCAGAAGAAGCGCTTCTATCAGCGCGCCATCCCGGAGAAGTGGCTGGTGCTGTTCACCCACGACCACCATATCCCGATGGCCACCATCGAGTGGGGCGAGAGGGGTAAGCCAGTGGCTCGTCCTGCCGAAGAAATCTGGTGAGGGCTCAGGCTGCCGTCTGACGGGCCAACCCGTGGTCGAAGGCTGCCGGATCGTTTCAGAGAAACAGCAAGACCCCTGCCGCAGCAGGGGTCTTATCTTGACGCCGTCTTCAGAAAGCTTACGCCGTGGCGATGGGCTCGATCGAGACGAAGCGGCCGTGCTGACCGCGATCCTGAAAGCGGACTACCCCGTCTACCTTCGCGAAAAGGGTATCGTCCTTGCCGCGTCCGACGTTCAGGCCGGGCTTGAGCGGGGTCCCACGCTGGCGAACCAGGATGGAGCCGCCGGTGACTGTCTGGCCGGCGAAGCGCTTTACGCCGAGGCGCTGCGCATTGGAGTCGCGACCGTTTTTAGATGAACCTAAGCCTTTTTTATGTGCCATTTCGATTGCCTCATTTTCGGGCCGTCCTCGCGATGGATCAGAGGGCGTGCCTCGAGAAGTTCTAAACTCTTCCGCGTAACCAGCTACCGCGTTGACGGTGGTTACTTGATGGACTTGCCGTTGACCAGGATGTCGTTGATCTTGACCTCGACATAGTTCTGGCGGTGTCCCTGCATCTTCTTATACTGCTTCTTGCGCTTCAGCTTGAAGACAAGGATCTTGTCGCCGCGGCCTTCGCCCACAACGGATGCAGTCACCTTGGCTGCGCTCAGATCGCCTTCGAACTTACCGGCCTCCGCGGAGACGGCGAGGACGTCAGAGAACTCGACGGTTCCGTCCTGATGTGCGGTGGTCTCGATCTTCAGCGTGTCGCCTGGAGCGACCTTATACTGCTTGCCGCCGGTGCGGATGACTGCATACATGGCTAAAACCTCTGGCGGGCGCTCGTTCGGAGGAGCGCTGACCGCTTCCTTAATGAATTGTGCTGCATGGGGCATC
>Ga0164242_10001448_pt1 | contig 28114 bp, 25 predicted proteins | sample OricomgcompostMG_FD_108783 | JGI IMG/M metagenome (GOLD analysis project Ga0164242, IMG submission 108783) | Miracle-Growth compost microbial communities from Emeryville, California, USA - Original compost - Miracle growth compost (MG) ...
CGCAGAACGTCTACTTCCCGCTGCTGATCCCGGAGAGCTACCTGCAGCGCGAGGCCGAGCACGTCGAGGGCTTCAGCCCCGAGCTCGCGGTCGTCACCCACGCCGGTGGCAAAGACCTGACCGAACCGGTCGTCGTGCGGCCGACCTCGGAGACCGTCTTCGGCGAGCAGATGGCGAAATGGGTGAACAGCTACCGCGACTTGCCGCTGCTGCTGAACCAGTGGGCGAACGTGCTCCGCTGGGAGCTGCGCCCGCGCCTCTTCCTGCGCACCAGCGAGTTCCTCTGGCAGGAGGGTCACACCGTCCACGCGACCGAGGCCGACGCCGCCGCCTACGCGCTCCGCATCCACCTCGACGTCTACCGCGACTTCCTCGTCGAGATGCTGGCGCTGCCGGTGCTGCTCGGGCGCAAGACCGCCGAGGAGCGCTTCGCCGGCGCCACCAACACGATGACCTGCGAGGGCATCACCCGCGACCGCAAAGCGCTGCAACTGGCGACCAGCCACGAGCTCGGCCAGAACTTCGCCCGCGCCTTCGACATCACCTACACCGCCGAGTCGGGCGAGGTGGAGACCGCCTGGACGACCTCCTGGGGCGCCTCGACCCGCCTCGTCGGCGGCCTGATCATGGGCCACGGCGACGAGCGCGGGCTGCGCCTGCCGCCGCGGATCGCGCCGACCCAGGTGGCGATCGTCGTCGTTCGCGACGAGGACGGCGCGGTCGAGAAGGCGCGCGAGCTCGGCGACCAGGTCGCCGCGGCCGGCGCCCGGGTCGAGGTCGACGCCGACACCCACACGGGCTTCGGCCGCCGCGCCGTCGACTGGGAGCTGAAAGGGGTGCCGGTGCGGATCGACCTCGGCCCTCGCGACCTCGCCGCCGGCGAGGCGACCCTGATCCGCCGCGACACCGGCGAGAAGCGCCAGGCCCCGCTCGGCGACCTGCCAGGCCTCGTCACCGAGCTGCTGGAGACGATCCAGTCCGAGATGCTCGCCGAGGCGACCGCCTTCCGCGACTCGGCGACCACCGACGTCGACAGCGTCGACGCGGCGCTCGAGGTCGGCAAGGAGGGCGTCGGTCGGATCGAGTGGGCGAAGCTCGGCCCCGAGGGCGAGCGGCGCCTCCTCGACGAGGGCATCAGCGTCCGCTGCATCACCCGCCCCGACAACACCGTCCCCGCCTCCGAGGACGAGCCCGACCTCCTCGCGATCGTCGCCCGCGCCTACTGAGCGGCGGCTAGGAGTCCGTCGTCGCGTCGGCCTCGCGCGTCGGGTGCGTCCCGCCGGCGAGGAAGATGCCGATGCCGATCGTGGCGGAGACGATCGAGCCGCCGAGTATGCCGAGCTTGGCGGCGCCGACCAGGACCGGGTCGTCGTAGGCGAGCGGGGTGATGAAGAGGGAGACGGTGAAGCCGATGCCGCCGAGCGCGGCGGCGCCGAGGAGGCCGCGGGTGTCGACCCCGGTCGGGAGGGCACCGAGGCGGAGGCGGAGGGCGCCGAGGGTGGCGCCCGAGATGCCGATGAACTTGCCGACGACGAGGCTGAGGGCGACCGCGAGGGCGATCCGCCGGCCATCCGGGTCAGACAGCTCGCCGCCGCCCAGCTTCACCCCGGCGTTGGCGAGCGCGAACAGCGGCAGGATCGCGTAGTTGACCCAGGGGTGGAGGTGGTGTTCGAGCTCCCCGAGGACGTCGCGGCCGCCGACCGGGACCGCGGGCGTGATCAGTGCCAGTGCCACCCCGGCGAGCGTCGCGTGGATGCCCGATTCGAGCGTCGCCACCCAGACGAACAGCCCCAGCGGGATGTAGACGAGGATTCGGCGCACGCCGAGCATCCGCACCACGGCGACGACGGCGAGCCCACCGATCGCGGCCGCCAGCCAGCCGAGGCTGACGTGGTCGCTGTAGGCGACGGCGATGACGAGGATCGCGGCGACGTCGTCGACCACGGCGATCGTCACCAGGAAGAGCTTCACGCCGAGCCCGACCCGGTCGCCGAGCAGCGCCAGCACGCCGATCGCGAAGGCCGCGTCGGTCGCCATCGGGATGCCCCAGCCCGCCGCGTCGTGGCCGCCGGTGATCGCGAGGAAGATCGCGATCGGGGTCACCACGCCGCCGAGCGCGGCGATGATCGGCAGCGCCGCGCGTTTCGGGTGGCGCAGCTCCCCGGTCACCAGCTCGCGCTTGATCTCCAGCGAGATGAGGAAGAAGAAGAGCGTCATCAGGCCGTCGTTGACCCAGTGGCCGATGCTCTCGTCGATCGACGCGGAACCGATCCCGACGTCGATGTGGTTCGACCAGAAGGAGAAGTAGCCGCCCGCGTCGATCAGGTTGACCCAGACGAGCGCGGCGACGCTGCCGAGGACCAAGGCCAGGCCGCCGCCCGCTTCGGCACGAAGGAAGGACTTGATCGAGTCGCGCATCGAGGGATCAGAGCGACGTGAAGCCCGCGTCGCGGAGGTCCCGCCGGAGGGCGCGCGCGCCGTCCTCGTCGCCGGTCTCGGCATCGGCGACGAAGCGGCGGACGCCGAGGCCGATCCCGTCGTCGAGCGCGCGACGCAGGAGGGCGAGCCCGGCCCGCGTCCCGTGCGCCGGCTCCAGGGTGGCGGCGAGGCCGAACTGGGCGACCTCGCCGTCGACGAGCAGCGCGGCCGCGGCCGCGGGGTTCCCGTCGACCAGCGCCAGGTAGCAGTGCCATCCCGCCTGCCCGGGGAGGCGGGCGAAGGATGGGGCGGAGGAGGCGGGCAGCCCGAGCCCGAGCGCGACGGTCTCCGCGAACGGCCGCTCGGCGTCGTCGCCGACCGCGGTCACCTCGACGCCGCCGGGCGCCGGGAAGCGGAGTGGGTGGTCGTCGCGGAAGTACTTGCGCGACGGCCCGCCCCTCGCGCCGCGGCCCCCGGTTCCGCTCAGGTCACCGTAGAAGCGCCTCTCGATCCGCTCGACCGGCCCCGGCCCGGGTTCGGTCCCCCCATCGGTCGTACGCGCCATCCACGGCAGGATAAGCCGACGGATCACGCCTTGTAGCCTGCGCAACATGAGCGTCACGACCGAGAGCGCCCGCCAGGACCGAGCCGCCGATCCGGTGAAGACCGACCAGGTGATCGTCCTCTTCGGGGCGACCGGCGACCTCTCCAAGCGCAAGCTGCTGCCGGGGATGTTCCACCTCTCCCAGGCCGGGCTGATGCCGCGCGGCTTCCGCATCATCGGCGCCGCCCGCCACCCGATCTCGACCGACGAGTTCCGCCAACTCGCGCGCGAGTCGGTCGACGGCTCGGGACGGAAGTCGGACGCCAACGGCGTGCTCGAGGAGTTCACGAAAACGCTCAGCTTCGTCGGCGTCGGCGACGGTTTCGAGCCGCTCGGCAAGGCGATCGAAGACGCCAAGGGCGAACTGGGGGACGAGGTCGACCTCCTCTACTACCTGTCGCTGCCGCCGAAAGCCGCCGCCGGGACGGTCGAAGAGATCGGCAAGCTGGGGATCGAGGGGACCGCCCGGGTGATCACCGAGAAGCCCTTCGGCACCGACCTCGCCTCGGCCCACGAACTGAACGAACGGCTGCACTCGGTCTTCGAGGAGGACCGGATCTACCGGATCGACCACTACCTCGGCCGCGAGGCGGTGCAGAACCTGCTCGCCCTGCGCTTCGCCAACGGCATGTTCGAGCCGGTCTGGAACCGCAACCACATCGACCACGTCCAGATCGACATCCCGGAGACGCTTTCGATCGAAATGCGTGGCTCCTTCTACGAGGGGACGGGCGCCTTCCGCGACATGCTCGTCACGCATCTGTTCCAGTTGCTCGGCTTCGTCGCGATGGAGCCGCCGACCACCCTGGAGCCGAAACCGCTCGGGCTCGAGCGCGAGAAGGTCTTCGACTCGATGCTGCCGCTGCGCCGCGAGGACGTCGTCCGCGGCCAGTACGTCGGCTACCGCGACGAGGACGGGGTGGACCCGAACTCCGACACCGAGACGCTGATCGCGGTCAAGGCCTTCGTCGACAACTGGCGCTGGGAGGGCGTGCCGTTCTACCTGCGCTCGGGCAAGCGGATGGCCGAGAGCCACCACGTCCTGACGATCGCCTTCAAGCAGCCGCCGCGGCGCCTCTTCCCGCTCGACGAAGCGCTGATCCCGGAGGGCTTCGGCCGCGACCACCTCACCTTCGAGCTGGGCGAGCCGGGCAGCATCTCGGCCTCCTTCCTGGCCAAGGTCCCCGGCCCGACGATGCAGCTCGGCGAAGCCCACATGAAGTTCACCTACGCCGACTCCTTCGGCGGCAACCAGGCGGCGCTCGACCCCTACGAGCGCCTCATCCACGACGCGATGAACGGTGACCGCACGCTCTTCACCAGCTCCGACGCGATCGAGCGCCTCTGGGAAATCTCCGAGCCGGTGCTCGAGGACCCGCCGCCCGCGATCCCGTACTGGAGCGGCAGCTGGGGCCCGCGGGAGATCGACGCCCTGATCGCCCCGCGTCGCTGGCACCTGCCCAGCGACCACGTCTAGGCGCCGCCCGCGCCGCCCACAAAAAACCCCGCGGTTGCGGGGCTTTTCCGAGTGGGCGTTACTGGGCTCGAACCAGTGACCTCCAGCTTGTCGAGCTGGCGCTCTCCCAACTGAGCTAAACGCCCGGGGCGGCGGAATGTAGCAGCGGGCCGGCCCCGGCGGCGCCCCGCCCCGCCTACCCAATTGCGGGGATCTTCCCTGGAGAGTGCAACTTTTCCCTACGGAAGGGGTTTCTACCCTCGTCGTCGAAAAGGCGGCGGCCGAAGACTTCAGAGCTTGAGGACCGACGAGCCCGCGACGCCTCAGTCGCTGGTGGTACGTCCTTCGGAAACAGGGGGCCCCGTACGGGGCCCTTTTCCGTGGGCGTCGCCCGGCGAAGCCAAGTCGCCGAGGGCGGATGCAAAGAAGTTGTAACGGGCGCGTTCACAACTCCTCCTGCAAGTGCGGTAATAATCGCGGCGTGAACTCGACCGAGACCCCAGGCGGGTCGGGGATTCCGGCCGGCTGGTACGACGACCCGAGCGGAGACGGCCTCCGCTGGTGGGACGGCGAGGCCTGGACCGAACACGTCCACACCGCCGAGAGCGCCGCGGCCGCCGCCGGGGCGACCGAGGGCTCCGGCCCGCGCGAAGGCAAACCGCCGCGCGACCTGGTCAAACTGCGCGAAAAAATCCGCGCCCGCGGGATCAAAGGCGTCGGCATCCTGCTCGGCGCGGTCGTCGTCGTGATCGTGGTGATCGCGCTGCTCGTCTCCGGCGGCTCCGACAACAACTCGAGCGCCACCCCGCCGCAGGGCGGCAACGCCGCCGGCAAGAACGCCGCGGCCAAAGCCGCCACCCAGACGCAGATCAAAAAGATCAACAAAGAGCTGAAGAACAAGAACCTCTCGAAGAAGAAAAAGAAACAGCTCGAGGCGCAGAAGAAGAAACTTCAGCAGGGCGGCAAGTCGGGCAAGGGCAAAGGGTCCGGCAAGAGCGCCAAGAAGCAGGGCGGAGGCAAGAAAGAAGTCTCGCCCGGCGAAGAAGGCAACTGAGCCGCTCCGCCGGGCGTGGTCGTCATTTGGTCGAGGCCAGCGACCAGGTCACCTGGGTGAGGCGGATCGCGTTTCCGGACGGGTCGCGGAAGCCCGCGTCGATCCCGTAGGGCCGCTCTTCCGGCGCTTCGGTGAACTCGACCCCGCGGGCGAGGAGCCGCTCGTAGTCGGCGCGGCAGTCGTCGGTGGTCAGGAACACCGTCCCGGCGAAGCCCTTGGCGGTCAGGTCGGCGACCTGGGCCCGCGTCTGCGCGTCCATCACCGGGTCGCCCGGGATCGCCATCAGCACGATCGCCATCTCCTCCTGGCCGGGCGGTCCCACCGTCAGCCAGCGGAAGTCGCCCATCTCCGGCATCGTCACGTCGACCCGCACCTCGAAGCCGACCTTCTCCGTCCAGAAGGCGAGCGCCTCCTCCTGGTCCTGAACCCACAGCTGCGCGACCGAGATCTTCATCTCACGTCCTCCTCTTTCGATCCGTTTCTGAAGCGTCGATCCGACTCTAGGAGCCGACCGCCGGGCTGTCTTCTCGAAACGTGCGCACCTGCGGGCGGGCGTAGGCGCGGGCGACGCAGCCGGGGACGATCGCGTGGACCGAGGCCGGCGGGTAGGAGCGGCGGTACTCCGTCGGCGTCTTGCCGAAGGTCCGTTTGAAGCTCGTCGTGAAGCTGCCGACACTCGTGAGGCCGACGTCGAGGCAGATCTCCGCGACGCCCCGATCGGTGTTGCGAAGGAGCGCCGCGGCGCGCTCGAGCCGTCGCGTCAGCAGGTACCCGTGCGGGGACTCGCCGAAGGCGCGGCGGAACTCGCGGCTGAAGTGGGCGCGCGAGAGGCCCGCCGCCGCGGCCATGTCCTCGACCGCGAGCGGCTCGGCGTAGCGGGCGTCGGCGAGGTCCTTGGCGCGGAGCAGGTGCCGGGCGGGCGGGGCGAACGCCATCATCTTCAGAGTCTAGGCTCGCCGGTCGTGATCGGCACCTATGCAGCAGCCCTCGCCGTGGTCGTCGCCTCGCTGGCGATCGGCCAGGCGCTGACCTCCCTCTGCGGCCGTGTCCGCTGGTCGTGGACGGCGGCCCCGGTGGGCCTGGCGGTCCTCTGCGCGGTCTGCTGGGCGACGGTGCGGCTGCCCGGCCACGGGCAGGTCTCGGCGATCGTCGTCCTCGTCCTCGTCGCCCTCTCGCTCGCCTACCTGCAGGGGAAGGGCGTCTGGCGCGAGGCCCTGACCGGCTGGCCGGTCCTCGTGATCGCCGCCCTCGGCGCCTCGCTCCCCTTCATCGTCGAAGGCCACTTCGGCATCCTCGGCACCAGCTTCAACCCCGACATGTCGCAGCACCTGCTGGCCGCCGACCAGCTCGCCCACGGCCACGTGGGGCAGCTCCAGCACCAGGGCTATCCGCTCGGCCCCCACTCGATCGTCGTCGCCCTCAACAAGGGCCTCGACATCGGCCTGGTGAAGGGCTTCAGCGGCCTCAGCGTCGCGGTCGCCATCCTCGCCCCCCTGACCGCCCTGGCCGCCTTCCGCGACCGCCCGATCCTCGTCCGCACCGCCGCGTCCCTGGTCGTCGGCCTCGCCTACGTCGTCGCCAGCTACTTCGCTCAGGGCGCCTTCAAGGAGACGATGCTGGCGCTCTTCTTGCTCGGGTTCGTCGTGTGTCTGCAGGAGAACGTGCGCGAACCGGTCGAGTCCAAGCTGCGGCTCATCCCCTTGGCTCTCATCCCGGTCGGCGCGGTCTACGTCTACAGCTTCCCCGGCCTGCTCTGGCTGCTCGGCACCGCGGTGGTGTGGGCTCTCGTGCAACTGAGTCAGGCGGCGCTCGCTCCGTCCGCGGGTGGCGCGTCGGCGGGGGTCCCCCATCGCGCGCAGGCGGAGCCGAGCACGATGGGGGAGGCCGGAGCGACAGGACCCGCGGCCGCAACGCGAGGTCCCTTTGTCGGGTCCCTCGGACGCCCGGCCTTGATCGGCATCGCCGTCCTTGTGGTCCTCGTCGCCCCCGAGATCGGCCGCATGATCGACTTCCACAAGTTCGAAACCTTCGACCCCAACGGCCCCGGCCTCGGCAACCTCTTCGGCCAGATCTCCCCCTTCGAGGCGCTCGGCATCTGGCCGTCCGGTGACTTCCGCCTCGCCCCGGGTGACGGCGCCGTCCCCGCCGCGGCCTACTACCTCGGCGCCGCTTTCGGCACCGTGCTCCTCATCTACGGCATCTGGGCCTGTTGGCGTAAGCGGGAGACCGTCGTCCTCTCCGGCCTCTTCGTCGCCGCCGTCGCGTATCTCGCGTCGCGGGTCGGCGGCACCGCCTACACCTCGGCGAAGGCGATCGAGATCGCCGCGCCGCTCTGCGCCCTGACGATCCTCATGCCGCTGACCGGGAACGCGGTGTGGAGCCTTTCCGGTCCTATGCGGCGGAAAGTCTCCACGGCAGCGCTCGTCGTCTTCCTCGCCCTCGCCGGCCTCTGCTCGGCGCTTGCGCTCGCCAACGCGCCGGTCGGCCCCTCGACCTACACCTCGGCGCTCGCCTCGATGCGGCCGCTGATCGAGAACGGCTCGACCTTGATCCTCGCCTCGCCCGAACTGCTCGAAGACGACCACGGGACCAACTACCTCGCCTGGGAGCTGCGCGGCGGGCGGGTCTGCATCGCGACTCGGGGAGAAGTGGGCGGCAAGATCCCGCAGGGGGTCCGCTACGTGATCGCCCCGGGCTCCCGCCACAAGCCTCCATTTGAGGGTCTGCGGCTCCGCAAGGCGATCTCCCCGTACGTGCTCTGGGAAGTGAAGGGCCCGGTCGCGAAGCAGAGCGTCTGCCCGCTGATCGCCGTCCGCCAGGCCCGCCAAGGCCCCGCGCGCTGACGCCACGTATCCTCCGTTCCGTGGAGGCCGCCACGGACAAGATCGTCGTCACGCTGCCCGACGGGACGCCGTTGGAGCTGCCCGCCGGGGCGACCGGTGCCGACGCCGCGATGGCGATCGGGGCGGGGCTCGCCAAGGCGGCGCTGGCGATCAAGGTCGACGGCGCGCTGAAGGACCTCGACGCGCCGCTGCCCGAGGGCGGGGCGGAGGTGGCGATCGTCACCGAGCGCGACCCTGAGGGCCTCGAGCTGATCCGCCACGACGCCGCCCACGTGATGGCCGAGGCGGTGACCGAGCTCTATCCCGGCACCAAGGTGACGATCGGCCCGGCGATCGAGAACGGCTTCTACTACGACTTCGAGTTCCCGCCCGAGGTGACGATCAACGCCGACGACCTGCCGAAGATCGAAAAGGCGATGCGGAAGCACATCGACGCCGACGAGCACTTCAGCCGTCGCGACATCCCGGTCGCCGAGGCGCTCGACCACTTCCGCGCCGAAGGCCAGGGCTTCAAGGTCGAGCTGATCGAAGACCTGGTCGCAGGCGAAGGCGTCGAGACCGTCAGCCTCTACCGCAACGGCGACTTCGAGGACCTCTGCCGCGGGCCGCACACCCCCTCGACCAAGCGGATCAAGGCGATCAAGCTGAGCTCGGTCGCGGGCGCCTACTGGCGCGGCGACGAGCACCGCGAGCAGCTCACCCGGATCTACGGCACGGCGTTCTTCTCGAAGAAGGACCTCGAGGCGCACCTCAAGCGGATCGAAGAAGCCGAAGCGCGCGACCACCGCCGGCTCGGCCCCGAGCTGGACCTCTTCATGCTCCGCGGCGAGGCCCCCGGGATGCCCTTCTGGCTCCCCAACGGGACCACGCTCCTGCACCTGATCGAAGGCGAGGTGCGCGAGCAGCTGCGCAAGCGCGGCTACCTCGAGATCGCCACCCCGCAGGTGATGGACGAGGCGCTCTGGCACCGCAGCGGCCACTGGGACAACTACAAAGACGAGATGTACTTCATGCAGGCCGACGATCGGCGCTTCGCGCTGCGGCCGATGAACTGCCCCGGCGCCTGCCTCGTCTTCGGCTCCGATCGTCACAGCTACCGCGAGCTGCCGTTGCGCCTGGCCGAGTTCGGCCGGGTCAGCCGCAACGAGCGCGAGGGCGTCCTCCACGGCCTGCTCCGCGTCCGCGCCTTCACCCAGGACGACGCCCACGTCTACTGCACCGAGGACCAGATCACCGCCGAGGTCGCCTCGATCTGCGAGGCGATCGACGAGCTCTACGCTCGCTTCGGCTTCGAGGACGTGAAAGTGGAGCTCTCCACCCGTCCCGACAAGTCGATGGGCACCGAAGAGCAGTGGCAGAAGGCCGAAGCGGCGCTGCAGGAGGCGCTCGAGTCGCAGGGCCGCGAGTACGAGCTGAACCCCGGCGACGGCGCCTTCTACGGGCCGAAGATCGACTTCCACGTGACCGACGCGCTCGGCCGCTCCTGGCAGTGCGGCACCTGCCAGCTCGACTTCCAGATGCCGGAGCGCTTCGACCTCTATTACACGGGGGCCGACGACCAGGCGCACCGGCCGGTGATGATCCACCGGGCGCTGCTCGGCTCGATGGAGCGCTTCGCCGGGATCCTGATCGAGCACTACGCGGGGCGCTTCCCGACCTGGCTGGCGCCGGTGCAGGCGATCGTCCTGCCGATCGCCGACCGCCACAACGACTACGCCCGGCGCGCCCACGACGAGCTGTCGGCGCTCGGCGTGCGGGTGGCGATCGACGACCGCTCGGAGTCGATCGGCCGCAAGATCCGCGACGCCGAGATGGGTCGCTATCCCTACATGCTGGTGGTCGGGGACCGCGAGCAGGAGGGCGGCCAGGTCGCGGTGCGCTCACACGCGGACGGTGACGTCGGGGCCGAGTCGGTGGCCGAGTTCGCCGCCCGGATCGAGACCGAGACCGCGTCCAATTGATCATCGAGCGTCGACCTGTCTATACTTCGGTCTACTTGACTGTGGGTATCGCAAATAACCGCCGTGGCCGCTGAGCGCCCCGTGCCCACTATCCGAAGCCTCGTCCACTTGAAGCAACTCCACTCTCACTAGTGCCGGTTCCGCGTAGGTTCGATCGGCGCCCACCAGAGCGCGACACGACGAGGATCAACGAACGGATCCGCGTTCCCCAGGTGCGCCTGATCGGCGCCGACGGGGAGCAGCTCGGGATCGTCGACACCTCGGAGGCGCTGCGCCGCGCCCAGGCGGCCGAACTCGACCTGGTCGAGGTGGCGCCGAACTCGAAGCCGCCGGTCACCCGGATGCTCGACTACTCGAAGTACAAATACGAGCAGGAGCAGAAGTCGAAGGCGGCACGCAAGCACCAGCAGCAGGTCAACATCCGCGAAATCAAGCTGCGGCCGAAGATCGCGACCAACGACTACAACACCAAGAAAGGCCACGTCGAGCGCTTCCTCAAGCACGGCGACAAGGTCAAAGTCACGATCATGTTCCGCGGCCGTGAGCAGGCCCATCCGGAGCGCGGTCGTGACCTGCTGCAGAAACTCTTCGAGGACCTCGGCGGGTTGGGGACGATCGAGTCCGCGCCGCTGCAGGAAGGCCGCAACATGAGCATGCTGCTGGCGCCGAGCAAAGAGGCTCGCGCGGCAGAGGGGGCGGCGACCGTCCCCGACGCGGCCGAGGCCGACAGCACCAGCGCCCAGGGGTAGGACCGGGGCGGGGCCCGTGCGACGCCTCGGGACCCTCGTCGTCGCCCTCCTGGTCACCGTCGTCGTTTCCGCCTGCGCGGGACTTGCCGTCGGGAGCGCCGCGCCGGCGCCGAGCGGCGCGAAGACCGAGCGTGCCGCCGCCAAGGGCGCGCACGAGATCTTCATCGTCAACCGCACCGAAGAAACGATCTGGCCCGCAGCCTGGCCCGGCTCGGCCTCCGGGCAGACCGGCTGGAAGCTGCCCGCCGGCGGCGGCACCTCGTTCACCGTCCCGGCGGGCTGGAACGCGCGGCTCTGGGGACGCACCGGCTGCCACTTCGGCTCCGGCGGCGGCGGTTGCCGGACCGGCGACTGCGACGGCCGCTACCAGTGCAAGGGCTGGGGGGAAATCCCGGCGACCCTGGCCGAGTACAACCTCGACTCGTTCGCCGGGCTCGACTTCTACGACGTCTCGATGGTCGACGGCTCCAACCTGCCGATGTACATCAGGGTCATCCACGGCAAGGCGGACCGCTCGGTGAACGCCAACGGCTGCCTCGAACCCGGCGTCTGCACCAGCGAAGTCCGCTGCCCGAAGGCGCTCCGCGTCCCCCGTGGCAGCGCCCACCCGGACGGCTGCATCTCACCCTGCGCCCGCTTCGGCACCGACCGCTACTGCTGCCGCGGCAAGTTCGCCGCCCACTGCAACCCGGCCCGCACCTGGCCGGTCGACTACGCCAAGGTCTTCAAGCGCGCCGAGCCCTTCGCCTACTCCTGGTCCGGCGACGACGCCACGAGTGTCTTCACCTGCTCCGACGGCTGCGACTACGAGGTCGTCTTCGGCGTCAGCCCGAAGGGCTCCGTCCCGCCGCTCTGACCTCGGCGGAGTGGCTCGCCGCCGGGGGCGGCTGTCCGAGATAGATCCCGGGCGTCTCGTGGCGGCCCGGGCAGGTTGTAGCCGCCACGAGACGCCCGGGACGTGAGGGTTCCGCCGGGAACGTCCCACCTGTGGCACGGGTTCTCCTCGTTCGTCACACCTCCGTGCATGCCGAAATGTTGATGGGCCGAAAAGTCCTCCATGTCAGTGCTTTTCGGCCCATCAACATCGGGGCACCTGGGGAGGCGCACGGAAGGCGCGCACATCCGGGACGAAGCGTGACGTCTCATGGGTCTTCGTCACGGACCCGTGACGCCCGGGGCGGTCGGGTCGTTGCGCTCTTCCTTATCCGCGTATATGACGGAAAAGGAACAGTGCCAGGAATCTCCCCCGGCGCTCGTCACGAAGCTTCAACACTCTCCCCGCACCCTCGGCCGTCTCGGCCACGGCCACGGCCTGCCCGGGCTGTGGACGAGACGGCCACGTCCCTTGCCCCCTAAGCGCTGAGCAGTTCGGGGTCGGGTGGGGAGAGGATCTCCGCGATCCGCTCGGCGGCGTGGCCGTCCCAGAGCGGCGGCGGCTCGTGCGCCTCGCGGGAGCGGCCCGCCAGGGCGGCGGGGATCTCGGCGATCGCCGCCGGGTCGAGGCCGAGCAGGGTGTTGGTGCCGAGCTCCACGGTCACCGGGCGCTCGGTGTTGGCGCGCAGGGTGAAGCAGGGGACGCCGAGGTAGGTGGTCTCCTCCTGGATCCCGCCGGAGTCGGTGAGGACCGCCTTGGCGTCGGTGAGGAGGGAGAGGAAGTCGAGGTAGCCGAAGGGCTCGGTCAGGGTGAGGCCCTCGGGCGGCTCGAGGTCGAGGGACTCCATCATCTTGCGGGTCCGCGGGTGGACCGGGAAGACGACCGGCATCCGCCCGGCGAGGTGGGCGAGCTGGGCGATCGTCTCGGCGAGCAGCGGCCCGTCGACCAGGGCCGGGCGGTGGAGCGTCACCAGCAGGTAGGAGCCGGGGGAGAGGCCGAGGCCCGCCGCGGTCCCCGCCGCCGCGATCCGCCCCTCCAGCGCCACCAGCGTGTCGATCATCGTGTTGCCGACGAAATGCATCCGTTCCGGGGCGATCCCTTCGGCGCGCAGGTTGCCGACCGCCTCCTCGGAGTGGAGGAAGAGGTGGGAGGAGAAGCGGTCGGCGACGATCCGGTTGACCTCCTCGGGCATCGAGAGGTCGAAGCTCCGCAGGCCGGACTCCACGTGGGCCACCGGCAGCCCCATCTTCACCGCGGTCAGCACCGCCGCCAAGGTCGAGTTGACGTCGCCGGGGACGACCAGCAGGTCGGGCCGCTCGTTCTCGATCACCGGCTCCAGCCGCTCCATCGTGCGCGCGGTCTGCTGGGCGTGGGTGCCGGAGCCGACCTCGAGCATGTGGTCGGGGGCGGGCACCCCGAGCTCCTCGAAGAAGACCTCCGACATCGCCCGGTCGTAGTGCTGGCCGGTGTGGACGATCGCGTGGCGGCCCTCGGGCAGCCGGCTCCGCATCGCGGCGATCACCGGCGCGGTCTTGACGAAGTTGGGGCGGGTGCCGACGACGTAGAGGACTCTCATTGCCGCGTGACCATACCCCGCACAAATGCGCGAAAATCTCCTGGTCGATCATGCCCAGGTTGCGGGCGCGGATACGGCACGGCCCCGAGCGTCCCGTTCTGCTTCAATGTCGGACCCGTATGCCGAAGATGAAAACTCATTCGGGCGCCAAGAAGCGCTTCACCAAGTCCGCCAAGGGCAAGATCCGTGGCCGGCACGCTTTCTCGAGCCACATCCTCGAGAAAAAGTCGCCGAAGAAGAAGCGGAACATGGCGAAGCCCGCCCACATCGCCAAAGTTGACGTCCCGAACGTCCGCAAGCTTCTCGGAGGTGGCAAGTGAGCCGCGTCAAGCGCAGCGTCCACGCGCGCAAGAAGCGCCGCAAGGTGCTGAAGGAAGCCAAGGGCTACTTCGGTCGCAAGCACTCTTCTTACCGGTTCGCCAAAGAGCAGGTCCAGCGGTCGGGCATGTACGCCTACCGCGACCGTCGCAACAAGAAGCGGACCTTCCGTCGTCTCTGGATCACCCGCATCAACGCCGCGGCGCGCCTGGAGGGCATGAGCTACTCCGAACTGATCAACGGCCTGAACAAAGCCGAGGTCGAGGTGAACCGCAAGATGCTGGCCGAGATCGCCGTGTCGGACCCGGAGGGGTTCCGCCGATTCGTGGAGATAGCCCGGGAGGGTGCGGCCGCCTGAGCGCAGGCTGACACTTTTCACTCTTCCGGGCGGGCCGCAGAGATGCGGCCCGTTTTGCGTTCTGAGGGGGCGCTCCAGGAGGGGTTGAAGGCAGCCGCGAGAACTGACGACGAGCGAGAAGACGAAGCGATGATCGAGAGCAAGGACAACGAGAAGCTGAAGCTGGTGCGGAAGCTGGCGACGCGCAAGCATCGCGAGCGGCAGGGCCTGTTCGCGACCGAGGGTGAGGACCTGTTGGCGGCCGGCCTGGCGGCCGGGGTGACGCCGCGGTTCGTGCTCGTCGCGGGCGGCACCGGGCTGCACGGCACGGACTCGGGGTCCGGGGCGTCCTACGAAGTCGACGTGGTCCACTCGGACCTGCTCGCCTCGGTCTCCTCGCTCGGCTCCGGAACCCGCGCGATCGCCGTCTGGCCGCTCGCCGAGCCGGCCCTGCCCGAGGCGCCCTGCGTCTACCTGCACGGGGTCGGCGATCCCGGCAACGTCGGCACGATCGTGCGGACCGCCGACGCGTTGCTCGGCGCCACCGTGGCGCTCGGTCCCGACTGTGCCGACCCGTTCGGGCCGAAGGCGACGCGGGCCTCGATGGGCTCGATCTTCGCCCGGCCGCCGGCGCGGGCCGCGGTCGGAGCGACCCCCGAGCCGCGCGCGGCCCTGGTCGCCCACGGTGGCGGCGAGCTCGACGGGGCGCTGGCCGGCGCCGCGACGATCTGCCTCGGTGCCGAGCGCGAGGGGCTCCCCGACGACGTCCTCGCGGCCTGCGCGAGCACCGCGACGATCCCGCTCGCGGGCGCCGCCGAGTCCCTGAACGTGGCCGCCGCGGCGGCGATCGCCTGCCAGCGGCTCGCCGCCGGAAGCGGCGCGCGGATATCGTCGCCCGCGATGACGACGGAGCGGCCCGATGCTTGAGCGGATCGAGGAGATCAGGGTCGAGGCGACCGAGGCGATCGTCGACGCCTCCACCAGTGCGCAGCTGGAGGAGCTGCGGGTCAAGTATCTGGGGCGGAAAGCCGAGTTGACGGGGATCCTGCGCGGCATCGCGCAGCTGCCGCCGGAGGAACGCGGCCCGGTCGGCGGCGCCTCCAACAAAGCCCGCAAGGAGCTCGAAGCGCTGATCGAGCAGAGCTCGGAGCGGCTCGGCGCGGCGGAGCTCGACGCCAAGCTCGTCGCCGACCGGATCGACGTGACGATGCCCGGCGCGCCGCCGCGGCCGCTCGGCCACCAGCACCTGATCACCCGCACCACGCGGCTGATCGAGGACATCATGGTCGGGCTCGGCTACGAAGTCGCCGAAGGCCCGGAGATCGAGCACGACTACTACAACTTCACCGCCCTGAACCACCCCGTCGGCCACCCCGCGCGGCAGCTCCAGGACACCTTCTACATCCAGTCGCACCCCGACGTGCTGCTGCGCACGCACACCTCGCCGATGCAGATCCGGGCGATGGAGACGAAGGCGCCGCCGATCTTTATCGTCATCCCCGGCAAGGTCTACCGGCGTGACTCCGACGCCACCCACAGCCCGATGTTCCACCAGATGGAGGGGCTGGCGATCGCCGAGGGGCTGACCCTCGCCGACCTGCAGGGCACGCTCCTGGCGATGTCGCGGGCGCTCTTCGGCGACACCCGCGAGGTGCGCCTGCGGCCCCACTACTTCCCGTTCACCGAGCCGAGCGTCGAGGTCGACGTCTCCTGTTTCCAGTGCGAGGGCACCGGCGTGCTCCCGGGCGGCGAGCGCTGCAACCTCTGCAAGGGCCAGGGCTGGATCGAGATCCTCGGCGCCGGGATGGTCGACCCCAACGTGCTCGGCTTCGTCAAGGACATGGGCTACGACCCGGAGAAGGTGCAGGGCTTCGCCTACGGCCTCGGGATCGAGCGGGTGGCGATGCTCCGCCACGGCGTCCCCGACCTGCGGCGCTTCTTCGACAACGACGTGCGGATGCTGGAGCAGTTCTCGTGAGGGTCCCGTACTCCTGGCTGCGCGAATACTGCGACCCCGGCGTCACGCCGGAGGAGCTTGCCGATCGGCTGGTGATGACCGGCACCGAGGTCGAGCGGATCGACGTCGTCGGCCCGCCGTCGCCGGACAACTTCGTCGTCGGCAAGGTCACCGAGGCGGTCCAGCACCCCGACGCCGACCGGCTGCGGGTCTGCACCGTCGACGTCGGTGAGGACGCACCGCGGACGATCGTCTGCGGCGCCCCCAACGTCGGCTCCGGCCAGACCGTCGCCGTCGCCCTCCCGGGCGCGCGGATGCCCGGCGGTGAGAAGCTGCGCAAGGCGAAGCTGCGCGGGGTCGCCTCGGAAGGGATGATCCTCGCCGCCGACGAGCTCGAGATAGGCGACGACCACGTCGGGATCATGGTCCTCGACGACGCGCTCGTCACGGGCACGCCGCTGGCCGAGGTCCTGCCGCTGGCCGAGCCGGTGCTGGAGATCGAGGTCACGCCGAACCGCAGCGACTGCTTCGGCGTCTACGGCGTCGCCCGCGAGGTCCACGCGGTGACCGGTGCGATGCTGGGGCGCCCCCCCTGGGAGGCCGAGACGCCCGCCCAGGGCGCCGGCACCGCCGCGGACTACGCCTCGGTGACGGTCCAGGTCCCCGACCTCTGCCCGCGCTTCACCGCCCGCGTCTTCACCGACGTCAAGGTCGGCCCCTCGCCGCTCTGGCTGCAGGAGCGGCTCTCGGCGGCGGGCCAGCGGCCGATCTCCAACATCGTCGACATCACCAACTACGTGATGCTGCTGACCGCGCAGCCCCTCCACGCCTACGACCTCGACAAGGTCCCCGGCGGCGAGCTGATCGTCCGCACCGCGCGGCCGGGGGAGAAGATGACGACGCTCGACGACGTCGAGCGGGAGCTCGACGCGGAGACGGTCCTCGTCTGCGACCGCGACCAGCCGACCGGGATCGCGGCGATCATGGGCGGCCAGGTCTCCGAGGTCTCCGAGACGACGACCAGCGTCCTGCTCGAGGTCGCCAACTGGAACGGCACCAACGTGCTGGAGACGAGCCGCCGGCTCGGCCTCCGCTCCGAGGCCTCGGCGCGGTTCGAGAAGCAGCTTCACCCGGACCTCTGCCTCCGCGCCCAGGCGGTCGCCTCGCGGCTGATCGTCGAGCTCTGCGGCGCCAAGCTGGTGCCGGGGACGATCGACATCGCCGCCCCCGCGCCGCCGCCGCGGAAGCTGCGCCTGCGCGGCTCTCGGGTCGCCGGCATCCTCGGCATGGAGATCTCGGGGGCCGAGCAGCGCACCTATCTGGAGCGGATGTCCTTCGAGGTGCTCTCCGACGGCGACGACCTCGAGGTCACGGTGCCCGCCGACCGCTATCACGACGTCACCCGGGAGATCGACCTGATCGAGGAGGTCGGCCGCCTCCACGGCTACGCCGAGCACCTGCCGACGACGCTGCCGAGGGTCGGCGAGGGCAAGGTCGGGCGGCTGAACCGCACCCAGCGGCTGCGGCGGCGGGCCGAGGACGAGCTGCGCGACCTCGGCTTCGACCAGATCGTCGGCTGGAGCTTCACCGACCCCGGCGAGGCCGCGCGCCTGCGCATCGAGGAGCCCGACCCGCGCGCCGACCCGATCCTGGTCGCCAACCCGCTCTCCGACGAGGGCGCGGCGATGCGGACGACCGTGCTCGGCTCGCTGCTCGACGTCGCCGCCCGCAACCTGGCGCGGGGACGCGAGGCGGTCGCGCTGTTCGAGGCCGGCGCCGTCTACCTGCGCGGCGCGCCGCCCACCGAGGGCGGCCCGCTGGCGGGCAACTTCCCCGGCAACACGCCGGCCCCGGTCACCGAGCCGCACCGCTACGGCGCGCTCGCGGTCGGCCCGCTGGTGCCGAAATCGTGGCGGGGCGGCGGCGAGCCGGTCGACTTCTACGCGCTCAAGGGCGTGCTCGAGGCGCTTGCCGCCGGCCTCGGCGCGCCCGCGCTCTCCTTCGAGCCGGCGAGCGAGCCGTTCCTCCACCCGGGCCGCGGCGCCACGGTCTCGGTCGACGGCGCCACCCTCGGCTGGCTCGGCGAGATCCACCCGCTGATCTGCCGGACCTGGGACATCGCCGCCGCGGTCGGCTTCGAAATCGACGCGGCACCGCTGCTGGCGGCGGCGACCCTCGGCGAGGAGACGTTCGAGGACGTCACCACCTTCCCGGCGGCGCGGCGCGACATCGCCGTCGTCGTCCCCACGGATGTCGCCGCGGCCGACGTGATCGCCGCGGTGCGGGCGGGCGGCGGCGAGCTGCTCCGCGACGCCCGGGTCTTCGACCTCTACGCGGGCGAGCAGCTCGGCGAGGGGCGCAAGAGCCTGGCGGTGGGGCTCGAGTTCCGCGCCGCCGACCGCACGCTTACCGACGAGGAGGTCGAGGCGAGCCGCGCCGCGATCCTCGCCGAGCTGGAGAAGATCGGAGGGACCCTGCGTGAATAGCGATCCCAAGCAGCCGCTCGACGGCGCGCCCGCGGCGCGGGTGCTGGTCGCCGGGGCCAACGGCTTCACCGGCGCGCTGGCGGCGAAGATCGTCTGGGACCACCCGAACCTGGAGCTGGTCGCGGCGACCTCGCGCTCCGATGCCGGCAAGCGGCTCGACGCGCTCTACCCGCGCTACCGGGTGCCGATGATTTTGACCGAGCTGGACCTGAACGACGCCGACTTCCTCGACGGGATCGACGCGGCGATCGTCGCCTACCCGCACGGCGCCGCCGCGCCGACCGACGAGGCGCTGCGCGCCGCCGGGATCAAGGTGGTCGACCTCTCCGCCGACTTCCGGCTGCGCGACCGCGGGGTCTACGAGCTCTGGTACGGCGAGCACGGCGCCCCCGACCTCTTCGGCAAGGGCGTCTACGGCCTGACCGAGTTCTACCGGGAGGAGCTGCGCTCCGCCGACCTCGTCGCGACGCCCGGCTGCTACCCGACCGCGACCGTGCTCGGGCTGGCGCCGCTGGCCGAACAGGGCCTGCTCGGCGAGGTCTTCGTCGCCGCGATGCAGGGCACCTCGGGCTACGGCCGCTCCTCCGACGACCTCGTCCACTACTCCTCGATGACCGAGAACGCCTTCCCCTACAAGACCGAGGGGCACCGGCACCGGCCGGAGATCGAGCAGGAGTTGGCCGCGCTCGGCAGCCCGGCGCCGGTCACCTTCGTCCCGCACCTGATCCCGCTCGACCAGGGGGAGCTGGCGACCTGCTTCGCGACGCTGAGCGAGAAGGCCTCGCGCGACGCGATCCTCGACCTCTACCGCAAGCGCTACGCCGACGAGCCCTTCGTCCGCGTCCTCGACGGCCCGCCGAACCTGCGCGCGCTGCGGGACACGAACGAATGCCACGTCTACGTGACGGTCGAGGAGCGGGGGAGGGTGATGGCCTTCTCGGCGATCGACAACATCTGGAAGGGCGCCTCGGGCCAGGGTGTGCAGAACCTGAACCTGATGCTCGGCCTCGACGAGACCGCGGGGCTGCGGTGAGCGGCGCGCCGAGGTCGGACGAGAGCTTCTTTCGGAGCCGCTGGGTCGACGCGCCGGCGGGCGCGCGGGAGCTCGACCCCGCCCAGCTCGCGCCCGGCTTCCGCGCCGCCGGGGTCGCCTGCGGCCTCAAGGGCGGCGGCAAGACCGACGTCGGCCTGCTCGTCTGCGACGCCGACCGGGTCGACTCGGCCCTCGTCCTCACCCGCAACGCCTCCGCCGCCGCGCCGATCCGCGTCTGCCGTGACATCGTCGACCGCGCCCACGTCCGCGCCGCGGTGATCAACTCCGGCAACGCCAACGCCGAGACCGGTGAGAAGGGCTTCGCCGACGCGCTGGCGATGTGCGAACGGGCGGGCGACGCGCTCGGGCTCGAAGCGTCCCAGGTCGCCGTCGCCGAGACCGGCGTGATCGGCGTGCCGATGCCGATGAGCGCGGTGCTGCCCGGGATCGAGCAGGCGGCCAAGCACCTCTCCGGCGAGGGCGGCGCGATCTTCTCCGAGTCGATCATGACCACCGACCGCTGGCCCAAGGCGGTGACGGTCGAGGTCGACGGCGTCACCCTCTCGGCGCAGGCGAAGGGCGCCGGGATGATCCAACCGAACATGGCGACGCTGCTCTGCTTCGTCCAGACCGACGCCGTGGTCGACGATCCCGACGCGGCGCTACGCCGGGCGGTCGACGCCTCCTTCAACCGGATCACGGTCGACGGCCAGATGAGCACCAACGACACGGTCCTGTTGCAGGCGACCGGCGCCTCCGGCAAGCCGCTCCCGGCGGGCCTCCTCGACGCGGTGCTGCTGCAGCTGGCGATCGAGATCGTCGGCGACGGCGAGGGCACCGCGCGGACCGGGCGGATCGAGGTGACCGGCGCCGCCGACCAGGCCGAGGCCGAGCGCGTCGCCCGCGCGATCGCCAACTCGCCGCTGGTCAAAACCGCGCTCTACGGGCGCGACCCGAACTGGGGCCGGATCGCCCAGGCCGCCGGCGCCGCCCTGGTCGGCGCCGACATGGACGAGATCGGCGCCGAGCACATCGACGCCGCCGAGCTCGGCGCCGACACCACCGAGGCCGAGATCGGCCTCCGACTCGACCGGGGCAGCGCCCGGGCGCACGTCTACTTCGCCGACCTCGGTCACGACTACGTGACCCTGAACGCGGAATACACGACGTGACCGAGCGCGCCCCGCAGTCGCGAGCGGCGGCCACGAGCGTGCAGACGCTGCTCGAGGCCCTGCCCTACATCCGCGAGTTCCACGGCCGTACGGTGGTGATCAAGTACGGCGGCGCGGCGATGCTCGACGAGGAGCTGCGCGACGCCTTCGCCGCCGACGTCGTGCTGCTCAAGTACGTCGGCCTGAACCCGATAGTCGTCCACGGCGGCGGCCCCGAGATCACCCGCTACATGGACAAACTCGGGCTCGAGGTGCAGTTCCACGAGGGCCTGCGGGTCTCCGACGGCGACACGGTGGAGATCGCGAAGATGGTCCTGGTCGGCAAGCTGAACTCGGAAATCGTCCAGCGGCTGAACCGGCACGGCTCGCCCGCGGTCGGCCTCTCCGGCGAGGACGGGACTCTCTTCGAGGTGGCGCCGGCGCCGAACGCCGACCGGGTCGGCTTCGTCGGCCAGATCCGCGACGTGCGGGTCGACGTGCTGAACCACATCGCCGCCGACTACATCCCGGTGATCGCCTCCTCGGCCTCCGACCGCGGCGGCCAGAGCTACAACGTCAACGCCGACGAGGCGGCGGGCAAGGTGGCGGCGGCGCTCGGGGCGACCAAGGCGATCTTCCTCACCGACGTCGAGGGCTGGCTGGCCGATGCCGACGACGAGCAGTCGCTGATCTCCCGCGCCCGGGTCGACGAGGTGGAGGCGGCGCTGCCCGGCCTCGCCGGCGGCATGCGGCCGAAGCTGCGGGCCTGCGTCGACGCGGTCAACGGCGGCGCCCAGTCGGCCCACATCATCGACGGGCGCATCCCCCACAGCCTTCTGCTCGAGCTTTTCACCGACGCCGGTATCGGCACGATGGTGGTGCCATGAGCACCACGGAAGGGATGAAGACGATGGGGCTGGCCGAGACGCAATCGCTGGAGGAGCGCTACCTGATGCGCACCTACAAACGCGGCCCCGTCGACTTCGTCCGAGGCGAGGGCGTCCACCTCTACGACGCCGAGGGCAAGGAGTACCTCGACTTCCTGGCGGGCATCTCCGTCTGCTCGATCGGCCACTGCCACCCGGCGGTCGTCGCCGCGGTGACCGAGCAGACCGAACGGCTGATGCACGCCTCGAACCTCTTCTACACCGAGCCGATGACCAAGCTCGCCCAGCGGCTCTCCGAGTCGAGCCTCGGCGGGCGCGTCTTCTTCTGCAACTCGGGGACGGAGGCCAACGAGGCGGCGATCAAGGTCGCCCGCAAGCATGCCCACGGACGCGGGATCACGGCGCCCGAGATCGTCAGCTTCGAGGGTGAGTTCCACGGCCGCAGCTACGGGGCGCTGGCGGCGACGCCGAAGCTGGCCCGCAACGAGGCGCTCGGGCCGATGCTGCCCGGCTTCCGCTCGGTCCCCGACAACGACGTCGAGGCCCTCCGCGCGGCGGTCGGGCCGAACACCGCGGCCGTGCTGATCGAGCCGATCCAGGGGGAGTCCGGCATCTGGCCGACCTCCGACGAGGCGCTCGTCGCCGCCCGCGAAGCCTGCGACGAGGTCGGCGCGCTGCTGGTCTTCGACGAGATCCAGACCGGGATCGGGCGGACCGGCTCGCTCTGGGCCTACGAGCAGACGCCGGTGCGTCCCGACGTGATCACCGCTGCCAAGGCGCTCGGCAACGGGATGCCGATCGGCGCCTGCATCACCGGGCCCGAGGCGGCCGAGGCGCTGCAGCCCGGGGACCACGGCTCGACCTTCGCCGCCGGGCCGATCGGCACCAGCGCGGCGCTCGCGGTGCTCGACGTGGTCGACGACCCGGCGCTGCTGCGCGCGGTGCGGGAGCGGGGCGCGGAGCTGCGGACCGCGCTCGAGGAGCTGCCCGGCGTTGCCGGTACCCGCGGGCGCGGGCTGATGATCGGCGTCGCCCTCGAGGAGGGGATCGACGCCGCCGCGGTCGGCGCCGACCTGCTCCGGCGCGGCTTGATCGTCAACGTCCCGGCGCCCTCGACCCTGCGCCTGCTGCCGCCGCTGGTCGTGAATTCGGACCATGTCGGTCAGGCGGTTGGACTGATCGGCGAATCCCTTCTAGCCTTCAATGCCTCGTGAGCCCTGACGGCCCCGCTCGGCGGCGACAGATCGAAGACACGACCGCGGCGCGCCTGGCGGAGATCGTCGCGGCGGCCGAGCAGGCGGCGAAGGGCGTGATCGACGAGGCCGAAGCCGAAGCGCGCGAGCGCCTCGCCGAGGCGACCGAGGAGGCCGACCGGATCGTCGCCGATCGGCTCGACCGGCTGGCGGGCCTGACCGCGGAGCTCGACGCCCAGGCGGAGGCGCTGAAGCGCGGCGCCGAGGCGCTGCGCGCGGCCCTCGCCGAGGCGCGTGCCGAGCTCGGCGGGGCTGCCGCCGAATCGGCCGACCGGGAGCCGCCGCGGCCGGCCGGCCCGTCCCTGACCGTGGTCGGCGCCCGCGACCCACGCGACGCCGAGCCGCGTCCGCAGCCGCGCCCCGCGGTTCCGCTCGACGCCGAGCCGCCGCACAGTTTCAACGGCACGCACGACGGGGGGCCGGACCGCTTCGAGCCGTCGGTCCCCGACTCCGTCTCCGACCGCACCCCGGCCGGCGCCCGCCTGCTGGCGACCCAGATGGCGGTCTCGGGATCGAGTCGCGAGGAGATCGAGCAGCGGCTGCGCAGCGGCTTCCAGATCGCCGACACGACGGCGATCCTCGACGCGATCCTCGGCCCCGAACGCTAGGCCGGGGGCCGGCCCACATCCCAAAAATGGGGAGGGACTGCGGTCCCGACGCCGTAAACAACCCTTATGAACGAGGATCCGACCAGACTGATGAGCTACGGCGACGAGCCCGCGCGGCGCCGCCGTCCACCGCAGCAGAAACCGCACGGCAACCTGCGACTCGTGATCGCGGTCATGGGCGCGGTGATTCTCGGCCTCTTCATCGCCCTGCTCGTCTCCGGCGGGGGCGGCGAAACGAAGACCGTCACCGTCACCAAAGAAGTCACGACCGAAGTCGAAGCGCCGCCGCAGAAAGGCAAATCGGCGGAAGAAAAAGAAGAATCCGAAGCCGAAGGCTCCGAAGGTGAAGAAGAAGCTGAACCCGGCGGCGTCGAAGAAGAACTTGAAGAACCGGAATTCGAAGAAGAAGGCGGGGAAATAGAAGAAGTGCTGCCCGAAGAAGAAGGTGCGATCGAAGAAGTTCTGCCGGAAGAAGAAGCCGGCGGCGGGGTCGAAGCTGAATGAGCGGGGTTGATCCGACGCAACAGCGTCCGACCGCAAGCTACGAGGCCGATCCGACCAAGGTGGACAGGGTCCTGCTGCTCTACTCGGGCGGCCTCGACACCAGCGTGATGCTGAAGTGGATCCAGGACTCCTACGACGCGGAAGTCGTGACGCTGACCGTGAACCTCGGCCAGCCGGGCGAGGACTACGGCGTGATCGAAGACAAGGCGAAGCGCCTCGGCGCGGTCGAGTGCCACGTCGTCGACGCGCGAGAGCAGTTCGCCGCCGACTTCCTCGCGCCCGCGATCCGCGCCAACGCCAACTACGGCAACGGCTACCCGCTGTTCACGGCGCTCGGCCGGCCGCTGATCGCGCAGCTCGCGGTCGAGTACGCGCGCAAGTCGAACTGCGACACGATCGCCCACGGCTGCACCGGGAAAGGCAACGACCAGGTGCGGATCGAGGCGACGGTGGCGACGCTGGCGCCGGAGCTGAAGACGATCGCGCCGGTGCGCTCCTGGGCGATGGGCCGCGACGAGGAGATCGCCTACGCGCGGGAGAACGGGATCCCGGTCAAGGGCGGCACCGAGGTGGCGCCGTACTCGATCGACGACAACCTCTGGGGGCGCTCCTCGGAGGGCCGCTGGATCGAGGAGCTGGGGCACGCGCCGGAGGACGACGTCTTCCAACTGGTCGGGCGGCCGGAGGACGCGCCGGACGAGGCCCAGGTCGTGACGATCGGCTTCGAGGCGGGCCTGCCGGTCTCGATCGACGGCGAGCGGCTCGGCCTGGTCGACCTGCTGGAAAAGGCGGCCGAGCTGGGGATGAAGCACGGCTGCGGCATCCTCGACCACATCGAGGACCGGATCGTCGGCCTCAAGGTGCGCGACATCTACGAGGTGCCGGCGGCGGCGCTGATCCTGCCCGCGCACGAGGAGCTCGAGCGCCTGGTCGGGACGATCCACCAGAACCAGTTCAAGCCGGCGATGGACCAGAAATGGGGCTACCTGGTGTACGCGGGCCTCTGGTGGGAGCCGCTGCGCGAAGACCTCGACGCCTACATGAGCGCGGTCAACGCGCGGGTGACGGGGGAGATCGGCCTGCGCCTCTACAAAGGCAGCGTCCGGGTCGTGACCCGTTCCTCCCCGAACGCGGTCTACGACGCCCAGCTGGCGAGCTTCAACGCCTCCGGCGAAGAGCTCTTCTCGCAGACCGCCTCACCCGGCTTCATCGAGCTCTGGTCCCTCCAGTCCCGCCTCGCCCACCAGCTCCGCGAACGCAACGACCCCACCGGGTGAGTTCGCACTTTTCCGTATCTATTACGGGAAAGTGCGAACGCGGGCGGCGGTCTGAAACATCTCTTGCGCTTTATCGTCAACTAGCAGGGGAAAAGGTAGGTCGTCGCTAGCCTCGATGGCTCTTGGCGGCGGTTCCGGTCAGATCGAATCTCCTCGCCCTGGCCTGCGCCGGGGTGCTGCTGGGCGCGCTCATCGCGCTGGTGCTGACGCTCGCGCCGGGAGCGAGCGCGGCTGACCGGGGCGCGCTGGAAGCGAAATTGAGCGCCGGGCGCGAAGAAGCGAGCGCGCTCGCCGGCCAGTTGCAGGCGAGCCAGGCCGAACTGGCGGGCGCCGAAGCGGAAGCCGCCCAGGCCGAACGCCACGAGGAACGCCTCTCGGCACTGCTCGCCGAAGGCGAAGAACGCGAGGCGCAACTGAGCGAAGAAGTCGCCGCCGAGCGGCGCCGCCTGGCAGTCGAGAAGGGCCGCCTGCGCCGCGCCCACAAAGCGCTGGCCGAACGGCTCGTCTCGATCTACGAGAACGGCGTCCCGGACACCGCGAGCGTGATCTTCGCCGCCGGCAACTACGAAGAAGTCGTCACCCGCAACACCTACCTGCGGGAGATCAACGAAGCCGACTCGGCGCTCGCCCGTCACGTCGGCGAAACGCGCGACGAAGTGCACCATCAGGTGACCGTCGTCGCCGGCGCGCGGCGCGAAGCGGTCGCCTACGACGAACGCGTCGCCGCCGCGCACGAAGAAATCGCCGCGGTGCGCGAAGCCGCGGCGGCCTCGGCCGAACATCTGGCGGCGATCAGCGGGGCTCGCGAAGCCTCCCTCGCCCAGCTGAAGGGCGACATCGCCACTTGGGTCGAAGACGTCAAGCAGATCCGCAAGGCCGAAGCGAAGGCGCGCCGCGAACGGGAAGAGAGCGAAGCGGAAGCCAATGTCTCGGCCGAAGAAGAAGTCGGCCGCTGGCTCGGCGGCCCGTACACGATCCCCACCTACATCGTGATGTGCGAGTCGGGCGGCAACTACGGCGCCGTCAACCCGTCGAGCGGCGCCGGCGGCGCCTACCAGATCCTCCCCTCGACCTGGGAACTCTACGGCGGCCAAGGCGAACCCCAGAACGCCCCCAAAGCCGAACAAGACCGCATCGCCTCCGAAATCTGGGCCGACTCCGGCTCCAGCGCCTGGGTCTGCGGGTCGCTCTAGCCGATTTCCCGGCCGGTGGGCCTCGCCGCGTGGTTCGTGGCGGGGGCGGCCGTCCGAGTTGGGGCGTGCTCCGCGGCGGGAGCGGCCGTCCGAGTGGCGGTCCCGGGCGTCTCGTGGCGGCCCGGGCAAGCTGTGGCCGCCACGAGACGCCCGGGACGTGCGAGGGATGGCGGGAAGTCGCCGAGGGTCCGTCACGAACTCCCATGTCCCGTCACAGGTTCGGCGCCTTCGTCACACCTCCGTGCGAGCGTCGGGACGACTGTCGACCTGAGCCGCCCATGACCGGCTCAACTCGACAGTCGTCCGGGTCCCTGCGACGGAAGGCGCACGGAAGGGTGACGTTCCTCGCGGAACCCTCACGAACGTCACGAACCCTCGCGCACTCCCCGCACCCCCGGCCGTCTCGGCCACGGCCACAGCCTGCCAGGGCCGTGGACGAGACGGCCGCGTCCCTTGTCCGTCCCTTCAACCCCTCGCAACCCCGGGCGCCGGCCAATCGTCCCCGTGCGTCAAATTTCCCAGTCCGTTGCGCCAAATGTAACTTTTTGCGCACCACCGTTGCGGATTTCGGCCCTACGGTCTATCCATGGAGACGATGACTGAGGCGGGGACCGAGAAACGCGTTGGCGAGCTTTCGAAGCGGGTCGATTTCGGCTTCGAACAGATGGACCGGCGAGTCACCGGATTCGAAGTCGCGGTCGATCGACGCTTCGAGCAGGTCGACAGACGACTCGAGCAGGTGGACAGGAGATTCGACCGGTTCGAAGCCTCGATGGGAGAGCGCTTCGGCGAGGTCAACGAACGCTTCGTCCGCGTCGAAGGCGAGATCATCGAACTTCGGTCCGACATGAAAACGGGATTCGACTCGCTCCACAGGTTGATGATCCGGTTCTTCGCGGGCACCGTGGGCAGCATCATCGCCGGCGTCGTCGTGCTGCTTCTGTCGCACTCCTGAGCGGAACCCGTCTCAGTTAGCGGGGAAAGGGGCCGGAAATAGCGGGGGAGGCCGGCGGTTCCGTCACGTGCGATTGGCATCATCGGACAGCCGATGAGTTCGCCAGCCGCAGTCCACCTCCACGCCCACAGCGAGTACTCGCTGCTCGACGGGCATTGCAAGATCGACGCGATGGCGGAGCGGGCGGCGGCGCTCGGGCAGCCGGCACTGGGGCTGACCGACCACGGCGTGATGAACGGGGCGGTTGACCTCTACAAGGCCTGCAACAAGCACGGGATCAAACCGATCGTCGGGCTCGAGGCCTACCTGGTCGACGATCGCAACGCGATCAAGGAGCAGACCCGGTACGAGCGCAACCACCTCACCCTGCTGGCCGAAAACGACACCGGCTTCAGCAACCTGGTGAAGCTGACCTCGGCGGGCTTCCTCGAGGGCTTCTCCCGCGGCAAGGCGAACGTCGACATGGAGCTGCTGGAGCGCCACTCCGAGGGTGTCATCGCGCTCAGCGGCTGCCTCGCCTCGCGGCTCTGCCGGCGCCTGGTCGAAGAGCGCGAGGACGACGCCCGCGCCCACCTCGACGACCTGATCCAGGCCTTCGGCCCCGAGCAGGTGTACATGGA
>Ga0164242_10001449_pt1 | contig 28104 bp, 23 predicted proteins | sample OricomgcompostMG_FD_108783 | JGI IMG/M metagenome (GOLD analysis project Ga0164242, IMG submission 108783) | Miracle-Growth compost microbial communities from Emeryville, California, USA - Original compost - Miracle growth compost (MG) ...
AGCAGCGTTTGTTTGCGGTCCAGTCCGCCGCCGTATCCGGTCAGCTTCCCGCTGGCGCCGATGACGCGATGGCAGGGCACCACGATCGCGATCGGGTTGTGCCCGTTGGCCAATCCGACGGCGCGCGCGGCGCCGGGCGCGCCGATCTGCTCGGCGATTTCGCCGTACGACCTGGTTTCCCCGTAGGGGATGGTCTGCAGCGCCCGCCACACCCGGCGCTGGAATTCCGAGCCGCGCAGATCCAGCTCGATGTCGAACTCGGTGAGCTCGCCGGCGAAATAGGCACCGAGTTGCTCGACGGCCCCGGCGAACGCCCGCGGATTCTCCGTCCACCCGGTGCGGCTCGGTTCGTAGGTCTGGTCGACCATCCGTAAGTTCGTCAGAACCGGATCGCGCCCGGCCAGGGTCAGCAGTCCGATCGGGCTGTCGACGGTGCGGTACTCGATCATGCTGTCTCCTTCGATGGCTGCTGCGGTGGCCAATGGTTCACCGGATGCTCGAGAGTGGTCCAAAGGTATTGCGTGGCATAGGAACGCCAGGGCCGCCAGCGTGCGCTGGCAGCGGTCAGCGACCGCTGGCTCGACGGCAGTCGGAGCCGTTTGGCCGCGACGCGCAGACCCAGGTCGGCGGCCGGGAACGCATCGGGGTCGCCCAGGCCGCGCATCGCAATGACTTCCGCGGTCCACGGGCCGACTCCCGGTAATGCCAGCAATTGTGTTCGGGCGCTTTGCCAGTCGCACCCGGTGTCCAGGACGATGCTGCGGTCGGCGAGGCCGGCGACCAGCGCGGCCAGCGTGCGCTGCCGGGCCTTGGGCACCGCCAGATGGATGGGGTCGACGTCGGCCAGCTGCTGCACCGACGGGAAGGTGTGGGTCAAGGTTCCCTCGGGGTCGTGGACCGCCCGGCCGTAGGCGGCGACCAAACGCCCCGCATGGGTGCGGGCCGCCCGGATGGACACCTGCTGGCCCAGCACGGCGCGCACCGCGAGCTCGGCCTCGTCGACGGTGCGCGGAATGCGTTGGCCGGGCGCCTTTCTCACCGCCGGGGCGAGCTGCGGGTCGGCGGCCACCGCCTCGTCCACCGCTTCGGGGTCGGCGTCGAGATCCAGCAGCCGCCGGCAGCGGGCGATCGCCGCCGTCAGGTCCCGGAAGTCGTCGAGCACCAGCTCGCAACGGACGTGGTCGGCGGCGGGGGTCAACGTGACGATGCCGGTGCCGAACCCCAGCCGCAGCGTGCGTCGGTAGGCGCCGTCGCGGACCTCCTCGCACCCGGGAACGACGCTCGCGGCGAGGTGACCGAAGACGCCCTGGAAGCCGAAGGGTGTGCGGACCGGCAGCCGAAGGCACACGGCGCCAGGCGAATTGGCCGTGGATGCGCAGCGCGCCGCGGCGCGCCGGCGCAGCACGCTCGGCGGGCTTTCGAACACCGCGCGCACGGTGTCGTTGAACTGACGAATGCTGGAGAAGCCGGCGGCGAATGCCACGTCGCCGAAGGGCAGCTCCGTGGTCTCGATCAGCACCCGCGCCGTCTGGGCGCGTTGCGCCCGGGCCAGCGCGAGCGGACCGGCGCCGACCTCCGCCTGCAGCAACCGCTCCAGCTGCCGGGTGGTGTAGCCCAGCCGGGCGGCCAGGCCGCCGACACCGTCGCGGTCCACCGTGCCGTCGGCGATCAGCCGCATCGTGCGCGCCACCACGTCGCCGCGCACGTTCCATTCCGGCGATCCCGGCGAGGCGTCGGGACGGCACCGCTTGCAGGCCCGGAAGCCGGCGCGCTGAGCGGCCGCCGCGGTCGGATAAAACCGCACATTACGGGCGAACGGCGGCCGCACCGGGCAACTAGGCCGGCAGTAGATTCCGGTGGTCAGCACGGCGGTGACGAACCAGCCGTCGAACCGCGCATCCTTGGACTGGACGGCGCGGTAGCAGCGTTCGAAATCGTCGTGCACGCCTCAAGACTTACACCCGCCCGCCGACAAAACTAGCGGAAAAGCGACATCGTCGTCGCCGGGCGTGGAGCGGGGACGCGCTCGGTTACCAACCCCCGTGCCCGACGGCCGCGGCGCCCGCGATGAAGTCGCGCGCCGAGCGCGGCAACGGTCGGCCGGAATCCCAGATCATGCCGACATCGCGGTAGGCATCCGCGTCGGCCAGCGGCTTGACGGATACTCCCGACGGATAGCTGCTGCCGTCGATCGGGACCAGGCTGATGCCCAGCCCCGCGGCGACCAGGCTGGCCGCGGTCGTGAGATTCGGCGCTTGCAGGGCGACCCGAGGCCGGAATTGGGCTGCGGCGCAAAGCTCGTCGAGGAGCCGTCGCATCCCGAACCCGGGGTGCATCGTCACGAAGGGCTCGTCGGCCAGGTCCACCATGGACACCGCGGCACCGCGGGCGAATCGATGACCATCGGGCACCGCGACACCGAGGCGCTGGCGAAACAGGCTGCGCCAGGCCAGGGTTCGCTCGACCGGTCGCGGGGATACCACCCCGATGTCCACGCCGCCGGACCGCACGCGATCGGCGATCGATTCGGCGGCGCCTTCCTCCAGTGTGAAGGTCACCCGCGGAGACGACTCCTTGAACCGGGCGATCAACCGCGGCACCACGGTTGATCCGAATGAACTCAGGTAGGCCAACCGGATCTCGCCGACGGCGGGATCCGCCAGATCCGCTATCGCACGCCGTGCCGAATCCAGCTCCAACTGCGCCCGGCGCGCGTGTTCGTAGAAGATGCGGCCGTAGGTGTTGAGGGACAGTCGCCGGCCGTGACGATCGAACAGCGCCACGCCGAGTCGCTGTTCCAGGCGCGCCAGCATCCGGGTCAACGTCGGCTGTGCGACGTGCAGCTGCTCGGCCGCCGCGGTGACGTGCTGCAGCTCGGCGAGTGTGATGAACCACTCGTAGTCACCCACTGCCATCCCGCCCACCTCTACTTATGCGCTGAACGCATCATAGGGCGGGCGAAAATTCATTTCTGTCGGGCGGTGCCGGCCCGAAGCATGGTGGTCATGCCCAACGGTCCGGTCGCGCATCAAGCAGGAACCCGCGGATACCGGCGGATGACCGCGGCGCTCTGCGGCGCCGGCCTGGCCAGCTTCGCCGCGATGTATTGCACCCAGGCGCTGCTTCCCGCCCTGTCGGCGCACCACCGGATCGGCCCGGCCACCGCGGCGCTGACCGTGTCGCTGACGACCGGCGCGTTGGCGCTGTCGATCATTCCCGCGAGTGTGCTCTCCGAGCGCTACGGCCGGACCAGGGTGATGCTGATCTCAGGGGTGGCCTCCAGTGTCATCGGGCTGTTGTTGCCGTTCAGCCCCTCGCTCGGCGTGCTGGTCTTCGGACGTGCGGTGCAGGGCGTCGCGCTCGCCGGGATACCCGCGGTCGCGATGGCGCTGCTGGCCGAGGAGGTCGACGCGTCGTCCCTGGGATCCGCGATGGGGCGCTACATCGCCGGAACCACGATAGGCGGGCTGGCCGGGCGGATCGTTCCGTCGGTGGTCGTCCAGGTCGGCACCTGGCGGGTGGCCCTGCTGGCGTGCTCCCTCATCACGCTGGCCGGCACGGCGGTGTTCGCGGTGCTGGTGCCGCGGTCCCGGTTCTTCACCCCGAAGCCGGCCAGCGTGCGCGCCGCCCTGCGCAACCTCGCCGGGCATCTGCGAAACCCGGTGTTGGCCAAGCTTTTTGCGGTGGGCTTTGTGCTGATGGGTGGATTCGTGACGGTGTACAACTACCTCGGTTACCGGCTGGCCGCCCGGCCGTTCGGGCTGGCGCCGTCGGTGGTGGGCCTGCTTTTCCTGCTCTATCTCGTCGGGACGGGGACGTCGGTCGTGGCCGGACGGCTCGCCGATCGCCGGGGACGCCCCCTGGTGCTGGGGGCCGCGTTACCCATCGCGGTAGCCGGACTGCTGCTGACCGTGCCGCCCTCCCTGGCCGCCATCGTCGCCGGCGTCGGCGTCTTCACCGGGGGCTTCTTCGCCGCGCACACCGTGGCCAGCGGTTGGGTGGGCGCCGTCGCTCAGCGCGACCGCGCCGAGGCGTCGGCGCTGTATCTGTTCAGCTACTACCTGGGTGGTTCGGTGGCCGGTGCGTTCGGCGGCGTCCTGTACGGCGTGGGCGGCTGGTCGGCGACTGTCTGTTTCGTCGTCGTGCTGCTGATGGCCGGCGCCGCACTGGTCGCATTGTTGGTGCGGGACAACGGATTCCGCATCGGCCGGCGCGTGGTCGCCGGCGTGGCCAGCGTGAAGTGAGGCTCGCCCGCGGGTCCGCGGCTACGGCCCGGGCGGGGTCCCCACGCAGACACCGCCGGCGCAGGCACCCGCGCCGCCGGGCCCCGCGGATGCTCCGGCGCCCGGCACACTCGCGCTCGCGCCGCCGGGTCCGGCCCCCGCCCCGGATCCGCCGGGGCCGGCGGTGGTCGCACCGCCCGGTCCGACGATCGGGCCACCGCCACCGCCCGGCCCGGCGGTGGTCGTCGCCGCCGGTGCGGTGGTCGTGACGGTGACCGGTGTCGTGACGGTGGTGGTGACGGTCGAGGTCGTCGGGCTCTTGTTGTTGCCCGAGCTGCACCCCGCGGCCAGCGGGCTCAACGCTATCGCGGCGGCCATCCCGGCGGCGACGGAAATACGGCGGGCACTTCGGCTACCGGTCACGTCGAAACCAATCTCTCGAGGGGTTAGAGTCGTTGTCCCTCTACCCATTTCTTCCGAAAATCAATCCGTTCCGGCCGGCCGGTCGGCGGCGCCGGCGGGCGAGGCCAGCCGGGTGGGACGCTCGTGGCCGCGCAGGGTCACGGTGTCGCCCAAAGACCAACGGGCCCGCTCTTTTTCGCTCGCGCCTTCGATGGCGTCGCCCGTCGCGAGCAGGCGGCCGGAGTGGGACTTGGCGAGCTCGCACAGCCGGGCCGCCTCGTTGACCGGTTCACCGATGACGGTGTACTCGAAGCGTTCCCGGGCGCCGACGTTGCCGGCGACGACCTGCCCGGCCGCCACGCCGATGCCGGCGCGACACTGCGGCATCTCGTTGGCCAGCCGGTCGGCGATGGCGCGCGCGGCGGTCAGCGCCGCATCCTCGGGGCAGTCAAGATGATTCGGCGCCCCGAAGATGGCCAGCGTCGCGTCACCCTCGAACTTGTTGACCAAGCCGCAGTGCCGGTCCACCTCCTCGACGACGATGCCGAAGAACTGGTTGAGCACCGATACCACCTCGGCCGGTGGCCGGCGGGTGACCAGTTGGGTGGAGCCGACGATGTCGATGAACACGACGGCGACGTGGCGTTCTTCGCCGCCCAGCTTCGGCCGTTCCCGCTCGGCGGCCAACGCCACCTCGCGACCGACGTGCCGGCCGAACAGGTCGCGCACCCGCTCGCGCTCCCGCAGGCCGTCCACCATCGCGTTGAATCCCCGTTGCAGCTCACCGAGTTCCGTGCCGTCGAACACCACCAGGTCGCCACGCAGGTCGCCGCGCTCCACGCGTTTCAGGGCGGCACGCACCACGCGCACGGGCGTCGCGGTGAGCCAGGCCAGGATCCACATCAGCAGGCAGCCGAAGATCAGCGCCGCCGTCGACACGATCAGCACGCCGACGGCGAACTCGGTCTCGGTCAGGTTCCGCAGCCATATCTCGAACAGCGCCAACAGGGCGATGCCGATGACGGGCACGCCCGAGCCGAGGAACCACACCGTCATGGTCCGGCCCATGATGCCCGCGGTCAGTCGCCGGGGCGGCGGTCCCGCCTCGAGGGCCTGAGCAGCCACCGGGCGCAGCGCGAACTCGGCGAGCAGGTAGCACGCGGTGGCCACCAGGACACCACAGAAGCTCACCCCGAACAGGAACCGCGGGATGAACATGGTGTCGACCAGGCCGTAGAGGACGGTCAGCAACAGCGTCCCGGCGCCCCACAACACCAGATCCACCAGCGCGATTCGCCACGGGGCCAGGAAGGTGTTGCGTTCGTCGGTGGGGGTGGGCTTGCGCTCCTCGATGGCCCAGCGCAGCGCCAGCACGGTCCGCCGGGTGATCCAGTAGGTGCCCACCGCCAACGCCGAGGCCACATAGGCCGGCCCGACCCCGAAGGTGATCCATGCCGGCGCGTCGTTGAACACGCTCGGCGCCGGAATGGCGACGATCACCAGGATCAGCGCGGCCCCGATGCCGATCAGGTTGGCGCCCAGCACCATCACGGTCATGATGATCTGGATGCGGATCCGCCGCCGGTGCTGGCTCTCGGTGACCCGCCCCAGCAGCAGGGAGCCGTAGGCGGGGGTCTCCGGCAGGCGGCCGCTTTGCCGGGTGATCTTTTCGAGCACCCGGCCGATGCGTTGTGCCGTGCTCTGCGTGGCCGACATGGTGGCGTCAGCCTAATTTGTCGGCCACGCTCTAAGGTGAGTCGGGTGCGTCTAGTGATCGCCCAGTGCACCGTGGATTACGTCGGCCGGCTCACCGCGCATCTGCCGTCGGCGCGCAGGCTGCTGCTGTTCAAGGCCGACGGATCGGTCAGCGTGCACGCCGACGACCGTGCCTACAAGCCGTTGAACTGGATGAGCCCGCCGTGCTGGCTGCGCGAGGAGGCCGGCGATGCGGCGCCGGTGTGGGTGGTCGAGAACAAGGCCGGCGAGCAGCTCCGCATCACCGTCGAGGACATCGAGCACGACTCCAGCCACGACCTCGGCGTCGATCCCGGCCTGGTCAAGGACGGCGTCGAGGCGCACCTGCAGGCCCTGCTCGCCGAGCACGTGCAACTGCTGGGCGAGGGGTACACGCTGGTCCGCCGCGAGTACATGACCGCCATCGGGCCGGTCGATCTGCTCTGCCGCGACGAGCGCGGCGGATCGGTGGCGGTGGAGATCAAACGGCGCGGCGAGATCGACGGCGTGGAACAGCTCACCCGCTACCTCGAGCTGCTCAACCGCGACAGCGTGCTGGCGCCGGTGCGCGGCGTGTTCGCCGCGCAGCAGATCAAACCGCAAGCCCGCACGCTGGCCACCGATCGTGGTATCCGTTGTGTGACATTGGATTACGACAAGATGCGCGGGATGGACAGCGACGAATACCGGCTGTTCTAGGGCCTCGCCCCTACACTGGTCGCATGGCTCGGCGCCGCACACCGCCCCGCCGGCAACGGCCGCTCGGGCCGCCACCGGCACTGCGCCGGGTGGAAGCCGGGCCCGACGGGCATGACTACGAGGTCCGTCCCATCGCGGCGGCGCGTGCCGTCAAGACCTACCGGTGCCCCGGCTGCGATCACGAAATCCGTTCGGGCGCAGCCCATCTGGTGGTATGGCCGGTCGAGCCGACGCTCGGGGGAGCCGAGGACCGCCGGCACTGGCACACCGGCTGCTGGGCGCACCGCGCCACCCGCGGCCCCACCCGGAAGTGGTCGTGAATCCGACGGCTCAGGCGGCCGGCTCGACGAGCTCGATGAGCACGCCGCCGGCGTCCTTGGGGTGGATGAAGTTGATCCGCGAGTTTGCCGTGCCGCGACGCGGTGCGTCGTAGATCAGCCGCACGCCTTGCTCGCGGAGCCGCTCGATCAGGGTGTCCAGGTCGCTGACCCGCATCGCCATCTGCTGGATGCCAGGCCCCCGCTTATCCAGGAACTTCGCAATGGTCGAGGAGTCGTCGATCGGGGCCATCAGCTGCAGCTGCGCGGTGCCCGCCGGGGCACCCCGCACGGCCAGCATCGCCTCGCGGATTCCCTGCTCCTCGTTGACTTCCTCGTGCACCAGGATCATGCCGAGGTGGTCGTGATACCAGGCGATTGCCGCGTCCAGGTCGGCGACTGCGATGCCGACGTGATCGATCGCCGTCACCAGCGCGGTGGCCAGGACCTGACGGGCGTCAACTTGATCGGTCGTCATCTCATAACGGTAACCTGACGGCAAAGATTGCGCTTCTCCGGGAGGCTCCCGGGAGGCATTAGCAGGCCTGAGGAGAGAGTCATGACGACGTCGGTGATCGTTGCTGGAGCGCGGACACCCATCGGCAAGCTGATGGGTTCGCTGAAGGATTTCTCCGCCAGCGACCTGGGTGCCATCGCCATCGCCGGCGCGCTGGAGAAGGCCAACGTCCCGGCCGACCTGGTCGAGTACGTGATCATGGGGCAGGTGTTGACGGCCGGGGCCGGTCAGATGCCGGCCCGGCAGGCGGCCGTGGCGGCCGGCATCGGTTGGGACGTGCCGGCGTTGAGCATCAACAAGATGTGTCTGTCCGGGATCGACGCCATCGCCCTGGCCGACCAGCTGATTCGCGCCGGAGAGTTCGACGTGGTGGTAGCCGGCGGTCAGGAGTCGATGACCAAGGCGCCGCACCTGCTGATGGACAGCCGCGCGGGCTACAAGTACGGCGACGTGACGGTCCTGGACCACATGGCCTACGACGGCCTGCACGACGTGTTCACCGACCAGCCGATGGGCGCGCTCACCGAGCAGCGCAACGACGTCGACAAGTTCACCCGCGAAGAGCAGGACCAGTACGCCGCACGGTCGCATCAGCGGGCGGCCGCGGCGTGGAAGGACGGCGTGTTCGCCGACGAGGTGGTGCCGGTGAACATCCCGCAGCGCAAGGGCGATCCGTTGCAGTTCACCGAGGACGAGGGCATCCGGGCCAACACCACCGCCGAGTCGCTGGCCGGCCTCAAGCCGGCGTTCCGCAAGGACGGCACCATTACCGCCGGGTCGGCCTCGCAGATCTCCGACGGCGCGGCCGCGGTGGTCGTGATGAGCAAGGCCAAGGCCCAGCAGCTCGGGCTGAGCTGGCTGGCCGAGATCGGTGCGCACGGGGTGGTCGCCGGACCGGACTCCACCCTGCAGTCGCAGCCGGCCAACGCCATCAAGAAAGCGCTCGGTCGCGAGGGCATCTCCGTCGACCAGCTCGACGTGGTGGAGATCAACGAGGCGTTTGCGGCCGTGGCGCTGGCCTCGACCCGCGAACTCGGCGTGAATCCCGACATCGTCAACGTCAACGGCGGTGCGATCGCGGTCGGGCACCCGATCGGGATGTCGGGGGCGCGGATCACCCTGCATGCCGCGCTGGAATTGTCGCGGCGCGGCTCGGGCTACGCCGTCGCGGCCCTGTGCGGGGCCGGCGGGCAGGGCGACGCGCTGATTCTGCGGGCGGGTTAGCCAGCGGTCGCGGCGTTCGCCGAGGTTGCTGGCATTCGCCCGCCGCGACGAAGTGTGATCTTCGTCATATCGGCCGATCACACCGCTTTTTCGGGGCTTTTTCGGGTGCTTTCGCCGTGGCCGGGCCAGTGCCTGAGCGCCGTCGCCACCGGGTGGAGCGGTTGCCGATGCGCATGCCAAACTTGACGACGTGACACGTCCGCGACCTTCCATCGGCCCCGCCCTGGCCGGGGCCGTCGATCTTTCCGGTCTCAAGCAGCGGGCCCAGGCGGCGAGCGGCCCGGCCGGCGGGCCCGCGCCGGCCGACGGTGGCCCCGGCATCAGCGCGGTCACCGAGGCCAACTTCGAGGCCGAGGTGCTGATCCGGTCCGAGGAAGTGCCGGTGGTGGTGCTGCTGTGGTCACCGCGCAGCGACGCGTGCGTCCAGCTGCTCGACACGCTGTCCGGGTTGGCCGCCCAGGACAACGGCAAGTGGTCGTTGGCCACCGTCAACGTGGACGTGGCGCCCCGGGTGGCCCAGATATTCGGGGTGGATGCCGTTCCGACCGTGGTGGCATTGGCTGCCGGGCAGCCGATTTCGAGCTTCCAGGGCATGCAGCCGGCCGACCAGTTGCGCGGCTGGCTCGATCAGATCCTTTCGGCGACCGCCGGGAAGCTCAAGGGCGCAACGGGTTCCGCGGAATCCGAGGCGGTTGACCCCGAGCTGGCCGCGGCCCGTCAACAGCTGGAGGCCGGCGACTTCGAGGCGGCCCGGACGTCGTATCAGGCGATCCTGGATGCCAACCCGGCCAGCGCGGAGGCCAAGGGCGCCATCCGCCAGATCGACTTCCTCACCCGCGCCACCGCGCAGCGCCCGGACGCCGTCGCCGTCGCCGATGCCGCGCCGGGCGACATCGACGCCGCCTTCGCGGCCGCCGACGTGCAGATCCTCAACCAGGACGTCGGCGCCGCGTTCGACCGCCTGATTGCCTTGGTGCGCAACACATCCGGCGACGACCGGGCCCGGGTGCGGACCAGGCTGGTCGAGCTGTTCGACCTTTTCGATCCGGCCGACCCCGAGGTCGTGGCTGGACGGCGCAACCTGGCAAACGCGCTGTATTAAGCGCGCTCGCGAAAGTCGTTGCGGGCTACTCGGGTTCCAGCCACAGCGCCGACGTCGGCGGCAGCACCAGCACCGCCGAGGCGGGCCGACCGTGCCAAGGGTCTTCGGTGGCGTCGACGCCGCCCATGTTGCCGATGCCCGAGCCGTTGTAGACCGTCGCGTCGGTGTTGAGCACCTCGCGCCAGCGGCCGGCCGACGGCAATCCCAGCCGATAGCCGCTGTGCTCGGCGCCGGCGAAGTTGAAGACGCACGCCATCACCGAGCCGTCCTTGCCGTAGCGCAGGAAGCTCAGCACGTTGTTGGCCGAGTCGTTGGCGTCGATCCAGGAGTAGCCGTCGGGCACGGTGTCCTGGCTCCACAGCGCCGGGTGGCTGCGATAGATGTCGTTGATGTCGCGCACCAGACGCAGGATCCCGTTGGAGAAGCCCTGCTCGTCGAGCTGCCACCAGTCCAGGCCGCGTTCTTCGGACCACTCGGCGCGCTGCCCGAATTCCTGGCCCATGAACAACAATTGCTTACCGGGGTGCGCCCACTGGTAGGCCAGCAGGCTGCGCAGCCCGGCGGCTTTGACGTGATTGTTGCCCGGCATCCGGCCCCACAGGGTGCCCTTGCCGTGCACCACCTCGTCGTGGCTGAGCGGCAGCACGTAGTTCTCGCTGAATGCGTAGAGCATCGAGAACGTCATCTCGTGGTGGTGGTAGCTGCGATAGATCGGGTCGCGGCTGATGTAGTCCAGCGTGTCGTGCATCCAGCCCATGTTCCACTTCATCGAAAATCCAAGTCCGCCAAGGTTTGTCGGCCTGGTCACGCCGGGCCACGAGGTCGACTCCTCGGCGATGGTGACGATGCCGGGCGCGGACTTGTGCGCGGTGGCGTTCATCTCCTGCAGGAACTGGACGGCCTCCAGGTTCTCCCGGCCGCCGTAGACGTTGGGGGTCCAGCCGCCCTCGGGGCGGGAGTAGTCCAGGTACAGCATCGAGGCCACCGCGTCCACCCGCAACCCGTCGATGTGGAACTCCTGCAGCCAGTACAACGCGTTGGCCACCAGGAAGTTACGCACCTCCCGACGGCCGAAGTCGAATACGTAAGTGCCCCAGTCGAGTTGCTCCCCACGCTTGGGGTCGGAGTGTTCGTAGAGCGGGGTGCCGTCGAATCGTCCCAGCGCCCACGCGTCCTTCGGGAAGTGTGCCGGCACCCAGTCGACGATCACACCGATACCGGCCTGGTGCAGGGCGTCGACCAGCGCCCGGAACTCGTCGGGCGTGCCGAATCGGGAGGTCGGCGCGTAGTACGACGTCACCTGGTATCCCCAGGAGCCGGCGAACGGATGCTCGGCGACCGGCAGCAGCTCCACGTGGGTGAAGCCGTGCTCCACAACGTAGTCCGTCAGCTCGCGGGCCAATTGGCGGTAGCTGAGCCCGGGACGCCAGGAGCCCAGGTGGACCTCGTAGGTGCTCATCGGCTCGAAGACCGGGTTGCGCGCGGCGCGCTGGGTCATCCAGTCGGCGTCTCCCCAGGTGTAGCTGCTGCGCGTCACCCGGGAGGCGGTGTGCGGGGGCACCTCGGTGGCGAACGCCATCGGATCGGCCCGCTCGGTGACCACGCCGTCGGCGCCGTGCACCTTGAACTTGTACAGCCCGCCGATCGGGAAGTCGGGCCAGAACAGCTCCCACACGCCCGACGAGCCCAACACCCGCATCGGCGCTTCGGTACCGGTCCAGCCGTTGAACTCACCGATCAGACTGATGCCCTTGGCGTTGGGCGCCCACACCGCGAACGACACCCCGGTGACGACGCCGTCGGCGGTGGTGAACGAGCGGGGATGCGCGCCAAGGACTTCCCAGAGCCGCTCGTGGCGCCCCTCGCCGAACAGGTGCAGGTCGACCTCGCCCAGGGTGGGCAGGAAGCGGTAGGCGTCGGCGACGACGTAGGGCTCGGAGTCGGGGTAGGTGATCTGTAGCCGGTAGTCGATCAGGTTCGTGAAGGGCAGGGCCACCGCGAAAAGGCCGGATTCGATGTGCTGCATCGCGAACCGGTCGCCGCCGACCAGCGCGGCGACCTCGGTCGCGTGCGGCCGGAACGCCCGGATGACGGTGTGATCGCCGTATTCGTGGGCCCCGAGAATTCCGTGCGGGTCGTGGTGGGTGCCGGCGACCAGGCGCGACAGGTCCGCAGGATCGGGCGCCAGGTGCGTCCGAGCGAGTTGATCGGCGTGGCTCATGTCCCTTTCACCTCCGGTCCGTTTCGTCGTGCGTTCAGCGCCTGCGTAGCAAGGTCATTCGAGCCTCATCGGGGATGAGCGGCATGTTGATGACGTGAGCGACCGCCTGTGCCGGGTCGATGCGAACGTAATTGGCTTGCCCCCACTGGAATTCCTGGCCGGTGATCTCGTCGCGCACCCAAAAGCGCTCGTAAGGCTCCATACCCAATGCCGCCATGTCTAAAAACAGCGTCGCTTCCTCGGGGCCGAATGCGTTGAGCGTCACCACCACCAGCACGCAGTCGCCGGTGGCCGGGTCGAACTTGCTGTAGGCGAGCAGCGCGTCGTTGTCCACGCCGTGGAAATGGATGGTGCGCAGCTGTTGCAGCGCGGGGTGGAGCCGCCGAATCGTGTTGAGCTGCGTGATGAATGGCTCGAGCGACCTTCCCTCGGCGAGCGCGCCGGCGAAATCGCGGGGCCGCAGTTCGTACTTCTCGGAGTTCAGGTACTCCTCGCTGCCCTCGCGCACCGCGCGGTGCTCGAACAGTTCGTAGCCCGAGTACACCCCCCAGGCCGGACCCATCGTGGCGGCCAGCACCGCGCGGATGGCGAACATCCCCGGACCGTTGTGCTGCAGGATGGCGTGCAGGATGTCGGGTGTGTTGACGAACAGGTTGGGCCGGCGGAAATCGGCCAGCGCGGCGATGTCGTTGCCGAACTCGGTCAGCTCCCACTTCGCGGTGCGCCAGGTGAAGTACGTATAGGACTGGGTGAAGCCCAGTTTGGCCAGCCCGTATTGCCGGACCGGCGGGGTGAAGGCCTCGGACAGGAACAGCACATCGGGATCGATGCCCTTGACCGCGGCGATCAGCCAGGCCCAGAAGTCCGGCGGTTTGGTGTGCGGGTTGTCGACGCGAAAGAACTTGACGCCGTGGTCGATCCAGTGCCGGACCACCCGCAGCACCTCGTCATAGAGACCGGCCGGGTCGTTGTCGAAGTTGAGCGGATAGATGTCCTGGTACTTCTTGGGCGGGTTCTCCGCGTACGCGATGGTGCCGTCCGGCAATTCGGTGAACCAGTTGCGGTGCTCGCGCGCCCACGGATGATCCGGCGCGCATTGCAGCGCCAGGTCGAGCGCCACCTCCATGCCCAGCTCGCGGGCCCGGGCGACGAACGCGTCGAAATCCTCGATGGTGCCCAGATCCGGGTGGACGGCGTCGTGGCCGCCCTCGTCGCTGCCGATCGCCCACGGCGAGCCCACATCCGTCGGGCCGGCGGTCGGAGAGTTGTTGCGCCCCTTGCGATGTACCTTCCCGATGGGATGGATCGGCGGCACGTAGACGACGTCGAAGCCCATCGCCGCGATGCGCGGTAGCGCCGCGGCCGCCGTCGCGAAGGTGCCGTGCACGGGGTTGCCGTCGTCGTCCCAGCCGCCGGTCGAGCGGGGGAACATCTCATACCAGGAGCCGAAGCGGGCCAGCGGCCGATCCACCCAGACCCCGTACTGCTCGCCGCGGGTCAGCAGATCGCGCAGCGGATACTCCGCCAGGATCTCCTCGATTTCCGGCGCCAGCGCCAGCGCCGTCCGGGTGACCGGGTCCCCGGCGGTGCGCAGCGCGGCCGCGGCGGCCAGCAGCGGTTCGCGCCGGGTGCGCGGCACACCCGTGGCGGCGCGCTCGAACAGCTCCGCGCCGACCAGCAGATCGTTGGACAGCTCCGTCTCGCCCTGGCCGGCGTCCAGCTTGGCGACCAGCCCGTGCCGCCAGGAGTGGATCGGGTCGCCCCAGCCGTCCACCCGGAAGGTCCACAATCCGACCTGGTCGGGGGTGAACTGACCGTGGAAGACGTAGGGTTCGGGGCCCATCGTCATCGGCAGCGACAGCGGCTTGATCCGTTGCTGGTCGACCCTGCCCTCGCGGTCGGCGACCGGTGCCTGCACCGCCTTGACCCGGCGCGTCTCGGTCACCGGCGGATAGGCCGGTCCCAGGTAGCGCACCACCAGCGTCGCCGCCACCGCCTCGTGTCCCTCGCGCCACACCGAGGCGCTGACCGGCACCACCTCGCCGACGACGGCCTTGGCGGGATATGTCCCACAGGAGACGACCGGCTGGACGTTATCGATCTCGACACGACCGGGCACCAACACTCCGTTCCGATCTGCCCGGGTCCTTCGCGCCCGCCTGGCGGTTCGCAATCGGCACCGGGGTTTTCCGATTGTGGGCGGCCCACCCGCGGTGTGCTCCGTGCGGAATGCCGCTCGTCGGGAAACTTCCTGTGGTGGGGAACTTTCTGGGTGGGGAAGCATCGTCGCGACCCCGATAACCATCCGGTACCCACCCTAGTCTCCGGTCACACCCCCGCCACTGAAAAGCAAACGCAGGCGCACGGCAGCGGTGTTTTCCCGCCGCCGTGCGCGGGCCGGGAACCTCAGTAAGGTAGGGACGCGTGAAAGCCCTCCGCCGGTTTACCGTCCGTGCTCATCTGCCCGAGCGTCTGGCCGCGCTGGACCAGCTGTCGACCAACCTGCGCTGGTCGTGGGACAAGCCCACTCAGGACCTCTTCGCAAGCATCGATCCCGAGCTGTGGCAGCGCTGCGGCAGCGACCCGGTGGCGTTGCTGGGCGCGGTCAAACCGGCGCGGCTGGACGAGTTGGCGGTCGACGAGACGTTCCTGGGCCGGCTCGACGAGCTGACCGCCGACCTGAACGACTACCTGAGCCGCCCGCTGTGGTACCAGCAGCAGCAGGACCAGGGGGCGCAGATGCCGGCAGCCATCGCCTACTTCTCGATGGAGTTCGGCGTCGCCGAGGTGCTGCCCAACTACTCCGGCGGGCTGGGGATCCTCGCCGGTGACCACCTGAAGTCCGCGTCGGATCTGGGTGTGCCGCTGGTGGCGGTGGGCTTGTACTACCGCTCCGGCTACTTCCGGCAGTCGTTGACCGCCGACGGCTGGCAGCACGAGAACTACCCGGCGCTGGACCCCCAGGGGTTGCCGTTGCGGCTGCTGACCGACGCCACCGGCGATCCCGCCCTGGTCGAGTTGACGCTGCCCGACTCCGCGCAGCTGCATGCCCGCATCTGGGTGGCCCAGGTGGGCCGGGTGCCGCTGCTGCTGCTGGATTCCGACGTGCCCGAGAACGAGCACGACCTGCGCGGCGTCACCGACCGTCTGTACGGGGGCGATCAGGAGCATCGGATGCGGCAGGAGATCCTGGCCGGCATCGGCGGGGTGCGGGCGATCCGCGCCTACACCACGATCCACGGGCTGCCCGAACCCGAGGTGTTCCACATGAACGAGGGCCACGCCGGCTTCCTCGGGGCCGAGCGCATCCGCGAGCTGATGACGGGTTCGGGCTTGGACTTCGACACCGCCCTGGCGGTGGTGCGATCCAGCACGGTGTTCACCACGCACACACCGGTGCCGGCCGGCATCGACCGGTTCCCCATCGACATGGTACGGCTGTACTTCGACGACCACGCCGACGACGCGGCGGGAGCGCCCGTGCTGCTGCCGGGGGTGCCGACCGCCCGCATCCTGGCGCTCGGCGCCGAGGACGATCCGACGAAATTCAACATGGCGCACATGGGTCTGCGCCTGGCCCAGCGGGCCAACGGTGTGTCGTCGCTGCACGGCCGGGTGAGCCGGGCCATGTTCAACGAGCTGTGGCCGGGCTTCGACAGCAACGAGGTGCCGATCGGTTCGATCACCAACGGGGTGCACGCGCGCACCTGGGCGGCCCCGCAGTGGCTGCAGCTGGGTTACGAACTGGCGGGGTCGGATTCGTTCAGCGACCCGGGCGTGTGGCTGCGGGTGCAGCAGGTCGACGCCGGCCATCTGTGGGGGATCCGCTGCCAGCTGAGGTCGTTGCTCGTCGAGGACGTGCGGCAGCGGCTGCGCCGCTCATGGCTGGAACGAGGTGCCACGGACGCCGAATTGGGTTGGCTCGAAACGGCTTTCGATCCCGACGTGTTGACCATCGGGTTCGCCCGGCGGGTGCCGACGTACAAGCGGCTGACGTTGATGCTGCGCGACCCCGACCGGCTGCAGCAGTTGCTGCTCGACGAGCAGCGGCCGATCCAGTTGATCGTGGCCGGCAAATCCCACCCGGCCGACGACGGCGGCAAGGCGTTGATCCAGCAGGTGGTGCGCTTCGCCGACCGGCCCGAGGTGCGCCACCGCATCGCCTTCCTGCCCGACTACGACATGTCGATGGCGCGGCTGCTGTACTGGGGCTGCGACGTCTGGTTGAACAATCCGCTACGGCCGCTGGAGGCCTGCGGCACCTCGGGGATGAAGAGCGCGCTGAACGGCGGGCTGAACCTGTCCATCCGCGACGGCTGGTGGGACGAGTGGTACGACGGCGAAAACGGTTGGGAGATCCCGTCCGCCGACGGTGTGGCCGACGAGCAACGCCGCGACGACCTGGAATCCGGCGCGCTCTACCGGCTGCTCGAGGAAGCGGTAGCGCCGAAGTTCTACGAACGCGACGAGCGCGGGGTGCCGCCGCGCTGGATCGAGATGGTGCGCCACACCCTGCAGACGCTCGGCCCGAAGGTGCTGGCGTCGCGGATGGTGCGCGACTACGTCGAGCAGTACTACACGCCGGCCGCGCAGTCGTGGCGCCGGACGATCGGACCGGCCGAGGGGGCGACCGGCGGCGCCGAGTTCGGCGCCGCCCGGGAGCTGGCCGCCTATCGCCGGCGCGCCGAAGAGGCATGGCCCAACATCGTGATCACCGACGTGGACAGCACCGGCCTGCCCGACAGCCCGGTGCTCGGCTCCAAGCTCACCCTGACCGCCACCGTGGCGCTGGGCGGGCTGGCGCCCGACGAGGTCACCGTCGAGGCGGTGGTGGGCCGGGTGGACGGCAGCGATGCACTGCTCGAGCCGGTCACCGTCGAGATGTCGTACGCCGGTACGGCCGAGGGCGGCAATCAGGTCTTCTCGACGACGACGCCGCTGCCGCTGGCCGGGTCGGTCGGCTACACGGTGCGGGTGCTGCCCCGGCATCCGATGTTGGCCGCCGGCAACGAGCTGGGCCTGGTCACCCTGGCCCGCTAGCCGTCGCGGCGGTGCGCAGCCGCTGCAGCGCCGCTCGCACCTGCGCGCCGTTGGTGGTCTGCCAGAACGGCGGCAGCGAGGCGCGCAGGTAGCCGCCGTAGCCGGCGGTGGCCATGCGCGAGTCGAGCACCGCGACCACGCCGCGGTCGCTGACCCGCCGCAACAGCCGGCCCGAGCCCTGCGCCAGCAGCAGCGCGGCATGGCTGGCGGCAACGGCCATGAAGCCGTTGCCGCCGCGCGCGGCCACCGCGCGCTGCCGCGCTCCGAGCAGCGGGTCGTCGGGCCGGGGAAACGGGATGCGGTCGATCAACACCAACGACAGCGACGGGCCGGGCACGTCGACGCCCTGCCACAGCGACAGGGTGCCGAACAGCGACGTCTGCGGCTCGGCGCTGAACTGCTCGACCAGCGCCGAGGTGCTGTCGTCGCCCTGACACAGCACCGGCGTCGACAGCCGGTCGCGCATCGCCTCGGCGGCCGCCCGGGCGGCCCGCATCGACGAGAACAGGCCCAGGGTGCGCCCGTCGGCGGCGGTGATGAGCTCGGCGATCTCGGTCAGCTGCTCGGCCGAGCCGACGCCGTCGCGTCCGGGCGGCGGCAGATGCGCTGCCACATAAAGGATTCCGGCCTTGGCGTGCTGAAACGGCGACCCCACGTCCAGGCCGCGCCAGGGCGGGTCGTCACCGTCGGGTCCTTTCAGCCCCCAGGCCGCGGCCATGGCGTCGAAGGAGCCGCCGATGGTCAGCGTCGCCGACGTCAGCACCACGGTGGAACGCGAGAACACCCGGTCGCGCAACAGGTCGGCCACCGACAGCGGGGCCACCCGCAGCACCGGGCGCATCGCGCCCCGGTTGTCCTCGTGGTCCAGCCACACCACGTCGGTGCGGTCGGGGATGGCCGGGCCGAACGACGCCAGCACCCGCGACGCGGTGTCGGAGATCTCGCTCAGTGCCGCAACCGCTTCGGCGCGCGCGGACGCCGCCTTGGGGTCGCTGGTGGTGTCGATCGCCGAGCGGGCCGCGCTCGCCGCGTCGCGCAGCGCCGCCAGGTAGGTCGCCAGCTCGTCGTCGAGGCGATCGATGCGCCCCGGCGTGCCGTCGTGGATGGCCGCGGCGAAGGTCGCCGTCGTCGCCTCCAGCCGCTGGACCAGTTCCGGGCTCACCAGCCGGCCGATCCGGCGCGCGGCGATGCCGAGGGCCGCCGACGTCAGCTCCGCGGTGGCCACCGAGGTCACCCGGTCCACCAGCTCGTGCGCCTCGTCGATGACCAGCAGCGCGTGCTCGGGCAGGATCGCCGAGTCGGACACCGCGTCGATGGCCAGCAGCGCGTGGTTGGTGACCACGACATCGGCCTGACCGGCCCGGCTGCGCGCGCGCTCGGAGAAGCATTCGGCGCCGAACGGACAGCGCGCCACCCCGAGGCATTCCCGCGCCGAAACGCTGACCTGCGACCAGGACCGGTCCGGCACGCCGGGCTTGAGGTCGTCGCGGTCACCGGAGTCGGTGCTCGACGCCCATTCGGTGAGCCGTTGCACGTCGCGGCCCAACGCGCTGACCGCCATCGGGTTGAACAGTTCCTCCTGCGGCCGGTCGGCGGCTTCCTCACCGTCGGCCGGCCCGCCATTGTGAATCTTGTTCAAGCACAAATAGTTTCGTCGTCCCTTGAGCAACGCGAACTGGGGCCGCCGCGGCAGCGCCGCGGCCAGCGAATCGATCAGCCGGGGCAGGTCGCGGTCGACGAGCTGGCGCTGCAACGCGATGGTGGCCGTCGACACCACCACCGGGGAGTCGTCGCGCAGGGCGTGCACGATCGCGGGCACCAGATACGCCAGCGACTTGCCGGTGCCGGTGCCGGCCTGCACGACCAGGTGCCGGCCGGTGTCGAAGGCCTGGGCCACCGCGGCGGCCATCTGCTGCTGGCCTTCGCGCTCGCTGCCGCCCAGCGCGGCCACGGCGGTGGCCAGCAACTCGGGCACGGAAAGCTCGGACGTGACGATCCTCTTCGCTCGGTTCTGCTCGGTCGAGCCCGGTCAGTCGATGCCGGGCGGCCGTCGCCGGTCGGCCGGGATCTGGGTGGTCGGGATCGCGGGTTCGCCGTGGGACAGGTTCAGCCCCTCCCACGGCAGACTGCGCAGCCCGGAAGCTACCAGTTCGCGCGCCGCGGCGAGGTTCGGTTTGGACACCAGCTCGCCGCCGCGCACCAACGGCACCGTCACCGCCCGGGCCGGCTCGGCGACGTCCGGCCGATGGCCGGCCGGATAGACCAGCTCCTCGGTGATGATGCCGGTGTCCCGGGAGAGCCGCAGCGCCTCCTTGCGCCCGCCCCGGGATTCCTTGTGGCTGCTGCGCTTCTGCACCGGCAGGCCGTCCACCTCGACGAGCTTGTAGACCATGTTCGCCGTCGGGGCGCCCGAACCGGTCACCACTGAGGTGCCCACGCCGTAGCTGTCCACCGGCTCGGCGGCCAGCGCGGCGATGGAGAACTCGTCGAGGTCACCGGAGACCACGATGCGGGTGCGGGTGGCTCCGAGCCTGTCCAGCTGCTCGCGGACCTGGCGGGCCAGCACGCCCAGCTCGCCGGAGTCGATGCGCACCGCGCCCAGCCCGGTGCCGGCCGCCGTCACCGCGTTGGCCACCCCGGTCGTCACGTCGTAGGTGTCCACCAGCAGCGTGGTGTCGACGCCGAGCGCCTGCACCTGTGCCCGAAACGCCGCCAGTTCAGTCGATTCCGCGGCGGCGTCGGTGCGGGCGTGCAGCATGGTGAACGCGTGCGCCGAGGTGCCCTCGGCCGGAATTCCGTAGCAGCGCTGGGCCTCCAAGTTCGAGGAGGCGGCGAAGCCGGCGATGTAGGCAGCGCGGGCCGCGGCCACCGCCGCCTGCTCATGCGTGCGCCGTGACCCCATCTCGATCAGCGGCCGGCCCCTGGCCGCGCTGACCATGCGCGCCGCGGCGGACGCGATCGCGGTGTCGTGGTTGAAGATCGACAGCGCCAGCGTTTCGAGCACCACGCATTCCGCGAAGGTCCCGGTCACCGACAGCACCGGCGACCCGGGGAAATACAGCTCGCCCTCGGCGTAGCCGTCGATGTCGCCGCCGAACCGAAAATCGCGCAGGTACCGCAGCGTGTCGGGATCGAGGAATTGCCGCAGCGACTGGCAGGCCTCGTCGCCGAAGGTGAACTGCGGCAGCGCCTCGAGCAGCCGGCCGGTTCCGCCCACCACGCCGTACCGGCGTCCCTCGGGAAGCCGGCGCGCGAACAGTTCGAAGGTGGTCCGCCGACCGGCGCTGCCGTCGCGCAATGCGGCCGCCAACATGGTCAACTCGTATTTGTCGGTCAGGAGCCCAGTGACGACCGGGTCGTTCATTCCATAACGGTATCGGCTGCGGATCGGGGCTCGGTAACGTCGTCCATACCTCGGTATCGTGGGGGCCATGGTTGTTATGTCAGCGCCCACCGAGCCGAAGTCCAGGCCGGGCACTACAGGACAACGCGAGTCCGCTCCCGAGGACGTCACGGCCAGCCCGTGGGTCACGATCGTCTGGGACGACCCGGTCAACCTGATGACCTACGTGACCTACGTGTTCCAGAAGTTGTTCGGCTACAGCGAACCGCACGCCACCAAGCTGATGCTGCAGGTGCACAACGAGGGAAAGGCCGTGGTGTCCGCGGGCAGCCGCGAGGCCATGGAAGTGGACGTGTCCAAACTGCATGCCGCCGGTTTGTGGGCGACCATGCAGCAGGACCGCTGAGATTCGGGGCACCGGCGATTTCCTGTGCGCAAGTGGAAGCGGGTCGAGACTGCGGACGGTCCCCGTTTTCGGTCCGCCCTGGCCTCCCATGAGGCCGCGCTGCTCAAAAACCTGGCCACCGCGATGATCGGGCTGCTCGATGAGCGTGAATCCTCTTCGCCGGCAGACGAACTCGAGGAAATCACCGGCATCAAGACCGGGAACGCGCAACCACCGAAGGATCCGACGCTGCGCCGGCTGCTGCCCGACTTCTACCGGCCCGACGACAACGGCGACGAGTCGCCCGATGCCGCCGAGAGCCTGAACGCCGCGCTGCGCAGCCTGCACGAGCCCGGCATCGTCAACGCCAAACGTGTTGCCGCACAGCGCTTATTGGACACCGTCCCCGACGACGGCGGCCGGTTCGAGTTGACCGAGGACGACGCGAACGCGTGGATCGCGGCGGTCAACGACATCCGGCTGACGCTGGGCGTCATGCTCGAAATCGGGCCGGACGGCCCGGAGCGGCTGCCGGCCGACCATCCGCTGGCCGTGCACTTCGACGTCTACCAGTGGCTGACCGTGCTGCAGGAGTACCTGGTCCTGGTGCTCATGGGGCCCCGGTCATCGTGACGGCTCGGCGATGAACGCCATCACCGACGTCGGCGGCATCCGCGTCGGCCACCACCAGCGATTGGATCCCGACGCGTCGCTGGGCGCCGGCTGGGCCTGCGGCGTCACCGTCGTGCTCACCCCGCCGGGCACCGTCGGCGCGGTGGACTGCCGCGGCGGTGCGCCCGGCACCCGCGAGACCGACCTGCTGGACCCGGCCAACACCGTGCGGTTCGTGGACGCGGTGCTGCTCGCCGGCGGTAGTGCCTACGGGCTGGCCGCCGCCGACGGCGTGATGCGCTGGCTGGAGGAACACGACCGTGGGGTGGCGATGGACGGCGGCGTGGTGCCCATCGTCCCCGGGGCGGTGATCTTCGACCTGCCCGTCGGCGGCTGGCAGTGCCGCCCGACGGCCGAGTTCGGCTACCTGGCCTGCGCCGCCGCGCGCGACGACGACGCGCCGGCCGTCGGGACCGTCGGCGCCGGGGTGGGGGCGCGGGCCGGCGCGCTCAAGGGTGGCGTCGGGACCGCCTCGCGCAGCTTGCCCAGCGGTGTGACCGTCGGGGCGCTTGCGGTGGTGAACTCCGCGGGCGAGGTCGTCGACCGGGCGACCGGATTGCCGTGGATGACGGACCTGGTCGAGCAGTTCGGGCTGCGACCGCCGCCGGTCGAGCAGATCGAGGCGTTCGCCGCGTTGCCGTCGCCGTCGAACCCGCTGGACAACCCGCTCAACACCGTCATCGCGGTGGTGGCCACCGACGCCGCGCTGAGCGCGGCGGCCTGCCGGCGGGTGGCCGTCGCGGCCCACGACGGCCTGGCCCGCAGCATCCGCCCGGCCCACACCCCGGTCGACGGTGACACCGTGTTCGTGCTGGCCACCGGGGCGGTCGAGGTGCCGCCCGAGGCCGATACGCCGGCCGCCTTCTCGCCGGAGACCCGGTTGGCCACCGAGGTGGGCGCCGCCGCCGCCGACTGCCTGGCGCACGCAGTGCTGGGCGGTGTGCTGGCCGCCGACTCCGTCGCCGGCATCCCGAGCTACCGGGACGTGCTGCCCGGCGCGCTGGGCCGGTGAACGCCGACCGGTAGCCTTGACGATGCTGGCAGCGCGCTGGAAGGGCAGCCATGGGTAAGACCACCGGACGGGCACCTGCCGCCCAGACCAAGAAGCGGTCCACGGCGGTGGCGGGCGCCACCACCATCGTCACCTTCGTCGCGCTGCTCTACCTCGTCGAGCTGATCGACCAGCTGACCCGCCACGCGCTGGACGTCCACGGCATCCGGCCGCAGCGGCTCGACGGCCTGTGGGGCATCCTCTTCGCCCCGGTGCTGCACGAGAGCTGGCAGCACCTGATGGCCAACACCGTGCCGCTGCTGGTGCTCGGATTCCTGATGACGCTGGCCGGGCTGGCCCGGTTCGTCTGGGCGACCGTGATCATCTGGATCGTGGGGGGTTTCGGCACCTGGCTGATCGGCAACGTCGGCAGCAGCTGCGGGCCCACCGACCACATCGGGGCCTCCGGCCTGATCTTCGGCTGGCTGGCCTTCCTGCTGGTGTTCGGCATCTTCGTGCGCCGGGTCCGCGACATCATCATCGGCCTGGCGGTCATGTTCGCCTACGGCGGCGTGCTGCTCGGCGCCATGCCGGTGCTCGGCCTGTGCGGCGGCGTGTCCTGGCAGGGCCACCTGTGCGGGGCGATCGCCGGCGTGCTGGCCGCCTACCTGCTGTCCGAACCGGAACGCAAGGGCCGCTCCGGCCGCAAGACCGGCGCCGTCGCGCCGCGCCCCAAGACATGAGCTCGGCACTGGCGCCCGTCGGGATCTTCGACTCCGGCGTCGGCGGACTGACCGTCGCGCGGGCCATCATCGACCAGCTGCCCGACGAGCACATCATCTACGTCGGCGACACCGGCCACGGGCCGTACGGCCCGCTGAGCATTCCCGAGGTGCGGGCGCACGCGCTGGCCATCGGCGACGACCTGGTCGGCCGCGGGGTCAAGGCGTTGGTGATCGCGTGCAACACCGCGTCGGCGGCCTGCCTGCGGGATGCCCGCGAACGCTACGAGGTGCCCGTCGTCGAGGTGATCCTGCCCGCGGTGCGCCGCGCGGTCGCCACCACGCGCAACGGCCGCATCGGGGTGATCGGCACCCAGGCGACCATCAATTCGCACGCCTACCAGGACGCGTTCGCCGCCGCCCGCGACACCGAGATCACCGCGGTGGCCTGTCCCCGGTTCGTCGACTTCGTCGAGCGCGGGGTGACCAGCGGCCGTCAGGTGCTCGGGCTGGCCGAGGGTTATCTGGAGCCGCTGCAGCGCGCGCAGGTCGACACGCTGGTGCTCGGTTGCACGCACTACCCGTTGCTGTCGGGGCTGATCCAGTTGGCGATGGGGGACAACGTGACGTTGGTGTCCAGCGCCGAGGAGACCGCCAAGGAGGTGCTGCGGGTGCTCACCGAGCGGGACCTGCTGCACCCGCACCCCGACGATCCCCGCGCCGCCGGCCCGTCCCGGGTGTTCGAAGCCACCGGCGACCCCGAGGCATTCACCCGATTGGCGGCCCGCTTCCTGGGTCCGGCCGTCTCGGGTGTCCGGCCTGTCCATCATGTGCGTATTGACTGACCCGCGGACGAGATTCTCGTCACACCAATGCGGCAATGTTTTCGTCATGGTCCCATCGGGCATGGCACAGTAGTGTCCGTGCGAATAACCGTGCTCGGCTGCTCGGGCAGCGTGGTGGGTCCGGATTCGCCTGCGTCGGGTTATCTGCTTCGGGCACCGGATACTCCGCCCTTGGTCATCGACTTCGGCGGGGGTGTGCTGGGCGCGCTGCAGCGCTACGCCGATCCCAGTTCGGTGCACGTGCTCCTGTCGCATCTGCATGCCGATCACTGCCTGGATCTGCCCGGGCTTTTCGTCTGGCGGCGCTATCACCCGACGCGCCCGCTCGGCAAGGCGATGCTGTACGGCCCCGGCGACACCTGGTCGCGGTTGGGCGCGGCGTCGTCACCCTACGGCGGTGAAATCGATGACTGCTCAGACATTTTCGACGTTCGCCATTGGGTCGACGGCGAGCCGGTGACGATCGGAGGGTTGACGGTGACGCCGCGGGTGGTGGCCCATCCGACCGAGTCCTACGGCTTGCGCGTCACCGATCACACCGGCGCGTCCTTCGTCTACAGCGGTGACACCGGCGCCTGCGATCAGCTCGTCGAGCTGGCTCGCGGCGCCGATGTTTTTTTGTGCGAGGCTTCCTGGACGCATTCGCCCGACCGCCCGCCCGCGCTGCACCTGTCGGGCACCGAGGCGGGCCGGGCCGCCGCGCAGGCCGGCGTCCACGAGTTGTTGTTGACCCACATCCCGCCGTGGACCTCGCGGGAGGACGTCATCAGCGAGGCCAAGGCCGAGTTCGACGGCCCCGTGCACGCGGTGGTGTGCGGCGAGACGTTCGACGTCCGCCGTTCCGAGAGGGTCTGAGCCGACCGGTTCGAGGTGGCTTAGGGTAACTGGGTGACGCGACGAGAAGACGGCCGCCTGGACGACGAGCTTCGCCCGCTGGTGATCACCCGCGGGTTCACCGAACACCCCGCCGGTTCGGTGCTGATCGAATTCGGCCACACCAAGGTGATGTGCACGGCCAGCGTCACCGAGGGCGTGCCGCGCTGGCGCAAGGGCTCGGGCCTGGGCTGGCTGACCGCCGAGTACGCGATGTTGCCGTCGGCGACCCACACCCGCTCGGACCGCGAATCGGTCAAGGGCCGGCTGTCCGGGCGCACCCAGGAGATCAGCCGGCTCATCGGTCGGTCGCTGCGGGCCTGCATCGACCTGGCGGCGCTGGGGGAGAACACGATCGCCGTCGACTGCGACGTGCTGCAGGCCGACGGCGGCACCCGCACCGCGGCCATCACCGGCGCCTTCGTGGCGCTGGCCGACGCCGTCACCTACCTGTCGGCGGCGGGGAAACTGTCCGATCCGCGGCCGTTGTCGTGTGCCATCGCGGCGGTCAGCGTCGGCGTGGTCGACGGCCGGATCCGGGTCGATCTGCCCTACGAGGAGGACGCCCGTGCCGAGGTCGACATGAACGTCGTCGCCACCGACACCGGCACGCTGGTGGAGGTGCAGGGCACCGGCGAGGGGGCGACCTTCCCGCGTTCGACCCTGGACAAACTGCTCGACGCGGCGCTGGCCGCCTGCGACAAGCTGTTCGCCGCCCAGCGCGAGGCGCTCAAGCTGCCCTACCCGGGGGTGTTGCCCGAGGGGCCGCCGCCGCCGAAGGTGTTCGGCAGCTGACCCGCCTGCCGGTGACCAGCGTTTCCGTGTGATACCCGCCCGACATGCGCGTAGCGTTGTGGGCTTGGAGGTGCCGCATGAGCGACGACGCCGAACGGCGGTCCAGAGTTTCGGGAGCCGCACGTAGGTCCGCTGATGAGGCGGCCGAGCGTGTCGCGGCGGCACGCGAACGTCTGCATGCGGCCCGCCTGTCCGCCGGCGATGCCCATGAGCGTGCCGCGCAGTTGCACGACAGAGCTGCTGGGGGGGGCTTCGGTGACGTCGAAGCTCACCACAGGTCTGCCGAGCGGCATCGAGCGGCACGGGATGCGGACTACCTGGCTGCTGAGCAGGATCAGTAAAGCCTGAGACGAATTTCGTTGTGGCACAGGGAAATTAGTTCTGCCTCCCACCGGGCAGGGGTTCCCTCGCCTGGTGGCCCTGACAGATTGCCTAGAGTCGTGCAAGTGAAGCCGACGCACGTTCAGGGATAACTGTTGAGCCCGCTGCTGGTCGCCAGCCGCAATCGCAAGAAGCTGGCCGAGTTGCGCCGCGTCCTCGACGCGGCCGGTGTGACGGGGTTGACGCTGGTGTCGCTCGACGATGTGGCGCCGTTCGAGGAGGCCCCGGAGACCGGTGCGGTGTTCGAGGAGAACGCGTTGGCCAAGGCCCGGGACGCGTTCGACGCGACCGGTCTGGCGAGCGTGGCCGACGATTCCGGGCTGGAGGTGGCCGCGCTGAACGGCATGCCCGGCGTGCTGTCGGCCCGCTGGTCGGGCCGCCACGGCGACGACGCCGCCAACACCGCGTTGCTACTGGCGCAATTGCGGGATGTGCCCGACGAGCGGCGTGCCGCGTCGTTCGTGTCCGCGTGCGCGCTGGTGTCGGCGTCGGGGGAGGTCGTCGTTCGCGGCGAGTGGCCGGGCCGCATCGCCTGCGAGCCGCGCGGGGACGGCGGCTTCGGCTACGACCCGGTCTTCGTCCCCGACGATGCCGGGGGCCGCACCGCGGCACAGCTCAGCCCGGCGGAGAAGGACGCGGTGTCGCATCGCGGTCGCGCGCTGCGGCTGCTGGTGCCGGCGCTGGAAACGCTGGCCCGCGCGCGGGGTTGAATCGGCGGCCGGGCTTACACGCCGAAGCGCGCCTTGACGTCTCGGGTCTGGAAGTGCTCGACGATGATGCCGAGCAGCGGGATGGTGCCGGACAGCAGCACGCCGATCGTCTTGCCGATCGGCCAGCGTACCTTGACCGCCAGGTTGAATGCGGTCAGCACGTAGACGAAATAGACCCAGCCGTGCACCACCTCGATCCACCGGATTTCGTGGTGCATGACCAGGTGCGAGACGATCTCGTAGCACAGCGCGATGAGCCACAGCCCCGTCGTCCACGCCATGATCCGGTAGCCGAGCAGCGCGGTGCGGATCTTGTCGACGGGGACCGCGGGCACGGGCGCTCCGGGCGTCTCCGGTGTGGTCATGTGGTTGTCCTGTCCTGTTGTGCGGCGTCCTGGGCGGCGAGCTCGGCCAGATAACGGTTGTACTCCCGCAGCGCCGGGTCGTCGGGCGGCCGGGGGGTGGGCCTGGGCCGCTCGGGCAGCAGCCCGGCGGGTATCTCCGTCACGGCGGCGGTGTCGCGCGGCCGGGGCGGTTCCTCTTCGTAGCGAACGAATTTGCGGTAGGCGTACACGCAGAACCACGCGAACAGCGGCCATTGCAGCGCGTAGCCGAGGTTCTGGAACGAGCCGGAGACGGACTGAAACCTGGTCCACTGCCACCAGCCCAGCGCCAGGCAGCCGCACGCCGCGATGATCACCAGAGCGATCAGCGCGGGCCGGCGACGGCGCTTTCGAGGGACCGGGGTGGACACCCCTCGACCGTACCGCTGCGCACCGCCGAGACGGCCCGGGAGGCGACGAGGCGTTACGATCGCCACGCCGCGGGCGTGGCGAAATTGGCAGACGCGATGGTTTTAGGTGCCATTGCTCGAAAGAGCTTGAGGGTTCGAGTCCCTCCGCCCGCAC
>Ga0164242_10001450_pt1 | contig 28082 bp, 19 predicted proteins | sample OricomgcompostMG_FD_108783 | JGI IMG/M metagenome (GOLD analysis project Ga0164242, IMG submission 108783) | Miracle-Growth compost microbial communities from Emeryville, California, USA - Original compost - Miracle growth compost (MG) ...
CCAGAGCATGGCAATGAGGCCGAAGCTGGCGCTTCGGGCCGCACGTCTACTAAGCGGACCGGTCGGCCGAAAGAGTGCCAACAATGGCTTCGCTATCCATGGTGCTGGGCGCTTCGCAAATAGCTGGTAGGGAGCAGCTCCGAGAACAGTCACCAAGGCCCCGGCGACAAGAATCTCGGCGGGGCTTCGATGTGCGGCACCGACGGCTAGGAGGCCCACCATCACCGCAAACATCGCGGTGCCGAGCAGCAGCGCGCGTCGCTCTCGCCCAGGGTCCATGGTCATGACCCGTCCTCCGTCGATCTGCGCAGCGACGAGGAATTGATCGATACTGCGGCTTCCCTTGCGCGCTCACTGTCTTCGAGGTTTAGCCGACCAGTTGCGCTGCATGCGCCGGCGCGTGCACGCGAACTGCCTTGCCCCAGGCTGCGGAGATTGGCGGAGAGAACCACGCCGGTTCGCGAGGCATCACAAGGGCGGGGTGTCGGCCCGTGGCGCAACCAGCCGCCTCGCCACGTGAACAACCTGTCTGGTCGTTACATCTAGCGCGGTGTACCGAATCGCCATCCGGGCCTGCGGCCTGTCCATTCCTCATCGAGTCGATCAGCAGGACGCAATCGAGATGCCGCGATTCTTGAACGCTTGGGTCGGGCATCCCCATCCCACTCGACCAACCAAGCGGGAAGCCAAAGCCACCACGCGGATCGAACCACCGTGCCGATCCACCCGGTCATGAGGCTGGCGCCGAAGGTCATGCGGACGACGACGCGTGCACCCGGCTTCAACCAATCGTCGGTGGACAGGCGAGCGGAGCGTCGTTGCCAGTCGGTCGGCAGGACCTGCCGGTCAAGGCGCCGCAACGCGTCAGCCAAGCTCATTGGGGAAGAATTGCATCGTCCGTCACTGTCGTCTAGACGCCGGACTGACCGGCCGATGAAACAAGACAACCTTCCCAAGAGGTGTGGCGCATTTCGATGCCGCGCGAAACAAGGCTGCGCCTTCCGGCGTAACCACACAAGCCCCTCCGGTCAGGCGCCCTCGGGCGCGGTGACGAGGACCGCGACCGGCAGGGTCGCCAGCACGTCCCCGACGGGAAGCAGCGGATCCTGCGCGGAGATCGTCGCTCCGGTGAGCACGTCGGTCAGCGACCCGCCGGCGAGGCTGAGCAACTGGAGGGCGGTGTCGCCCCAGATCTCGGACCCCGTCGGGAAGCGGCCCGCACCGGCGAGGGTGGCAGGGAGACGGGGCACGACGACGATTGCCGTCGTTGCGCCCACGACTCGCGCGAACGACACGACATGCCGGGCGGCCGGCCCGGTCGCCGTGAGCGGAAGGTACTTGCCCTCGCTGAACAGGCTGGGCTGGGCGCGACGCAGGCCGAGGGTTGCCTGGATGACGGCTTGCTTGATGGCACCGTCGCGCCAGCGCTCGAGCATGGTGCCGCCGTCCCCGTGGCCGGTGGACCCGAGCGAGCGTTGGAGCGCATCGACGTCGAGCGGGCGCCGGTTGTCCGGATCGACGAGCGCCAGGAGCCAGCGATCGTCAGACTGGTAGATATCCGGGGTGCCCGGCGCGGTGGCGCGCAGCACTACCGCGGCGAGCGAGTTCGCGACACCCGGCACCTCCACGTCCGCGACCATCGACTCGACCTGCGCCCGCGACTCGGGGTCGTGCAGCAGGTCGGCGGCGAACTTCTGCAAGGCGGCCTCGTAGGACTCGTCGGGGCGCAGCCAGCTCGTCTGGCGCTTGGCTTCGCGAGCAGCCTTGACGACGTGGTCTTGGATCCGACGCGTGAAGTCCTCATCGGCGGGCTCGGTCGCGGGCCAGGCGCCGACGATCGACTCATAGATGTAGCGGCGGTCGCCGGCGTCAGGCTGATCCGCGGCGCGCCGCGCCTCGAGGGCGCCGACAAACGATTCCCAACGATCCGGGATCTCCGACAGGACAGCGAGGCGGCACCGTACGTCGTGACTGCGCTTGCTGTCGTGTGTGGACAGGGTGCTCAACCCGTTACGGCCGGTCTGCAGCCGAGCGTTCATTCGCTGGTGGAAGTCTTCGATCGAAACCGACGGGCGGTCGGGATCCGCCCCGACATCTGCGGCGGACAGCAGGGTTCCCGACGAGTACAGGGCCGTGTCCTCAACGCCCTTCGCGGTGACCGCGGGCGTCAGCTGCTGCCATGCCGCAACGGCTTCCCATCCGATCGATCCCCAGTCGATGGAGCCCTTGAGTACTGACATGACCTGCCCAAGAGCGATGACCTCCCGCTCGGTCAGCTCGCTTCGGGCGGCGGCCGCTGCTTCCTCGAGCCGGCGTCGGTCCGGGACCGTCAGTCGCTCTCCGGGGCGCCGGTACGTGCGGTAGACGTGCAGCTGTGAGGTGAGCTCCTGCACCGCCATCGAGATGTCCGCGGGATTGGGCCGAGTTGCTGCCGCATGCGGGACGGCGCGAGCGATCCGGTGGCTGACATGACCGAGTCGCGCGGGGAAGAGGTCATCGATGACCCGCCGCTTCGCGTCGATGGAACGCATCACGAACGACCGGGTGTCTGCTGTCGCGCCGGCGAGGACCGCCGCCCGGCGCGCCGCGCCGCCGGATTCGATGAACAGCCCGGTGACCAACGCCGCGAACTCATACCCCGTTGTGCCGTCGACCGGCCAGACGGGCAGGTCCTCGTCGGGCTCGAGGATCTTCTCGACCACCACGACCGGTCGCGTCTCCGATCCCGCCGTCGCCTCGTCCAAGGCGGTTCGCAGTCTGGCCAGGTACTGAGCGGGGTCGCGTAGGCCGTCGATGTGGTCCACCCGGAAGCCCGCTACCCGCTCGTCGGCCGCGAGGTCCAGGACGAGCTGGTGGGTGAGCGCGAAGACTTCCTGGTCTTCTTGCCGGATCCCGATCAGGTCGTTGATGTCGAAGAAGCGTCGGTAGTTCACAGCGTGCGCGGCGCTTCTCCAGTCGACCAGCCGGTAGTGCTGGTGGGAGAGCAGCAGCTCGAGCTGGCGGCGCGCGACTGGCTCCTTCAGGTCACGGGTATCGGCCAGGTCGGCGGCAATGTCCTCGTCGTCGGCAGGGTCGAGCGGCAGCCGTACGTCGTCGTAGCCGAGCTCGTAGCCGGCACCGCCCCGCTGGCGATGCAGCCGGATCCTTCCGCTATCGAGGACGGAGGCGAGCGGACCGTCGAGGATCGGCAGGACGATGTTGTTGTCGGCCACCTCCCACGCGATGTCGAACACGGGGGCAAACCGGGAGCGGCGACCGTGCCGCAGCACGTCGGCGAACATGCGGTTCTCCACTGACGCGGCCATGTGGTTGGGCACGATGTCGATCAGCAGGCGCATGCCATGGTCGCCAAGCGTGCCGATCAGCGCGTCGTACCCGGCCCGGCCACCGAGTCCCGGGTCGATGACGTTGGGATCCACGACGTCGTAGCCGTGGGTGCTGCCCTCCCGGGCGTGTGCGATCGGGGACGCGTAGAGCGTCTCGACGCCCAGCTCGGCGAGCGCCGGGACCGCTTCGGCGGCGCCGGCGAAGCCGATGCCGTTCAGCTGCAACCGGTAGGTCGACCCGATCCGGCGGGGCTCTCGAGATTCCATGCTGGACATGACGATCAGCGCAGCGGGTTCTCGTTGTGGCACAGAAGCACGGTGGAGTGCCCCGTCACGTTGACCGCGGGAGTGCGAATCGTGCGCTGACCGGGCCGGGCCGTGTTGAACAGCTCCTCCCACACACCTGGGCGCTCGAGCTTCGGCAGGGTGTAGGACTTCGGAGAGGCTCCGGCGTTGAGCAGCCAGAAGAGGGTCTCCCCGACGAGCGCGCGACCCCGGTCGTCCACCTCGTCCCCGGCCCGGCCCGGCATCAGCATGCCGATCGCCCGGTTGTTCTCGTCCGCCCAGTCCTCATCCGTCATCTCTTGCCCATCGGGACGAATCCACACGACATCGCTCTTGCCGTTCGGCGACCCGCTCGTCCCGGCGAAGAAGTGGCGTCGCCGTAGGACGGGGTAGCGCTGCAGGATCGCGGTGAGCTCGCGGGTGAAGTCGAACAGGCCTTGCGCGGGCTCGTCGATCTCCCAGTAGAGCCAGCTGGTCTCGTTGTCCTGGCAGTAGGCGTTGTTGTTGCCGAACTGCGAGCGGCCGATCTCGTCACCCCCGAGGATCATCCGCACCCCTTGCGAGAACATGACAGTGGCGAGCATGTTGCGCTTCATGCGCTCGCGCAGGCGTTGGATGCGGGCGGACTCAGTGTCTCCCTCCGCCCCCCAGTTGCAGCTGTAGTTCTCCGACGAGCCGTCCTGGTTGTTCTCGCCGTTCGCCTCGTTGTGGCGCTCGTTGTAGGTCACGAGGTCGGTGAGGGTGAACCCGTCGTGGCAGGTGATGAAGTTGACGCTCGCGTACGTCGTACGGCGGCTCGGCGCGAAGATGTCACTCGAGCCGGACAGCCGGGAGGCCACCTCCGGAACCATCCCCGGATCGCCGCGCCAGAACTTGCGGATGCTGTCGCGGTACTGGCCGTTCCACTCCGACCACCCTTGCGGGAACCTGCCGAGCTGGTAGCCGTCGGGGCCGACGTCCCATGGCTCGGCAATCAGCTTCACGGTCGACAACACCGGGTCCTGCTGCACGATCTCGAAGAAGGCGCTCGGCGGTCCGCCCTGGTCCTCGTAGCCCCGCACCAGCACCGGTGCCAGGTCGAATCGGAACCCGTCGACGTGCATGTCCGTGACCCAGTAGCGGAGGCTGTCCATGATCAGTCCGACAGTGCGCGGATGCATGATGTCGAGGCTGTTGCCCGTGCCCGTGAAGTCGTACATGTGTCGCAGGTCGTCCGGGTTGAGCCGGTAGTACGCGGCATTGTCGATGCCGCGCAGAGACAGCGTCGGACCGAGCTCGCTGCCTTCCGCCGTGTGGTTGTAGACGACATCGAGGATGACTTCGAGGCCCGCGCGGTGCAGCGTCTTCACCATCGACTTGAACTCGGACACCTGCTCACCGAGCCCACCGCCCGTGGCGTAGCCGACGTGCGGCGCGAGGAACCCGATCGAGTTGTACCCCCAGTAGTTGGTGAGGTTCCGGTCAATGAGGTCGCGCTCGGGCAGGAACTGGTGCACCGGCATGAGCTCGACGGCCGTGACGCCCAAGGTCGTCAGGTGGTCGATGATCGGGTCGGACGCGAGCCCGAGGTAGGTGCCTCTCAGCTCGTCGGGTACCTGCGGATGGCGCTTCGTCATGCCGCGCACGTGGCACTCGTAGATGACGGTGCGGTTCCACGGGGTGCGCGGCGACCGGTCGTTGCCCCAGGTGAACGCCTGGTCGACGACGACGCATTTCGGCATCGCGCCGGCGGAGTCGCGGTCGTCACACGACAGGTCGCCGTCGGGGTGCCCGATCGTGTACCCGAAGAGGTCGTCGCTCCACTTGATGTTCTCCGTGACCGCCTTTGCATACGGGTCGATCAGAAGCTTGGCCGGATTGAAGCGGTGTCCCTCGTTCGGTTCGTACGGACCGTGCACGCGATAGCCGTAAAGCGTCCCCGGTCGCGCGTCGGGCAGGTAGACGTGCCAGACGTCGTCGATCACCTCGGGCATCACGATGGTTTCGATCGCCTCAGCGGCGTCCGGGCGATCGAAGAGGCACAGCTCGACCCGTGTCGCGTGCTCGGAGAACAGTGCAAAGTTCACCCCCTCGCCGTCCCAGGTGGCGCCCAGCGGGTACGGCGAGCCCGGCCAGGTTCGCATCATGACGCGCTCGATCTGTGGTGGTCTCCCCAGCACACGGCGAAGCCCCATGGGGCGAGCGGAACCTGCCCGCCGGCCATCACCAGGCCGGGTGCCGGCTCGCTGCCGTCGGGCGGAATCTCGGTGGAGTCGAGTAATCGTCGCCACGTGCTGCGGCCGGCGAGAACGGTCTTGCTCGGGGTGTCGCTGAAGTTGAGGGCGACAGCGCTCTCGACCGTACCGAGTCGCCGGTAGACGACGACGACCTGCCCGTCGACGTAGGCAACGGACTCCTCGACGCCAGGGTCGTGAAGCAGCGGATGGCCGCGTCGTACGGCGAGCAGCTGACGCACCAGCGCGAGCATCGCTTCCCCCTCGAGGGTGTCCCGGTGACGACGATCGAGCCTGGCGCGACCGGCCGTCGCGGGGTCGGCAGGGTCGAACTGGTCGGCGTCCCGCCCGAACTCGGCGGCGCGACCGCGGCGGACGGCATCGAGCAGGGCCGGGTCGCCATGGTCGACGAAGTACGGAAACGGGGCCGTCTCACCGTATTCCTCACCCATGAACAACAGCGGGATGTTGGGGGACAGCAGCGTCGCCGCCGTCGCGAGTCGTGCCTTGCGCTCACCGACCAGGCTCGTCAGTCGCTCGGCACCGGCTCGGTTGCCGACCTGATCGTGGTTCTGGGCGAACGTGACCAGCCGATGCGCGGGCGTGCTGGGGGTGTTCGCGCCGTGCCGGCGACCGCGGTACTTCGAGTACTCGCCGCGGAACACGAAACCGTGGGTGTAGGCCGCCCCGAGCTGCTCGATCGCCCCGTAGTCCTGGTAGTACCCGTCGCGCTCGCCGGTGAGCCCCGCGTGCAGCGCATGGTGGAAGTCGTCGTTCCACTGGGCCTGGAAGCCAAGGCCGCCGCGGTCCGGCGGCGCGACGACGAGTGGGTTGTTGTCGGCGCTCTCGGCGATCGTCACGATGGGTCGCCCGGAGGTTCCCGCGAACGCTTCGATGGCAGCTGTCAGCTCGCGCAGGAACGGCGACGCGGTCGGGTCGACGATGCCGTGGATTGCGTCGAAGCGAAGGCCATCGACGTGAAAGTCCCGCAGCCACATGAGCGCGTTGTCGATGAAGTAGCGCCGCACTTCGTCCGATCCGGCTTCGGAGAAGTTCATCGCCGCGCCCCACGGCGTCGCGTAGGTGTCCGTCACGTACGGCGCGAAGTGGTGATGGACGGCGCCTTCGGGTCCGAGGTGGTTGTAGACGACGTCGAGGATCACCGCGAGGCCGTTCTGGTGGCAGGCGTCCACGAACCGCTGGAAGCCGACCGGGCCGCCGTACCCCTCATGCACCGCGAACGGGAACACGCCGTCGTAGCCCCAGTTGCGTCGTCCGGGAAAGGCGGCGATCGGCATCGGTTCGACCGTGGTGACACCGAGCTCGGTCAGCTCGTCGAGGTGCTTGATGGCCGCGCCGAAGGTTCCCTCGTCGCTGAAGGTGCCGACGTGGAGCTCGTAGATCACGTGGTCCGACGGCAACGGCGCAACGAACTCCTGGTCGTGCCAGAGGTGCTGTCGCGGGTCGAACCCGCGCGAAGGGCCGTGCACACCGGTGGGCTGGCGTCTCGAGGCGGGGTCGGCGTACTCCCGGCCGTCAGGCAGCACGAACCGGTATGTCGGCTCGCGGTCAAGACCGCCGATCCGGCCGCAGTGGTAGCCGCTGCCGACGGGTTCCAAGCGGACGTCCTCCTGCCTCGGATCGGTGAGGCGTACCACCACCTCGTGGGAGTCCGGCGCCCATACCGAGAACCCCCAGTCGCCGTTGTCGAGCCGACTTGCGCCCAGCGGCCAGGAGCGATGCGGCTTCGCGCCCGGCGTCACCCGGCTGCCTTGAAGGCGACGATCCCCAACGGCGGCAACACGACCTGCACGCGGCACGGGAAGCCGCCCCACTCCTGGGTGGTCGCGGACACGCCGCCCAGGTTCCCAACACCGCTGCCGCCGTACGTCTCCGCGTCGCTGTTCAGCACCTCGTCCCAGCGGCCCTCCGCCGGCACGCCGATGACGTGGTCGTCGCGCGGCACCGGCGTGAGGTTGAGTGCGACTAGGACGGACTCTCCGGACCGAGAGCGGCGAAGGAAGCTCACGGTGCTGTGCTCCGCGTCGTCGTACTGCACCCAGCGGAAGCCGTCCGGGTCGCAGTCGAGCTCGTGCAGAGCCGGCTCCGTGGCATAGAGCCGGTTGAGGTCGCTGACCCATCGCAGCATTCCGGCGTGCGCGGGCTCGGTGAGCAGATCCCAGTCGAGGGACTGCTCGTGCGCCCATTCCCGGATCTGCGCGAACTCGCTGCCCATGAACAGCAGCTTCTTCCCGGGCTGCATGTACTGATAGCCGAGCAGCAGTCGAAGGTTGGCGAACCGCTGCCACTCGTCGCCAGGCATCTTGGTGAGCAGTGACCCCTTGCCGTGCGTGACCTCGTCGTGCGACAGCGGGAGCACGTAGTTCTCGGTAAACGCGTAGACGGCTCGAAAGGTGATCTCGCCGTGGTGGTGACGACGGTGGATCGGATCGCGCTCGAGATAGCTGAGCGTGTCGTGCATCCAGCCCATGTCCCACTTGAAGCCGAAGCCCAGCCCGCCGGCGTCGACCGGGCGCGAGACCCCCGGCCACGCGGTTGACTCTTCCGCGATCATCTGCACGTCCGGGTGGTCGGCGTAGACGCCGGCGTTCAGCGCCTTCAGGAAGTCGACCGCTTCGAGGTTCTCCCGGCCGCCGTACTTGTTCGGCAGCCACTCTCCGGGTTGGCGCGAGTAGTCGCGATAGAGCATCGACGCGACGGCATCGACCCGGAGTCCGTCGGCGTGGTAGGTCCGCAGCCAGTGGTCGGCGGACGACGCGAGGAACGACCGCACCTCGTGGCGGTCGTAGTTGAAGATCAGGCTGCCCCAGTCAGGGTGGAAGCCCAGGCGTGGGTCCTCGTGCTCGTAGAGGTTGGTGCCGTCGAAGCCCGCCAGCGCGAACGCGTCTCCGGGAAAGTGCGACGGGACCCAGTCGATGATCACGCCGATTCCGGCCTGGTGGAGCTGGTCGATCAGGAACATCAGGTCCTGCGGGGTTCCTTGGCGCGCACTCGGCGCGAAGTACGAGGTGACCTGGTAGCCCCATGACCCGTAGAAGGGATGCTCCATCACGGGGAGGAACTCGACGTGGGTGAAGCCACACGAGGTGAGGTACTCGATCAGCGGTTGTGCGAGGTCGCGGTAGCACAGCAGGTCGCCCGGCCGCTTCGGGTCGCGCCGCCAGGAGCCGAGGTGCATCTCGTAGATGGAGATCGGGGCGTCGAGTGAGTTGCGGCGACCTCGTGCGGCCATCCAGTCCGCGTCTGCCCACTCGTAGTCCAGGTCCCACAGCACCGAGCCGGTCTGCGGCGGCGTCTCGGTGCGGAACGCGAACGGGTCCGCCTTCTCGAGCACGAGTCCGTTGCGCGTGGTGATCTCGTACTTGTAGATGTGGCCCTTCTTGGCTTTGGCGACCACGCCTTCCCAGATGCCGGAGCTGCCCCGCGGCGCGAGTGGCGACTCGCTGCCGTTCCAGGAGTTGAAGTCGCCGATCACCCGTACCGACGTCGCGTTCGGCGCCCACACTCCGAACGAGAAGCCGCCGCGCTTTCCTTTCGGATGGGCACCCAGCCGGTCGGCGAGACGGCGGTGGGATCCCTCGTTGAACAGGTAGAGGTCCTCGTCGCCGAGTCGGCTGTACGGGGGACGCGTCGTCGACACGGTCACTTCGAGCTCGCCTCCTTCATGGTCGCGGTGGCGCGGAGCTCGGCGAGCTCGTGCATCAGGTCCGTGGTCGCCTCGTCTGCGGCGAGCTGCTCGATCGAGCGCGGAAGCCGCCGTCGCCAGTTGCCCGCCTCCGGGCCGGTGCCCGGCCGGTTGTCCGCGACGGTCTCGCCCTCGAGGTCGGCGAGGTCCGCGAACACGTACGCCGAGGGCCCGGCGGCGAGCGAGCCGAGGCAGACCCGAAGCGCCGCCGCCGGCTCGCGGATGCCGAGTGTCTCGACGAGATCCCGCTGGGCGGGGTCACGCCAGTAGGCGGCGAAGCGCGGCAGATCATGGCCCCCCACTGATGCCGCGGAGGGCAGCCGCGGCTGGGGCAGGGGCTGCTCCGCGGACGCGGCGAAGCGCTGGACGAACGAGTGGAGGATCCCGTGCCGGTCCATCGCCCGGCGGATCTCCGGGGAGACGGTGCCGAGGTCTTCTCCGATGACCGTGGCGCCGGCCCGTCGCGCCTCGATGGCAACGATCGCGAGCAGCTCGTCGTGGGGGTAGCGGACGTAGGCACCGGCGCTGGCATCGAAGCCGGCGGGAATCCAGTACAGGCGCTGCAGCCCGAGGATGTGGTCGACGCGGATCGCTCGGGCGTAGCGGAGCGCAACCCGCAGGGCGTCGATGAAGTAGCGGTATCCGCTGGCGCGCAGCCGCTGCGGGTGCAGCGGGGGGAAGCCCCATGCCTGGCCGCCTTCTGCCAAGGCGTCAGGCGGTGCGCCGACCTGGGCGTCCGCGAACAGATCGGGGTTCGCCCAGGTGTCGAACCCCTCCGGATGCACGCCGACCGGTAGATCGAGATACAGACCCGCTCCGACGCGTTCGCCGTGGGCAGCCGACTCCGCGAGCTGCGTCGCCGCGGCGTACTGGACGAACCGGTGGTAGTGCGAAGCGTGCTCGTCACCCTTGGCGCGGAAGTCGGCGTAGGTGGTGAGCCCGGGGTGGCCCGAGACGAATCGCTCGAAGTCCTCCCGCCGCCGGCCATCGGCCGCCTGCATCGCCGTGGCACAGGCATCCAGCGCTCGGCGCTTCGCGGTGGAGACCGCTTCGTAATCGGTGGTGTGCGACTGCGTCACCTGCGGTTCGGGTCGCATCGACGCCGGCGCCTCACAGCCGGCGAGCTCGGCGGCGCCCGCGACGTCGACGTACAGCTCGTTCCAGAACAGCCGGCTGACCGGCAGGTACGGGCTCGGGTCGATCGGCACCTCCGTCGCCATGGCGAACAGCGGCAGGGTGCCGATGAGCTGCGCCCGCCACGATGCGGCGAGGTCGGCGAAGGCGGCGAGGTCCCGGAAGCTGCCGATGCCCCAGTCGTCGTTGCCGCGGATCGCATACAGCGGCGCCACGACGCCGAGCCCCCGGATCGGGGCGGGTCGCCGCGCCGGCGCCGTCCCGTCCGTCGTCGGGTCGGCGTGCTCGTAGCCATCGGCCGGCGGCTCCGACTCGGCGAGCCGCAACTGCTCATGGATGGTTGCCGCGTTCGGCACCGGATGGCCGAGTGCGGCCAGCACGCCAGCAAGGGTGTCCTCGGAAGCGCGCACCGACCTGCCGTCGTGGCCGGTGTAGCTGAGCTGGATGCCGCGCAGCCTCGCGAGTCGCCGCAGCTCACGCCTGGTCTCGGCGGCCGTCATGACGATCCGCCGAGCAGGTCGAGGATTCCCCGGGCAGGTACGTCGATCCAGGCCGGTCGGTTGTCGGCTTCGTACCCGACCTCGTAGATGGCCTTCTCGAGCAGGAGGAAGTCCAGCAACGCCGACAGCTCGTCGCGTTCGGTCGGCAGGAAGGCGCCGTCCGCTGCCGCCTCGAGATAGGAGCGAAGAAAGGCACCGCCGATGGAGCGGAACCACAGGGTGGTGAGCGGGTCGAGTCTGGCCTGCTCGTCGGCCAGCGTCAGGTCGCGCGAGAGCCGGCTACCCGCCACCCGCGACGCGTAGTGGAACGAGCGGAGCATCCCCGCAACGTCGAGCAGCGGCGGCCGCTTGAGCCGTCGGCTCGAGAGCGGCCTCGCCGGCTCGCCCTCGAAGTCGATGATCACGAAGTCCTTGCCGGTCCACAGCACCTGACCCAGGTGGTAGTCGCCGTGGCAGCGAATCTTTCGTGCGGTGATCGGCGTCCGCATCGCCGACTCGAGGCGGGCGAGAACCTCGTCCTCGCGGGCGAGCAGCTCGCGAACGCACTCACTCGGCTCCGACGTCGCCCGCAGCGCGCGCAGCGACCGGCGCAGCAGGCTCTTCGCGCCGTGATGGAGGGAGCGGCGGTCCACCGCGGTGAACGGCTCGGGTGCGAATGCCTCGTTGGCCGGATCGCAGGCGAGAGCGAGATGGAGCTCGGCAGTACGGCGGCCGAGGACCTCGGCCCAGTGCAGGTGCGGGCCGACGAGGGGGTGCTCGCGTGGCGGTTCGGCGTCGGCCCAGCTCAACGGGTCGGGCGAGGAGACGATGCGCAGCTCGTCGGGCGCCGGATGGGTGATGACCTCCTCGAGCACGCGGCTTAGCGCGTCGAGGACGTAGCTCCAGCCGTCGCCTTCGTTGGCGACGAACTCCTGCGCTACGGCGATCGTCGCCGGTTCGTCGCCGTTGCGCCGGTACTCGATGGAGCCGCCGAGCCTCGGTGAGTGTCCGTACCGCGCCGTCTCGGTGAGGAACCCGCTCACCTCGACGTCCGGGCTGACACCTTCCTCGACCCGCCGGATGACCTTGACGATCAGGCGGTTCCCGATGATCACCGACGTGTTGGACTGCTCGGTGGAGACGAGGACGCCTGCCGTCTCGGCATCGACACCGTCGCGGAGCCGGCGCAGCTCGCGGGTCGGCACGGACTCGAGTCGACCGTGGGTCCCTGCTACGCCGCGGCGTCGGCTCATCACTGCGAGCAGGGCCTTGGTGAAGGGCACCGCGGTCAGCGCGTCGTAGAGGACGCCGGCGCCGTCCGCCGAGCGGATGTCGCACATCACGCTGTCCGGACGCCACTTGCAGATCTCGTCGGCCTCCTCGTTGACCGCGTGCCCGACGGCCAGCGCGTAACGTTCCGGCAGACCCTGGTCGAACTGGAGGTCGATGATCGCCAGATAGCCCGGGGGCCCACTGACTGCGCCCGGCTCGGCCGGGATCTCGACGATGTCGCTGACTGACGCGGATCGGATTCGACGCGACTTGTCGCGGAACCATCGTCGGGACACGAGGTACGCCGGGAGGATCCGGTTGATCGGTGCGCGGCTTCCGCCTCGCAATGCCTCCGTCCATCTGCCGGTCACGACCACAGGCTCACTGCGCGGCTCGGTGGCGGCGGGCTGCTCGATCGAGAACCAGTAGAAGCCGTGCCCGCCGAGGGTGACGAAGTACGGAAGGTCGCCGACTTCTGGGAACTCCGTGCTGCCGAACAGCTCCACGGGAACCGAGCCGCGGTAGTTGGACAGGTCCAGCTCGACGGCCTGGGTGAACCGCGAAAGGTTGACGACGACGAGGATTGTCTCCTCGCCGTGCTTGCGAAGGAAGGCGAGCACCTTGCGGTTCTCCGGGAAGAGCATCTCGAGCTCGCCGCGGGCGAAGGCCTGGTAGCGGTTGCGGAGCGCGATCAGGCGGCGCATCCACCACAGCAGCGAGCTCGGGTTCTGCTCCTGCGCCGCGACGTTGACGGCCTGCGCGTGGTACTCGGGATCGATGATGACGGGCAGGTAGAGCCGTTGCGGGTTGGCCGATGAGAAGCCGGCGTTGCGGTCGGCGTCCCACTGCATCGGAGTCCGAACGCCGTTGCGGTCACCGAGATAGATGTTGTCGCCCATCCCGATCTCGTCGCCGTAGTAGACGATCGGAGCGCCGGGCAGCGAGAACAGCAGGCCGTTCATCATCTCGATCAGCCGGCGATCGTTGCCGAGCAGCGGAGCGAGGCGGCGGCGGATGCCGACGTTGACTCGTGCCTGGGGATCCTCGGCGTACACCTTGTACATGTAGTCGCGTTCCTCGTCGGTCACCATCTCGAGCGTCAGCTCGTCGTGGTTGCGAAGGAACAGGCCCCACTGGCAGTTCGCCGGGATCGGCGGCGTCTCGTTGAGGATGTCGACGATCGGAAAGCGGTCCTCCTGTCGCGCGGCCATGAAGATGCGCGGCATCAACGGGAAGTGGAACGCCATCTGGCAGGCCTCGCCACCGGCGAGGTACTTCACCGCGTCTTCGGGCCACTGGTTCGCCTCGGCGAGCAGCATCCGGTCGGAGAAGCGCGCATCGATGTGGCGGCGCAAGTCCCGCAGGAACGCATAGGTCTCGGGAAGGTTCTCGCAGGTCGTGCCTTCGCGCGAGTAGAGGTAGGGCACTGCGTCGAGCCGCATCCCGTCGACACCCATCTCCAGCCAGTAGTCGACGACGTCGAACATCGCCTTGCGGACGTGTTCGCTGTCGTAGTTGAGCGCCGGCTGATGCGAGTAGAAGCGGTGCCAGTAGTAGGCCTTCGCCACCGGGTCGAACGCCCAGTTAGACGTCTCGAAGTCCTGGAAGATGATGCGCGCATCGGCGTACTTGTCCGGGGTGTCGCTCCAGGTGTAGAAGTCGCGGTAGACGCTGCCGGGAGGCGCCATGCGCGCGCGCTTGAACCAGGGGTGCTCGTCGGAGGTGTGCGCGAGCACGAGCTCGGTGATCACCTTGATGCCGCGAGCGTGGGCCGCCCTGAGTACGGCGCGGAAGTCGCGCAACGTGCCGTACGACTCGTGCACCTTGCGGTAGTCGGAGATGTCGTAGCCGTCGTCGCGCAGCGGCGAGGGGTAGAACGGCAACACCCATAACGCGGTGACGCCGAGCTCCTGCAGGTAGTCGAGCTTGCCGAGGAGTCCTCGGAAGTCTCCGATGCCGTCACCGTCGCTGTCCGCGAAGGCGCGGACGTGCGCCTCGTAGATGACGGCGTCCTGGTACCAAGTTGCGGTCTCGGCGTCGAGAGCGACGAGCGGTGTGGCGGCGGTCATCGCGTCACCGCCTCGATCCGGAAGATGTGAGCCGGCGTGACGTCGGGGTCGAGCATCACGAAGCTGCGTGACCCGTTCCAGGTGTAGCGCGCGCCCGTGAGCAGGTCGTTGACGTCGTACGGCATCCCGTCGGTGACCTGCAGTGCAGCAAGGTCGAGATCGACCCATGCCGACTGCCGGTACCTGTCGTCGAGATTGACGACTACGAGTACCGGTGCGTCCGTCAAGCCCTCTGCCATCCGGCCGGGCACCGACTTCGAGTAGGCGATGATCGCGTCGTTGTCGGCGTGATGGAAGCGCAGGCCACGGTCGTACTGAAGGGCCAGCTGCTCGCGCCTGATCGTGTTCAGCTGGGTCAGGAATGGCGCAAGACTGCTGCTGGCATCGAGATCGTAGTGACGCAGCTGGTATTTCTCCGCGTCGAGGTACTCCTCCGATCCTTCGTGGCGGGGTGCCCGTTCCGCCAGCTCGAAGGCCGGGCCGTAGATCCCATAGCTCGCGGCCAGCGTCCCGGCGAGCACGGCGCGCATCGCAAAGGTTCGGCGGTCGCCGTGCTGCAGCTGCTCAGAGAGGATGTCGGGCGTGTTCGGCCAGAAGTTCGGCCGGAAGTAGTCGCCGACGTCGGTCTGCGTCAGTTCGGTGAGGTACTCCTCGATCTCCCACTTCTCGGTACGCCACGTGAAGTAGGTATAGGACTGCGTGAAGCCGACCTTTGCGAGCCGCTTCATCACTTTGGGCCTCGTGAACGCTTCGGCAAGGAAGATCACGTCGGGATGGGTCTCGTGGATTGCCGGGATCAGCCACTCCCAGAACGGGAACGCCTTGGTGTGCGGGTTGTCGACCCGGAAGACGCCGACACCTTGCTGGATCCAGAACTCGACGACGTCGTGAAGTGCATCCCAGAGCTCACGCCAGCCGGCGGAGTCGAAGTCGAGGGGATAGATGTCCTCGTACTTCTTCGGCGGGTTCTCGGCGTACCGGATCGTCCCGTCGGGGCGATGCTTGAACCAGTCGGGGTGCTCCCGGACCCACGGGTGGTCGGGTGAGCATTGGAACGCGAGGTCGAGCGCGATCTCGATGCCCGCGTCGTGAGCGGCTCCTACCAGCTTGTGGAACTCGGCAAGGGTGCCAAGGTCTGGGTGGATTGCGGTGTGCCCGCCTTCAGCGGCCCCGATCGCCCAAGGGCTGCCGACGTCACCGTCCGTCGCGATCACGGCGCCGTTGCGGCCCTTTCGCTTGGTAGCGCCGATCGGATGGATCGGCGGCAGGTACAGCACGTCCGCACCGAGCTGCCGGACGTAGTCGAGGCGGTCGATGACGTCGAGGAAGCTGCCGTGGCGCCCGGCCTCGGCGGCTGCGGACCGCGGGAACAGCTCGTACCAGGTGCTGAAGCGGGCGCGGACCCGGTCAGCCCAGACGCCGTACGTCGAGGAGGTCGCGGCCGGCGCTCCGGAGTACCGCACGACCAGCGCGCCGAGCTCCTCGAACTCGACGTCGGCCGGTCCGGGCACGTCGCCGGCGCGGATTCGGCCGGCCAGGGCGACAAGGAGCTGCTTGTGCTCCGCGCTGGCCCGCCCTGCCGCCTCTTCGGCGAGTCGCGCCCCGGCCTCCAGCTCGCCGCCGATCTCCTGGCCCGCGCCGGCACGGGCTCGCAGGTCGCGTAGCCAGGTGGCGAAGGCGTCGACCCGGGCGCGCACCTGGAACTCGTGGCGACCGATGCGATCGGGCACGAAGCAGCCGCGCCAGCGGTCGTTCACCAACGGCGCCATCGACGCCTGCTGCCAGGCGCGCTCGCCCTCCGGCCGGTAGAGGACATCCACCCGGATCAGGTCGTGGCCGTCCACGAACGCGTCCGCGGATACCTCGGTGACGTCTCCGACGACCGTTTTCGCGTCGTGACGGCCGTCATCCACCCGTGGTCGCACATCTTCGACGACGGGTCGTGGCGGCGCCTGCTTGGCGGCGGGGGTTCTCACTGTTTGGCGACCTACCCCGCCGCTGCGGCTTCACGCACGCCCGCGCCCTGCCCGCGCGTGGCCTCGCCGGCGTCTAGGGTTTCGATATGACTACGCCGGGGGGCGTCGCCGGGACATCCCTGCAGCTGCGGGCGACCTCCAGCCACAGCGACCTCGACGCCCGCCGTGGGCTGGTGCGGATCGCGCCCACCGTGCTCCAGGCGCTCGGAGCGCGGCCGTACTCGGTCGTGAAGCTGACCGGCGCGAGGGTCAGCGCCGCCTTGGTCGCGCAGAGCAACAAGGATCAGGACCAGGGCAGCATCCTGGTCGACGACCTCATCCTCGCGAACCTCGGCGTGGCCGAGGGGAGCGAGGTCACCGTCGAGGTGGTGCCATCCGTTGCCGCCGATCGGGTCGTGCTGGCGGGCGCGTCTCAGGTCACCTCTGTGCTCGCGCCGCAGACGGCCCGACTGGCACTGCTGGGCAAGGTGATCTCGAACGGCGACTCGGTGTCGTTGTTGCAGCAGGATGTGGCGCTGCCGGAAGGGACCAGCCCGGACCTGCTCACCCAAGGGCGGCAGCAGCTCCAGGCACTGTTCGGCCGCACCTGGCAGGACCTGCTCCTCACCGTGGCGGCCTCACCGCCGGTGCCTTCGGTCGTGACGATGTCCACGGTCGTGGCGTGGGCCGACCCGGCCGCCGCGGTGAGTGAGGGCGGGCCCGCGGTCACCACGGTGTTTCCGGCGAGCGCGGCACCGGCGGGTGCCCGCGCAGCCGTGTCGCCCGTGGTGAGCAGCGAGGACCTGCCTGGCTCGGAGTCGCAGGCGAAGGCGTTGCGAGAGCTGCTCGACGTCGGGCTCAACAACCCTGCGTTGCTCGAGCGGCTCGGCTCGGTCCCGCAACTCGGTGTGCTGCTGTCCGGACCGGCCGGCGGCGGCAAGACGACCCTGGTCCGATCGGTTGCGACGGCGCTGAACCTCGCCGTGCGACTCGTGTGGTGCCCCCAGCTCGCGTCGATGACGCCGGACAGCGCGGCAGCTCAGATCGCCGCGTTGCGCAAGGCCGGTCTCGAGGCGGGTGGTACCCGCGAGATCATCGTCCTCGACGAGGTCGAGGCGATCGCACCGGCCGATGGCGATGCGCCGCTGGCCCCCACGTTGGTCGCGGCGGTCCGTGACCTGATCGCGGCCGGGCGAGCGGTCATCGCCATGTCGGCCGTGCCGGACACGGTCGATGCGGATCTGGTTGCCCCCGGCCTGCTCTCCTCCCGGATCGCGCTGGGCCTGCCCGACCAGCCCACGCGGCGCACGATGATCGAGCGGCTGTCCCGGACGCTCGCGCTCGCCCCGGATGTGCCGCTGGATGACATCGCGGCGCGCACGCCAGGGTTCGTCGCGGCCGACCTCGTCACGCTGGTCCACGCCGCCGCGCAGCAAGCCGCCTGCCGGGAGCAGGCGACCCCAACCGGCGACCCGAAGGTGACCGCGGCCGACTTCACCGCGGCGCTCGCCACCGTGCACCCGTCGAGCATGGACGGCCAGCTCGTCGACCCGGGGCAGGTGAGCCTCGCCGATGTGGGCGGGTTGGCGGAGGTCAAGCAGGTGCTGACCGAGACGGTGATCTGGCCGATCGCCTACCCGGACACCTTTGCCCGGCTGGGGGTGACGCCGACCCGGGGCATCCTGCTCTACGGCCCCCCTGGCTGCGGCAAGACCTACATCGTCAAGGCGCTCGCGCACGATGGCCGCGCCAACGTGCTGTCGGTCAAGGGCGCCGAGCTGATGAGCAAGTGGGTGGGCGAGAGCGAGGCCGGCGTCCGGCAGCTGTTCGCGCGCGCTTCGGGTGCCGCGCCGAGTCTGATCTTCCTCGACGAGGTCGACGCGCTCGCTCCGACGAGAGGTGAGGGAGAGGACCAGGTCGGCGATCGGGTGGTTGCGGCCCTCCTGACCGAGATGGACGGCATCGACGCACTGAAGGGGGTTGTCGTCGTCGGTGCGACGAACCGGCCGGACATGATTGACCCCGCGCTGCTGCGACCGGGTCGTCTGGAGCGGTTGCTGTTCGTCCCGCCGCCGGACGAGGCGGCGCGGGGCGAGATCTTCCGCTCCGCCGCCGCACGTACGCCGGTCGATCATGCGGTCGATCTCGCCTCGCTCGCCAAGCGAACCGAGGGCTACTCCGGAGCCGACTGCGCCGCGGTCCTCCGGCAGGCCGCACTCGCGGCGATGCGACGGTCAATGGACGCGCCCTGCGTGACAGCGGCCGACATCGACGCGGCGCTGTCGGTGGTCAGGCCGTCACTCGATGACGAGCAAGTCGAAGCGCTGCGCAACTTCGCGGCGCAGCGCGAAGCCACGACCACGTGACGCGGCGGCGGCTGACTATGGTGAATTCCGTGACAAAGCTTCGCGCCGTCGTCGTGGCCGGTGGTGTCGCGGGCGTGGTGGCGAGCGCGGCGCCTGCCAATGCGATCGGCCCGGTCCACCATCAGACGCAGCGGGCGGTCGTGGTCGGGAACGTGACTGCGCTGGTGATTCGCGGCGAGGTCGGCAACATCACCGTCGTGCCGGGACCGGTGACGCGAATCACCGCCCGCGAGCAGTACAACCTCGAGGCGCCACGGCTGGCCCACAGCCTCGACGACGGCGTGTTGCGGGTGTCTGCGCCCTGCCCTCGGCCCACTGGGATCATCGAGCTCGGCCTCAACGACTGTGCGGTCGACCTGCTCATCACGGTCCATCGAGCGGTGACGGTCGACGCCAGTAACAGCGTCGGCGACATCCGGGCTCGCGGTCTGCGCGGGGCCGAGACCCTGCGTACCGATGTCGGCGACATCGTCATTGACGACGTTCGTGCACCGCACCTCCGCGCGGTGTCCGACACCGGCGACATCTCGATGTCTGTCGCCGCAGGGACCTATGCGGTCGATGTCCACAGCGACGTCGGTGACACCCGGGTTCGTGGCATCTCCGTGGCGTCGGACGCGCCGCGAACGCTGTCGGCGCGGACCGACACCGGAGACATCCGGATCACCGGTCGTTAGTGCGACCCCGCAACCTGTTCAGGCGGGAACCGACCAGCTGATCCGCGTGCCGACACCGCGTGATCCGCCACCCACCACCATCTGCCCGCCGAGCTCCAGTGCCCGGGACTCGAGATTGGCCAGGCCGCTGCGCCGGCCGACAGCCGGGTCGATCCCGCGTCCGTCGTCGTCGACCACCACGGACAGGCTGCCGTCCTCGAGACCGACCGCGACGTCGACGGTAGCCGCGCCGGCGTGCCGGATCGCGTTCGACAGCGCCTCGCCGATCACGGCGAGCACGTGCGGTCGCGCTTCGTCGGCGACGAGCGTGCCGACCGGTCCGGCATACCGGACCCGCACCTTGACGGTGGAACCCGCCGTCCCCCGGTCGACCACCTGTTGGACCTGGTGGCGGAAATCGTCAGCGATCACCGGGGTCTGAAGCTGGTAGATCGCCTGACGCAGCTCGCGGATGGTGCCGTCGAGGTCGTCGGCCACTGCGGCGAGACGCGCCCGAGCCGACTCGTCGGCGATCAGCGAGTCCGTGCTCTGCAGGGTCATCCCCGCGGCGAACAGTCGCTGGATCACCAAGTCGTGCAGGTCGCGTGCGATGCGCTCGCGATCCTCCAGGACCGCGATGCGCTCGCGATCCTGGTGAGTTGCGGCAAGCTGCAACGCCACTCCCGCCTGGCCGGCGAAGCCGACGACGTAGTCGAGATTGAGCTCCGCGACGCCGGCCTCGTTGACGGGGTAGACGACGACGAGTGCGCCCAGTCCCTGTCCTTCTTCCCCGACCCCCAACGGCGCGATCACGCAACGGCCGCTGCGGGCCCGAAGCGTTGGGGGGAAGCCGGTAGCCGGGTGCCCCTGGTCGATGTTCTCGAGCACAACCGGCTCGCGGCTGACAGTCACCTGCTCGGCAAACGACGTACCGGCCTCGAGCTCGTTGCCGACGATGGCGGGGTCAGTCGCGGCCGACACGACCATCCCGCCATCAGGGTGAGGCAGGACCAGCGCGGCGAAGATCGCGCGCGCGGCCTGTCGAGCCTCGGCCACTGCCAGCTCGCCGAGGCGGTCCTCGCGGGCGCCCCCCAGAACGGCGCTGCGGATCTCGCTCGACGCGACCAGCCACAGCCCGCGTCGCTCCTGAGTCTCGAAGAGCTGAGCGTTCTGGATTGCCGCGCCGGCGGCTGACGTCAGAGCGACAACCATCAGCTCGTCGGCTTCGGTGAACCCCTCGGTGCCCTCCTTGCTGGCGACGTGGAGGTGCCCGAACAACCGGTTGCGGGTCCGGAGCGGGACGGCGATTCCTTCCGCCGGCGCCGAGCCGGCTCTGATCCGGGCCTCATCATCGGCCGACAGGTTCCGGCCGATCACATCAGTGACTGTCGAGCCGTCCCCGGCGAGCACGGCGATCGCGCCCGTTCTGGCGTGGACGAGCTCGCAGGCAGACTCGATCGTGCGATCGACGATCGCGAGGAGACTGAGGTCCTCGGACAGCGACAGCACCGCGTTGAGCAGCGCGCGTAGCTGCACCTGAGTGTGGTGACCGTCGCGGCCCCGATTGATGAGCGTCTCGGTGGCCTGCCGCAGGAGGTAGCCGACCTTGCTGCTGGGCGCCGCGTCGCTTGCGTCGCCGCGCGTCGCCGGCTCCTCGGCCACACAGTGACCTTAGTGCCGAGCGTGAGAGAAGTCCCAATCCGGACTTTGGTCCTACGCGGTCGGGCCCTCCGTACCTGTTGGCTTCGCGCCGCGTCGCGGAGGCTCTACATCGATGAATGTTCTCCAGGCAGCGACGTGGGAGGTGCTCCCGCACCAAGAGTGCGTGGTCGGCCTCCAGTCGCAGCGAGTCGGCCGCATCGCGCTCAGCGCTGACGCGCTCCCAGTGCTGCTCCCGGTCTTCTACGTGTACGACGGGACCGTCATCGTCTTCCGCACCCAGGCGGGGAGCGTGCTCGACCGCAACTGCCGCAACACGGTCGTCGCCTTCGAGGTGGACAGCCACGACGCCGGCCGGCGGGCCGGATGGAGTGTCATGGCGGTCGGCGTGGCGAACGTGGTCGCTTCTGGAGACGAGCGGCGTGAACGCGGGATCCAGCTCGATCGCCTCGGCGCTCCCGAGGGTGACGTCATCGTGAAGATCGATCCAGGCAGCCTCACCGGCCGGGCCATGGCCCCAGCACCGAGCCTGGTCATCACCGAAGGCTGACCACGTCCTACGGTGTGACCATGAGTACGCCGATCAAGGTGTTCCTGTGCGATGACCACGAGGTCGTTCGGCGTGGCGTCAAGGACATGCTCGAGGCCGAGGGCGACATCGAGGTCATCGGCGAGGCGTCCACGGTGTCCGAGGCGATCGCCCGCGTGCCGGCGCTGCGTCCTCAGGTCGCTGTGCTCGACGTTCGGTTGCCCGACGGCAGCGGGATCACGGCCTGCCGGGAGCTTCGCTCCTCGATGCCCGAGCTCGGATGTCTGATGCTCACCTCGTTCGCGGATGACGAAGCGATGCTCGACGCGATCATGGCCGGAGCGCAGGGCTTCGTGCTCAAGCAGATCCGTGGCTCCGACCTGGTGGGCGCGGTACGCACCGTCGCGAACGGCGGATCACTGCTCGACCCGACCGCCACCGCCCGTGTCATGGACCGGCTACGCACCCACGGTCAGACCCAGGACAAGCTCGCCGCTCTGTCCGAACAGGAACGCAAGGTGCTCGAGCTGATCGGTGAGGGCCTGACCAACCGGCAGATCGGTGATCGGTTGTTCCTCGCTGAGAAGACCGTGAAGAACTACGTGTCGAACGTGCTCTCCAAGCTCGGGCTCGAACGTCGTACCCAGGCCGCAGTGCTCGCCCACGAGGTGTCCCGCCAGATCATCGAGTAGGTCGGCCTCGTGGCTAGCCCCGCACGACCACGGTGCCGGTCTCGCCGGAGCTGAGCGCCAAGGCGCGGTCGAGCAGGCCGATCGCAGCGAGCCGGCCACCGGCCTCGACGAAGTCGCATGCGGCGGCAACCTTCGGCGCCATCGACCCGGCCGCGAACGTCATGGTGCGCAGCTCGCGGACGGTGACGCGTCCGAGGGGTCGCGCGCTCGGCGTACCGAAGTCGATCTCGACTGCCGGAACGTCGGTGAGGAGCAGCAACACATCCGCGCCGAGATTGCGCGCGAGCAGGGCGGCGGCACGGTCCTTGTCCACGACCGCTTCGACTCCCTCCAGTCCGCCCGCGGTGCGCACGACGGGGACTCCGCCGCCGCCCGCGCAGACGACGAGTGCTCCGCTGTCGACGAGAGTCTTGATCGAGGCGAGCTCGATGAACTCGATCGGGGTCGGCGACGGCACCACCCGGCGCCAGTGCGGGCCGTCCCGCTTCACCGTCCAACCCAGCTGGGCGGCGGTGCGCTTTGCGGTCGCCTCGTCGTAGACCGGGCCGATGAACTTGGCAGGGTCGGTGAAGGCCGGGTCCGCCGCGTCGACGACGGTCTGGGTCAGTACGGTGACGATCTCTCGGCCGGGGAGTGAGTTGGTGAGCTCGCGCTGCAACCAGTAGCCGACCATGCCTTCTGTCTCTGCGCCAAGGACATCGAGGGGGTAAGGCACCGTCAGCGAGCCATCGCGCTCGCTTTCGAGCGCGAGCATGCCGACCTGCGGACCGTTGCCGTGCGTGACCACCACGTCGTGGTGGCGAGCCAGCTGCGCGATCGAGCTCACCGCGAGCCGGATGTTGTCCTGCTGGATGCTCGCGTCGGGACTCTCACCGCGTTTCAGGAGCGCATTGCCCCCGAGTGCGACGACGACCCTCACTTCCGCAGCATCGGCGGGCTCTTGAAAGCGATCAAGGTCAATCGCCGCAACTGCGACGAATGGCGGGACGAATCGGGACTTTCGACCCTGCTGCAGGCCGGTCTCGGGGCGGGATTCTCGGTTCGTGGCGATCGAGATGGCTCACAGCCAACCGACTCGGATCCGTTCCCTCGTCAGTGTCCGGCGCGCCCAGTCGCCGGCCACCGCCGGGATCGGACGGCGCAAGGCCGTCGTCGCCGCGTACGTCGAGGACGGCGCCGGCAGGGCCGCTCTTCGCATCGCCACCGAGGGGGCGGCGTTGCGTGGAGCGTCCCTCCGGGTCCTCGGCCCGGTCAGACACGGCGACATCGTCGAGGAGCTCGTCAACGAGTCGACGTTCGCCGACCTCATCGTTGTCGGCTCCGGCCGAACCGGGTCGTCGGACACGCTTCGCCTCGACTCGATCGCACGCTCGTTGTCGCATCGCGCGAACTGCCCCGTGATGTTCGTGCCGGCAGGTGCAGATGCCGTCGACGTCCACGAGATCGTCTGCGGCATCGACCGTTCCACCGGGTCCGCAGCGGCCCTTCGGTGGGCGGCACGGGAGGCTGCCATGCGCGGCGGAACGGTCCTCGCGCAGCAAGTCCGACCATGGTCGGAGGCTTACGCCGACAGGCCTGCCGAGTCCCTCAGCGGATGGGTCTTCTCCCAGCAGATCGCCGAGCCCACGACCATCGTGTGCCGACTCGTCTCCGGTACTTCTCCGGCCGGAGAACTCGTGCACACGGCGATGGAGCGGCGAGCGATGCTCGTCGTGGGCTCGCACCGGCGCGACGGTGGGCACCTGCACCGCTGCGTCACCGGCCGCCTCGCCGGAAACACCCCTGTCCCTGTGGTGGTGGTGCCCCCGGAGATCCCGGCCCCCAGAAGGTCTCCGGGGGCCTGAGCCCCACCGATCCGGCGACGAGAGTCCGCCCGTTCGGTTACACGTTTCAGGTCCGGGCGGCATCTTTAGAGGCGTGACGTTCCCAGAGTTCGCCGCCACCCGGCTCGGCGGCCTGCTCCGGTACGCCGTCATGCTCACTGGTGACCGAGACCTCTCCCAGGACATCGTCCAGGAGGTCCTCGCCCGGACCCAGGTGCGCTGGAAGCGCATCGAGCGGGCGGACTCACCCGACGCCTACGTCCGGCGCATGGTGCTCAACGAGTACCTGTCGTGGCGGCGCCGGTGGGCGGTCCGCAACGTCCAGGCGGTCGGTGAGCGGCTCGCGGAGCTCAGTGACCGCCACGCCGCGGAGAGCGACCACGCCCACGATGTGGTCGAGACGGACGAGCTGTGGAACCGGCTCGCGACACTGCCGCGCAAGCAGCGCGCCGTACTCGTCCTTCGCTACTACGAGCAGCTTTCGGACGCAGAGATCGCGTCCCTTCTCGGCTGCGCCGAGGTCACCGTACGAAGCAACGCCTCAAAAGCCCTAGCGACCCTGCGGCTCCAGCAGGAGTCGCGCATCCCTGTAGCAGGAGACATCCGATGACCCCGTATGAGATCGACGAGCTGACCGAGACCTTCTCCGCGCACGAGCTGCTCACTCCCGACGCGGACGAAGTGCTCACGAAGTCGCGTGAGATTGCGCGGCACATGCGCCGTCGGCAGTGGATGCTTCGTACGACGGGGACCGTTGCGGTCACGGCTGCGGTCGTCGCGGGCGCCGTCGCCCTTCCCGGCCTGTTGGGCAGCGCGACGCACGAAACCGCGGTGGTTCAGCCCGCCTCCGGCGGCGCTGTGTCTGCTGACCAGACGCACTCGACCGACGATGAGCTCGCGGCATTCTTCAACGCGGGCTACGTGTACGACGATGCGCAACAGCTCGCCGAGCTCTGGCACGAGAGCGGTGATGTCGGGGCGGTCAAGGCGGAGGCTGGCGGCAGGCTGCTCGACGGCGAGACGCTTCCGGTCGCGCCGAGCGGCACCCCGGCGACGGCGGACGATCTGGCGCTGCAGGCGTACTTCGATGCCGGCTACGACTACAACGATGCCTTGACGCTCGGCAAGATGTGGCACGAGTCGGACCCGGCGCAGGTCAAGATCGATGCAGGCAAGAGGATCGAGAACGGCAAGCAGCTGCCGATCCAGCCCAGTGCGGGCAAGGGTTCCGCCGACGCGAAGCCCTCCGGTGGGCAGGACCCCGAAGCCGTCACGGCCGACGAGCAGGCGGTGTCGGCCTTCTTCCAGGCGGGCTACGACTACAACGATGCGGTGAAGCTCGCGAAGATCTGGCACGAAACCGACCCGTACAACGCGAAGGTCACGGCTGGCAAGAAGCTGGAGGCGGTGAGACGCTGCCCATCGCCAGGTGACGGGACCTTAGGGTCGGGCACACCATGTGTGCGGTACTGCGCCGGAGGATCGGGTTCGAGCTCGAGCTGCTTGCGCCGAGAGGCTCGAGTCGGCGAACCCTCGCCGATGAGCTGGCCGCGCGGTGCGGTGGTGCGGTACGCCCGGTGTGGCACGTGGACAGCGAGCCGGTTCCGATCCAGTCTCTGGGCGGGCGCTTCATCCATCTCACACAAGGCTTCGAGGTGCGCGGGCGGTCGGGTGAGCTGCTGTGCACACTCGTCGACGACATCACGATCGGCGCGGATCTCGACCAGGCCGCTCCGGCGCTGCCGGGCTGGCAGCGGCTACTGACCGACGACCTCCGGTTCGCGTGGCTGCTCGATGCGCAGTGCGATCCGGCGACGCCGCTGGAGAAGGTGCTCGATCCGGTCGCGGCGCTGTGGGCGGCGGAGGTCGAGACGCTGGGAAGCGTGCGTCGGCTCGACGCGCGCGGAGCGACGGTCGCGCTCGCCGCTCCGTCGGGCGGCGAGCGTGAGCGACCGTGCGAGATCGTCACGCCACCCATCGCGGAGGCTCATGGCGATCGGCTCGAGGAGCTGCTCGAGCCGGCCCGGGACCTAGGTTTTACCGTGCCACGCGAGGCTGCCGTGCATCTGCATCTCGATGGCGAGCCGTTCCGCGATGCCGCAACGCTCGCCAACGTCATACGGCTATTCGCGCACTGGCGGGAGCCGCTGCGCGAGCGGCTCGGCACCAACCCCGCGTGCCGCCGACTGCAGCCGTTGCCCGTTGACCTCGTGGCCGTTGCCGACGGGGAGCCGACCTTCGCGGAGTTGAAGGATGCGGCGCAGCGAAGTGCGCTGACCAAGTTCTACGACGTGAATCTCACACAGCTGTTCAAGGACAAGCCGACCCGCGACACCCTCGAGGTCCGTATTCTCCCTGGCGCGCTCAGAGCCGAGGACGTGGTGTCACGAGCCGCGATCATCGAGGCACTGCTCGATCGCTGCGAGCGGGACCCTTGCTTCCGGCCGTTCGCTGAGGGCGAGAGGATGCCCTGGTGATCGAACAGGTTGTGGCGCAGTGGCATCGGTTCCTCGACGGTGACGGGGACCTCGGCGACCTGCTGGCCGATGACGTCGTCTTCTACTCGCCTGTGGTCTACACGCCGCAACGCGGCAAGGACGTCACGACCATGTATCTGCAGGCGGCGGGCCAAGTGCTGGTCGGCGACGGTGCCGACGGCAGCTTTCGCTATGTGAAGGAAGTCGTCGACGGCGACACCGCCGTGCTGGAGTTCGAGACATCACTGGCCGGCAAGTACGTCAACGGCGTCGACATCATCCGTTGCAACGCGGAAGGTCGCATCGTCGAGTTCCGCGTGATGCTGCGACCGCTGCAGGCGATCAATGCGGTGCACGAGCAGATGCGCAAGATGCTCGAGTCGTTCTCGAGCTGACCCGCCGGTCAGGCGAGATGCAGGCCGCGCCGGACTGCATCGAGTACGGAGCCGCGGAAGGCGATGGCGACCGGTGCCTTCGGCGCGACGGCGTCGAAGCCGTGGAATGCGCCGGTCACGATCTCGACCTCGCACTCGACGCCGGCGGACCGTAGCCGCTCGGCGTACGCAAGATCCTCGTCATGGAAGAGGTCCTGAGTGCCGACCCCTATCCAGGCCGGGGCCAGCCCCGTGAGGTCCTCGTTGCGCCCGGGCACCGATGGGCCATCGGCCGGCTTGGCTCCTGGCTCGCGGCCCGTGTAGCTGCGCCAGCCGAGCGCGTTCGCCCGGTTGTTCCAGAGCCGGAAGGCGCGCTGATCGATGTCGGTGCGCAGGGCCGTGCGGTCGTCGAGCATCGGGTAGATCAGGAGCTGGAACGCAGGCTTCACTCCGTCGCGGTCCCGGGCGAGCTGCGCCAGTCCCGCGGCAAGCCCGCCCCCTGCGCTCGCGCCGGCGATCGCGATGCGGGTGGCGTCGACCCCGGGCTGCTCGGCGAGCCAGCCGAGCGCGGAGTAGCAGTCCAGCAGCGGCGTCGGATAGGGGTATTTCGGAGCCAGTCGGTAGTCGACTGCCGCGACCGTCACGCCGAGCTTCCCGGCTAGCCGCGCGCAGAGCGGGTCGTCCTGCGATGCGCTGCCGAGCACGTAGCCGCCACCATGGATCCACAGCAGCGCGCCACCGTGTGGCTGAGGTTCGGCGGGCCGGTGGACGCGGACCGAGATCGCGCCGAGCCGTTCGACCTGCACGCCCGCCGGCGTACGGCGGGTGAGCAACGGCGTGAGCGTGCGCGCCACGGCGATGCCCCGCGGTCCGGCGCCGCGGGGCAGGAAGCGGGCGACCTTCCGCAGGTCGGGGTGGATCTCGGGGGCGGGCCTCATTTGTTGACGACCAGACGTGAGGCCTGCGCCGGGAGGTCGGCGTAGGTCACGATGCCGGGTCGAGCGTCGATGACTGCGGGGATCGCGTTGACGATCGGCATCGCCGTGATGACCGAGCCGATCGCGAGC
>Ga0164242_10001451_pt1 | contig 28076 bp, 23 predicted proteins | sample OricomgcompostMG_FD_108783 | JGI IMG/M metagenome (GOLD analysis project Ga0164242, IMG submission 108783) | Miracle-Growth compost microbial communities from Emeryville, California, USA - Original compost - Miracle growth compost (MG) ...
AGTGCTTGCCAGATTATTTAATCCCGCATTCACCGCAGGAGCAGCAAACTTGATATTTTCTACCGCAGGATCATGATGCGGCTTGGTGGGAAAAGCGGGAAAGCCTAAAAGTACTTTTACACCGTTAGTGGGAATGGGATGATCGATATCATTATTCCAATACTTCCCCGAAACCGCTTGCAATATTTGGACAGTTTGATTGGCCATCCAATTTTGATATTTAGAGGAGGTTTTGATACCGGTGTCATAAGTCATGGCCGCTATTAAATCTACGCGGCGAGCCATCTGATAATAAAATTCTGGACTCCAGTTCCAATTGCTGTTGGCTCCATATTTCGGCGCCGTGAAACTGGTTAGCTTATTGCCATAAGGATTTATCGCATTATGCACATCGTCCATCAGATTTTTGATATTGTTGAAGCGAGTTTCATCTAATCCACTTGGTTCAAGATCCAGCTGTACGCCATCAAAAGCACGATTGGCCCCTGCAATGTAACTGCCTGTTGCCGTTGCTGAGACGAACTTCTTGGATTCATTTGCGATGGATTGACGCACAGCGCTGCTACTCAAATCGAGATAATTTGCATTCTTTGAATCCAGCGAACCGTTAATCATCGCTAAAACTTTGAAGGTGTAACCATTCGCCGATTCCCATTTGTGAAGCGTATTTAAAAAATTGACAGCCTGGCTTAATCCGCCACTTCCGCCAATGACTTGGCCGCTGCTATTCAAGAAACCCACATTCACAAACCAATACAACACATGATAATTTTGCTTCATGTCAGACGCCAAATCCGGCACAGCTTCGATGTAAGACGGCGTAGTGACATAAGCGTGTCCCAGCCACACGCCATTATTGGGATGTTGATCAGCATGAGCGGGCGGGGATTTTTGGCAACCTGCCAGAACAATTAAAAAAAGGACAAGAGGAATTAGGGATCTATTTTGCAGCCATTTAAGTGATGTCATGACTACCTCCTTTGCATGAGAGCATCATTTCGAGATACAAAAGTACTTTTAAAAGTACTTTTGTATCTTAGTTGTTTTGATATCTCGTTCTTTTCTCAGGGCTTGACCGTGGAAAACCAATAGTTGGTATTGATGTGGCCGTCATAATTTAAGATCTGTTCCGGTTTCATCCATTTGGCGTGACCGTCCACAAAAACTACATTATTACCGCCCATGTGACGCGTAGCGAATTGTTTGCCCGCTGGACTTCCAGCGGTACACTGATTCGACCTTTGATTACCCCAATCTGTCGGATAATTAATCAGTTCCGTTCCCATGATGCCGGTAATCTCGGTGAACGCCACCGTTCTTGACGCAACTTCCACTTCGGCCAAAGTATGTGTGGCAAAAGTATAATTCGGCGCGGAGCCACTATAATTTCCCAGATAGGCATAGTTATAACCGTAACTTCCGCTGCCCAAACCAAGGTTGGGATTAGCATATGTGGGATCATAATTTTGACTGGCACCGCTGAGATCGCAGATCTTTTCCGCACTGGGACAAATCAATACCTGCGTGCTTTTCAGATACGGCATCATGGCCCATTGCCAGCCATAAGTAGTCGTTCCGCCAGGGAATTGATACATCGGCAAACGCTCGTCATAGTCTTGCGTATACATCGTTAATGCGATAGCAAGTTGTTTGCTGTTCGAGAGACATGCCGTCTGGCGCGCGCGTTCGCGAGCCTGGGCAAATACAGGAAAAAGGATGGCTGCCAGAATAGAAATAATGGCAATGACGACAAGTAGTTCTATCAACGTGAATGCCTTTGCTCCTCTTCCTGCACTTCGTGAGTGCTTTTGGTTCTTGTTGTGTAACTGATACATGATACTTCTCCTCAAATGAAATTCTCCACTAATCATTTTTCCCGGCAACGGCGGTGGATTCGCCGATAACCAGTTCCGCCGACAAACTTCGAGGTAATCCTTGCAATTCGTGTTTTTCCTCCTGATCTGATAACAACAATAATTCTTCTACTGCGCGCTTTCCAATCTCACGCAAAGGCACATTCACTGTGGTCAGCCTGGGGCGAAAATGAGCCGCCGCCTGCGTATTGTCAAATCCCACCACGCTGACATCTTTCGGCACCGAAAAACCAGCTTCTTCCAATGCTTTGATCGCACCAATTGCCGTATCGTCATTTTGCGCAAGCAATGCCGTGCAACCCAAATCCCTCCAACCATTTTCAATCCATTGCCGCATCTTCTGATATCCCCATTTGGCGAATGACGCATAAATGGTTTCATCGTCAGCCACTTCGTCGTCCCGCAACAAATGCAACCAATCATCTTGCGTCTCCACGCCCGCGCCGCGCAACGCATCCTGATAACCGGAGAGACGTTGGCGGGTTGGAATGTCATCCTGCAGCACTCTCAAATACGCAATGCGGCGATGTCCTAAAGAGAGAAGATGTTCAGTAGCCGCTTTCATTCCGCTGTAATCGTTGACGGTGACACTGGGAATTTCAAACGACGGATATAACAGCGACACACAGGGCATTCCTGGCGGCATTCGCTCCAGCATTTCTTCGGGATGCCAATAATACACCAAAACGCCGTCTACTTTTTCCCAATGAATGGTAGAATTATCATGCAGCAATAGAATTTCGATTTCATGCTCATGGGCTTTTTGCTGGATTCCGTTAAGCAACAAAGCATAATAAGGATGTTGGCCTTTCATGGAGCTGATGCCAGTGACGCCAATAACATTAAGTTGCGGACGTTGCGTCGGTTGCGCTACGAAAATTCCGCGTCCAGGTTCGCGAACAATTAATAATTCTTCTTCCAACAAAGTATGCGCGCGCTCCAATGTACTTTGGCCCACACCCAACTCCGCGCGCAATGCCGTGAAAGACGGCAGACGATCACCCGGCTTCAGCTTGTTTTCGCGAATGAGATCGCGAAAATGCTGCGCCAATTGCATATATTTGGGTGAAGAAGAAAATGTTGCGCGCTTCATAATGTTTCCATACCAGTATGGTGATATGATTTATTATCCCTCATTTCAGAAAAGAGCGCAAGGGGGGAATTTTTTATTCTCGGAAAATGATAAAAGTACTTTTAAAACTCCGTTCTATGCCGCCGCAAAACTACGCTTTGCAATAATCCCATGCACGCCGCAAAGGCAAGATATGACGAGCCGCCATAGGAAAAAAACGGCAAAGGCACACCTGTGATGGGCATCACACGCATCGTCATTCCCAAATTCACAATGCAATGAAAAGCCAGCAACGCCGTAAATCCACCTGCCAGCAATGCGCCAAAATAATTATCCGTGGTCAACGCCACACCAGCGCAACGCAGCAAAAGCAGCAGGTATAAAAGGATCAAAATTCCGGCGCCGACAAATCCAAATTCTTCAGCAGTCACGGTGAAAATAAAATCCGTGGTGTTTTCGGGCACATAGCCGGAACGATTTTGCATTCCGTGTCCCCAACCTTGCCCGGTGATTCTGCCGGCGCCAATAGCGATTTGGCTTTGTTTAATTTGATAACCGCCAGCTTGCATCGCTTCGGGTGAAGGATTTTGATCGAGAAAAACCGCCAGCCGTTCGCGCTGATGTACTTTGAGAACATCGAATTTCCACGCTGCGCCAAAGAGCAATAACCCCACCAACAAAAGTCCGGCAAGATGAGTAATTTTCGCACCGCCGAAAAAAAGCATCCCAAACCAAATGCTCATTACAGCCAACATAGTTCCAAAATCCGGCTGTTTTAAAATCAAGAGCAACGGCGGCATTAAATACAATAATGAAAACGTGATGGTGCGAAATTTACGAATGTGATCCTGCCGCCGCGCCAGGAACGCAGCCATAGAAATTAACACAGCAAACTTGCAAAGTTCACCAGGCTGCAACGCCAATGGTCCCAATCGAATCCAGCTTTTTGCTCCGTTGATAGTGGGCGCAAGCGAATGCGGCGCAACCAGCACAAAAAGCAACAATAACAAATTGCCCGCATACACCCAAAATTGCAAATGCATCAACCATTGATAATTAGAACGCGCCAAACCCAAAAGCGCCAGAATACCCAAAACAATCCACAATGTCTGTTTAAGAGCATCGGAAAAAACGCTGTTTCCGTTCGACTGCAACATCTGCCACCATGAACCCGCGATACCAGTGTTGTGCGGAAGGTTCGCGGATGCTACCGTCAAACAACCCCAAACCGAAAGTGCTACCACTATGGCGAACAAAAACCAATCGAAATGGCGCCATGAAAATCGCGTGTTTACGGAACCAACATTGATAGGAGAAGTGATGACCGCCATAAAAAGAACCAGTTGCAATTTTAGTACACTTCGCTGAGTGCCGAAACAATCATTCTCTTCTTCTGACGCCAAAAGTACTTTTAGTGAAACTTCGTCAGAACGCTTGTCGCTTGCCGCCAACGGTGAGTTCAGCGACGTGGTGGATTCATTTTTCGCGCCGGACGGCATGCTGGCGCATTCGCTGGGAAGCAACAAACGGCAATATGAAGAGCGCCCGCAACAACAAACAATGGCGCGCGAAGTGACCGACGCCATCGAAACGCAAAGCCATCTGATGGTGGAAGCGGGAACCGGAACCGGCAAAAGCTACGCCTATTTAGTGCCTTTTATTTTATGGGCGCTGCATGAAAAAAAGCGCGTTCTCATCAGCACGCACACCAAAACCTTGCAGCAGCAATTGGTGGAAAAAGATTTGCCCTTTTTGCAGCGGCTTTTTGATGAACGGCTGGGATTGAATTTTAATTTCGCATTGTGTTTAGGCACACAAAATTATATTTGCCCGCGCCGGCTCGCAAAGCATGATTCCGTGGGATTATTCGCCGCGCCCGGCGAAGCGCAGGAACTGGAAGATATCCAGGAATACGCGCGCCACACCAAAGCCGGGCATTTGCTGGATTTGCCGTTTGAGCCGCGCAATCAATTATGGTCACAGATTAATCGTGAGAGTGATTTGTGTTTGGGAAAAGCCTGTTCTCTCTACGAAAAATCTTTTTTCTATCAGGCGCGCAATCGGCAGGAAAACGCGGAAATTCTGGTATCGAATCATCATTTGCTATTCGCGCACCTGGCATCCGGCGGCAATGAAGCCGGCGTCATTTTACCGCGTTTCGACGCGGTTGTCATTGATGAAGCGCATCAGATCGAAGACGTGGCAACGGCCTATTTGGGCGACGAAATTTCTAACTATTCAGTCGGCAAGCTGCTCAACAGATTGTTACCATCGGGCAACGCGCGCAACGTTTTGAGCGGCAGCAAATTACGCGGACAGAAAAACTTAGAAGAACAATTCGCCGGCGCGGTAATGGCGGCCAAAGAAGCCAATGTGCGATTTTTTGATAATTTGCTGGCGGTGATGCATCTTTCGGAAGACGCCACCATGACGCGCCGCCTCACATCGCCGCTGCCTTTGGCCAACGATTTATCCGAACCGCTGGGACGGCTGGAGCAACTCCTGATGCGATTCAAACGCATGGTGGAAGATGACGAGGATGGCAGCGCGCGCGAGTTTGAAGGCTACGCCGGGCGCTGCGGTGCGCTTAAAAGTACTTTGGAAGAGCTACTCTATCAAAAGCAAAAAAGCTGGGTCTTTTGGATGCAATTGCAACAGCGCTCTTTTGGCAATTCCGGCGCGCCGCGCATCGCTCTTTGCGGCGCGCCCATCGACATCGGCGACGCTTTGCACGAAATGCTTTTCAGCAAAATCAAACCGGTAGTGATGGCTTCCGCGACACTGACAACAGCGGGCACTTTTGATTATTTGCAAAATCGTTTGGGATTAAATCCACACCAACCAGTGGAAGAAGAAACCGCGCTGCACACCACAATTTTAGGGTCACCTTTCGATTACGCCAAACAGGCACTGGTTTATCTGCCACCACGAATGCCCAATCCCACCAACGGAAATGATAGTTACGATATCGCGGCAGCGCAAACGGCGGCGGAGATTTTGCCAATGCAACGTGGCGGCACATTCGTCCTTTGCACCAGCCATCGTTCAGTGCAGCAAATAGCGGACTCGTTAACAAAAATCCTACCCTCTTCCTTCACAATTTTACGACAAGGCGAAGCGTCGCGTTCGCGATTACTGGAAAACTTCCAAACTGAAAAGCATCCCGTATTGGTGGGAACAACCAGCTTCTGGCAAGGCATCGATATTCCCGGCCAGTCGCTCAGTTGCGTCATCATCGTCAAATTGCCATTCGCGTCGCCGCGCGATCCAATGGTGGAAGCGCGCACCGAATATCTGGAAAAAAACGGTAAAAACGGTTTCATGGAATATCAAGTTCCCCAGGCGGTGATGATGTTTCGCCAGGGATTCGGACGGCTTATTCGTTCGGCAACCGATCACGGGATTGTCGCCATCCTCGATCCTCGCGTTCGCACCCGGCCTTATGGCGCTTTGTTTTTGGACTCGCTGCCCGATTGTCAAATCACACAAAAGCTCGATGATGTAGTGCAATTTCTATCAACGAAATAGTGAAAAGTACTTTTTACCCAAAGTACTTTTACAGCACATCACTCCGCCACTTTACACGCTTTTTTCTTCACTCGCAATTTTTTATATAGGACTTGCGCACAACTTTTCACCACGCACTTGAAGCAAAAATAATATTGGCACTCCGCTTATTCCTCTCAAATATTCTTGTAAAAAAATCTCGTTTTTTATGTTTAAGATTGTTACATAATGGGCATAATACTTTTCGAGAAACAGCCAAAGCAAATATTTTGAGGCTACATCAATTTTCAGGAGAAAAGAGTGGATACCATATTTCAGCAACACCAAGACATCTTCGAAACTCATCCAGAAGAACTCTCATATACTTCTAAAAATCAGTCCACACACGATGATTTCAGCGACACTGATTCTCTAAAACTGTGGTGGCGGCATGTGTCACAATGTCCGCTGTTAACGCATGAGCGGGAAATAGAGTTGGCGAAACTAATTGAGGCCGGCGATCAACAGGCATACCAGGAAATGGTGGAAGGTAATTTGCGATTGGTAGCCAATATCGCACGCAAAAGCCAGCGCTTTGCCGGCCATATTCTTTCACTGGAAGATCTTATTCAAGAAGGTTGCATGGGATTGATGCGCGCGGTGCAAAAATTTGATTACCGCCGTGGCTATAAATTTTCCACTTACGCTTCCTATTGGATTCGCCAGGCCATTTTTCGCTCCGTCGCCGATCACGGGCGTAGCATCCGCTTACCCGTTCACATGGTAGAATCTATCTCACGTACCGATCGTGCACGCGCCATTCTCACTCAACAATTGCAACGCCTGCCTTCAAACAGTGAACTTTCCCTGTTTATGTGTATTCCCGAAAAAAAAATAAAAGATATAGTAAATTGCGTGAGCGATCCTTTATCACTGGACGTCCTTGTCAGCGAGGAAGAGGACACAACATTAATGGATTTAGTGGAAGATGTGCACTCCAAACCCACTGCGGAACAAGTATCCTTTTCTGCATTACAACAAGAACTGGCGCATGCATTAGGGACATTGCCGGAACGGGAAGCAACTGTTCTTTCACTCCATTTCGGTCTAAATGGCGAAGGGCCTCTCACCTTGGACGAAGTAGGCTTCAAACTGAATCTGACACGCGAACGGATTCGCCAAATTGAAAAACTGGCGTTAATGCAATTGAAAACAATCCCTTCACTAATCGAAACTGCGGCAAGCATCAAAGACATTACGAAATTGGAACGTAAAGCAAAAGCCGCATAAGAAATGTACATTTGGTGTGCGGCTTTCACACACGTTAAACTGAAAATATGTTTAAACGCTGGAATGGAGAAAGCTGGGTCATGGCGGCTTGTTTTGCCGCAGTATGGATTTATTTTCTTGTATGGATTATCGCGCGCAAACTGGGCAGTGGGCTTAGTAACTGGTGGCAATTAATTCTGCTGCCGCTGCTCGTTATTGTTTTGGTAATTACAGCGCGCCGCGTTTCGCGGATTAAGAAAGAGATTGACGCGCAACAAAAAAATCCAGGAATGAAACAGCGGTAGAAAGTACTTTTGTCCTCTTATTTGAATGACTGATCACGACCGGCTTTTTAAAGAACTGATTACCACATTTTTTGTGGAGTTCGTAGAACTATTTCTGCCTGACGTCAATGAATACTTAGATCCGGCCAGCATTGAATTCCTGGATAAAGAAGTTTTCACCGATATTATCGCCGGGGATAAACATGAAGTCGATTTATTAGTCCGCGCAAAAGTCAAAGAACAGAGCGCATTTTTTCTCATTCACCTGGAACATCAATCCTCGCCGCAGGCAAATTTTGGAAAGCGCATGTTCCGCTATTTTTCCAGGCTGCACGAAAAATACGATTTGCCGGTTTACCCGGTGGTGCTCTTTTCCTATGACCGGCCGCAACGGCCGGAACCCGATCACTTTCAGATAAAAGTGCAAAACCGCCTGGTGTTAGACTTTCACTATCAGGTTATTCAATTGAACCAATTGTCCTGGCGGGATTTTGCAAGGCAACATAATCCCCTGGCCAGCGCCTTAATGGCAAAAATGCGGATTGCGCCGGAAGACAGGATCAGGGTGAAATTAGAATGTTTGCGCCTATTAACAACATTGCATTTGGACCCGGCAAGAGAGAGACTTATTTCAGGATTCATCGGCATTTACCTGGAACTTGCCGCTGCCGAAGAACTTCAATACATCAAGCAGGTGCAGAAATTGCCCACACCGGAAAAGGAGGAAATTATGGAACTAATGACAAGCTGGGAACGGAAAGGGAGAGAGATGGGCATGGAACAGGGACGAAAAGAAGGTGTGTTACTGGTAACGCAACGGCTTTTGCGTTTGCGGGTGGGAGCATTGCCGGCGGCTATTGAAGAACACCTGCGCCAGTTGTCCATTGAGACTTTGGAATTGTTAAGCGAAGCGTCGTTTGGTTTCACAGCGCTTGCGGACGTGGAAAGTTGGTTGTCGGCACATTCCTAAACGCTTATTCGGCCGCGCTTAAAAGTACTTTTGTACGCTGACCCAACCTTCTCTGCCGGGGATAATTTCGTTACAAATTTCTCCAGCAGGAATATCTGTGTGGCGCGGCAATAATCTCCCCAATGGCACAATTTCCCAGTCACGCTTAATTGCCTCATCCAAAAAATCTTCGAAAGTTTTTGCTAACGTAATTCCTTCCGCTTCGGCATGAATCGTCAGCACATTTAATTCTCCTGGCCGCAATTGATCCAATAAAAACGCGTTGTAATTCTCGTTGGTAATTCCATTCACGCCAATAACTTCATCATACGTCGGCAAAGTGTTGGGAATTTGTGGCGTTGGCAATTTTTCGCCATCCAACATCGGATAAAAAATGCTTGTGCCGCGGCAATCGGAATTAAAATGGAATTTAAATTCCTCGCGCGATAAAAGTACTTTTGGCGTCGTGCGCCAGCTGGGCGAAGCGGCGCAAATGGGACTTCTTCCTGTTGCATCCTGAATCACCTGCCACGCTTTGCGCAAGCCATCACTGATTTGTTGTTGATTCTGTTTTTCAATATGCGTCTGCCAGGCATAATGATCCCATGCGTGAATACCAATTTCGTGGCCATCACGCGCCGCGCGTTTCAACACTGCTTCATTGCCTGCGCCAATCAGCGGCCCCGGCCAAAATGTGCCGCGGAATATGATATCCCAACCATACAAACCGGGCGCATTGGAACGCAACATTTTTAATAAAAACGCCGGGCGGCATAAACGCCACAAATGGCGGCCCATATTGTCTGGGCCAACGGAGAAAAAAAAGGTGCCTAATATTTTTCGTTGCGACAAGATGTCGCAAAGCCGCGGTACGCCCAATCGCGTGCCGCGCCAGGTATCGACATCTATTCTCAATCCGATTTGCATTTTGACGTTAAAAATACTTTTCAGTCAGCGCCTAACGCGATTCCATCCGCCACCGCTTCTTTCAAAAAGAAATCCACTGTTTCTTTTACCGATTCTTCCAAACCAATCACCGGTGACCAGCCTAATTTCTTTTGCGCCTTGGCGATGCTGGGGCGACGGTGTTCCACATCCTGATAACCTTTGCCATAATAGCCCGCGCTTTCCACTTTCACAAAACCGGCAAATGGAGGAAAGTACTTTCGCAATGGATGTTCTTCAAAGGCATCATGCACCATTTCGGCAAGAGTTGCGATGCTGGCTTCGTTATCAGGGTTCCCGATATTAAAAATCTCGCCATCGGCCACGCCATCTTTATTTTCGACGATGCGGAACAAGCATTCGACGGCGTCGTTCATGGAAACAAAACAACGCCGTTGCGCGCCGCCGTCCACCAATTGAATCGGCGAGCCTTCCACCAAATTCAAAATCAATTGCGTGATGGCGCGCGAGCTGCCGATGCGCGCGGCGTCCAAACTATCCAAACGCGGGCCAATGAAATTGAAAGGGCGGAACAACGTGAATTGCAAATTTTCTTTCTGGCCATAAGCCCAAATCACGCGATCCAATAATTGCTTGGAACACGAATAAATCCAACGCTGCATGCGAATTGGACCGAGCACCAACTTGGAATTATCTTCCTCAAATTCCTTCTCGTCGCACATTCCATAAACTTCGGAAGTGGACGGAAACACGATGCGTTTTTTATATTTGGAACAATAGCGCACCACGCGTAAATTTTCTTCAAAGTCCAATTCAAAAACCCGCAGCGGTTCTTTGACATAAGCCAACGGCGTGGCGATTGCAACCAGCGGAACCACCACGTCGCACTTGCGCACGTGATATTCGATCCATTCGCGATGGATGGAAATATCGCCTTCCTGAAAATGAAATTGCGGGTGATCGAGCAATCGTGTGATTTTGTCGGATTGCAAATCGAGGCCATGAATATCAAAATTCCCATCTTCCAAAAGCCGTTCGCTGAGTGCGTTCCCGATAAAACCATTTGCGCCCAAAATCAACACTCTGGTGCGGCGCTTGGTGCTGGCGGGAATTGTTTTGCCAAGTTTTAATCCCGGCACCAATTTCAATTCTTCCGCCAGCCGCGCGCCACTTTGGTAAATGCCGCCGTCCACCTGGCCAAAATCGATTTGCAACGCACCTTCGGCGCAGGCGACAACTAACGGATCAATCGACAAAACCGTTCCTGGCGTTTCTTCATTCGTACTATTCTGCGCAGCGATAGAGGATTGCCAGACGAGGAATTTGCGATTTGCGCGATAGGAAAATGCGCCCGGATATGGCATCGTCACAGCGCGCACTAAATTACGAATATCGGTGGCGCTCCGTGTCCAGTCAATAATTCCATCTTCTGGTTTACGTCCGCCATAATAAGTACTTTTGGAAGCATCTTGCGGCGTGCGCTGCGCGGTGTTATTTTTGATGAGCGGCAACTGTTCGTCTAAAAGTACTTTTGCCGCATCCACACATTTATCGAAAAGTGTTTTTGCATTGTCATCTTCCAAAATCGGAACGGCGCGTTGCGCAACGATATCGCCATCATCCGGCTTCGGCGTCATATAATGCAAGGTGACGCCGGTTTCTTTTTCGCCATTAATCAGCGCCCAATTGATGGGAACGCGTCCGCGATATTTGGGCAATAACGAACCATGCAAATTCAGCGCGCCAAGCTTGGGAATATCTAAAATCGCCGGTTTGAGCATGTTGCGATAATAGAACGAAAACAAAATATCCGGCTGCATCGCGGCGATTTTATTTACCCATAACGGATGATTAATATCTTCTGGCGCAAAGACGGGAATTCCATTTTGCGCCGCAATTTGCGCCACTGATTCGAACCAGATATTTTCGTTAGGATTATCGGTGTGCGTAAAAACAGCTGCGACATCATAACCGTTTTCCAGCAACGCACGCAATCCCATGCAACCCATATTGTGATACGCCAGAACAATTGTTTTCATTTAATGATCCGTAAATAATTCCCCCTTTCTAAAGGGGGATACAGGGGGATTTTTAACGTAATAATTCCCGCTAAATTTTGTTGTTAGTGGAACAGCGTTACTCCCAGAAAATCCCCCTAAATCCCCCTTTACAAGGGGGACTTTTTGTTGTCCGTCAAATTACTGTGTCCATCAATTTGATGAATAAAATAACGTGGCCGCGCGCGCACGTCGTGATAAATGCGGCCGATATATTCACCCAGCAAACCCATTCCAATAAACTGCGCGCCGATGAAAATAAAGAGAATCGCGAACAAGGTAAACACGCCATTCGCTGCCCAATCCGTGCCGAATGCCAAACGTAAAATTAACAGCAACAAACCAAATCCCACGCCAAGCAATGCTATTACGGTTCCAGTCAGGCTCAATAAGCGCAGCGGAAAAGTCGTCATGCCGGTGACTAAATCAAATTGCAAATTGATCAATTTCCACACCGAATATTTGGAATCACCGCCGGTGCGCGCGGCGTGTTCCACTTCGATTTCCGCCGTTCGCCGCGCGAAGGAATTGGCCAGAACCGGAATAAAAGTACTTCTTTCGTGACATTGCAACATCGCCTGCACAATATTTTTGCGATAAGCACGCAACATACAACCATAATCATGCATTTCGACGCCGGTTGCTTTGGCCGTCGCTTTGTTGATAATCCCAGACGCGGTGCGGCGGAAAAATGTATCCTGGCGATTGCGGCGGATGGTGCCGACGACATCAAAACCTTCTTGCATTTTGGTAACAAGCGCAGGAATTTCTTCCGGCGGATTCTGTAAATCGGCATCGAGCGTGATAATAATTTCGCCTTTTGCCTGTTCAAATCCCGCGAGAATTGCCGAATGCTGGCCATAATTGCGATTGAGTAAAACGCCAATAATTTCACCAGGATTTTCTTTGGCCGCTTTGGAAATCATCAAATCAGAACCATCGCTGCTGCCGTCATCCACCAACAAAATTTCAAACGGCTGATTCAACAAACGGCACGCCGCCAAAGTGCGCTGCAATAATTCCAGCAAATTAATCGATTCGTTAAAAACCGGAATGATGACGGAAACTCCGTTATTGATGGACATTAGGCGAGCACCTCTTTGATGGCGTTGACAACATCATGCACATCGCTTTCCTGCATGGTGGGAAAAAGCGGCAACGAACAAATGCGATCGCTATTCCATTCGGTATTTGATAAATCAGTAAAAGTACTTTTATCCGAATTCTCCCGAAAGTACTTTTGCCCATGCACGGCGCGGAAATGCAAACCGGTGCCAATGTTTAATTCTTTCAACTTAGCCATAAATTCATCCCGTGAAATACGATCGGTATTAACGCGGACAATATATAAATGCCAGGCGTGACGAAAATCGTAATCGGGAAATCCCAACGGGAGTATTTCTGGAATCCCGGAAAATAATTTTTTATATAGATTTGCCAGCGCTGCACGTTCTTCAATGAATGTATCCAATCGCGCCAATTGTCCCAAGCCCAACGCCGCGGCGATGTCGGTGAGATTGTATTTGTAGCCAGGTTCCAACACTTCCGCCTGCGGGCTGCGGCCTTGATTGGCGCGGTCAAAAGCGTCCACACCCAAACCGTGAAATTTAAAACGTCGCACTTTTTCTAAAAATCTCGCGTTATCCGAAGTCACCATTCCGCCTTCGCCGGTGGTTATGTTTTTGATGGGATGAAACGAAAAGATCGCCGTTCCGCTGCTGCCGATTTTTAAATTTTTATATTCCGTTCCGGCTGCGTGCGCGGCATCTTCAATCAACGCGATTTGATGTTTTTTCGCGATGGCGCGCAGCGCATCCAAATCCGCCGGAACGCCGGCATAATGCACCGGAATAATCGCTTTAGTGCGCGGCGTGATGGCCGCTTCCACAGCCTCGGGTTGGATCAATAAAGTACTTTTATCGACATCCACAAAAACAGGTTTCGCGCCGCGCAGCACCGCCAGATTGGGCGTGGAAACCCACGTCAACGACGGCGTAATAATTTCATCGCCGGGCGCAACATCGAGCGCTTCAAACGCAACATGCATTCCCGCCGTGGCCGAAGCCAGCGCCACTGCATCGCCAATTCCGCAATAGGCGGCGAAGGCCGATTCAAAAGCGGCACATTTCGCCCCCGTCGTGATCCAACCGGAACGCAAAACATTGGCAACATCAGCAATTTCCGTCTCGCTAATATCGGGGCGGGAAAAAGGAAGAAATTCGGCGCGGCGTGTAAAACTCATAGAATTAAAGGAACAGAATAATGTTACCACAGAAGCCAATTTCGCTGGTATCCGTGGCCTAATTTGACATACACATTATACTTTTACGGGCATCTGAGGATCCTTAAAGAAATCACATTAACTGCTCAGGGAGATTTTAAATATATAAGGTATAAATGTATCTTCTGTAAACTGAAAAGTACTTTTATATAGCAACTATGGCTTCCAACAATCATTCATCGAAACCATCCTCCACATTCTTCCAAGATTTTTGGCAACGCACTTCTGGCCATCTGGCGATCATTTTTTTGGTGTCTCTACCCTTGCTATTTTTGCAACTGGGCAGTTACGCGCTCTTCGATCCCGATGAAGGGCGCTACGCGGAAATTCCCAGAGAGCTTTTGGCGCGCGCGGACTGGGTGACGCCGACGCTTAATTTTGTCACCTATTTTGAAAAGCCTCCATTGCTCTATTGGCTCAGTGCAATTTCATTTTGGATTTTTGGATTGAATGAATGGGCGGCGCGATTGACACCCGCGCTGTCGGCATTTTTAGGACTTTATGTGGCGTATGCACTCGGCCGCCGCATGTGGGGCGCGCGCGGCGGAATATTGAGCGCGCTGATTTTGGCGACTTCTCTGTTGTGGACAATTATCGGACACGAAGCCGTGATCGACACACTGCTTTCTACATTAGTCTTTTCCACATTGGCCTTTTGGTGGCTGGCTCATACGCAAGCAGAAACATCCAACGAGCGTCCGTGGGAAAAGTACTTTTATGATTTCGGCTTTTGGATTTCGTTGGCATTGGCGTTTCTCGCCAAAGGTCCTGTGATCGTGATTCTCGCAGGCGGCAGCATTTTTTTCTATCTCTTAATTTGCAAACAATGGCGCGCCTTAAAAGGCATGGGTTGGTGGTGGGGAATTCCGCTATGCGCGTTAATCGCGGCGCCGTGGTTTATTTTGGTGGCGATGCGCAATCCCAGTTACAACCATTTTTTCTGGTATGGGCAAAACTTCGCGCGTTTCCTGGGTATCGGAAAAAACCGTGAACACGTTAAAGGATTTTTCTATTTCATTGAATATCTGCCGCTGGTATTTTTCCCATGGTCGTGCTTTGTGGCGTCCGCTGTTTTTGGATGGAAAAAATTGCCAATTTGGCCGGCTGATACATTGCGCCACCGAAGCGTTATTTTTTTACTCAGTTGTTTTGTTTTCATTACGCTGTTTTTCTCCGCTTCCACCAGCAAACTCATCACCTACATTTTGCCGGCAATTCCATTTGCCGCGGTGTTGATGGCGGGCTATTTGGATACGTTGATCCGCCGGGGTAACACAAAGCTGTTTCCACGAGCTGGCGTTTGGATTCTAGGAATTCTCATCGCAATAGTAATAATCGCCGGAACAACTATTGGCGCAAAAGAATTGGTAAAACGCGAAGCCCTTAGCGGCTATCTGGTGATCGCGCCGTGTATCGCATTATTGATTTGGCTGGCCGGATTAATCTGGGCAGCGCGGTTGAAATCAGTATGGAAAACGGCGCTAGTTACTATCGGCGGATTTACCTTGCTGTGGATTGGCGCATTTCAAATTGTCATTGCCATCACGCCGAACCATACGCAAAAAGTACTTTTGCAGTACATTGAACCTGGACTGAAGCAGGGCGGAGAAATCGTTTTGTATAACGATCTTACCCAAAGCGTCAGCTTTTACACGCGAAGCCGAGTGCGCATCATCAACGGCGCGGGCGAAATTTCTCCTGGCGCCAGCTTGCTCAGCAAAGCCGATCAGGCTTACTGGTTTCCAAATGATGACGCTATCGTGAAAAAAATACTCAACGAAAACAAGCCGGTTTATGTGATGACAAAAGATCACCGCACATCTCAAGAGGTCATTAAACAATACAATCTCAACGCCCAGGAAATAATCTGGAACAAGCGCCGTTCGATTATCGGCAACGCAGCGGCGGCACGAATCACGCCGCCCTACGGAGCCTTGCATCCAAAAGCTTTGAATAATCAATAACGCTAGATTCGAGAACGATCACTAAGGTAGGGCGCTCTCGCCGAGAGCGCCGCGGCTGGCTCAGCGAGCCAGCCCTACCTAACGCGCCACACCACTATTTTTTGCTGCGCCTGCCACGGCTTCCGCAACGGCAGCAGGCACGCGTTTATCGAAAATTCCGGGAATAATATAATCGTCATTTAATTCGTCGCGCCCAATGACATCGGCAATGGCGTGGGCGGCGGCCAGTTTCATGGCGTCATTGACTTTGCTGGCACGCGCCTGCAAAAGACCCTTGAAAAATCCCGGGAAACACAACATATTATTCATCTGATTCGGCAAATCGCTGCGGCCAGTGGCAATAATTCGCGCCACATCAGCGATACTTGCGGGGTCGACATCCGGCTCGGGATGTGCCACGGAAATGACCACAGCGTCGGCACTCATTCGCGCAATATCGTCGCGCGTCAACACGGTGCGGCGGCCAAAACCGATGAACACATTCGCGCCCACCAGCGCTTCCGGCAGGCTTCCCGCAAACTGGCGTGGATTATACGTTTCAGCGACTTCCTTTAGCGAAGATTTCAAATCATCACGCCCGCTGTGAATAGCTCCGTTGAGGTCGCAAAAAATAATGTCCGCGACACCAAATAACTTCGCCAGCCGTCCGCAAGCCAATCCCGCCGGACTCACGCCGTTAATCACCAACCGCAAGCTACTGGGAGCTTTATCCAGGATTTTCAAGGAATTAATCAACGCCGCTACAACGACAATCGCGGTGCCGTGTTGATCGTTATGCAAAACCGGAATATCTAGTTCTTCATTCAACCGTTTCTCAATTTCAAAACAGGCTGGCGAGGAAATATCTTCCAGATGAACCGCGCCAAATGCAGGCGCAATTGCTTTGACGGCTTCGACAAATGCATCCACATTCTCCACTTGAAGCGGCAAAGGAAAGGCATTATTGCCAGCAAATTCCTTGTGGAAAAGTACTTTTGTCTCCAACACAGGCAAAACTGCGAACGGCCCCACATTTCCCAAATGCAACACATTGCTGCCATCGCTGACCACGGCGACCATGTTTTTCTTGATGGTGAGATTTGCAACATCTTGTGGGTTTTCCGCGATAGCGCGCGCCACACGCGCCACGCCAGGCATATAAACCATCGACAAATCATCGCGATTTTTGATAGGGAATTTCGGCGTGATTTCAAACTTACCGCCCAAATGCACCAGGAAAGTTCGATCACTCACATGGATCACATCCACGCCGGGAATCTCGCGCACCGCTTGAATAATATCGCGGCTGTGTTCCTCGTCATTGGTTAAAAAAGAAATATCGCGCGTGGTGGTGGCGCGCGTGGTGCGAACCACATCCACCGCACCGATATCCGCACCAAGGTTGCCGATCACCGACGTCAAACGCCCCAGCATTCCCACATCATTGTCATATTCCACACGAACCGTCAACGCATAAGACGGCGAAGTTTGTTGCAGCATTTTCATCACCTTATAAAAGTACTTTTATAATTGTAGTATAAATCAGTGCCGAGTGATGAGAACCGAGAGCTTTTGGTAGGGCTGGTTCGCCGAGCCAGCCGCGGCGCTCTCGGCGAGAGCTCCCTACCTTAATTCATTGTCATTGGCAATTTTCGCGTTGCGTTGCATCCCGGCGCGTTTGGCGCGTTTGATGGGGCTTTTGCTGAGGCGCGCAGAGAATTCTTCCTGCGAAATATTTTCCCATTCATCCAGCTTTGGCATCTGTTCGCGTTGCCACAAGTGCGGCTCATCGCTGGTGAAAGTACTTTTATGATTCCAGGGACACACTTCCTGGCACGCATCGCAGCCAAAAATCCAATCGCCAAATTTCTCCGCCAATTCCGTCGGCGGCTCTTCACGATTTTCAATGGTATGAAAAGAGATGCACCGATTCGCATCTAATTCATGCGGTTTCAAAGCGTCCGTCGGGCACGCATCGATGCACGCAGTGCAACTGCCACAATAATCCTGCCAATGAGGTTCATCAAATTGCAACGGCAAATCAACTAATATTTCACCCAGCAAAAAATACGACCCCAACTCGCGTGACATAATTAATGTATTTTTCCCCGCCCAACCAATGCCTGCGCGTTGCGCCAGTTCGCGTTCCAAAACGGGGCCGGTGTCCACATAAACGCGTCCATTGCATTCTGTTTGCTCCTGCATCCAATGCAATAAATCGCGCAAGCGTTTTGTCATAAAATCATGATAATCAATCCCCTGCGCGTAGCGGGCGATACCGCCAAAAGTACTTTTATCCAGTTCGCTCTCCGTCCGATAATGCATAGCCACGCAAATAACGCTTTGCACTTCCGGCATCACCAATTTGAGATTGCCCCGCTTTGCAGTTGTTTCCTCTTTGGCGATCCAGCGCATGTCCGCATACATATTATTTTCCAGCCAACTCCTAAAAAACACCTGCGTGCGCAACGGCTCCGGCGACGCAATGCCACACGCTGCGAATCCTAATTCACGGGCTTTAGCTTTAATAGTTGCACTGGTTAAGAGTTCCGGCATGTTGAGGAAAATGAATTACGAATTATGATAAGTTTAACTTCCTGGCTTTGGCCATCCGAATATAATTCGCAATTTTTTTATAGTATCCTTAAAAGTACTTTTATGGAACCAAAAGACTCCTCAAACAAGTTAATCAAAGGTGGTGCTGCAGACGATGCATTGCCTAAACCCCATCCCATTATTTATCCGATTTCCTGGTCGTTGGTGTGGATTTATTATCACGTCAAAGGCTGGAAAGTGCATGGCAAGGAAAATGTGCCGCGCAAAGGGCCGGTGATTTTCGCATCCAACCATGTGTCGTTTCTGGATCCGACTTCCATCAACCTGGCAGCGCCGCGCATTCCGCGCACGATGGCGAAATCGGAATTATTTGAAGGACGCATCGCCTGGTTAATGCGTGGTCTGGCATCATTTCCGGTGCGGCGCGGCAAACCGGACAGAGCAGCCATGCGGCGCGCGCTGAAAGTGTTGGAAGCGGGAATGGTGCTTTCCGTGTTTCCCGAAGGAACGCGATCCAAAGATGGAAATCTGGGCACAGCGGGGCCGGGATTTTCCTGGCTGGTGCATACTTCCAAAGTTCCCGTCATTCCGATTTTTTTGCAAGGCAACGAACAGACAATGTCGCCGCAACATCCTAAATTCCGCTTTGTTCGCGGCCAGGTATGGTTTGGCGAGAAAATATATTTCGAAGAAGAATGGCAACAAAAAGCCAGCCGTGAAATATTGGACACAATCAGTGAACGCGTGATGCAAGGCATTGCCGATTTGAAAGAGAAAGCGGAACAGGAATAGGTATTTAGGTAAATAGGTTTTTAGGTGCTTAAGATCTCCAAAAGTACTTTTACCTAAAAACCTAATCCCCATGAACCTGCGTTTGCACTTATCGTCTACCTCTAAATCCATTACACTGTTTAGCCGCTGGAGAATTGAGGAGTTCTATGAAAAAATCATTACTCGCCGCATTAGCCGTAGTTGCTTTTGTGTTGCCACTGACGACCAATTGCATGACACTTACCGCACGAGCAGACGGTGCTACGCCGGCCGCTACGCACAAATACCCACAGGGAATTTTATTTCCTTATTCTTTGCTGGATGCCGCTACAAACGGGAATATTGATGAAAACGGCAATATTAATTACCTGCAAATCAAAGGCAATGCCAGTCTCAACGAATTCATTGATGCTGTGGCTCATGCGGATGTAACTCAGTTTCCCACATTCGATGTGCAAATCACCGATCCCAAAACCGGGCATGTCAGCAAGACCGTCACCGATCATTCCGCCGAACTGGTATTCTGGATCAACGCCTATAATGGGTGCGTCATTCATACTATCGCGGAACAATATCCCATCAGTAGCATCGATAAGATTAAAGATTTTGATACTGCAAAAATACACGTGGTCGCTGGCGAAAAATATAGCTTCGAAGAGTTGCGCAAGAAAATTCAACAGTTTGATCCGCGCGCACTGTTCACGCTAATTTCCGGCACCAAAAACGGCGTCTTGCCTGCCAAGGACGCCTATCGTTTCACCAATCTAAACGCCAATCTTGATGCGGCGGTGCGGGCGTTTATCAATAATCCCAACAACGTTACTATTAACCGGATTCAAAATCAGGTATCGGTCAACGAATATTTCAAGCAATTCAACGACGCTTTCAAACCTAAAAATAGCCGCCGCCAATGGGGCGGAATCCGTTATCTGCTTTCTGCTTACACGGATCGCGGCTCCGATCAACGTTATCTCACCAACAGCGAATACGAGATTGATTTTACAGTCGTCAAGCACGACTTGAACGACAAAACACATTAAATAAAGGAATATCGTTTATGTCTCAACAAATTGGCGCAATCCATTACAACTTCCCGAACTTCAGCTTTGAACAATTCGCCGAATTCATCGGCAAGCAAGGCGGCAACCGCGTAGAAGTCGCCATCCGCGACGTGTGGAACGAAGCGGAACAAGGCGCATTGGACGAAAGTACTTTTGCCGCCGCTTCCGCACAAGCAGAAAAACTGCGCGACGTGCTAGCCACAAACGGCGTGCAAGCATCCGCACTTTCCGCCGTCAATGACTTTGTGCAAACCGATCCAGCCGTTGTTAAATCGCAAGTAGCCCGGATGGAATTGGTGGCGCGCCTGGCTAAAATTTTCGGATCACACACCGTTTTACGCAGCGAAGGTGGCCAACCCAAAGACATTCCGCAAGGAAAATGGCTGGATAGCATGTACGAATGTTTCATGGGCTGCACTGGTTTTTGCGAAGAATTGGAAATCGATCTGGCCATCGACAATCACGGCGTGGTCAGCAACGACGCGGATCTACTCTATAACCTGCTCCAAAAAATCAATCATCCACGCATCGGCACCAATCTGGATACGATGAATTACCGTTGGTATGGTTATTCCGTGGATGAGTGCAAAGAGATTTACAAAAAAATGGCGCCGTATGCCAAACACACGCACATCAAAGACGGCTTTGACAGCCGCGGCAATTATAAAGGCGCGGCGCTTGGCGAAGGTGAAATCGATTTGCAGTTTGCGCTGCAATGTTTGCGCGATGTGAACTATAACGGTGCTTATCTGGCCGAATATGAAGGCAAGGAATTAGAAGATGGCGTCGGTTACGCCAAATGCATCGCCTGGCTAAAACAAAACGTGTAAAAACATCTCGTAGGGGGCATGGCGCGCCATGCCCCTAATATTACGCCCAGCATAAAAGTACTTTTATGTCCTCCCAAAACCGCCGCGCCAAAATAGTTTGCACCATCGGCCCCGCTTCCGATTCAGAAGCTATGCTGACGCAACTACTGGAAAACGGCATGAACGTGGCGCGATTCAATTTTTCCCACGGCGGGCCACAGCAACAAAACGCTGCCATCTCCCGATTACGTACGCTCAGCAAAAAACTCGATAAACCAGTAGCTATTTTGCAGGATTTGCAAGGTCCCAGAATTCGTTTGGGCAATGTGCAAAATGGAAGTGTGGAAATTACGTCGGGTCAAACGCTAACATTAACCACTCGCAAAATCATCGGAAATAGCCACGAAGTCAGCGTCAGTTACGCCGCATTGCCCTTAGATTGCAAACCCGGCGACATTATCCTTATTAACGATGGCCTCATCCGTTTGTGTGTAGAACAAACGACCGCAACTGACGTGCACACTAAAATCCTGATTGGCGGGACGTTGCAATCACGCAAAGGCATGAATTTGCCTGGAGTGAATGTTTCCACACCCTCACTTTCTGAAAAAGACAAAGTTGACGCTTTGTGGGGCGCGGCCAATAACATCGATTTGGTAGCACTTTCCTTTGTGCGCAATGCCAATGACATTCATCAATTGCGCGATTTAATAAAAAACGCTCCCGCTCATCCGCAAATCATCGCCAAAATCGAAAAGCCCGAAGCTATCACAAATCTGGATGAAATTCTAAAAGCGGCGGACGGCGTTATGGTGGCGCGTGGCGATCTTGGCGTAGAAATGGGCGTGGAAGTAGTGCCCATGTTGCAAAAACGAATTATCGCAAAGGCCAATGCCGCCGGAAAACTGGTTATTACGGCGACGCAAATGCTGGAAAGCATGTGCGAAAACCCTACTCCCACCAGAGCGGAATCCAGCGATGTGGCAAATGCAATTTTGGACGGAACAGATGCCGTGATGCTCAGCGCCGAAACCGCCGCCGGCGATTTTCCCCTGGAAAGTGTGCGAACAATGGCGCGCATTGTGGAAAACGTAGAAAGCAGCTCACCCGACATTTGGTTCAATTATCGCCAAGAGCGCCTCGTGGAAAGTACTTTTCCCGATATCATTTGCCAGGCTGCCGCGCACGCGGCGACAGGAAGCAATGCGCGCTGTATCGCCGTCTTCACTGAAAGCGGCAATACAGCGCGCTTATTGGCTAAATATCATCCACATGTGCCCGTTTATGCATTCACCAATCATGCGCCTGTGGTGAATCAATTGCAATTGGCGTGGGGCGTGCAGGCGTTTCAGGTGGAAAGAACACGCAGCACAGATGAAATGTTGTTGCAGGCAGAAGAACAATTGCGGATGCGCCAATTAGCCGATCCCGGCGATGCTATAGTAATCGCGTTGGGCGCACCTGTGGCATTGTGTGGCCACACAAATCTCTTAAAGCTGCATCGCATGGGTGAAGCAGATATCGTGTAATTGCTGTTCTGCGAAAATAACAGATTGTATATTTTTGCAACAAATGGTAAACAGAGTACGTCCATTTATTGCTATACATCTTTTTTAGAAAAAATTCGCTCAATTAGGTTTAGAATTTCCATAAAAAGGGTAGAATAGTATTATTGATTGGAATCAACACAATTATCGTTTAACTTAAGGCTTAGAATTCTCGTGGAAAATAAAAAACGTTGTCCCAAATGTGGTGAAGAAAATCCTCCGGAAGCAGTGATGTGCTGGGCTTGTTACACCCCACTATCTGCAGCAGGAGCAGGCGCAGCAAGCGCAAAACGTTCGTCATCATCAGCGCAAAGCCTAGGTGATGACGAAGACGAAGATCGCAAACCATCAGCGCAACCGTGGCAAATTGCCGTAATCGCCATTGGACTGATTTTTGCATTATTTTGGGTAGGGAAAAACTTTTTGCCCTCCGGAAGCAGCGACGACACTTTACCGGCCGCTTCCGAACCCGGAGCAATGCCTGAGCCTGGTAGCGCTCCGGCACCTGCTGCTCAAACCTCCACTTCAACGGGAACAAGTAGTGCGGCTGCAGTAACGCCACAAAAGCTGCCATTCACCATAGCAGTATCCCCAAACCCCAACATTACGGTAGGAACTATGGCGATTGTGCCGACAACACCTAATATTTCCACCAGTCAAGCCGCTTCACTGGCTTCTTTCACACGCAGCCAATTCGCGCAAACCAAACGGTGGAACAAGCTCTACATCTATGTGTTCCGTGACCAACAATCAGCCAAGCAATTTGCTGATTACCAGCGTCCGCGACGCGGCGCTCCGCTATCAAACAGTGATTACAGCAATCTTACAGCACTGTGGGGATCCGCACTGTCCTGTTACGAATACGATAATGGCAGCGAACGTGTTTACACACCAAGCGATAATCCAAGCGGCTGGTGGGCGGGATAACTGTTTTTGGAAGAGGAAAAAAGTATTGTTCCCCTTGCAAAAGTACTTTGGCTCACGTTGAGAATCTGAACATATTGTCAGGTTGAGCGAAGTCGAAGCTTTATCAAAAGTACTTTCATTGCGATAGTATTTGTCGCACTTCGACTTCGCTCGGTGTGACAACGTAACAAATATGACTTTGCACAAATATTGAGCATGAGCCAAGTACTTTTACCGCATTCCAACAAACAAAAGCCGCGCCAATGATGGCGCGGCTTTTGTTTTTCTTTGTCACACCATCACTGGCATGTTCATTTTTAGGCGTTATACGTTCCTGATGAAACGTCGCCACCGTGACCAGTCCAGTTGGTGTGGAAAAATTCGCCGCGTGGTTTGTCGATGCGTTCATAGGTATGCGCGCCAAAATAGTCACGCTGCGCCTGCAATAAGTTCGCTGGCAATCGCGCAGTGCGATAGCCATCGTAAAAACAAAGCGCCGTCGAAAAGGCCGGAACCGGAACGCCCAACTCCACCGCTTTGGAAACGACATGCCGCCACGAACCCTGGCATTCGTTGATGAGGCTCTTGAAATAATCATCCAGCAACAGGCTTTGCAATTTGCCATCTTTGGCGAAGGCCTCCTTGATGTATTCCAAAAAGGCGCTGCGGATAATGCAACCTTCGCGCCACATCATGGCGATGCTGCCAAAATTCAAATCCCAATCATATTCTTTTTCAGCTTCCTGCAATAACATGAAACCCTGCGTATAAGAAACAATTTTGGAGGCCAGCAATGCCTTGCGGATGTCTTCGATAAATGCTTTTTTATCGCCATCGAATTTTTCATTGGGCCCTGAAAGTACTTTTGAGGCATGAACTCTAGCGTCTTTTTGCGCTGACAAACAACGCGCATAAACCGCTTCGGTGATCAACGTGACGGGAATTCCCAAGTCGAGCGAATTGACTCCCGTCCATTTTCCGGTGCCTTTCTGTCCGGCAGTGTCAAGAATTTTCTCCACCAGCGGCGCGCCGTCTTCATCTTTATACGCCAGAATATCGCGCGTAATTTCGATCAGGTAACTATCCAATTCTGTTTTGTTCCACGCCGCCAGCGTTTCGTGCATTTCGTCGGCGCTCATGCCAAGCGCTGTGGACATCAACTGATAGGCTTCGCAAATTACCTGCATATCACCATATTCAATGCCGTTGTGCACCATTTTGACATAATGGCCGGCGCCGTCACGCCCTACCCAATCACAACATGGTTCACCGCTCGGCGTCTTGGCGGAGATTGATTGAAAAATGTCCTTCACCAGCGGCCAGGCTTTCTCGCTGCCGCCCGGCATGATGGATGGGCCGCGGCGCGCGCCTTCCTCGCCACCAGAAACGCCGGTGCCAATATACAACATTCCCTTTTCTTCCAACTCTTTGGCGCGGCGGCGCGTGTCCATGAAAAAGGAATTGCCGCCATCAATAATCAAATCGCCCGGTTCCAAGTGCGGCAGAATGTGTTCAATAAATTGATCCACCGGATCGCCGGCTTTAACCATCAACATCACTTTGCGCGGGCGCTTCAGTTTGCTCACCATGTCTTCGATGGAGTGCGCGCCGATGACATTGGTGCCTTTGGCTTCGTTGTTCAAAAAGTCATCTACTTTGGAAACGGTGCGGTTGAATGCGACAACGGTGTAACCATTGTCGTTCATGTTCAAAATCAAGTTCTGGCCCATCACGGCCAAGCCGATAACGGCAATATCACCTTGCGGTTCTGACATTATTTTTTCCTCTTTTGATATTAATCTTTCAATTTTGTCATGCTGAGCGTAGTCGAAGCATCTTCCTAAAAGTACTTTTGAGGACTTCGGCTTCGCTCAGTCTGACAAAAGTACTTTTATCGCTGGATGCGCGCCGAGCCGCCTTCCGCGAAGGCCCTCACTTGTTCCACGGTCGTCATCGTTGTATCTCCGGGGAAAGTCGTCAGCAACGCGCCATGCGCCCAACCCAGTTTCACGGCTTCTTCCGGTTCGGCTCCGCTCAAAATTCCGTAAATAAATCCAGCGGCAAATCCATCGCCGCCGCCCACGCGATCCAGCACATTCAATTCCGCTGTCGGCGCGGTGTATGTTTTGCCATTGATCCACGCCACCGAACTCCAGCTGTGATAATTGGTGTTGTGCACTTCGCGCAACGTCGTCGCCACGATTTTGACTTTGGGATATTTTTCCACCACGTTATCGATCATGCCGAAGAACGTGCTGGGATCGAGTTTGGAAGAGGATTCCACTTCCGGCCCTTTAACGCCGAGACCTTTCTGCAAATCTTCCTCATTGCCGACCAGCACATCGACATTTTCCACGATACGCTTGATCACGGAAACCGCTTTCTCTTCGCCGCCCCAGATGTTCCAGAGTTTGGCGCGATAATTCAAGTCGAAAGAAGTAACAGCGCCAGCCGCTTTAGCGGCTTTCATGGCTTCGACGATGAGTTCGCCTGTGGTTTCGGATAACGCCGCAAAAATGCCACCGCTGTGGAACCAGCGAACGCCCTGGCCGAAAATTTCGTCCCAATCAAAATCGCCCGGCTTCAACAATCCGCCCGCCTCATTGCAGCGATTATAAAACACGACCGGGGCGCGCACGCCTTTGCCCTGATCGCTGTAAACCGTCGCCATGTTTGGCCCGTTGACGCCGTTGTGTTCAAAATTCTTATAAAAAGGACGTACGCCCATGGCTCGTACGCGTTCGGCGATCATATCGCCAATCGGATAATCAACCATCGCCGCAGCCACGCCTGTATTCAAACGAAAACAATCGGACAAATTTGCCGCCACATTAAATTCGCCGCCGCTGACGTGAATGTCACACTTGGTGGCTTTGCGAAAAGGGATAATTCCCGGATCGAGACGATGTACCAATGCGCCCAGAGACACAAAATCAAGCTCGCTTTTCGGCTTGATATTCAGACCATAACTCATGCTTTTTTCCTCATTTATTCAGTAAATCTCACATTAAACTATCCCATTTTTGAAGGCTTTTTGCAAGCGAGGAACCGCGCGCGTAAGCAAGCGGAAATCACCATAGACTTTCGCTTGATCCACTTGCTCACGCGCGCGGTTCTTCCATCCGGGAAAAGTACTTTCCTGCATACAAAAGTACTTTTGTGATAAAAGTACTTTTCGCGCATCAGAAACATTCAAGGAGAACTTAGATGACACAAAAACTACCGATTGCTTTGCAACTCTACAGCGTTCGCGATCACACAGCAAAAGATATGGCCGGCACGCTGCGCCAACTCGCCGCGATGGGCTATCAGGGCGTGGAACTGGCGGGTTACGGCAACCTCACGCGAGGACAACTGAAAGAAGTGATTGACGAAACTTCGTTGGAAGTTGTAGCAGCGCATGCAAATCTGCAACGCCTGCAAAATGAAATTGATGATATTGTGGCAGAATCCAAAGTCTTCGGAAATCGCTACGTGGTATTAGGATCCGTTCCAGCAGAACTTCGCGGTGGCGCGGCCAACTGGAAAGAGGCGGCAAAAATCTTAAATGACGTCGGCGAAAAACTCCATCAGAATAATTTGCAATTTTGCTATCACAATCACGCCTTTGAATTTGAAGAAAAGTATGACGGTGAATATGGATTGGATATTTTATTCACCCACAGCGATCCGCGATTTGTGCAATCGGAACTCGATAGTTATTGGGTCAAAAAAGGCGGCGCGGAGCCCATCGAATACATCAATAAATATTCAGGCCGCATTCCATTATTGCACATCAAAGACATGGGAATCAATGGTGACTTCGCGGAAATCGGCAACGGCACTTTTGACTGGCCGGCAATTTTCGCCGCCGCTGAAGCCAACGGCGTCAAGCATTACATCGTGGAACAAGACACTTGTCCCAGCGATTCGATGGACAGCGTCAAGCTGAGTATTGATAATTTACGACAGATGGAAAAACTGTAAAGCTACAAAAGTACTTTTGCCCTGCAAACAAAAAGCCTCCCCGTACAACGGGGAGGCTTTTTCACAGATATCCCGTAAACTTACGGTGCTGCTGGAGCTGCTGGTGCTGGTGCTGCTGGTGCGTCTGGTGCCGGCGGTGCGTCTGCGGGCGCTGCCGGTGCATTGGCATCGGGGGTGGCGTTAGTATCATCTGTGCCACTGCCGCTGTTGCAGCCTGCCATCACGATTCCACCAACTAACGAGCCCATTACGGCTAACAAAGCAAAACGACGAATCCAACTTTTCATGTACAACCTCCTATAGGTTTCACCAAAGTATAAATGTTGGAATTTTTTCATG
>Ga0164242_10001452_pt1 | contig 28061 bp, 54 predicted proteins | sample OricomgcompostMG_FD_108783 | JGI IMG/M metagenome (GOLD analysis project Ga0164242, IMG submission 108783) | Miracle-Growth compost microbial communities from Emeryville, California, USA - Original compost - Miracle growth compost (MG) ...
CCACTCTGGCGGGGAAGTCCCAGCACTGCCTCGGTTTCCCGAACGGATGGTGCATCTGGGAGATGAGGTTACGGTTTTGAATATAGGGTAACTTCTGTTTTTGTGCAAGTTTTTTCTTGATAGGAGGTAGTTTGTTCGGTTATTTGCGTACTCTTGCCGGCATTTCTCTGGCGAATATGAGTTTGAGCGCCATACCGTCCGGCAGATCAAGATTCGCCTTGATGATCCTTTCCATATCCTCGGGAAACAGTTTGGTTCCGGTTTCAGCCTCCATAATGATGAGTGATACCTTCCACTTCTTAGCCGATGGCCGTCCTAATTTCCGTTTCGATAACAAGATTTCCTCCAAAATATGAACAGAATTCCAGTGATAACCATAGCCAGCGTAGGGATTTCTGGGACAGGAGTTGACGGCGGCAAGGACGAATATACTGGAGGAGTAAGGATCATGAACGGTGTCCAGTAGAATGGAAAACCATTCATCGCGACCTCATCGCTTCCTGTGGCGTCTTCTGGCGGTATCAGAGATTCGAGCTCGACATCCAGAGTCGCGATCTCATCGCCACTCGGCTGCTCGGTAAATACTGGAACCTCGGCGGCCAGTACCGGCACAAAGCCTTCCACATCCACAGTTGGGATCGGCGTAACATCGCCACAAGCCAGTTGATACCGCTTCAACGTCTCGGTGAGATTATAGATGCGCCAGCGCCGCAGCGTGGCTGGTGAGTGATGGGGATGATTCGTGACATGGTGCGCTTGGGCGAAGTGTTGCTGCACCCAGCGCTCACAGTTTGGTATCGCAGCTCCGCCGCAGATAGAAACCGCCAACAATAGCCACATCCATGCAATGCGCTTCATTTGTTGGCCTCATTGACCTTCTTGGCTGTGTCGACGCAGACGATAGTCACCGAGTCAGGAGAGGTCGTCAGGCTAACCGGAGGAAATGTGCTTGAAATATAGCACTTCCAATTCTTGTCGCTGGCGTGGAAGGTCGCCGTATATGTCCCGTCCTTTGATATGTGGTCTTCAAATGTCTGAGTAGGAATAGGAGCCGATGGATAAAAGACTATTTTTCCAAGAACTGAATACGGCTTGTCTACCTTAGGTTTAGGAGTTTGCGCCATGGCCGCGCCCGCTACTATTAGAACGATCACTGATAGCTTCATTGTTTTCTCGATTCATTTACATGCTTGCTCAAAAACTTCCTTCCGTGGCCTTCTCAGCCAACGCCCTAAGTTCTCTATCGTCTTCTGTTTCAGTGGAGGGATGCTTAGTGGAGGAGGAAGAGAGAACTTCGCGGAGTAATTTAGCGCAATAGGTGGCACCGACATCTTCACAGGCCGCCAGCACATCCTCTATCTTCCCTCTATTCCCACTGGATAAATCACAGCTAAGAACCTCAGAAAACTCTTCAGCAAGTACCTCTATATGGACCGATGTGATGCTTTCCGCATCGCCACTCTTGCCGAGGAAATGTCGGCAGAAGTATCTATAAGCATGGATGGCCAGCTTTTCTCGGTCTCCTGCTGATAGTCCAGATACTGGACGGGCAGAACGTTGTTCGATGATGTAATCAGTGATGATGAGGTCATCGTCGGAGGGGTTCGCTGGGATCTGCATCCGTGCGCGGTCAGGGTTGTGGAAATGCGAATTGATCAGCCTCTGAGCTGACGCAGCTGCCTCTTCGTGCGTAACAGGTCTGCCGCGCATCTGCTGGATAATATTTTTCTCTTCGTTCGGTGTTGTTATTGGGTTATTCATGAAATTTCTCCAGTTCGATTTTCAGAATCAATGCAAGAAATGAGATCATTTCGCAAGCAAGAGCTACCCATAACAGGGCACTTGAGTGGGACCAAACGCCTGTTACGATCAGGACGAGAACCGAGAGCCACGCCACCTTTATTGTCCCTTTCATATAGCCGATACCGGATTCCCTATTAGCCATTCTTCCCCTCCAGGGCATCAGGTTGGGCAGCAGCAAGCTCAGGTGGGATTGAAGGCACCAGATGCCTAAGATGTGAGCGCAGCCTAGCCATAGGTTCGTGTCCATATCCCCACAGATCCCCATCGCACAGGTACTTGGGAAAGGGTCCAAAATGATTTCGGATAGGTTCGGCCCAGCGGATGAACTCACTTAGGTTGACTATCAGCGACCGCAATGTTCCGCCTTCTGAAAAGCCGTGCTTCCAGTATTTGTAGGCCAGGTAGATCCGCTTCTGGGTATATCCGTCGACGAGCCACAACCTGCCTCGATGATCTAAATCAAAGTGAGTCACGCGCCCTTCGTGGAGGAAGAACTGTCGTCCGTATTGAGAAATGTGGACTAATATCTGATTCGCTATATCAAGCCGTTCTTGTTTGGTCTTCATCGTCCCTCCAAAATTTCAAGTATTTCCCTAACAGCCCATCCTCCAGCTTCAGGGGTGTTGACTATGGTGCGTATCTGGGCGAGGGTAGCTTCGGCAGCTTTCCACGCAGCATAATGCTGGCAAGCTGTGTCAGAACGAAGCGCCAATTCTCGTTCGGCTTCTTCCTTTTCCGCTGTTAGCTGGGTGATGCGTGATTGTGCGGCCAGGAGTTGGCGTTTATAGAACTCGTATCCCTTCGCAAGGCAGTCTGCTTGGTCAATGATCGGAATGCCGCGAGATATCCTCCACCAGCATCTGCAAGAGTATTCGTGATTGCCTTCATGGCCTTTTGGTAGCACACAGGTCATACGCGCCTTCCATCCGTGATTGCTGTTGCCGCAAATTTCTGGCTTGGGTTCGGATATCCCAACTGGAACGGCTTCAGGCACGGGCTTACATATCATGCAATAAGATTCTTGTGGAGATCCACACATATAGTGGCTGTAGAGGTTATGGCCACACCGACATTCAGCGCTCCCCCCTATAGTGGGATAAAACCGTTTGCACTGCGCGTTCTTCGCCTGCTCCGCACTATCAATCTTCATTGGAGGCCTCCGTCCATTTACTCCATCCGCCGCGTGGGCCACGCACCTGTACTTGTTGTGACAATGGGCGCTCAATGATTGCGCGTCCTGTCATCCCATAGCGGCATTGACGATCATCTGCGGCCATCGCCGCGATAATATCAGTGAAGTATTGGTAACTCCTCGACCCACCACGATATCTAAATTCGACGCGAAAAGGTGTTGGCTTACCTTTCACGCTTTCAACTTGTTCGCGTCTTCTTTGGAGGACGTTTTCGACTGCGAAATAGTCACGACTAATTTGCGATAACGGATATGTGGCCATCTATTTCCCCTTCTCTATAGGGGATGAAGGAAGCGGCATCCAATGTGTAATCTGATAGCCCGAATCCCATGCCGAATAGGGCTAGGTATTTTTTGGAAGGTTGGATCTTTCACGGTTTTGGGAGTTGGTTCTTCGTCGGGTTCGCACTCTTTGCATATGTCTGGAAACCTGACCCCGTGCTTGCACCAGTTCGCATATTCGCTCATTTGAATCCATCCCGAAGACGCTCTTCCTCTTCTCGCGAGCACTGTGAGGATATGTTGCATATTGATCCAATGAGTAAACAGCCGACTCCGTATGCAATCACGAAACCTATAATCCAAGGCAGACCGCTCAGATGATGAAACATTGCAATCCTCCAATACAAGATATTTACTTGTAAAAGATTTATAGCACCGCATGGGATGGATTGCAATATATTTGTTTGAGGGTGGCTGTAAAACATGCGCTATCCGATACAGCCATACGGGCAGCGATCAAAAGGAGCCGCTAATGGAGTAGCATTTTGCTGTGGTTTTGCGTGTTTGGCCGTTTTCTGTCCAACCACTGGATAAGCCGTTGGGGCCACCCAGCACATAACCATCAGGACATGTAGGCCAAAATTGATCAGAAATCGGCAAGGATGGCATATTGTCCTGAAAATGCTGTTCTTTCCATGTTGGCTCGATAGGTTTGTCAAAGATATTCACCTCCCTCCGCACTGTGACGTGAGCGTTATTCCAGCAATCTCGGCATGGCGTTCGGCATGACAACCTGGATGTTGATCGGCTGGAGTGGCTGCTGGAAGGTGAGCACCTGTACGACGATATCGGCACCATTGGCGATGGCCATACGTTCCTCGTCATTCAGCCGCCAGCGCGTGACTACCGTTCGGCTAACGGTGTCGAGGTAGACTGCTGGTAGCGGGTCGTACTCGGCCTGATCTTTGCCGAATACGACTTCGATGTGTTCCGAACCTGGCATGACTGGACTGGCTGGATTCATCCGAACAACCATCCTGACTGGAGATAATAGTCTCCGAGATGCATCCATAGATGAGGACGCTTGCGGCCATTCTCGTTGGTCTGCCACGAGATCCCGAAGGCAAGTCCGCTCTCTCCGATGTTCTCGGATGTGAACCATGCGAAGCGAAGCAATAGGCCATGACGCTCGAATACGTGGATGCCGTCTGCCGTTGTTCCCATGACTCGATCGGAGATGCCAGTCTCTGGATTCATCCCTCAGTCTCTTCTTTCTTGTCCACCTTTGGCTCAGGAGTTTCCTTGGATTGCTTCGATTGCGGCTCAGTTTCCGAGTTGCGTTTGGCGACGATGCATCCTGCACAGGCCGGGTGGAATGTGTTGTGGGACTGGCAATGATTGATGGTCATGATTTCTCCTTTGCATCCAATGCTGCGATGATACGCTCTGCCAGCTCAGTAGAGACCAGCCTTGAGAATCGTACCTATTGCGTTGCTAAATGTTTGATATTCGCGACTCGTTTTCATATCAATTTCACCGTGATTGTATGTGCTTTTCGAGTTGGCAAAGCGATGAAGCGTTTGTTCCTCTGAAGGAGTGTTTTTGCATGTCTTCAAGTCTCAATATTGCGCGTAGGGACTCGCGAGTCTTTCTTCCGGTTTTGTTGGCTACCTCTCTTCTATTTTTACGAATCTCGTAGGCAAGAAAATCAGCGGCCTGGAGTTGTATTAGTCCTTTCCGAAGGTTACCTCGCTTGTCTTTGATATCTCGGCTTGGCTTGAAAATCGGATCGGGAAGGCGAAACTCCATGCCCATTGCCCGTTGAAGACCCCCTTTATCTGGGCCACCGTCCTCAAAAATGTACTCCACGTCTTTACGTCCGGTGTGCTTATCGACTTGGGCCACGCAAGCTCGTCCAGCCAATGCATAAGGGCTTGAGAGCTCTTCTTTCAGCATAATCTTCTGATTGGCTTGGTTAAATATCCCGTGGTGAACATTTACCACAATTCCACTCTGTACGTGACTCATAATAATCTCGGCAGCATCTTCCAAGAAGTGCCTGCGAATACCTTCAGCATCCTTCCACTTTTTGAACTGTCCTCTCGATTGAGAAAACTCTTTCATGTGGAAATAGGTGACATCGAAGGAAGCGAGGAATAGTCTCCAATCAATTTCAAACTGTTCCCATCGGGAGACCGTTGATACCCAACCGCATACGACCGTGAATCCTTCATCATCTCCCCCCGCTTCATCCATGTAGCAAGTGAGCATGTAGAACTCCGTATCCGGCGAATAGCGGCATCCAAGTAAGGATCGGCCAAGATGCTCTAGGGGCTTCATGCCACACCCCCGTTGCTATCCCCCTCGATTACTTCATCATCCGCCAACTTGACCATATCAATCCTCTTTCATCAATTCCATCTGCCCATTGAGTTGGCGCACGAAGGCCGAGTTTGGAGATAATCCCTTGATTCTCCTGAATAGCGAGAATATCTCTGCCTTGAGCGGCCTGACCGCATCCTCGGCATCTGAATCCGAGATGCAGATATAGTAGCCATTCTGCCCAGGTATCCGACATGATCCAACCGGCAACCCATACTTCTCGAGCAGCGACTTCACTGCCTGCTTGATGGTGCGGTCGCCATACTCGCCATCACCAGCCTTGAGCGATAAGCACTGTATCCGATCAATGCTTATCGCCCGGTTCTGGCCGAACGCCGATTCCGACAGAAGGCAGAGAATCACGGCTTTCTCCGAGAAAATGAGGGAGTCAGACCGCAATAACTCGCGCATCCGCTCCCTCAAGTCTTCCTCTACCTCGTTGAACAGCGATGCCTGAACCACTGTCGAACTCCGATTTACTTCTTAGCTGCTGCCTTCTTGGTTGCGGGAACCGGAGTTTCAATGGCCAGCGGACGATACAGCCGCTCCAGTCCGAGTTTCCGCAGGATGGTGGTACGAGGCTCATACTTGCCGGCCTTGAGTGCTCTGAGTGATGGGCGCGCGATCTGGAGTTCGGCGGCATAGGCCACGTCGCTCTTATCGCCTTGAAGCTTCGAGATGTGTTTGCCGAGGTCTTCGGGCTTGATTAGTTTTGCCATGAAAGTTACGTTAGCACAAATCTTGCTCAATGGCAAAAATAAATATAAAAAGGGTATTGACAAGGTGGCACAACTACTTTACAGTTGCATTAGATTTAGTTCATTCAATAAGAGGAAAGGATATAAGCATCATGGATACCAACGTCAAGACCGGATCGTTTCATGGGCAGCATGGCTTTGCCAGGAAATCGGATGGCTATCACGACTCAGCCTCTGCGGAGTATGGCACCGTCATCTTCTCGCCGGACTCCTCACCTTCAAGCTCGTTCTATTGCCTCTCCTCCGAAGTTATCCCCGACCTCCCCAATTAGGGGAATGGCGGCTCGTTCACGCAGTAATCACCGCAATGAGGTGTTTTATGATTTCCTTCTTTTCTATCGCCTTGGTCGCTCTCGTCCTTATTCTGGCTATCACCCTCTTCGACCAGTTCTGCGCATCGGGGGGAGCAACCCACAACCCCAACGATCCGCGACGTATTGCCCCTTCCATGAAGGAAGCCGCCGAAGTTTCCGAAATTACCAACAGCACTTTGATCTCTGCCCAGGAGTAACCCAATGCCGCTCAAATTCCGATCTACTCCAAAGGATGCCGCCGAGGATGCCGCTTACCGCATCTGGCAACCGTGGCTGCAATCGCTCACGCTGGAATCTCATGGCAATGAATATGCCTACGGTGATTACCTCTACATCGCAGTCAAGGCGCATGAGGCTAAGCGTGAACTGTACGTAAAGTCGGAGACGTATAAGCGGCTCATGAACTCCGAATGCCTTGCGTGTCAGGAAGCCGCTCGGCGCGCCATCTATCCTCCGCATATACCTGCTGTTGCCGGTCATGTGCCTCACTGCTCATGCAATGCTTGCTGGTAACAACCAAAGGAAATCCAAATGAGATTTACGCTTGAAGAACTAAACTTTTTGGATGCCATGCTTGAGGTTATCTGTGATGGTGGCGGGACGTACTCCATTTTGCAAACTCCAGAGATTGTGGCAACCCATCGTAAGATTTACGAAAAGATAAAGGCCAGTCGCATGGAGATGGAAATGGACAAATCTATTGATAAGATTCGCGCCAGAATTATCGCAGAGGATGGACCTTACGCCTGACAGACTCCCTCCCCACTCGAATTGATATCGCAACCAGCCGTGATCATGGGCGGCATCGGAAAGTCACATGCAAACTCAATCGTCCATCCTCGCAATCATCCACTCAGAGCTTCCGGACCTTCGTCGTCCTGAGCGGGACCGCCGTATCTTCGCATCCCGCTATTGGAACTCGGGATCGGCAGCGGTCGCTATCGTGGCAGTCTACGGCGGCAAGCTGGCATGGCGCTGTGATGGCTGCTCCAAGGAATACGTCATCAGCAGTAACCACTTCATCGGCGAAGGTCGCATCCTGTCGCCCGATCAGTGCTATCAGTGTGGAGGCGATACCGGGTTCACGATCCATGGCGATTGGGCAGCCTACATCGGAGCATCCCCCAATACGGAATATGAGGAAACCGCGATGAACTTTTCTCGGCAGAATGGAGACAAACTGGATGAAGAGTTGGCACGGTTTCTCTTTCGGAATGCTATATCGGAGCATTTGACGTATCGCAAATAGATCAACATTTATATTGCGCTGCGTCATTGCGCATGATATAAATAATTTACAGGTATAGCACGACGGTTCAAAGGAGAAGATATGGAATGGATCACAGATGAATCAGGAATCAAGTGGGCAACCGACGATCGCGGTAACAAGTGTTCGGCTGCGTACTTCGGGAGTGATGAAGAAGCAGAGAAAGCACTCGCTTCTCTCGAAAATTGCGATAGCTGTATAAATTGCCGCGATTGCAGCGATTGCCGCGATTGCAGCTCTTGCCGCTATTGCCGCTCTTGCCGCTATTGCCGCTATTGCCGCTATTGCAGCTATTGCAGCTATTGCAGCGATTGCAGCGATTGCAGCTATTGCAGCGATTGCAGCGATTGCAGCGATTGCAGCTATTGCAGCGATTGCAGCTATTGCCGCTCTTGCAGCTCTTGCCGCTATTGCAGCGATTGCCGCGATTGCAGCTATTGCCGCTATAAATCGGAAGACAATGACGGTGAGAAAATCGAACCAATTGTCATCCCGATCATCCCTAACATCCACAAAGCCGTATACGATGTTTCATCGCGTCCAGAATCTCTGAATATGTCGGATGTACATGTACATACCTGCTCCAATACACATTGCCGTGGGGGATGGATCACCACTCTCGCAGGTGAGGCAGGTCAGAAGCTGGAAAACTTTTTCGGCTGGGAATTGGCTGCGATGTTGATCTACCGTGAAAGCGGTTATGAAATCAATCCGGCAAGATTCTACGACAATAACGCCGATGCGCTGGCCGACATGAAACGGCTGGCTGAGGAATCAAAGTAATCGGAACGTCCCAGCAATCATAACCGCATCACGGAGGATTCATGCCAGACCTGACACCGCAACAGCAATTCAGCCAAAACCTTCGCAATGCCGCCGATTGGTATGATCAGCACCCGAATGCGCCTGTTCCGAGCGGCACACTTCGGCTCAGTGCACCCATGCATGGTGCGACTCCTGAAACCTTCGCCGCCATCGGCTCTGGACGTGATGAATTTCACAAAGATTACAAGTTGTTCAATCGCTACATTGACGGAGATGGCTTCGAGCTTTCTTTCTATTGCAGCCCGTCTCAGGTCGCCAACGAAGTCACCGTTCAGGAGACAAAAACGATTGACGTTTCCGGGTGGGAGATGAAGCCGGAATTTGCGGCGAAGGATTCCAATGGCCAGGATTGATAATCCATGGACGTGCGATAAGTGTGGTCGCGCCAAGGGAGAGGGGAACGGATGGCTTATCGGCGTTCCCATTATTCCCGACATCCATCGTATTAGCGGAGTTGATTCCTACACTGGCGAATACTCTGGCTATGCCATCATTGGCTGGGATGAAGGGATCGCAGATCGTAATGCACGCACCGTCCATCACCTATGCTCCGAAGCCTGCGCCCTCGCCAAACAGGGAGAATGCCTTCGATGACCTATCACGCATGGCTCCACAACTCTCGGCGTCAGTTCATCATCAACGTTCTTATCGTTGCCAACGGCAATCAGTGTACTGCCGCTAAAATGATGGGAATCCACCGCAACACACTCAAGCGCATGATGGCAGAAGACGGCATCGACAAGTCCATCGTTCGCAAGATCAGGTTCAACATCCTTGAGTCGAGCAAAACCCTTTCACGAAACATCTACCGCATGAATGGAGAAGCGCATGTCTAATCCTCACGAAACCGGACTGAGTCTCTCGGATCAATCCATGTCACTGCAGCCTATACAGGAATTCGGCACCGATGCCGCCATGATTCGGGCTCAACAGGAAGTTCAGGGAGCGATGATTTTGGCCAAGAAGTTCCCTCGTAACGAAGACGCGGCCTTCGCTTCTCTGATGAAGTCGTGCAGCCGTTCATCATTCGCGGAGCGTGCAGAATATCGCTTTCCGCGCGGCAACAAAAAGAACGAGGAAACGGGCAAGTGGGAGAAGAACTACGTCGTCGGGCCCAGCGCCTATCTCATTCGCGAGGCAACTCGATTCTGGGGAAACATCCAAACTGGCACGGAAATTGTCCGCGATACGGAGGATGAACGTCACATTCGATCCTTCGCATGGGATATGCAAACCAATGTACGCCGTACGGCAGAGGTTACATTTCGCAAACTCATTCAGCGGAAGAACTTCGATACCAAGGTCACTGAATGGGTGCGCCCAGACGAACGCGACCTGCGCGAACTCCACAACAAGCACGCTGCCATCGCCGAGAGGAACTGTGCCGCCCAACTGCTGCCATCGGATCTAATCGACGAAGCCTGCCAGACCTCACGCGAGACAACCAAGGCAGAGTTTACCAAGGACCCAGACGAGGCCAAGAAGCGGCTCATCAAGGCGTTCTCGGTGATCAATATCACCGTCGAGAAACTGGAGTCCTTTCTCGGCCACAAGGTCTCGGAATGTTCGCCGGCAGAATTGGTCGAGCTTCGCTCTATCTGGTCGTCGATCAACGATGGGAACAGTACGTGGGATGAGAATGTAGCCGCTAAAGCTGAGGCACTGACAGAAGACAATCTCACTTCAGCGCATACTGTTGAGTTTTACAACGCCTACAAGAAGTCGGGGTGGGCTACTCCGCAAGTAGTTCAGTGGCTGAAGCGGGAGTTCAAAGTGGACGATGTGCGGAAAGTTCCAGATGCAGAGTTTGAGCGCATTATGGTGTTCGCCAGGACAAAGGCCACCAAGGATATCCCGAAGGCTGAGACCACGACAGAAGAGAAGTCGGCAACTCTTCCACTGGACATCCCATTGGACAGCGAAGATCCCACGCAGAAGAAGATTGTCCAATTGTTCGATATCTTAGGTGTTTCCGATAAGCAGCGGAAAACTCTGTTATCCGATTATGCTGGCAGATATGGAGAACTCGTAACCAATCTCGAAGGCCAACTGCCTCCCGAATAATCGCTCATTTGATTGACGCGGACTCCCCAGTCCGCGTCATCTCTCCAACCATTACGAGGTTCCAGTGAACGATTACACTTTGCCAAACCAAACCGATGAAGAATTATTTCTTATCCAGCGAGAGTTTGAGGAGGCCGAGCGAGTTGCCTCAATTGAACGGTTCTCATGGGGAACATTCCAAGCCAAAGGTCATATCTATCGGGACAAAAAGGGGGCATGGCTGCCGTCTACGACTCAGATCATCAAAGAACAGGGACTCGGCGTTGACTTCAGCATGATTGATCCTGAATGGCTGCTATGGAAGTCGGCCATAGGAACTCGGGTTCACCGATTGAGCGATATTCATGATCTTCGTGGTTCGGTTGATCCATCGGAGCTGAATATCGACACGGACGGATATCTCGAATCGTGGATCAGTTTCAAGCGGATCTCTGGATTTGTCGCGCAGCGCGTTTCATTCCGGCAGATCGCCAACATCAATGGGATGCTCTACGGAATGGAGTTGGACAAGGAAGGGATGCTCGGCAAATATCCGTGCATTTTGGACCTGAAATGTTCAATGATGAATCCGCCAGCGTGGGGATATCAGACCGCATCCTATGAGATGGGAGTCTATTCCTCGTCCCGATGCGGACGTGTGATCCGAGGAGCAGTTCAACTATTCAAGGACGGCACTCCAGGTCGTCTGCTAGAGCACACGAATCACCTCAACGATGCCCAGCAGTTCCTGTCGGCTCTTTGCAACATCCATGAGCGTATCCGCATCGGAAATTTGAAGGAACCATCAAAATAATCCTTGCGGAATGGATATAAATGTTTTACAGTTGGTGAATCAGAAAGGAACACCATTATGAAGATGATTTTGAAGGACGGGAGCATCGTAGAAGGAACGGCGGTTACGGATGACGATCTGAGGAAGATCGAATACATTGTCAAGTTTCTCAATGATCGACCTGGCGATTGGAGTTACCTTTACCAGCGTGATTGCGAGAAGATCGCTCGCTATTTGGTCATCAACTACAACATTACTCCGCGTGAAGTTAATGTCGAACTGGCGGAGGAATATCTAGACCTTCCCGATGTAGAGCCTATTCCGGTTCCGCAGGTCGTCAACGATGCGGTTCAACCAAGCAGCGATGATCCAATGTTCTAAAGGTAGGAACCTCTGTGACAACTCTAACCCAATCCGACCGTGCAAGACTCTACGCTGTCATGCTGGACTGTCCATATTCAACGTGTGGCGCAAGGCGTGGCGAGTTCTGCGAGTCGAAGAACGGTAAGGTTTGGGAGAAGAGTTGGCATGGACAACGGGGATATATGACGCAGTATTATCGTCGGCATGATCCTAAGTTCAATGAGCGATACGAAAAGCTACGGCGGCAGATTGTTGATCAAAGAGAAGTTGTAGGACACGAATAGCGAGGGAATTATGGAAATGGAAATAATCGAGAGTTCGTTGATTTACGCCAGAGGGCACGATGCGGAGACGCATCTCATGAACATCCAGTTCAAGGACCCGAAGACGGGTTCGCCAACATCGACGTATCAATACGGCAACGTCAGTCCCGAACTTTACCTTGCGGGTTGCACTCACATCTCTGATAGGACTGGCGAGCCAAGTTTTGGTCAATGGTTTCAGAAGATCATCAAGCCTCAACCCAAGCAATATCCCTACCGTAAGATCGAAGATGCTCGTGACGAGGTCCTCGACGATGCCAAGGCGGTCGCTCAGACCTACATCGACGCTACAACCGACTTCGCCAGCGGTCAGCCGTTGCCAGCGACGACTGCCGAACCTACTGAAACGATCCCGGACGATCCAGAGCAGTTGAAGACTGCAGCCATGGAGCTCAAGACCAAGGCGTCGGCCATCGTCATCAACTCACCCGAGGCTTGCGAACTGGCGATGCGGACAGGAATGGCCATTGCTCGGATGCGTGATGCTTTGGAGAAGACATTCCGCCCCGAGATCAAGAAGAAGCACGAACTCTGGAAATCGGAGTTAGCCGTCCTCAACTACTATGATCAGCCGCTGGAATCGGACCAGAACAGACTGAGGGAAGGTATCGTGAAGTTCAGGAACGAGCAGAAGCGGATCGCGGATGAGGAAGCACGACGGTTGCGCGAGATTGAGCAACGCAAGGCAGATGAGGAAGCACGGATTCGCGCCGAGGAGTTGAAACTGTCTGATGCGGTAGAGGCCGAGCAACGTGGTGAGGTAGATCTGGCCGAGGCGATCATTGCTGCCCCTGCATTGCCGCTTGCTGCTGCGATTGCGGCTCCCGTCTACGTACCGGTCAATGTGCCGCAGGTCAAGGGATCTACGGTGAAAGAAAAATGGGTATATGAGATTACCGATATCAACCTGATTCCTCGCGAATACTTCTTGCTGGACACGAAGGCTCTCAATACCATCGTTGGCCGATTGAAGCAGCGCACCAACATCCCTGGCATCCGTGCTTATGACGAAGGCAGTGTTTCATTCTCTAAGAAGTAGGTATCCGATGAAGTTCACCGTCCTAGCAACGCTCCAGTTCGAGGTTTCTGACGCCAGCGCTGGAGCGCCTACCCTCCATGATGATTACGCTCAATATCTCATCATGGAGGGCGTTCGTGCCATGCTACTGCATCATTACAACGCTGTCGTGACCGTCGCCAGGATGAGCGGCACGATCCATTAGCGCCCACGGGAAGGATCGCAATTATGAATGAGTATATTGCATCGCTGTACATTGCTCGGCGTCCAGAGTATGAGCCCAAGCCTCACACCCCTTCCATATCGACCGTCGAAGCAAAGCGCCAACGCAGAGCTAAGCGTCGTGCGGTGAATCTTCGACAACTTAGATTATTGAAATCGAGGACAAAATGAGAGTTATCCATAAGTTCCATATCAATCTCACCACCAATACCGTACTGGAAATCCCGACGAATGCATTGACGGTTCACTTTGCCAAACAGCACGAGGTTCTTTATGCTTGGATCGAATTGAGCCCAGATGATCCTACGACGAGTAGGACGTTTCGCATATTCGGAACAGGTATGCCAATCCCAGAAGAATGGGCATGGCAAGGTACATGCTTCGATGGTCCGTTCGTCTGGCATCTCTACATGGAGGAGATGTGAAGAAACCTCTATCGACTCCATGCCCAACATGCTTTGCTCGCATCGGAGAGCCGTGCATGGATATGTCACGCGGGGTCTGGCGCGATTTCCCGATGGCGATATTTCACAAAGCAAGGATTGAGAAAGTTCGACCTCAAGAAACTAAAAAGGCGGCAGCCGAAGCCACCGCCTAAGAGGATAACGACCATGAGATTACGAGGTAGGATTATCGGTCGGAGCAGCAGCCGGAATCGCCGCAGTCAGCGCCGACGTGCTGGACGTGATGTTCGTGGTGCTGGTGCCGATATTCTGAGCAGCCGCCTCAATCTGGTTGATGAGATCCTGCTGTGCGGGAGTCGGGTTGGTATTTCCCAGGGCAGCGATGGCATTCGTGATGGCAGTCTGCTCTGCGGTGATGGCTGCGGTCTCGTTGGTGAGCGCAGTGGTGAGGTCGGTGACGGCTTGCGAGAGGGTAACATTGGACGTTGACATTTTGTTCGATAGTCCCTTCAGTTCGAGAAGTGTGATGACGAGTAAACAGACGATGACGAGGTTTTCAAAATGTGGCAAGAAACCCATTCCGTTCACCTCCATGTAGAAATTAGCATATCACCGCCAATGGTCAATAAATATGACGTGCGATTGGATTATTGAACACCGGTTGAGGAACGCCAAGCCAGCCAGCCGCCATGAACGATGCGGACGACCTGCCGGACTCAGGATGTTAGATGCATACGTCGGACCGCAGAGAGTATGGCTATGCCGCTACCATTGGCATATAGCCAGCCTAAGAGAGAAAGTACCCAGGTTATCAACAAGTACAGAAGAAAATTCATCTTTACAGGTAATTAGTTCCATGTAACTATAAACGAGTTCGGATTGATCCCCGAATATCACGCGCCAAGCGAGATTGGAGTGAGCGCCCTACCTTTCGGGGCGCTCCTCTTCCCATCGAGCGACGGTTCGGCGACGGGAAGAGTAACAGGAAAGGAAAGCGATGAAACCCGACGATGCGGAGATGCCTTCTGGCGTCAATGTCTTTTTTACGCCTCCATGTGGAGGAGACTGATAATGGCTATTCTCGACCCTGATGGACTTTTTGGAGGAGAAAGGCTTGCAGCTCTTTCCGATCAAGCTAGACTCTTTTGGCCTTGGATTTATACCGCAGCAAATGGGCATGGACGCATCGAATTGAACATTCGCGCGATTATCCGGCGATGTTTCGCGGCATGGCGCGATGCCCCCAGCGAAAAGCAGATCGCGACTTACATCGTCGAGTATGCTGACAATTTTCTGCTTTTTGTCTATGAACGAAACGGGCAGCAGTGGGCCCAGTTCGCCACTTCAGAGAAGTATCTTCCTCGTCACAAGTCGAAGAGGGACACCCAAAGTCCAGAGCCAAGCCACGAGGAGCGAAGAAACTTCGAAAATGGGTATTTGGAGTGGAAACGGTCTAAGTATTTTTGTTTGCCGCAATTTCAGAAAACCGCCGCACTTTTTCACGAGGACGTGCGTGGTGTTGGTGTTGGTGTTGGTGTTGGTGTAGGTGTAGGAGAAGGTGTAGGTGTAGGAGTTGGAGAAAAGACTAACGCTCAAGTCGCAAGCGACGTTGAGCCAGAGATTCCTCCAGTCAAGAAAACCCAAGCTGAGAATCCGGTTCGTGAAGCCGTCGAGCGCGTATTTTCTTTCTACTGCATGAAATTCGAGCGCAATCCTCGCCAATATGCCCTAACGCCCGATAGACGCACTAAAGCTGAATCCAGAATGCGGGAGCGAATACGCTCCAACCTGGGAGATGCGAGCAGGGCTGAGGCAGACCTGGCTCAAGCAGTCGAGAACCTCGCACTGAGCGATTTTCATCGCGACCAAGGTTACATCGACTGGGTAGATCAAATATTCCGATCACAGGAAGAATTCGAGAAAAGGCTAAATTGGAGTTCAAATGGGGGTAGTTCCAATGGAAACAAAGCCCAGCAACGCACCAACGGCAATATCGCGGCGGCACAACGAGCTCTCCGACGATTTGAGGCTGGCGAGCATCGAGGAAATCTTACCGGTTCTGGCTGAGTTAGCTGAAGCCAGGCTGGCATCGGTGAGTGAGGAGGGATACCTCATCTACGCTCGTGATCTGAGCGAGTTCTTCCTTGCCGACATCCGCTCTGCCTGCCGCAAGATCGCCCGTCAGGAACGCGAGGAGGGGGAGACGGCATGGCCAACCCTCGCTAAACTCCGCAAGCGCGTCCTGGTGGCCAAGGAATCGCGGGAGACACGGATAACGATGAGGATGTTGCGGCCAGAGGTTCGTCAGGCGTTGGTTCGGGACAGGAAACTGGATCAGCTACCAGACGGGGATCGGCAGAAATTGATTGACGCCGGAGAACTGGTTCCGATTGGCGATGTGATGGAGAAGTTATCTGACCGGAAGTTACTGAGCGCCGATTGCAATGTGGCCAGAACGATAGAGCCGTCGATGCCAGTCGAAGAAATGAACAACTGTCCTCATTGCGGGAATCAGGCTAGTCCACTTGGTTCAGCAAGCCTATTCCAATTGGCAGATTACTATCGCAAGCGAGCTGAGAATGCGCTGGAGCGAGAGCAGGAAGAAAGCGAGGAAACACAATGAAAGAGAGACCGATTCTATTCAGTGCGCCGATGGTGCGAGCGATCCTAGAGGGAAGAAAAACCCAAACTAGGCGGATTTTGAAGCCGCAGCCAGTTGACGGCGATTCGCTGGAGATCGGAACATATGCGCCAACGATGGTTGATCGACACGGCGATGAGTATCCGGGTACGGAAGGTTGGGGAGCTTCAAACGAGTACGAGTGCATTCGTTGGGGATTTATATACTTGACTCCCGTAAGGGAATCAGCTACCATTTGTGAATGAGCAAGTCTACAATCAGCACGTTCGAGTTGTTCGCACTGATCCCGGATGCCGAGTCCGCAAGGCTTTATCTTGAGGCTCGGTTGTGGCCTGATGGCGCTACCTGCCCATCGTGCATTCTTCGGGATCGCATCACTACCCGCAAGGGTGGTTTCTATCGTTGTAACCGCTGCACTCTGGATTTCACGGTTCGCACGGCAATGATTTTCGAGCGGTCGCATGTTCCGCTGCATAAGTGGGTTTACGCCATGTACCTCGTAGTGACGGCACGGAAGGGAATCAGTTCGATGCAGATGGCGAAGGAGATCGGCGTGACCCAGAAGACGGCATGGTTTATGCTTGGCCGTCTCCGTGAGGCTTGCGCCGGGAAGACTGGCAAAGGCAACCGCCTCTCTGGAATCATCGAAGTGGATGAGTGCTTCGTCGGCGGTCTGGAGAAGAACAAACACGCTCAGAAAAAGCTGAACGCCGGACGTGGTAGCGTCGGCAAGGTTGCCGTTCTGGGCCTCCGTGAGCGCGGCGGCGAGACTCGCGCAATGGTTATCGACGCCACCGACACACGGACGCTGCATGGGGCCGTCCACGCTCATGTGAAGCCCGGTTCTCTGGTCTGCACGGATGAGGCGCAAGGCTACAACGGGCTGGACGGACTCTGGTTCAACCATCGCTCTGTAAACCACGGCGAGGGTGAGTATGCCAAAGGCAGCATCCACACGAACTCCATCGAATCGGTCTGGGCCGTCCTCAAGCGCAGCATCATCGGCACATGGCATCAGGTCAGCCCGAAGCATCTGGGCCGCTATGTGGATGAGGTTACGTTCCGGCTGAACGCTGGCAATGTCGCAATCCACACGCTGGCGCGGCTCGACAGCTTCATTCTCGCAGTAGATGGCAAGCGGCTCACATACGAAAGGCTCACGGCATGAAGAAGAAGATTCCAGCGGAGTTAGACCGGATCGCAGATGTGGTGCTGGCATATAGGCCGAAACCGAAATCGAAGGCCGCGAAAAAGCGGACCAGGAAGGCCAAGCGCGATGCGAAAAGTTCTTGACTTGTTCTGCGCTGGAGGCGGTGCAGGGATGGGGCTGCATCGCGCTTGGCCGGATGCCGAGATAACCGGAGTGGACATAAACCGCCAGTCCAACTATCCCTTCAATTTCGTTCAGAGCGATGCGCTCACCTTCCCGTTGGAGGGTTACGACTTCATCTGGGCTAGTCCGCCGTGCCAACTCTACACGCGAAAATCCGCTAACTGGGGGCGTAAGCGCAACCACTGGATAGAGCATCCTGACCTCATCGACCCTATACGGCAAAGACTGATCGCCAGCGGAACTCCGTTTGTGATTGAGAATGTGGTCGGTGCGCCGATCCGCGTAGACCTCATGCTCTGCGGAAGCATGTTCGGACTGAAAATCCAGAAGCATCGCAACTTCGAGGCGAGTTTTCCTCTGGATGTGCTGTTGCCTCCGTGCAACCATGCTGGACTCTACAACCCCTGGCAAGGGAAGGGCCGAAGCGCGACCAAATTGCGCGAGGCTATGGGGATCGACTGGCTTCCAATTAGCGGCGGAGCCAGTCGCAAACTCGGATATACCGGCGACCTTTTCAACGCGATCCCTCCCGCCTATAGCGAGTACATCGCTCGGCAATTCGGGAAGGCGGCGTGATTTGTGATAAAAGGGAGTCATGTATATAGTTCCCATTCGTTGCCCCTACGGTAAGCCAAGAGACCAAATGTGGGTGCGCGAAGCATGGAAGACGGGTGAAAAACTCGACCAATACAACGCCACGGCGATAGCTGATATGGCGGCGGATGCTGGATATGAGAATGGACCAGCCGCCCCCTTGCTTTATCCAGCGACGGGTGACTTTACTAAATGGGGCGATAACGATAAAAGTGACTTCGGAGATTGGGGTCGTTATCGTCATCCACGGTTCATGCCTCGCTGGGCATCACGCATCACGCTTGAGATCACCGGGGTGCGTGTGCAGCGATTGTTGGAGATCACCGAGGAAGATGCACAGGCCGAAGGCGCTGCGTGCGGTTGCACGAACTGCGGCGAGACTCCATGCACCGAAGATTGCTTCATCCATATGCCCGACTATCGCGATGGATTCGCGCACATTTGGATGTCGATCAACGGACAAGGTTCGTGGGGTGAAAACCCTTGGGTGTGGGTTCTCACCTTCAAGCGAATCGAGGCACAATCATGAATCTCCGCATGAATCTATCCACGCTCGGCACTTTTGATAACCGTCAGGATGCCATCCAGAAGTCAATCGACTCCTACTCCAAAATCCTCATGGCCGAACGTGAGGCCATCATCCGAGAGCAGTCAGACCGACTATTCGCCAAGGGATATCGTCTCGAGGAGTTATATGTCGAGCATCGCCGCGAGGTTCCGAGAGCCAATTGGAAGACGAATCCGAACGAGCCATGCATCGTCACGTTCATTGACGATTCGACAATCACGGTCAAGGTTCGCAAACCTGTCAGCGAGAAATGGCTCCGATTGCGGAGAATATATCGCAAGGTAAAGCCATATGATCCATTGGAAGGATTGAACCGGTAGATTCTGTAAAAGATTTATTGCGCTACTTATCTAATCGTGATACATATTTTATACATGAGACCGAAAAAGAAAATACTCGTGTACTGCGAGGATGAAGCTAAGTTGAATGTCAATACCTTCATTATCGGCAGCAAAACTTCGTCCACTTCTTTTGGGATGGCCGCCTATCCAGTAGACAGTATCGCGGTCGCTGAAAGTCTGGCTAAACTGACATCTTTCCATGCTGCCGTGGTCATCCATGCTCGCCCATCCGATCAGTCTGCATCCATGGTGTCTACCATGATGGCAATGGATATTCCCACACTGCTCATCAACGATTGTGTCGGGAGCCATGTAGCCGATAATCTGGCGTCCATGACAATATCATCGGCGGCTGGCGTAGCAGAATGGATGGAGCGGCTGCGAGTTCTTTGTGGCAGAAAGCGCGGGCCTAAGGTTCAGGTCAGAAATCCTAAAGAAGAGTTGGTATCGCTCTCCGTTCAGTAATCACAAGGATAAAGAAATCCAAATGATCTATCTCGCCAGCCCATATTCTCATCCTGATGCAGCGGTCATGGAGCAACGCTTCCACGATGTATGCCGAGTCGCCGGTAGCATGATGCATGACGGACTCATCGTGTTCAGCCCGATAGCCCACACTCATTCCATCGCGGTCGTAGGTAAGCTTCCTAGATCATGGGAGTTTTGGGGAAAGTATGATCACGAGTTCATCGCAGCATCGGAGAAGGTCATCGTCCTGATGATGGATGGATGGCTCCAATCCAAGGGAGTACGAGCGGAGATACTCATCGCAAACTCGCTGAATATTCCTGTCGAATACATGGAGTTCGATCTACAATCCGTGATATAACTACTTTACAAATGAGATGAGGTTATGGAGTCTCCAGGCATGTCTGACTATGAGAAGTTTTTGGAAGGGAAACGCATCCGAGCTCACGCGACCGGAATGGATGCGAAGTATATAAAATATCATCGCGCCATGAAGCCCCACCAGCGAGATATTCTGAAATGGTCACTTCAGATGGGAAGGTCCGCCGTATTCGCTGCAACAGGACTCGGCAAGACAATCATTGAATTGCAGTGGGCTGAGAATGTTGCTAAGTTCACCAATCTTCCCGTTCTGCATGTAGCTCCACTCGCGGTATCTCATCAGATTGTCCGTGAGGCAGAGAAGTTCGAGTTCAAGAAAGGTATCGCATATCGCCAAGATGACAGCGACCTATGCCGAATTACATGCACCAACATCGATCGTATCAACAAGTTCGATCCGAGCAAGTTTGGTGGTGTAGTTATAGACGAATCCTCATGCCTCAAGGCAACGGACTCCGCCACCCGCGCTCTTATCACGGAACAGTTTTCGAATACATTATTCAAGTTGCCGGCCAGTGCAACGCCGGCCCCTAATGATTATGTTGAACTTGGCAACCATGCTGAGTTTTTGGGAGTAATGACACAGGCAGAGATGCTATCCATGTTCTTCGTTCATGACGGAGGAGAGACGCAGAAGTGGCGCATCAAGGGACATGCCAAGAAAGAGTTTTGGAAGTGGGTCGCATCGTGGGCGGTCATGCTGCAATTGCCGTCTGATATAGGGCATAGCGATGAAGGCTACATCCTTCCGAAGTTGAATATTATCCATCATGAAATCGAAGTTCATACGCCTACGTCGGGAATGCTGTTTGCAATGCCAGCAGATTCCCTAGCAGAGCGTATCGCGGCAAGGAGAGATACTGCCGAGGAAAGGGCATCTAAAGCCGCCGAACTCATCAATGCAAGCACTGAGCAGTGGATCGCGTGGAATAACCTGAATCGGGAATCGGAAGCCGTATTTGAGATGGTTCCAGATTCTCAACAGGCAAGTGGATCGGATTCTGATGCGGTCAAGGTCCAGCGTGTTGAGGATTTCGTATCTGGTAAACTCCGCGTCCTTTCAACCAAGAGTTCCATGTTTGGATATGGTCTCAACCTACAGAACTGCCACAATATGGTGTTTGTGGGAGTTACGGATAGCTTCGAGCAATACTTCCAAGCGGTAAGGCGATGCTGGAGATTTGGGCAGATGAAGGAAGTCAATGTTCATATCATTTCTGCATCAACTGAGGGAAATGTAATCGAGAATCTAAAACGGAAAGAACGTGAGGCGCAAGAAATGGCGGATGAGATGAGGGAAGCGATGGCATCATTGACTCGAGATAATCTACGTGGAGTTTCCCGCGATGAGACTACTTATAGCCGGGAATCCGTAGTGGAAGATAGCTGGACGATGCATCTTTCCGATTCTTGCGAACTCATCAAAGAGATTCCAGACAACAGTATCGGATTCCAGGTGATGAGTCCTCCCTTCGCCGATCTATTCGTTTACTCCAACTCAGAACGTGATCTTGGGAATTGCAAGAGTGATGATGAATTCTTCGCCCACTATCAATTTCTGGTTGAAGAACAATTGCGCGTGTCGATGCCGGGTAGGCTGTGTGCAATCCACGTCATGCAACTACCGACATCCAAAGTTCGGCATGGGGTTATCGGGTTGCGTGATTTCCGTGGTGATGTCATCCGGCTATTCGTGTCGAAAGGATGGATATATCATTCCGAGGTCTGCATCTGGAAAAATCCGGTCACGGCGATGCAGCGGACAAAAGCGCTTGGACTACTCCATAAGACAATTCGAAAAGATTCTTCCATGTCGCGTAATGGTGTAGCGGATTACCTTTTGGTGTTCCGCAAGCCAGAAGCTAATCCAGAGCCGATATCGCATACGCACAATCAGTTTCCAGTGTCTCTATGGCAGCGCTATGCATCGCCAGTTTGGGCGACTGCCGATACCTTCGACGATGAAGGGTTTCTGGTATTCAACGATGTGCGTGGTGGTGAAAACGGTGATGACGATGGAGCCATCGACCAAAGCAATACGCTACAGGGGCGTTCTGCACGAGAGAATGAGGATGAGAGGCATCTGTGCTGCCTACAACTCGGAGTAATCCGTAGAGCGATCAAACTGTGGAGCAATCCTGGCGATGTCGTAGCATCGTGGTTCGCCGGCATAGGCTCAGAGGGATTCGTCGCACTGGAGATGGGCAGGAAGTTCATCGGGAGCGAATTGAAGCCGTCCTACTACCGTCAGGCAGTCAAGAACCTATCGGCGGCGCTCAGTGCCTCCACTGGACTGTTCGGAAACGAGCCGGACGAATCACTGGAGGACCTCGGCATCATCAGCGCCGACGATGAACTGGTGGAGGCCGATGAGATCGCATGACACGCCAGCAACATTTCGACAAGGCATCCAGTTGCGACGGGAAGGATGGATATGATTCCTTTGCGTCGGCGCGGAAGGCGCTAGGCCGTGTATCGCACAAGAATAAGAGGAGATTCGCATCCAGAGATGGTTTGCGTGGCGAGGTTGGTATCTACAGGTGTTTTTTCTGCCTTCGTTATCATCTTGGTCATGGAAAAAGATATGCCATGCTGCCAAAGAAAGATGTAAACTTGGATTTAGTCGAGGATGAAACGTGAATACTTACTTTTTCGGATGCAAGAGAAATGCGGATAAGAATCCTCTTGGTCAAGTCGGGCACTATCATTATGGGGCCGATGCCCAGAGCCTTTATGGGAATTGGAGAAGTATAAAACATCCATGGGGAGATGAGGAGAAAGGAATCTATCCTGATGGCAATCTATGCCCTAAGAACACCACAAAAGAAGGCGTTGCTAATTTACATCACAAAGATGGATGGACGGCGCTGAGCTTCTGGGACTACTCTGGCGATACTCGCGGTGCATCGAATAGCAATTTCTTCTTTGAGGGAACATTTACTTTCGATGAGGCGAAGGAGTTGATGGGGAAATTCTATCCTTCTATCGTTGACCGATTCAAGTTTGTGGTTACGGAGAATAGATGAGTCTTCATAATCATGGTCAACGTTGTACCGACCTATCGTCATGCAACTGTGCGAAGCATTGCCTATGTAGGGCATGTATCTTCGACCGGCGCTCCCGAACGATGTACGACGGGATGCGTGGTCGCAATGCTGCTAAGCGCTGGAAATCGGGTAAGCGCCAAGGAACGATTCGTAAGGAGAAGGTCGAGATTCCATTCACGCTGGAGCAGTTCAGAGGATGGCTCACAGTAGTTCTAGAGGATACTCCATGGTGTGTCTACTGCCGTGAGCCTATCGACATCCTGACCATATCGCCCGACCATGATATGCCCGTCAGTCGCGGAGGTTCATTGGAGCTCGCCAATCTGCGGAACTGTTGCGATTCCTGCAATCGAACCAAGGGAGGTCTCACCGCGAGCGAGTTCCGATTCCTGATGAAGTGTATCGCAACGATGCCGGAATCGGCGCGGAAAGACATCCTGAAGCGGTTGCGAGGAGGCATCCACTTCTTTGGATCAAAGAAGAAGGAAGCCGCTCCCGAGATGTTATCAGGGATGACGAATGTGATTGCTATACCGAAAGCTTTGGTAAGGAGTAAAAATGCCTAGAATGGTTTGCCAGTTCTCGTGTGGCGCTGCTTCTGCAATCGCAACTAAACTCATTCTTGCTGCGTATGATCCATTAGACGTAATCATCGTCAATGCCTTCATCAAAGAGGAACACGAAGATAATAGGAGATTCTTGGCAGACTGCGAACGATGGTTTCAACATCCGATCATAGTCTTGAAAGATGAGAAGTACGCAGCTTCAACCGATGAGGTATGGAAGCGTAAACGCTTTATGAAAGGGTTGAGAGGTGCTCCATGCTCAACCGTTCTAAAGAGAAGCTTATTAGCATCTATCGCTACTCCCGATGATGTAAACGTCTTGGGATTTACACGCGAAGAAACGGATAGATTTGATAATATTTGTGACCGATTTCCATGTGAAAAATTCATTGCTCCGCTAATTGAGCGTGATCTGGGTAAGGATGATTGTCTAGCAATGATTGAGCGGGCTGGGATAGTGCTTCCAATGATGTATCGGCTTGGATACGATAATGCCAATTGTATTGGGTGTCCCAAGGGAGGCCAATCATATTGGCAGAATATTCGGGAAGATTTTCCTGAAAGATTCTCCATCATTCAGGAAATACAAGAAGGCATTGGTCCAGGTGCCAACTTTTTACGATTTCGCAGTGGTCCAAAGATTGGCGAACGTATGTCCTTGGAAGAACTCCCTGCTGGACGTGGCGATATGCGAAAAGAGCCGAGTTTCTCTTGTTCATTCTTCTGTCAGTTAGCAGAGCAAGAGATTGAACCTAACTAAAAGCGTTGGCAAATCGAAAGCGAGGAAGATGATGCACTGGCCACAAGTATCGGTTATTTGTCTAAATCTGTTTGGGTTGGGAATATCGGCAGCGAACCACGGAAAGCCAAGAAGCAACGAGAGTTTTTGGACGTCAATGATTGCTTCAGTTATTACCTTCTCATTGCTGTATCTCGGCAGATTCTTCTCCCACTAACCATCCACGCACCATCAACCATAAGCGAGGAAAGTGATGGCAACAGCAGTAGAGTTTTTCACTGATTCAAGGCGTGAGACTGAGCTGGGCGACTTCCATAGTCTCAAGACAACCGGCAATGAGCGGCGTGTGAAGGTTGCGATTCGCCTTCCGCTCAGTAACCGTTCCATGGTAGGCATCCCAGAGTGGATCTCCCAAGGCCATGAACTTGTGGTCAAGGATAATAGTTTCTACACGAAGACACTATGCAAGGATGTCCGCATGGAGGGGATGTCCGTCGACTTCTTCACCACTGATAGCGTCAAGCGGAAGATGCGGACATTGAACGGATGCACCCTATATAAGTTCTCCGTCGAACGTATCGGCAAGGAGGACAAGGCCCAGACCTACCTCAACTTTGTCCTCTATGCGCCATGCAGCCTCGAGATCATGCAGTTCTTCTACGAGATGCAAGGTGGCACCGTCTACGCCGAATTCGACGCAACGCAGGCAGCGTTCTCCTACGATGCCAAGGATGAGGATGACGAAGAGATAGAAGACCTGTCAGACCAAGCGACTCTCGTCTATGACCCGAACGACAATCCCAATGATCCAATACCTGGCGACAAGCGCAGCATCTCTTTGCCGACAGACAAACCAAAACGCAAGCGATAACCGAGTCAATTCTGCCGTGGAAATAAATGTTTCCCACGGCTTCGACCTTGTGATATAAACGCAATCATTAGGGGGATTTATGTCACGGAAGAAGACAGCACCATCCGCCGATGGGCGCACAGAAACCGAAGATAGGATCATTACTCTCATATGTAATCTCATGGCGGTCGATGAATCGGAGATCACTCCAAAGACCGAGTTGCAAGCTGACCTTGGCGCGGATTCACTGGATGGAGTCGAACTGGCGATGCTTATCGAAGAGGAGTTCGGTATCCAGTTCAATGACGATGAGATCGAAACAATGCTGACCTTTGAGAATATCGTGGGGTTAGTCACTAAGAAGTGCGGAGAATCGTCCTATGCTGAACTTTCAATATAGTGAAGAGGGATATGCTCTAACCAAAGAGTTTGAGGGTTTACGGCTGAAGACATACCGCGACCAGGGCGGCGTTCTCACCATTGGCTATGGTCATACCGGATCTGATGTGCATGACGGCGACACCGTTACCGAAGAAGAGGCTTGCAACCTTCTGACGAGGGATACTGCCAGCTCTGTTGCTTGCGTCAATCGTCTTGTGCGAGCTCCGATCAATCAGAATCAGTTCGACGCGTTGGTCGATTTCGTATTCAATCTCGGTTGCGGAAGTTTGGAGATTTCAAAGTTGCTACTGTGCGTCAATGCCGAGGAGTATATCTTGGCCACTCCTGAATTTATGCGATGGATTCATGTCGGCGGCGAAGTGAATGATGGTCTCATTCGACGACGCAAGGCTGAGGCGTTACTGTTTGCGAAGGGGATTCAGAGTTGAAAAATACACAGGATTACCAATCCATTTTGATTATCCAGCACCTAATGGATGAGGTTCACACGGCGAATGCTAAGTGGTGGGTTGATCTGGAAACGGGCCATCCGACACAGCGCAACGTCGGCGAACTATTATGCCTGATTCATAGCGAGATCAGCGAAGCGATGGAAGGCCACCGCAAAGGACTGATGGATGACAAGCTGCCACATCGCCCGATGATCGAGGTTGAACTTGCCGATGCTATGATTCGTATTCTTGATGCCAGTGCTGGACTTCAACTTGACCTGGCCGGTGCATACGTCGAAAAGATGGCCTACAACGCTAATCGTGAAGATCACAAGCGTGAAGCACGTCTCGCCGATGGCGGGAAGAAATACTGAGGCCACCATGACTAACCAGTCAGGGCAACTCCCACATTGCAGCGGATGCCTGCACCCAGACGGATACAACGGCGAGACTCATTGCTTTGGAACAATTGAGCATCCAGAGCCGCAATCAGGGCAAAGGGAAGATGAAAAGGATAATACGATGAGCGATCTACAAGTACGGGTGTGGCAGATAGGCAGCGATGGAACGGAGTTTTACGCAGCACACTCTGAAGAAGAGATGAAAGATTTTTATCGGGAATTGGTTGGAACAGAGGATTACTGCGAAACCGATCTCCGCGATCACTTTGAAGAAGTTCCAGCCGCAGCTATGGATGCCGAGGTTGAATTCAATGACGATGGCAAGATAATCCGCACAACATGGCGAAAGTTAGCTGCTTCCGCAAGTCTTCCTACGCAGATTAGCTCTGGTTATAACTAGGAGATTTCATGAGACCCCCATCGCATCCACAAATAGATAGCTTGTGCCAGTTTTGCGGGAGGCTAGGAAAGAATCACTTCGGGGATATGCTGGCTTGCTCGCGAGACTATCTAACCGAAGCTGGAACTGTTTTCAAAGCCGCCGCACCCTCTAAGCCTCTAAAACCGAAACAGTGTCCAGAGTGCAAATTGGACGATCCATACCAAAACAGCCTCATGCATGTGAAGGGGTGTCCTGCCAATCCTGAGCTTCCGGTGGAACGCCCTGAACTGCCAGCGAGAGGGGAGATGAAGTGCCGATTGTGCGGTTTCGATCAGAATATTCAAGAAGATGGTAGATGTTTGATTTGCACCGCCGAGGAACGAACCGCAGCCGACGAGCCGCCTAAAATGCCGTGGGACATGACCAGTTCACACAGGGATCTTTATGAAGAAATTGCCGCTACGATTCCCGAGAATCGTTCGACACTGCAATCATTCGCAAAAGAATACGCGGATCACACATTCGACCTTATTCAGACGCGGGACGAATTGATTGAAAGTGTAAAGAAGGCCGAGGACAAACTCGCCAAGATTGACACCATAGCCTCTACCCATGATGGCTCACCTTGCGCTATAGCGATTCGGGAAACGCTGGAGGGGAAGTAGGTGATAAAGATTCACGGAACGCCAATGACGCCGGCCACAGTTGCCCTTGAGTTCTTCAAGGACAGGCACGCTATGGTGTCTTACGCCCACCCAGAACAGATTGAGATGCTGGCGCTGGTTTGTGCTGCTATCTATCTGGACAATGGGGCGTTCAGCGCGTGGATGGCAGGACGTCCGATCACCGACTGGCTTCCCTTTCGGGCGTGGGTGGATCGGTGGATGTCGCACCCTGTCTGCGCATGGTTCCTTATCCCGGATGTGATTGACGGAGACGAACGGGACAATGACCAACTCGTTCATGAGTTTCGCGAGGTCCCTAACGG
>Ga0164242_10001453_pt1 | contig 28054 bp, 28 predicted proteins | sample OricomgcompostMG_FD_108783 | JGI IMG/M metagenome (GOLD analysis project Ga0164242, IMG submission 108783) | Miracle-Growth compost microbial communities from Emeryville, California, USA - Original compost - Miracle growth compost (MG) ...
AGCACCGCGCGCGAGATTTTCGACGCGCTGCTTGCAACGGCGTCGGGCAAGCGTACCTGCAGCGAGCAGTTGGGGCTCGGCGATCACGAATTCGTGCCGTGGCAGATCGGCATCATGAGCTGAAGCGGGCGCCGCCGCGGTCGCGGCGACTCGCCGGGAACAGGAAACACGGAAGGAGCAATCGATGACGAAGGTATTGATCACCGGCGCGGCGGGCCAGATCGGCCGCGTGCTGCGTGACGGGTTGAAAGGGCGCTATGCGCTGCTGCGGCTCGCCGACATTGCCGCGCAGCGGCCGGCGGGCGACGGCGAGGAGACTGTCGCGGCCGACATCACCGATGCCGACGCGCTCGCCGACGCGATGTGCGGTATCGACTGCGTCGTCCATCTCGCCGGCATTCCGGACGAGGACGACTGGGAGCGGATCCGCCGCATGAACATCGAGGGCTGCTACAACGTATTCGAGGCGGCGCGGCTCGCCGGCGTGAAGCGGGTGATCTTCGCGAGTTCGAATCACGCGGTCGGCTTTCATCGCCGCGACCGGATGATCGACGATACCGTCGCGCCGCGCCCCGACAGCCGCTACGGCGTGTCGAAGGTGTTCGGCGAGGCGCTCGGCCGGCTGTATGCCGACAAGTACGGGCTCTCGGTCGCGTGCCTGCGGATCGGCTCGTTCCGCCCGGACGACCGGCCGACGGTGCCGCGCCATCTGTTCACGTGGATCAGCCATCGCGACATGGTCCAGCTTGTCGGACGCGCGATCGATCATCCCGGCTATCACTTTATCGTCGCCTATGGCGTGTCGAACAACGCGCGCAACCGCTGGGACAACGCGAACGTCCGCACGCTCGGCTATCGCCCCGACGACGACGCGGAACGGTTCGCCGCGAAGATCCGCGACGCCGCCGAGCAGGAGCACGAACTCGACGCGCTGTTTCACGGCGGCTTCGGCTGCCGGGTGGAGTACGCGGGCAATCCGGACGACGTCGACTGAACGCCGGACGCCGACCGCGGCGGTCGGTCCGGCACCACGGCCCGGCGCTCGCACGGGGAGTTTCAAACAACGGCTGTCAGGCCGGGAGACACACATGAATCTGGGGTTGAACGACAGGACCGCGCTCGTGATGGGCGGCGGCGGCGGACTCGGCCGCGCGATCGCGACGGCGCTCGCGCGCGAGGGCGCGAATCTGGTATTGGCCGACGTCGACGACGCGGCGTTGCAGCAGTCCGCCGCCGCGGTCGAAGCGGCGGGAGCGAAGGTGCTCGCGCTGCGTTGGGACCTTGCGGACCTCGCGTCGGTCGGACAGCACGTCGCCGCGATCGAGGCGCGCTTCGGCGGCGTCGACGTGCTCGTGAACAACACGGTCGGACCGCCGCCGACGCCGGCCTCCGGCCAGTCGCCCGACGCATGGCAACAGTACTTCGGTTCGATGGTGCTGTCGGTCATCGCGATCACCGACCGCGTGCTGCCCGGGATGCGCGAGCGCCGCTGGGGCCGCGTGATCACCAGCGCTTCGTCGGGCGTCGTCGCGCCGATCCCGAATCTCGGCATGTCGAACGCGCTGCGCGCGTCGCTCGTGGGCTGGTCGAAAACGCTCGCTCGCGAAGTCGCGCGCGACGGCATCACGGCGAACGTCGTCGTGCCGGGCCGCATCGCGACCGACCGGATCCGCTTTCTCGACGAGGCGAAGGCGCGCCGCGAGAACCGGCCGGTGGAGGCCGTCGCCGCGGAAAGCACGTCGTCGATTCCTGTCGGCCGCTACGGCGAGCCCGGCGAATATGCCGACGTGATCGCGTTTCTCGCGAGCGAACGCGCGTCGTATGTGACCGGCTCCGTCGTGCGCGTCGACGGCGGCCTGATCGCCAGCATCTGATACCAACGAAGAACAGCCGTGCCCGCGATGCGGGCGGGCTTAAAGTCTTGCAGGAGGAACCTCGCCATGTCAGTAGACCAGGCCATCATCGACACGCTGTCGTCCGTCACGACCGCCACGCTGACCACGCTATTGCTGAAGAAAGGCTTGCGCAACGTCTGGATACGCGGCGCGCAGCCGTTGCGCGAAGGCCAGCCCCGTCTTGTCGGCCGCGCGTTCACGCTGCGCTTCGTGCCCGCCCGCGAGGATCTGGCGACGCCGGAATCGTGGTCGTCGCCGCGGTCCACCCGCGCCGCGATCGAGGCCATGCCGGCGGGCTGCATCGCCGTCGTGGATGCGAGGGGCGTCGTCGATGCGGGCATCTTCGGCGACATCCTGTGCGAGCGGATGCAAAAGCGCGGCGCGGCCGGGCTCGTGACCGACGGTGCGGTGCGCGACAAGGCCGGCGTGCTCGACACGGGGCTGCCGGTATGGTGCAGCGGCGTCGCCGCGCCGCCTTCGGTGGCCGGGCTGACGTTCGTGAACTGGCAGGAGCCGATCGGCTGCGGTGGCGTGGCCGTGTTTCCCGACGATCTGATCGTGGTCGACGCGGACGGCGCGGTAGTCGTTCCCGCTGCGCTCGTCGCCGACATCACGGCCGCCGCCGTCGAGCAGGAGCGGCTGGAGGGCTGGATCATCGGCCAGGTGCGCAACGGCGAGCCGCTGCCCGGGCTGTATCCTCCGAACGAAGAGAACAAGGCGCGCTACGATGCGTACAAGCGGTCGTTGTAAGACAGCCGAAAAAGCCGCCGGCGCCGCCTTTTAGCCACCGCCAACCCATCAGGAGACGGACGTGCCATCTGATCAGTATAACTATACGATTCACCCGCTCTATTGCGGCACGATACGCGGCCACGCCCGCTGCGGTTTCGTCTACCGCAAGGATTTCGGCGGCGAGCGGATAGACGCGCCGTGCATCGCCTGGCTGCTGCGGAGCGCAGACCGCCTGTTGCTGGTCGATGCGGGACCGGGCACGAGGCGTCGGGCAGGGCGCTTCTATCGGGACGAAGACAGCGGCAGCGACGATCTCCTGTGCGACGCGCTGAAGGCGATCGACGTCGATCCGCTGACGATCGAACACGTGATCTTCACGCATCTGCACAACGACCACGTCGGCGGCGCGCCGCTCTTTCCCAATGCGCGCTTTTATGTGCAGGAAGCCGAACTGAAGGAGGCGGTATGGCCGGTGCCGTTCCAGCGTCCGATCTACGAGACCAATCAGCGGGGCATGACGCCCGCGTGGACCGCGATCCTCGATCGCATGCACGTGCTGCACGGCGATGCGCAGATTGCGCCGGGCGTGCGGGCGATGCTGCTGCCCGGACATACCGCGGGCTCGCAGGGCGTCGTGGTCGAGACGTCCGACGGACCCTACCTGATCGCCGGCGATCTGATCCCGCTTTACGACAACTGGCCCGGCGAGGACGGCGACCCGATCCCCAACGGCAACCACACCGACCTGCGCGCGTATGACGAAAGTTTCCGTCGCATCGCGGCGCTTGGCGCAACCGTACTTCCCGCTCACGAACCGCGCATTTTCGACTCGCTTCAGTACCCGGTCTGCCGCTGCGGCTGACCGGCCGGCTTCACTCGGCGTAAGGCGCACGGCGCGCCCGAACCGCGACCTATCAGAACAGGGACAGGAGACTTGAAATGAAACAACGCTGGTATCGCCTGCTGCCGGTGATGATGATCACCTTCATCATCGCCTTCATGGACCGCACCAACATCGGCTTCGCCATTCCGTTGATGGGACCGCAACTCGGGCTCACGGCATCGCTGCTCGGATTCGCGTCCGGCGTGCTGTTTCTCGGCTACGGTCTGTCGCAGACGCTGAGCGGCTGGCTGGCGGACAAGGGACACGGCCGCGCGCTGGTCGCCGCATTGATGGTGCTTTGGGGCATCACGGAAATCGCGCAGGGTTTCGTGCATTCGGCGACGCAGCTTGTCGCGATACGGTTTCTGATCGGCATCTTCGAAGGCGGCGTGTTTCCCACGTTCCTGCTGTTCGTGAAGAACTGGTTCGCGCCGTCCGAGCGCGCGCGCGCCAACGGTGTCTGGCAATTGTGCTACCCCGTCGCGGCCCTCGTGAGCGGACCGATTGCGGGCTACATCCTGCAGGCCAGCGACTGGCGCACGCTGTTCATCGCGGAGGGCGTGTTCCCGCTCGTCTGGGTGGTCGTGTGGCTGTGGGGCGTCGCCGATTCGCCGCGCCAGGCGAAGTGGCTGGACGAGGCCGAGCGCGCCGCGCTGACGCGGAAGATCGACGCGGAGGAGGCGGCGATCGCCGAGCGGACGGCCGGCTTCGCTGCCGCGACGTTCCGGTCGGAGATCGTGCGTGCGCCGGTGCTGATCTTCACGGCGTCGATCCTGCTCTGGAACATAGGCTTTCTCGGCTTCGTCATCTGGCTGCCGAGCGTGATTCATCAGCAGCCGAACTTGAGTTCCGCCGAGGTCGGCTGGCTGAGCGCCATTCCATATGCGTGCGCGATCGTCGTCATGCAAGGTCTGACGTACTGGTCCGACCGCACGCAGAATCGTCGGCTCTTTTCGTCGATTCCGCTCGCGATCTCCGGCGCGGCGTTGATCGTCGGCGGAGTCAGCTTCGCCGCCAACGGATTCACGACGAACATGGCGCTGCTCGTCGTCGCGGGCGCGATGCTGTACGGCTCGCAGCCGGTGCTGTGGTCGATCGCGACGGAGATCCTGCCGGCATCGGTGACGGGTTCGGTCAGCGGGACGATTAACGCAGTCGGCGTTCTCGGCGCTTTTATCGGGCCTTATCTCGTTGGTTACGTGCGGGCGGTCACGCACTCGTTTTCGGCGGGCCTGCTGGTGATGGGTCTCGCGCTGCTCGGTACGAGCGCGCTCGTCATGCTGATCCGGACCGGCGCAGCCCGGCCGGCGACGGCGTCGCCCGCTTCCGCGTAGTCGCCCGAACGCGCGTCGGCCGGGCTGAACGCGCGCCCGTGCGCATCGATCGGCGGTCGGTCTCGCGTCGGACGACGCGTGCAGGCGGCCGATCGCCGCTCATCGATGTATCGAGCCGCGCTGCTGCACTGCGGTGACCGCGTGGCGGCAGCACCGTGGTTGCGCTGCGCGTAACGATCGTCGGATCGGGCCGGGCAATGGTCGCCGGAAAAGCGAAGCGGCGCACGAAACACGCTTGCCCGATCGCGTTGCGGACGCGCTTCGCAGCCAGTGCATGACAACCCGCAAAGCCGCGGAGGCGACGGCAGCGGCCGTCCGGCTTTTGCATGATGATATGCCGACCGCTGCCGCGAAAATCGGTGCGCCGCGCGTCGTTGCGCCCGACCCGCCCCCTATTTCCCCGCCGTTTTCCTTTTCCGCGCGCCGGCGTCTTCCGCCTGCGGCCGGCTCAATTGCCGGCTCGTCACGCGGATCAGCGACGTCTTCACGCTTATCACGTGCTGCCGCATCAGCGTCTCCGCCTCGCGGGGTTCGCGCGCGAGGATCGCATCGTAAATCCGGTGGTGAAACCGGTGCCGCTCGCGCATGTCGTCGATTTCGAAAGCGAGGATGTTGTGGGCGGAAGCCTGCGGAATCTGCTGGCACAGCCGCAGCACGTCGGACACGAGGCGCGAACTGGCCGCCTGGTGCACGACCGAATGGAACACTTCGTTCACTTCCGCATAGGCGGCGCGCTGCTCGTTCGGCTCCGCGGCGCTCGCGAGTATCTCGTCGCCGCGCGTGAGCGCGGTTTCCAGCTTCACGCACGCGTCGGGCGACAGCCCGCGCTCGGCCGCCAGCCGCGCGGCCAGCCCTTCCGCGAGCGCGCGCATTTCGTACGCGTCGACGATTTCCGACAACGGAAAAGCCCGCACCGTGAAGCCGCGATTCGGCCGATAGGTCAGCAGACCTTCGCCCGCGAGCATCTGTAGCGCCGCCCGGAGCGGCGTGCGCGACACCGCCAGTTCCCGACTCAGCGACACCTCGTTGATGCGCGAGCCGGCCGGCAGCGCGCCGTCGAGCAGATCCTGGCGTATGCGTTCGGCCAGTTCGCCGGACAGCGTGGCGGCAGGGGGTTTTTCGATCATAGGGTCCTCGGACAGGAAACGAGCCCGATTATAGACGACTAGTGAGCACAATCCTGGATGCGTCAGGCCGTAAAGTATGCACCCCGGTTCGCTGCGATTACCGCGTCGTTAGCGCCTCGATAGCCGCGATTCTTACGAGCGATGCAGCGAAAGCCGGTCACTCTGCGACCTCGCATAGTGAATACAGTTTGCCGTTGACAAACAAAAATTGTACACAGACTATCCGGCTAACGACGTCACATCCCTCAGGAGAGAAAGTTTGACTGCTTCCCATGCCGTTCCGCTCGCCACGCCTGTCCTCACGATCGCCGGCGGCGACAGCACGTTTCCCGTGCGGCGCGTCTACTGCGTCGGCCGCAACTACGTCGAGCACATCCGCGAAATGAAGGAGGGCGACGAGCGCGATCCGCCGTTCTTCTTCCAGAAGCCGTCCGACGCCGTCGTCGCGAACGGCGCGGAGCTTGCCTATCCGCCGTGCACCGACGACTTCCAGCACGAGATCGAACTCGTCGTCGCGATCGGCGGCGGCGGCATCGACATTCCGGTCGGCGCCGCGCTCGATCACGTGTTCGGTTACGCGGTCGGCATCGACATGACGCGCCGCGACCGTCAGCGCGAGATGCGCGAGCGCATGCTGCCGTGGGAGATGGGCAAGTCGTTCGACGCGTCGGCGCCGTGCGGCCCGCTGCATCCGGTCGGGCGCGTCGGGCACGTCGGGCGCGGCGCGATCACGCTGTCGGTCAACGGCGAGTTGCGGCAGAAAGGCGACTTCGCGCAGATGATCTGGAACGTGCCCGAGATCGTCGCGAACCTGTCGACGCAATACGAACTGAAGGCCGGCGACCTGATCTTCACGGGCACGCCGGCCGGCGTCGGTCCCGTGGTGCCGGGCGACAGCCTCGAAGGCGCGATCGAAGGGCTCGGCACCATCCACTTCACCATCGGATCGAGGAAATCATGAACCTGCTACCGAACGAACGTCTCGCGTATTCGCCGATCGTCGAGCGCTCGAAGCTGGCGTTGCCGGACGGCGCGCGGCTCGCCGTCTGGGTGATCGTCAACATCGAGGAGTGGAATCCGCGCGAGACGATGCCGCGCACGGTGCTGACGCCGCCCGCCGGCGGTTCGCCGACGCCCGACGTGCCGAACTGGGCGTGGCACGAATACGGCAACCGCGTCGCGTTCTGGCGCATGCTCGACGTGTTCGACACGCTCGGCATCCGCGCTGCGCTGGCGATCAACGGCTCGGCGATCCGCAGCTACGAGCCGATCTCGCGCGCGGCGCTCGAACGCGGCTGGGAGTTCATCGGCCACGGCTTCGGCCAGAAGAACATGCAGAAGGTCGACGACGAGCGCGCCGACATCAGGAAGACGACCGAGGCGATCCGGGCGTTCACCGGACAGGCGCCGCGCGGCTGGCTCGGGCCGGGCCTCACCGAGACGTGGGAAACGCCCGACATCCTCGTCGAGGAAGGTTACGACTACGTCTGCGACTGGGTGCTCGACGACCAGCCGCTGTATCTGAAGACGCGCACGAAGCCGATCGTCAGCGTGCCTTACACGCAGGAGTGCAACGACGTCGCGATGATGCTGATCCAGCATCACGCGGCGGCCGAGTACCGCGATCGCGCGATCGACCAGTTCGAGCAACTGTATGCCGATGCGCAGAAAGAGCCGCGCGTGATGGCGCTCGTCGTGCATCCGTACATCATGGGTGTGCCGCACAGAATGCGCTATTTCCGCGAGGCGCTCGCGCACATCCGCGCCCGCCAGGGCGTCGTGTTCACGACCGGCAGCGCGATCTGCGACGCGTTCGTCGCGTCGGCGGCGCAGCCGGGCTAAAGCGCAGCACCGTCGCGCGCGGGCCGACGCGGCCCGCGCTCCCGTCACACGCGGCGGCCATGCGGCCGCCGCCTTCTTCGAGACGTTGATGAACAGTCTTCCTTCGCGGCCTGCGCCGCAGGCCCAGTCGCGCCCGTCCGGTTCCGCGCTGGCCGCCGTCGCGATGTTCGTCGTGTTGCTCGCGTCGTACTCGATCAACGCGATGGATCGCCAGATTTTCCCGCTGCTCGCGGTCGACGTACGGCACGAATTCGGCTTCGACCTCGCGCAGATCGGTCTGCTGTCGACCATCTTCACGCTCGGCATGGCGGTCGCCGGCGTGCCCACCGGTTTTCTGCTCGCGCGGATCTCGCGCCGCAGCGCGACGATCGTCGGCATCGCGATCTTCTCGATCGGCACGGTGCTGACCGCGCGCGCGCACGGCTTCGCCGACATGCTCGCGTACCGCGCCGCGACCGGCATCGGCGAGGCGATGCAGCTGACGGTCATCATCGCGATCGGCACGAGCTACTTCACGCGGCTGCGTTCGACCGCGGTCGGCGCGGTGAACTTCTCGTTCGGTGTCGGCGCGATCGTCGGGCCGGTCGCGGGCAGCGGGCTCCTTGCGGTGCATCACGCGTGGCGTCTGCCGATGATGGTGTTCGGCCTGCTCGGCTTCGTCGCGATCGCGCTGATCCTGGCCGCCGTGCGGCCGTGGTTCAGCGAGGCGCGGGCCGTCACGCGCGACGGCCAAGCTCGGGGCGCCGCGGTCGCCGATACGCTGTGGAACCGCAACACGGTGCTGCTCACGGCGCTCAGCCTGATCGCCGGCCTGATCATCTACGGCTATCTCGGCATGTATCCGACCTTCCTGCGCGAGCATCTCGGTTTCACGCCGGCGATGACCGGCCGCGTGATGAGCGCGTACGGCTTCGGCGTGTTCGCGTCGATCGCAGGCGGCTGGCTCGGCGACCGCCTGTCCGCGCGCAAGGTGCTCGCGGTGAGCTTCGTGATCGCCGCGCTGCTCGGCTACGGGCTGTTCCATGCGGCCACCACGGTGCTCGCGCAGGCGCTGCTGTCGTTCGTCTGGGGGCTCGTCGTCAGCGGTGTCATCTATGTGAACCTGGCCGGCTATCACATCCGCTCGGTCGGCAGCCAGTTGAACAACAAGGTGTCGGGCGTGTTCGTGTCGAGCCTGTACGGGGCGGCGTCGATCGCCGGCTATGCGATCGGCCGGCTCGCGACGGCCACCGGCTGGTCGGCCGCCGGACTGCTGCAGATTTCGCTGCTCGCGTCGATCGGCGCGCTGACCGCGCTCGCGTTGCAACCGTCGCGCATGGCGCTGCCTGCGCATCGCGCCGTCGCCGCTGCTGCCGAATAGCTGAAGCGTTTTTTCTCGTCTTTTGCCGCATAACATATTTAGGATGATTAAGAAATGAGAAAGATTGCGAAGTCATGGGCGGCGGCGTTCGCCGCCGCGGCGCTCGTCGCGAGCGGCATCAGCGCGGCCGCTCCCGTCACGCGGGCGCCGAAGCTCGGCGACGTGAGCGTCAACGTGTTTCCAGGCGGCTTCAACTGGCCGAGCTACGTCGCCGAGGACAAGGGCCTGTTCGAGCGGCACGGCATTCATGTGACGTTGCAGGGCACGACGGGCTCGGTCAACCAGATGACCGATCTGTCGCAAGGCCGTTTCGACATCGCGATGACCGCGCTCGACAACATCGTCGCGTACGTCGAAGGCGAGGGCGAAGCGCCGATCGGTCCGCAGCCGGACTTCGTCGCGGTGATGGGCAGCGACAGCAGCTTCCTGTCGCTCGTCGCGGCGCCGGACATCAAGACCTATGCGGACCTGCGCGGCAAGACGCTGTCGGTCGACGCGCGCACGACCGGCTATGCGTTCGTGCTGTACGACATGCTCGCGCGCAACGGCTTGCAGCCGGGCGACTACCGGATCGAAACCGCGGGCGGCATGGTGCAGCGCTGGGCGGCGCTGCGGCAGCACAAGCAGGTCGCGACGCTGCTGTCGACGCCGTTCAACATCCTCGCGCGCAACGACGGCTTCAACCAGATCGCGACGGCGACCGACGTGATCGGCCCTTACCAGGGCAACGTCGCCGCGACGCGCCGTTCATGGGCGCGCCACAACAAGGCGAAGCTGGTCGCGTTCATCGAGGCATACGTCGAGGCGATCGACTGGCTGTACGACCCGAAGAACCACGACGAGGCGATCCGCATCCTGCTGAAGCACGTACCGCAGATGTCGCCCGCACTCGCGGCGACGACCTATCGCGAACTGCTCGATCCGAAGGCGGGTTTCTTCCGCCAGGGCCGGATGAACGTCGCGGGCATCCGCACCGTGCTGTCGCTGCGCAGCCGCTATGCGACGCCGCACAAGCAGTTGAGCGATCCGTCGAAGTACTACGACCCGACCTACTACCGCGCCGCCATGCATGCGCTCGCGGCGCACTAAAACAACGACAGGCTACGGAGGTATCGAACGATGAACAGGAAACTGCTGCGCACGCTGCCGGCGGCGGCGCTCGTCTCGCTGTGCTGGAGCGGCCACGCGGCCGCGCAGTCGAGCGTGCAACTGTACGGCGACGTCGACGCGTTTGTCGCCGCCAAAAAAGCGCTCGGCGGCCAGACGGCGATCATGGCCGGCAACGGCGGCGCGACTGCGTCTTTCTGGGGGCTTCGAGGCGCGGAGGATCTGGGCGGCGGCTATCAGGCGGTGTTCGAACTGGAGAGCTATTTCTCGGTGCAGAACGGCTCGTTCGGACGCTTCGCCGGCGACGGGTTCTTTTCGCGCAACGCGTGGGTTGGCGTGACCGCGCCATGGGGCAAACTCGTCGTCGGCCAGATCGGCCCGCTGTACTGGAATTCGACGATTTTCTTCAATCCGTTCTTCAACTCGTTCGTGTTTTCGCCGGCCGTGATTCATACGTACTCGGCGGTCAACGGCCAGGGTGTCGGCGGCGGAGGCGGCGAGTGGAGCAACGCGGTCACCTATTCGTCGGCGCTTTACGACGACTGGCAACTGAACGCGCAATATGCGTTCGGCAATGCGGCGGGCGAGCCGGGACAGAACAAATGGGCGGGGCAGGTCCTCTATCATGGCGGCGCGTTCAACGCGAACGTCGTCTATCAGCAGATCAAGTTCAACAGCGTACCCGGCGATTTCGCGGCGAGCGTGCCGGGTCTCTCGACGCAGTCGGCGGTGCAGGCCGGCGCGACCTACGAGATCGGGGCCGTCAAGCTGTACGGGCAGTACCAGTACATCTCGAATGCGATCGCGGGCGGCGGCTATCACGTCAATTTCGGCGAGCTCGGCGCGTCGATCCGCGTGGGGACCGGCACCGTGCTGATGTCGGATGGCATGTCGAAGAGCGGCGGCCAGCGCGATGAGTTCCGCAATACCTGGTCGCTCGGCTATGACTATCCGCTGTCGAAACGCACGCTCGTTTACGGGGCGGTGCTCGGCGACCACGCGACGCATTTCTCGTCCGGCTATACGGTCGGGGGCGGCATTCGCACGCTGTTTTGACGGTTGCGGGGCGCCGGATCCAGCGGCAAGCTTCGGGACGAAGCGACACCTGCCGGGAGAGGCCACCGGTGTCCCGCTGGCGAATAACCGTCTCGCCACCTCGACGTCACTTCGCCACTCATCCGCCGGCGACGTAGCTGTATCGACGTCGCCGGCGTGTCGTGCGTGGTCGGAACAGCGCGCGATCGCCGCATGGTTCTTCACATCATTCCCGTCGTCGCGGCCGAGGGGCCGTCCATTTCCGTTTCGGCAACCCGGATCGACACGCCGACGCGGGCCAGGCCCATTCCTGTACGCGATGCCATCGCGATCTCCAGACCGCCGCCTCAATCACGCGTGGTGCGATGTCCGCGAGCGGACGCTATCGGCGCGGTGCATAAGAAAAGCCTATGACATGCTGGGCGCGCGCAGGTGTCGGGACCGTGGCGACGCAGAACGTCACGCTGCCGGCGCTGGGCCCGCGAATTCTGGATCTGCTGGAGCACGATAGAATGGCCTCGGACGCCGCGCTCGCGCACGCGTTAAGCGCGAGCGAATGGAGCGAATATCGTCAGGTGACGGTGATCGACAGCGGCGAGCGCACCGCGCTGTTTACGGGGCAGCAGGCGCTTGGACTGCATCGCGCCGTTGCCGGCGACCAGTGTGTCGCGGCGGGCAACATGCTGGCCGACCGCAACGTGATCGACGCGATAGTGCTGGCGTTCGAGCGCACGCCGGGCGCGCTGGCGGACCGGCTGTTGCGGGCGATGCACGCCGCCGTCGAAGCGGGCGGCGAGGCGGGGCCTGTTCATTCGGCGGCGCGCTCAAGATCGTCGATGCGCAGGTGTGGCCTGTTGTCGATCTGCGAGTGGATTGGGCGGACGAAAATCCGGTCGGCCAGCTCGATGCGCTGTGGCGCGCGTACCAGCCCCAGATGCAGGATTACATCGTGCGCGCGCTGGATCCGACGGCCGCGCCGAGCTACGGAGTCCCAGGTGATGAATGACACGTCGAGTCGCTGGCTGCTTGAACAACTGATCGGTTTTCCCACGGTCAGCCGCGACTCCAACCTGGAGTTGATTGCGTTCATCCGGCAATACCTCGCGGATCTCGGCGTCGCGAGCGAGGTGTTCCACAACGACGAGCGTACCAAGGCCAGCCTGTTCGCGACCATCGGTCCCGGCGACCGCGGCGGTGTCGTGTTGTCCGGTCATACCGATGTGGTGCCCGTCGACGGTCAGGCCTGGACCGTCGACCCGTTTCGCCTGACCGAGCAGGGCGGCCGCCTGTATGGACGCGGCACCGCGGACATGAAAGGCTATATCGCGTCGGTGCTCGGCGCGGTGCCGCATTTCCTCGCGTGCGATCTTCACCTGCCGGTTCATCTCGCCTTCTCGTACGACGAGGAAGTGGGCTGTCTCGGCGTGCGGCCGATGCTGGCGGAAATCGCGCGGCGGCCACACCGACCCAGGCTCTGTCTGATCGGCGAGCCGACCGGACTGGAGCCGGTGCTCGGTCACAAGGGCAAGCTGGCGATGCGCTGTCACGTGAAGGGCGCCGCCTGCCACTCGGCTTATGCGCCGCAAGGCGTCAACGCAATCCAGTACGCGGCCCGGTTGATCAGCCGGCTCGAAGCGATCGGCGAGGATCTGGCGCGGCCGGAGTTTCACGATCATCGCTTCGACCCGCCGTTTTCGACCGTGCAAACCGGGGTCATCCGTGGCGGTCGCGCACTGAACATCGTACCGGCCGAGTGCGAGTTCGATTTCGAGGTGCGCGCGGTGCCGGGTTTCGACGCGCGTAGCGTGGCAGAGGACCTTCAGTCGTACGTCGATGCCGAAGTGCTGCCGAAAATGCGTGCCGTGCGACCCGATACCGATATTCTGCTGCAACCTCTGAACGACTATCCCGGTCTCGCGACGGACCCGCAAAGCGAAGCGGCGGATCTGCTCGCATTGCTGTGCGGATCGAACGAGTTCGGAACCGTCGCTTTCGGCACGGAAGGCGGCCTGTACACGCAGGCCGGCATTGCGACGGTCGTTTGCGGACCGGGCAGTATGGATCAGGGACATAAGCCGGACGAATTCGTCACGATCGAGCAGTTGAGCCGGTGTGACGCGATGTTGCGGCGGCTTGCAGCAGAACTGTCGAAAGCGGAGCGTTGACGCCCGCCGATAGCCGATCCGCCGCAACGGAGCATGCACTGTGACCACGCGGGCAGTCCGATCGCGACCACTGACATCGAGGTCTCCGTACCATTGCTGCGAATGCTCGCCGCTCGGATCCGATAAGGGAACGCCAGTTGCTTTTTTCGGGTGATCGTTACGAGCGCGTGGGGTGGCGTATGACCGGAAAACTGATGCTTGCGGTTTCGACAACCTGTCTGCGTTGTTGCTATGTCTGCGTTGGCGCCGCATCACTGTTTGTGGCGCCCGCGCGGGCGGCCGATTCCGGACCGGACACTCCCGCCGCTTCGCCCTGCGGCGAACTCACGGGCGCCGGCACGGCCGGCGGCGGGTTTCCGCTGCGTGACGGGGCCGTTGTCGATTTCGTCTCCGGCGGGCGGACGACGCACGGTCGGCTGCTGGTCTTCCGCGACGGTTCGCTGTTCCGCACCTATTGGCAACCGCAAGGCAGCGAAGAAAAATATGCGCTCGCGAGCGCGGGGATCAACGGCGTGCGCCTCATTTCGACGCCGCCACAAGGTGAGCCGGCCCGCGACGGCCAGCCGGGCGTCACGACTAAACCGTTGCTCGTGTTGTCGTGCCCGACGTTGTAAGCGTTAGGCCGGGGGCGCCGTCTCCGGGGTTGGCGCACAAACAACACTTCCCCCCGCGGGAGCCGCCAGACCGCTGAAACCGGTTGCAATGCAGCATGAAGGGCGTATAGTTAGGGTTATTACCTAGATACTAACCCTGAGAGAAATATATGAAAACCGCCGCCCAACGATCTTTCCTGGTTTCGTTCGGTTCGTGGGTACGCGCAGCGATCGCTGCGGTGCGCAGTGAGTCGAACCGCGCGCTCCAACTGCACCTTCAGAACTGCCAGGTGCTGGTCGAATCGTATCGCCGTTAATAAGCCGGACAGCATGTCGGCCTGCTCAAGCGCCCCGTAAGCAAATGGCTACGGGGCGTTTTCGTGCGGTGGGGAAGCGGCAGCGGGTGACCGACGCATGCGAATCTGTTCGCGTCTGCCGTGATGCCAACGCGGCCGATGTTGGTCGCCATCCTGATGTCCGCAGCGCGTCCGCAATTCGACCGTTTTGTTATCCGCGGCTCACTGGTTCCCAAAAGCACGACGTCACCGAAGCGGACAATCCGCGCTTCGATACTCCGACCGGCAAGCGTTCGCTGCGCGGCCGCACGTTGCTGTGCCACGATTCGTACTGCAATCGCTATCGCGTGGCCGCGCGTAGTTCGAACACGCCGACGACGTCGGCCAGCGCCATAGGTTTTCGAGTGCCGACAGAAGCCGGCCGCGGCGATCGGAGCGATTGACCTCTGACCGGATGCCGGCACACCCGAACCTTATCCGTTGTCACCGAGGCTGTCCCCCCAGGCACTCCGTTTCAAACCAGTAATCCACGAGGCGCTGCGCCGCGTTCAGATCCTCCGGATAGTACGGATCGTCGTTCCATGGCGACGGGTCGTAGCCGGCTCTTCGCAGCGCTGCAAGCTCGCTGCGATGTTGGGCCATCGTCGGCGGCGCGTTGCTTCTGAGCGCGGCCAGGTCACGGCATTCGGTTGGGCTCAGGTGTCGTCCGTCGGGCGGCATGCTGCCGGTCGCGCATCCGGCCAGCAGCAACGCCAACAGCACCGGTGTCAGCGTCAGCGTCGGGCGGTTTTTCGGGAATTTTTTCATCGCGCCTCTCCACGCGTTCGATTGACGCGCAACGCCGGCGATGCAAGGCTGCCGGCGTTGCGCGTGATTTTCGCGCTATCTTGCCACCGGCGCGCTATGCGCGCTTGCGCAGCGGTTCGAGCAGGCCCTTCAGTCCGTTGTGATCCATCTCGTGCATCAGCGCGAGCAGGCGGCCGAGTTCGCCACGCGGAAACCCTTCGCGGGCAAACCAGTTGAGGTAATGCCCCGGCAGGTCGGCGAGAAGTCGGCCCTTGTATTTGCCGAAGGGCATGGTGACGGTGACGAGGCGTTCGAGGTCCGGGACTTGCATCGGGGTATTATGCCAGGGCTCCGCGTTTCGCGCGGCCGTACCCGCATCCGGACGAGCCAGGCTGCGCGAACGCGGCCAACCGACGAATCCTTTGACCATGAAGCGAACGAGAGAGACGACCTGCCGTGCATAGCGTTCAGCCAACGCAGCGCCCCGCCAGGCGCATCGACGCCGTGTGGCGCGTCGCGTTTCGCGTCGGCTTCCGGCTCGCTCGCGTGTGGTGGCGTCTGCGCAAGCCTCGTCACGAAGGCGCGCTGGTCGCGATCCACATTGGGCACGCGCTGTTGCTCGTGAAGTCCTCGTACCGGGCCGAGTGGAATTTCCCGGGCGGAAGTGTCCGACCCGGCGAGGCGCCGGATGCGGCCGCGCGGCGCGAAATGGACGAGGAGATCGGTCTGTCCTCGGGCGCATTGCGCGCCGTGGGCAGTGCGTGCGGGATTTGGGATGGGCGAAGAGACCGCGTGCATTTCTTCGAACTGCATCTCGATCGCCTACCCGAACTGCGGCTCGATAACCGCGAAATCATCGCTGCGTGTCTGGTGTCGCCGGATGAATTGCGCGATATCCCGCTGACGGAGGCGGTCGCCGCGTATCTCCGCGGAGATTTTCGCGCTGACGTTTAGCGGGCGGCCGCGCAACGCAACGCAACGCGAAACCCAATCCCTCGTCCTGTCATTCGTTCGCTTCAGCCACCGAAATGGTTTGCAGTACTGCACGCATCGGCGCGGGCACCGACGCCGGGCGACCGCTTCGCCGGTCCACATACACATGGACGAAATGGCCCGCCGCACAGACCGCCGGGTCGCCGTCGCGGAAGATGCCGAGTTCGTATCGCACGCTCGACGTGCCGATCCGCGCGACGCGTACGCCCACCTGCAAGCGGTCCGGGAACGCGATCGGCGCGAAGTACGAGCAGCCGCTCTCGACGACGAAGCCGACGGTATCGCCGTCGTGAATGTCGAGCACGCCGCGCTCGATGAGAAACGCGTTGACCGCGGTGTCGAAATAACTGTAGTAGGTCACGTTGTTCACGTGCCCGTAGATATCGTTGTCCATCCAGCGCGTCGCGATTTCCGCGAAGTGCGGAAAGTCGGCGCGCTGCGCATCGCGCACGCTCATCGGTTGGCTCCTGCCGGAAGGTCTCGCGCCGCTGTCAGTACGCGGCGCGGTAGAGCGCGAGCGCGTCTTCCAGCGCAACGTCGCGGGGATTGTTGACGAGCAGGCGCTGCACGTTCATGGCGTCGCGTGCGAGCATCGGCAGATCGTCCTGTGCGACGCCGGCTTCGCGCAGCGTTTGCGCATACGGCATGGTGCTCACCATCGCGCCGATCGCGTCGACGAACGCATGCGCCGCTTCGTCGTCCGGCAGTCCGCGCGCGGCGGGCAGCAGCATGCGGCCGAGTTCCGCGTAGCGCGGCGCGGCGTCGCGCAGGTTGAAGCGCAGCACCGGACCCAGCATCAGCGAGTTGGTGAGGCCGTGCGGCAGATGATAGTGGGCGCCCAGCGGATAGGCGAGCGCATGCACGGCGCCGACCGGCGCATTGGCGAACGCGATGCCGGCCATCAGCGAACCGAGCAGCATCCGCTCGCGCGCGGCCGCGTCGTCGCCGGTCGTGACGGCCGCGTCGATGTTGTCGAACAGCAACTGCAATGCCTTCGTCGCGAACAGGTCGGACAGCAGGTTCTTTTTCACGCGGCTCGTATAGGCTTCGATCGCGTGGACCATCGCATCGACGCCCGTCATCGCGGTCACCGCCGGCGGCAGGCTCAGCGTGAGCAGGCTGTCGAGCACGGCGACGTCCGGATACAGCAGCGGCGAGACGACGCCCTTTTTCTCCTGGCTCGGCGTGGTGACGATCGAGATCGGCGTGACTTCGGAGCCGGTGCCGGCCGTCGTCGGCACCTGGATCAGCGGCAGACGCGGACCCTTTGCGAGTCCGATGCCGTAGATCGCGTCGAGCGGCTGGGAAGTGCGCGCGAGCAGCGCGACCAGTTTGGCGGTGTCCATCGAACTGCCGCCGCCGAAGCCGATCACGAGTTCCGCTTTCGCGTCGCGGGCCGCGCCGACGGCTTCGAGCACCTTGTGCTCGGGCGGGTCGGCCAGCACGTCCGCGAACACCGACACCGCGAGTCCCGCCTGTTCGAGTCCGGCCACCACCTTCGCGGCGATGCCGGTGTCGAGCAGGCCGCGATCGGTGACGACCAGCACGCGCCGCGCGCCGTGGGTCGCGACGAGTTCGTGCAGCCGGGACGCGGCGCCCTGCCGGCAGACGATTTTCGGCGTGGTTTCGAAGGTAAAGTCGTTCATCGGAAAAGCCCGTTTTTCGTCGATGGGATGCGCGAGGTCATGCGTGATGCGGCGAATAAAGCGCGCCGCCGTCCGCGTCGACGACGACGCCGCTCAGATACGACGCGCGCGACGACGCGAGAAACACGACGAGATCGGCAATTTCGTCGGGCTGCGTCGCGCGCCCGAACGGCAGGTGCGCAAGCATCTGCGGCCACTGTTCGTCGTCGCCGAAACGTTCTCTGGCCCGCGCGCGCGTCAGCGTGACGAGCCGGTCGGTCTCGGTCGGGCCCGGGTTCACGCCGACCACGCGCACGCCGTTCGCGCTCGCGTGCGCGCCGACCGCGTGCGTGAAGCTCGTCAGCGCCGCGTTGGCCATCGAGCCGCACAGGTAGTCGTAACGCGGCGCGGCGCCCGCGATGCCGATCACGTTGACGATGACGCCGTGCCCGCGCGCCATCATCGCCGGCAGCGCGGTGCGGGTGGTGTCGACGTAGCTGTATAGCTTGAGGTCCCACGCGGCGCGCCATTGCGCGTCGTCGACGCGTTCGAGTCCGCCGCCCGGAATGGCGCCCGCATTGTTGACGACGATGTCCGCGCCGGCGAGCGGTTCGCCGAGGCGCGCCGCGGCGCCGCGCTGGCCGAGGTCGGCGGCGATGCCGTCCACGCGGCCGCGCTGCTCCGGAGAAAACCGCAGCAGCGCGGCATCGACGGATTCGGGTCGGCTGCCGACGATCGTCACGTTGCAGCCTTCGTTCGCGAACGCGAGTGCGCATGCGAGGCCGATGCCGCGCGTGCCGCCGGTGATCAACACGCGTTTGTCGTTCAGTTGCAGGTCCATGGGTCTAGTCCCCGATGTGTCGGTCGATGTCGGTGATGAAGTCGAGCACGACGCGGTTGAATGCATCGGGCTCCTCCAGATTCACGGCGTGCGTGGTGCGCGGCACGACCCACAGCCGCGCGTCCGGAATCGTGCGTTTCATGAAGAGCGCGGGTTCGAGGCACGGCTCGTCGTCGTCGCCGGTCACGATCAGCGTCGGCACGTTCATGCGCTTCAGCTGCGCTTCCAGCGAGTAGATCGTCGGGCGCCGAAGCTGGTAGCCGAGCGTCGTCAGCGACGAGCCGAGCGCCGAGTGCGCGGCGAACTGCCGGTTGAATTCGTCGAAGCCGCGCGGATCCTTTTCCTTGTAACGGCGGCGGATCGCGCTGTTCGCGTAGTGGACGATGCCTTCCTCCATCCCGAGCGTGACGAGGCGGTCCGCGAGTTGCGCGCTGTCGCGCAGGAACTGCTCGCGCGTGGCCGGATCGGAGCCGTGGCCCGCGCCCGCGACGACCAGCGAGCGCGCCATCTGCGGGTACGCGAGGCCGAAGTTCAGCGTCGCATACCCGCCCATCGACAGACCGACGAGGTGCGCGCGGTCGATGCCCTCGCTGCGCATCACGTTCGCGATGTCGTCGACCGCGTGCTGCTGGCTGTACTGTTCGACGTCGTTCGGTACGTCCGACGGCGGATAGCCGCGCGCATTGAAGGTCACGCAGCGGTATCGGCGGCCGAAGAAGCGCACCTGGTTTTCCCAGTTGCGGTGGTCGCCGGCGAACTCGTGGACGAAGACGATCGGAATGCCGTCGCCGGTGGATTCGACGTAGAGATGGACGCCGTTCGATGCAGCCATGGCCATGAGCGTGTTCTCCCGTTGTTCTATAGCTGCGCGCGCCGTTCCGCACGCGTCGAATAAATGTCGACGTGGCGGCTTTCGCGCACGAAGAAAAGACAGATCGCGAAGCAGACCGCCGCGAGTATCACCGGATACCAGAGTCCCGAATAAATGTCGCCCGTCGCCGCCGAAATCGCGAACGACGCGGCGGGCAGAAAGCCGCCGAACCAGCCGATGCCGACGTGATAAGGCAGCGACAGCGCCGTATAGCGGATGCGCGACGGAAACAGCTCGACCAGCATCGCGGCGATCGGCCCGTACGTCATGGTGCCGAACAGCATCAGCACGATCAGTACGAGCACGGTCATCGGCTTGTTGATGCGCGCGGGATCTGCGCGGCCCACGCCGTAGCCGGCGGCCTTCAACGCGTCGTCGATCGCGGCGTTCAGGCGCGCGGCTTTCGCGGCCGCGTCCGGGCCGGCGGCGGAGAACGCGGCGATCTGCACGCCGCCGATGCGGATCTGCGCGGTCGCGCCGGCCGGCAGCGACCGGCTCACGTAGTTCAGGCCCGCGCGCGCAATCGCGCTGCGCGCGACGTCGCAGGAACTCGTGAAGCGCGCGGTGCCGGCCGGATTGAACTGGAAGTGGCAGTCGGCGGGATCGGCGGCCACGATGATCGGCGCGCGCTGCTGCGCGAGTTCGAGCCCGGGATTCGCGTAGTGCGTAAGCGCCTTGAACAGCGGAAAGAAGAACAGCGCCGCGCACAGGCAGCCGGCGAGGAACACCGGCTTGCGGCCGATGCGGTCGGACAGCTTGCCGAACAGCACATAGAACGGCGTCGTCACGATGGTGGCAATCACGATGAGCAGGTTCGACGTGCCGCCGTCCACCTTCAGCGTCTGCGTGAGGAAGAACATCGTATAGAACTGGCTCGCGTACCAGACCACCGCCTGTCCCATCACGATGCCGAACAGCGCCAGCACGACGACGCGCACGTTGCGCCACTGGCCGAACGCTTCGGAGATCGGCGCGCGCGAGACCGTGCCGTCCGCCTTCATCGCCGCGAACTCGGGCGACTCGTGCAGCTTGAGCCGGATGTGCAGCGAAACGAGCAGCAGCGCCAGCGACACGAGGAACGGCACGCGCCAGCCCCACGCGGTGAAGGCGGTTTCGCCGAGCAGCGCGCGGGTCGGCAGGATCACCGCGAGCGACAGCAGCAGCCCGAGTGCGGCGGTCGCCTGGATCCACGCGGTTTTCTCGCCGCGCTGACGATTCGCGACGTGTTCGGCGACGTAGACCACGGCGCCGCCGTATTCGCCGCCGAGCGCGAGGCCCTGCAGCATACGCATAGCGATGAACAGGATCGGCGCCGCGATGCCGACCTGCGCATAGCCGGGCAGCAGGCCGACCACGAAGGTCGAGACGCCCATGACCGCGACGGTGACGACGAACGTGTACTTGCGTCCGACCACGTCGCCGACGTAGCCGAACACGAGCGCGCCGAACGGCCGGACCGCGAAGCCGGCCGCGAAGCTGAGCAGCGTGAAGATGAACGCGGCGGCCGGATTGACGCCCGAGAAGATGCTGTGCGAAATCGGCACGGCCAGCGAGCCCGCAAGAAAGAAGTCGTACCACTCGAACAGGGTGCCGAGCGACGAGGCGAAGATGACGCGGCGCTGACGACTGCCGTGCGCCGCATCTTCACCGGCCGCCGGCGCGAGAGGCTGCGCCGAGGTGCTCATCGTGTCTCCGTTATGGGTCTTGTTCTGGTGCCGGCCGTTCACCCGACGGGGACGGACAGCCGGACCGAGTATAGGAGCGGCCTTGATAGAATGAAAATATGGAAAACGTATAGGCCCATCGCACGGGCTTATCGATGGCCGTGGCTCGCCCGCGGCCGAACCCGGAGCCCGGCATGGATTTCAGGCAACTCAGATATTTCGTCAGGATCGCGGAACTCGGCAACATGACGCGCGCCTCCGAATCGCTGCGCATCGCGCAGCCCGCGTTGAGCCAGCAGATCGCGAATCTCGAAGCCGAACTCGGCGCGCGCCTGTTCGATCGCAGCGTGCAGGGCGTGCGGCCCACGCAGTCGGGCGACGTGCTGTATCGGCACGCGAAATCGCTGCTCCGGCAACTGGAGGACGTGCGCGCGGCGATGTCCAGCGAGGCCGCGCATCCGAGCGGGCGCGCGTCGATCGGCATCCCGGGCAGCACCGGCAAGCTGCTCGCGACGCCGCTGCTGCGCTCGTTGTCGAGCGCGGGCGACATTCTGCTCGAAATCGTCGAGCGGCCGAGCGCCGAACTGGTCGATCTGGTGGCGGGCGGCAAGCTCGACATCGCGATCGCCGTGGATACGCAACCGCGCCGCGGCGTGACGATCCAGCCGCTGGTGCTCGAAGAACTGTATGTGGTGCTGCCGCCCGACGACGCGCAGCACCGGAAGTCGCTGCGCGTGAAAGAGATCGCGCAGCATCCGCTGATCCTGCCGAGCGTGCCGAGCACGATACGCCAGCGCGTCGATGCGGCGTTTCTCGACGAGCACCTGAAATACCGGCTCGTCAGCGAAGTGAGCGCGACCGACATGCTGATCCGGCTCGTGACGGCCGGACTCGGCTGGACGGTGCTGCCGTGGTCCGCGATCGCCGACGAGGTGCAGCGCGGCAGCGTGGCCGCGCTGCCGGTGACCGGACGCTCGCTGCAACGCGAACTCGCGCTGTGCATATCCGACGCGCTGCCGCTGAGCCGCGCGGCCGAGGTCGTGCGCGCGAAGGTGGTACAGATCCTCCAGGATCTGCTGGCGTCCGGGCAATGGGTCGGCGTGGCGAACGTGCCGAGCACGGACCGGCAGCCCGCGTCGGCGTCGCGGCGGCGCGCCGGCAAATAGGCGAACGCGGACGAACGCCGGTCGCTCGTCGTTCCATATCGAAATCTTATCGACCCATCTATATTCCATATTTGTTCACGCTGATCCGCGTTCCTATACTCGCGGCAATGCGTGGTGTGGCGCTGGGCAGCCGGGTCTTCGGTGCTGCGCGTCGGCGGTCTCACGCGATACCGACATGACAGGAGACACCGTATGCCCAACCAACGGCCGCACACCGACGCCGCGCGCGAATCCGCCTGCCGCAAGATCCTGTGGCGGCTCACGCCGGTGCTGTTTCTGAGCTATGTGTTCTGCTCGATGGACCGCTTCAACATCGCGTTCGCGCAACTGCAACTGCGCGATCGGCTGCACTTCTCCGATGCCGCGTACGGACTCGGCGCGAGCCTCTTTTTCGTCACCTACGTGCTGTGCGAGATTCCCGCGAACCTCGCGCTGCGGCGCTTCGGGGCGCGGCGGATGTTCTGCTCGATCATGCTCGGCTGGGGCGCGTGCTCGGCGGCCATGCTGTTCGTGCGCACGCCCGGCGAGTTCTATGCGGGCCGGCTGGTCCTCGGTGCGCTGGAAGCCGGCTATTACCCGGGCGTGATCTACTTCCTGAGCACCTGGCTGCCGCTCGGCTGGCGCAGCAAGGCGATTGCGATCTTCGCGTCCGGCATCGTGGTCGCGGGCGTGGTGGTCGGGCCGCTGTCGGGCTGGATCCTGACCGCGTTGGACCATTACGACGGACTCGCCGGCTGGCAGTGGATCTTTCTGCTCGAAGGACTGCCAAGCTGCGTGATGGGCATTGCGTGCTTCGTCCTGCTGCGCGACGGGCCGGAGCGCGCGCACTGGCTGTCGGGCGACGAAACCGCGGCGCTCGCGGCCGCTCACGCGCAGGACCGCGCTGCGACGCGCGTCAGGCTCGGCGGCGACACGGCCGGTTCGCTGCTGCGCGAGCCGAAGGTCTATCTGTTCGGCCTCGTGTTCTTCTGCGCGACGTCCGGCATTTACGCGCTCAATTTCTGGGTGCCGACCATCATCCGCAGCTACGGCGTCGACGACACGCTGCGCATCGGCCTGTATTCGGTCGTGCCGTGGGGGCTCGCCGCGATCGCGACGGTGCTGATCGCACGGCATTCGGACCGCGCCGGCGAGCGCCGCTGGCACTTCGCGGCGACCGCGCTGGCGGGCGCGGCGGGCCTCGCGCTGTCGACGATCCCGCATCTGCCGCTCGTCGCCGCGCTGCTGTTGCTGAGCGTCGGGGCCATCGGCGTATCCGCCACGCTGCCCGTGTTCTGGACGATGCCGAGCGCGTTTCTCGCGCCGTCGCTGGTCGCGGGCGGTCTCGCGTTCATCAACAGCCTCGGCGTGACGTCGGGCATCGTGTCGCCGTACGTGCTCGGCCTGTTGAAACAGGCCACCGGATCGCTGACGCTGGGGCTCGACTTCCTCGCGATCGTGCTGTGCGCCGGCGCGCTGGTGCTGCTCGCGATCGTCCCGTCGCCGGCGCGGCTCGCGGCGGCGGGCGCCGCGCGGTGGCCCGACGCGGGCACCGACGCCAGCACCGCCGCCGCCGAGCCGGGCGCGGCCATTGCCGAATGACGCGACGCGGCCCGCTTTCGCGCCTCGCGGCGCGCTTCCATTGACTGCAGGAACCTCACGATGAATCGCACACCAGGCGAAGCCCATCTGCCTTTGCAGGGGGTCAAGGTACTCGAACTCTCGCAGATCATGGCCGGTCCGACCTGCGGCCTGATGCTGGCCGACATGGGCGCCGACGTCTACAAGGTCGAGAAATTCCCCGCCGGCGACGACTCGCGCAACTACCGGCGCGAAGGCGATACCGGCCTGCCGGCTTCGTTCATGATGCTCAACCGCGGCAAGAAATCGATCGGCATCAACATGAAGAGCGAGGCCGGCCGCGCCGCGCTGATGCGCATGGTCGCGCAGGCCGACGTGCTGACCGAGAACTTCCGCCAGGGCGTGATGGAGCGGCTCGGCCTCGGCTACGAGGTGCTGCGCGACGTCAATCCGGCGCTCATCTACTGCTCGATCACCGGCTACGGCCGCACCGGGCCGCTCGCCGGCAAGGGCGGCTTCGATCTGATTCTTCAGGCGTTCAGCGGCCTGATCAGCGTGACGGGGCCGGACGGCGGCGAGCCGGTCAAGCCCGGCGTATCGATTGCGGACGTGAACGCGGGCATTCTCGCGGCGGTCGGCATTCTGGCCGCGTACGTCCACCGGCTGCGGACCGGCGACGGGCAGCGCGTGGACACGTCGTTGCTACAGGCGTCGATGCAGCAGCTGTACTGGTTCGCGGCCGGTTATTTCTCGAAGGGCATCGTGCCGAAGCCGGCGGGCACCGCGCATCCGCTCATCGCGCCGTATCAGGTCTATCGCTGCCGCGATGGGCGCGTCGCGATCGGCGGCGCGAATCAGGCCAACTGGGAGCGCATCGCGGACGTGCTCGGCCATCCGGAATGGAAGACCGACCCGCGTTTCGATTTGCCGGACCTGCGCCTCGCGAACCGGGCGGAGCTGGCGGCGCTGATCGACGCGGTGCTCGGCGAGGATGATCTCGCGGTGTGGCTGCGCCGCTTCGACGACGCGGCGATTCCGGCGGGACCGGTGCAGAATGTCGGCGAGGCGCTCGAACACGAGCAGGCGCGCGCGGTCGGCATGGTGGTGGACGTCGACGCGCCCGACGGCGGACGATCGCGTGCGCTCGGCCTGCCGGTGCTGTTCAACGGCCGCGCGCATACCGCGGCCGGCGCGCCGCCGCGCGTCGGCCAGCACAGCGCCGATATCCTGCGCGAATTCGGTTTCGCCGACGCGGAAATCGACGCGCTGATCGCGTCGGGCGCCGTCTGCCAGTACCGCGCCGACGACACCGTCGCCGCGTCGTGATACGTTCGCGCCGCACGCACTTTTCACAGGACAACCGATGAATGCCAACCTCCCGAGCGATACCCTCGACGCCGTTCCGGCGTTGCCCGCAGACCTCCGGGTCGACGTCAGCGATGGCGTGGCGACCGTCACGATCGACCGGCCGCACAAGCGTAACGCGCTCACGCTCGCGCTATGGCGTCACCTCGGCGCGACGGTGACCGCGCTCGGCCGTCGCGCGGACGTGCGCGTGATCGTGATCACCGGCACCGGCGCGAGCTTTTGTGCGGGCGCCGACATCGCCGAGTTCGCCGAAGTGCGTTCGACCGAGCAGAAAGTCATCGAATACGAAGCCGCATTCGACGGCTGCTGCGACGCGATCGAAGCGGTGCCGAAGCCGACCATCGCGGCGATCAACGGCTTTTGCATGGGCGGCGGCTGCAATGTGGCGATGGCGTGCGATTTCCGCTTTGCGGTGCCCGGCGCGCAGTTTTCGATTCCCGCCGCACGGCTGTCGATCGTCTACGGCACGGCCGGCACGCGTCGGCTGCTCGCGCTCGTCGGGCTCTCGAACGCGAAGCGCATTCTGTACACGGCCGAGCGCTTCGACGCGCACGCGGCGCTCCGCATGGGGTTCGTCGATGAAGTCGGCGACGGTCTGCCGGCGCTCGTCGGGAAATCGACGGCGGTGCTGCGGGACAATGCGCCGCTGTCGATTTCCGGCGCGAAGATGATCCTGAACGGACTGGCTGCCGGCACCGGCGCATTGCAGCAGCACGACGTCGAAGAAGCCGTGCGATACGCGGCGCACAGCTTCGACTATGCGGAAGGGCGGGCGGCATTCGTCGAAAAGCGTCGGCCTGCGTTTCGCGGGGAGTGACGGGCGCGTTCGACGTCGCGCTACCGGCAGCCGACATTTATTGACTGCGGCACATTTCGGATTGCGCGCCGGCATCGGCTGTCGTGTCGCCGCGCTTCACGGGTTCACTTTTTCACTTCAAGCGGTCTCGATTCGCGTCGAGGCCGCTTTTTCGTTTGCCGGGCCGGCAAACGCGCCGTTTATTTTCCTCATTCACGCAACGTGAAGCACCGCACATAAACGGCATATTAAATGTGGCGCCGCCGTCCGCTTATCGGCTATAAATTCACCAGTCGATTCGCGGGGCCGATCGGGCCGGCGAATCATGGAAGATTGGGCGCACTTTTGTGACTCAACGAACATAACGTAAATACGGGGTTATACAGACCATGCCGACCATCCATCGAAGCCGAGGCTGACTCGCCGTCCTTTTGGAGGGCGAGTCGTTTCCGGCGCAATTCATCGAGCAGGCGCGACACGTAGTGCACGGCCACGGCCGTGCGCGCGGGAATCGTGCGCCTTTTTCCGCCTGCCCGCATGCGCGTGCAGCGGCGAAATCGACTCGCGTTTAATTCCTCCATTGGCGGGCTTTAACCGGTCTCGAAAGGGCGAGCGGTTTTTATTGAAATCTGATTTTCGAATGAATCGATAGTAAATGCGCCTGTTCTCTCAGGGGAGGAGCGGACGTATTTATCCATTATCCCCTGTCTTGTCAGGAAAATATCATGAACAAGTTCCACGCCATTCCGCTGGTTGCCGTATTGTCCGCCATTTCGATTGCCGCGCACGCCGGCGGCGGATTCAGCGCGCCGTCCGCGTCGCCGTCCGGCGCCGCAGCCGCATCGCTGAACTCGTTTTCGAGTTCGACCGCGAACAACGGCGGCTTCGCGGCGACCCTCACCGCGCCCGGCCACATCGACGCGAACACGATGCAGGGCAATCAGTCGTTCTCGAACGCGTCGCTGAACTTCGGCACGACCAACGGCGTGCAAAGCGGCTATGCGAACACCTACGGCCAGACCGGAACGGGGGTGGGCAAGACCGGCACGACCAACACGTTCCAGCAGTCGACGACGACCGGCTTCTCGACCGCGACGCAAAGCGGCTCGGAGAACTTCAACAGCGCGGTGATCAACACGGCGTTCACGTCGGGCGGCGCGTCGGGCGGCGGTTTTGGCGGCTTCGGCGGCTTCGGCAGCGGTTCGCACGACAGCTCGGGCGGCTCGTTCACCACCGGCTCGTCGAGCACGGGCAGCGCGAACGCCCAGGCGGACGGCAGCGCAGGCCTCGTCGGCGGCTCGTTCGGCAGCGGCCTTCACTGGTAGGCCGAGACCCGCTCAGCCGACCGGTAGACAACACGGGAAGGGCATGCGCCAGGCGTTCCCTTCCCGACCAGGAGTAAACGATGAAGAAAATCCAACGATACCTCGTGATGGCCGGCGCACTGCTGATGGCGACGTCGGCGCTGGCGCAGACGTCGCCGTCGATCACGTCGGGGACGAATTCCAATGCGGCGCAGTCCAGCAATGTGACGAATACGGTGAACTTCCCGACCGGGGGCCCTTCGGACGTCACGTATCACGGCAGTTACGACGTGCGCACGCCGCCGACCGTCTATGCGCCGAGCCTCACCGCATCGGTGACGGAGACGTGCTGGGGAAGCGTGTCGGCTGCCGTGTCGGTGGTCGGCGTCGGCGCGACCGCGGGCGGCACGATCAAGGATCTCGACTGCAACCGCCGGCTGAATGCCGCGGTCGCGTGGCGAATGGACCGCAAGGACATCGCGTTCAACATCATGTGTCAGCAGGACGACTTCCGCGCGGCGGCGGCGCTGACCGACCACCCGTGCGTCGATCCGAACAAGCTCGCGCACGCGGACGGCGGCGTGCCGCTGCGCACGGCGGATACGCGTCTCGATTCGAAACGGTTCGAACCGACCGATCCGCTGGTGCGCGCGCGCGAGCATCTGCCGCCGCTGCCGGTCGCGAGCAACGACGCGCCGGCCGTGCATTGAG
>Ga0164242_10001454_pt1 | contig 28042 bp, 26 predicted proteins | sample OricomgcompostMG_FD_108783 | JGI IMG/M metagenome (GOLD analysis project Ga0164242, IMG submission 108783) | Miracle-Growth compost microbial communities from Emeryville, California, USA - Original compost - Miracle growth compost (MG) ...
CCCTTCTCGTGAGCGCATATCGTGACTACAGTCCTCTGTGTTAGTTGTTTCTCTAAGCGGAACGAGGATGAAGTGACTTCAACGCCCCCGCTCGAAGGGGTGCGCGTTCTCGACGTCTCGACGATCCTGGCCGGCCCCCTGTGCTGCCAGATTCTCGGCGACTATGGCGCAGACGTGATCAAGGTCGAACACCCCCGCAACGGCGACAACATGCGGGGCCACGGCCGGAGCAAGGGCGGCGTCCCACTGTGGTGGAAGGAGATCAGCCGCAACAAGCGGACGGTCGCTCTCGACCTGAAGCCCGAGCGCGGAGCTGAGGCGTTCCGAGCGCTCGCTCGCACCGCCGACGTGATCGTCGAGAACTTTCGCCCGGGAACGTTCGAGCGCTGGGGGCTGAGCCCTGAGACGCTGATGAAGGACAACCCCGGACTGGTGATGGTGCGACTGACCGGTTTCGGACAGGCCGGGCCTTATGCCAGCCGGGCCGGTTTCGGGACGCTGGTCGAGGCGATGAGCGGATTCGCTGCCCTCACCGGCCAGCCGGACGGTCCGCCGACCCTGCCGGCCTTCGGGCTGGCCGACAGCATCTGCGGCATCGCCGCCTCCTCGGCGGTCCTGATGGCGCTGCGCCACCGCGACCGGACCGGCGAGGGCCAGGTCGTCGACATGAGTCTGCTCGAGCCGATCATGGCTGCTGTCGGGCCAGGCCCGACGCTCTACCAGCAGCTCGGCGAGGTGGAGCAGCGACATGGCAACCGCTCGACCAACAACGCCCCCCGCAACACCTACCAGACCTCGGACGGCGGTTGGGTGGCCGTCTCCACCAGCGCTCAGCGGATCGCCGAGCGGGTGCTGCAACTCGTCGGTCACCCGGAGGTCATCGACGAGCCGTGGTTCGCCACCGGCGGTGGTCGCGCCCAGCATGTCGACCTGCTTGACGAGTACGTCGGCAGCTGGATCGGCGCCCGCACCCGCGACGAGGTGATTCGGGCGTTCACCGAGGCCGGTGCCGCCATCGGGCCGGTCTATGACGCCAAGGACCTGGTCGAGGATCCGCACGTGCGGCAGACCCAAATGCTCATCGAGGTCGACGACCCCGACCTGGGTCCGCTGCTGCAGCACAACGTGATGTGGCGGATGAGCGCCTCGCCGGGCTCCATCCGGTTCACCGGCCGCGGTCTGGGCGAGAACACGAACGAAGTACTGACCGAGGCCGGCCTGAGCGCCGCCGAGATCACCGAGCTCGAGGAGAGTGGGATCATCCGATGACCGATGCATTGCTTGGAGTCGTGCAGCAGGGCCTGGAGGTCGTCGACCTGGGACGGCAGCTTCGCGTCGGCATGCCGCAATCGCCCAACCATCCGCAGTTCTGGCACACCCTGCCGCGCCGCCACGGCGACATGTTGCGCGCCGACGGTGGCAGTGCCGCCAACGACATGATCACGATGGGCACCCACGTCGGCACGCACATCGACGCTCTCGCCCATGTGTCCCATGACGGGAAGATGCACGGCGACGTCGACGCGGTCGATGCCGGCGTCGGAGGCAAGTACGTCGAGCTCGGCGTCCACACCGTGACGCCGATGCTGCGCCGCGGCGTCCTGCTCGATATCGCCGGCCTGCACGGCGTCGACTGCCTCGAGGGCGGCTACGAGATCGCCGTCGAGGACCTGGAGAAGGCCGCGGCCCGCGCCGGCATCGAGGTGGGCGAGGGCGACGTTGTGCTCATCCGCAGCGGCTGGGGCACGAAGTTCGCCGAGGGCGCGCCGTACGTCGGTGGCCCGACGGGCGTGCCGGGCATCAGCGAGTCCGGTGCGCAGTGGCTCGCCGAGCGGCGGGTCCACGCCGCCGGTGCCGACACGATCGCCTTCGAGCGGCTGGCCCCGGGCGGCGGCCATGCCCTGCTGCCGGCTCACCGCGTGCTGCTCGTGGAGAGCGGCATCTACATCATCGAAGCGCTCGACCTCGACGAGCTCGCCCAGCGCGGCTGGGGCGAGTTCACCTTCGTCCTGGTCCCGATGAACATCTTCGGTGCCACCGGCTCGCCGGTCCGGCCGCTGGCGGTGCGTGCCCGATGACGGAGCTGACCCTGGCCCAGCACCTCGGTAGGTTCGCCGCGAAGACGGCGTACGACGACCTGCCCCCCGAGGTGGTCGAGAGTGTGAAGATGCGGATCCTCGACATCCTGGGCATCGCCGTCGCGGCCAGCACCCTGGAGACCAGCCGCGCTGCCCGAACCTGGGCGCGTGAGCAGGGCGCCACCGGACCGGCCACGGCCGTCGGCGTGCCGAACGGCCTGCCGGCGAACCTCGCGGCCTTCGTCAATGGTGTGCTCGCCCACTCGCTCGACTATGACGACACCCACCTGCCGTCGGTGCTGCACCCGAGCGCCTCGGTCGTCCCGGCCGCGCTCGCCGCGGCGCAGCGTTCCGGCGCGAGCAGCCGCGAGCTGATCCGCGCCATCGCGATCGGGCTCGAGGTCTGCGTCCGGATCGGCATGGCCGGGTACGACGAGGAGAGCAACAACTCCGTCTTCTTCGAGCACGGTCAGCACGCCACCTCGATCTGCGGCGCGATGGGCGCCGCCGTCGCGGCGACCCTCCTCGCCGGCGGGGACGAGCAGGCGGTCGTCGACGTGCTCGGCGTGGCGGCCTCGCTGACCTCCGGCATCATCGAGGCGAACCGCACCGGCGGCACCGTCAAGCGGATCCACTGCGGCTGGGCCGCCCACGCAGCCGTGTCGGCCGCCGAGCTGGTGGCGCTCGGACTGACCGGACCGCCGACGGTGCTCGAGGGCCGCTTCGGCTTCTTCCAGGCCTGGCTGCACGGCACCTACGACGCCTCCGCGATCGTCGACGGCCTCGGCATCGAGTGGTCGGTCCCGGGCATCTTCTTCAAGCCCTACCCGGCCAACCACTTCACCCATGCGGCCGTCGACGCGGCCGCCGAGCTGCGCGAACGCGGCGTCGCGATCGACGACATCGCCTCGCTGACCCTCGGCGTACCGGCGCAGAACCACCGCACCATCGGCGAGCCGATCGAGGTGAAGCGGACGCCGGAGACCGCCTACATGGCCCAGTTCAGCGGTCCGTACGCTGTCGTGCTGGGGTTGCTCGGTGGGTCGGGGCTGGGTGCCGGTCTCGATGACTACACCGACGAGCTCGCTCGTGACCCGCAGCGGCGGTCGCTGATGGCGAAGGTGGACGTGGTGGCCGACGACCGGTGCACCGACATCTTCCCGCACCAGTTCCCGGCCGTCCTGACCGCGCGGCTGGTCGACGGGCGGGAGCTGGTGGCCGAGGTGCTCACCACGCGTGGCGGTCCGCAGCGGCCGCTGTCGTTCGAGGAGCTCGCCGCGAAGTTCCAGGACAACGCCGGCCGTGCGCTGGCCGCCGATCAGGCAGACGAGCTGGCGGCGGCCTGCCGCCGGCTCGAGGACTGCACCGACCTCCGCGGGGTGTTGGCCCCGTTGACCCAGGTCGATGTGATGACGACGCCCACCCCCGTGGGTGGAACAACGGAAGGATGAGGGAAATGGCTGAATTCGACCTGGTGGTCCGCAACGCGCAGGTGGTGCGCCCGGGCAGCGAGGCGCCCGAGCGGCTCGACGTGGCGGTCAAGGACGGCGCGTTCGCCGCCTTCGAGCCGTCCATCGACGCGGAGCGTGGTGCCGAGGTGCTCGACGCCGGCGGCAAGCACCTCTTCCCGGGCGTCGTCGACGTCCACCAGCACTGGGGCATCTACAACGAGTTGGGTGAGGACGCCGACACCGAGAGCCAGGCCTCGGCGCAGGGGGGTGTCACCACCGGTATCACCTACATCCGCACCGGCGCCTACTACATGAACCGGACCGGCCCGTACCGCGAGATCTTCCCCGACGTGCTCGCGGCCACCGAGGGACGCTCCTACATCGACTACGCGTTCCACGTGGCGCCGATCCTGTCCGAGCACATCGACGAGATCCCCGACCTCATCGGCGAGTTCGGCGTGCCGTCGTTCAAGATCTTCATGTTCTACGGCAGCCACGGCCTGCACGGTCGCTCCAGCGACCAGAGCTCCTTCCTGATGATCCCCGAGGACCAGTCCTACGACATCGCTCACTTCGAGTTCGTGATGCGCGGCATCGAGAAGGCGCGCCGCGACCCCCGCTTCGCCGCCGACAAGGAGCACATCTCGCTCTCGCTGCACTGCGAGACCGCCGAGATCATGCGGGCCTATACCAAGCTCGTCGAGCAGGAGGGCAAGCTCACCGGGCTCGAGGCCTACAGCGCCTCGCGTCCGCCGCACTCCGAGGGCCTGGCAATCACGATCGCCTCCTACCTGGCGCACGAGACCGAGCTGCCGAAGATCAACCTGCTCCACCTCACCTCGCGCAAGGCCATCGAGGCCGCGATGATGATGCAGCAGACCTTCCCGCACATCGACTTCCGCCGCGAGGTCACCGTCGGCCACCTGCTCGCCGACTTCAACACCGCCAACCTCGGCGGCAAGGTCAACCCGCCGCTGCGCTCACCCGAGGACGTCGAGTCGCTGTGGGAGCACCTGCTCGCCGGCAACTTCTCCTGGGTCACCTCCGACCACGCCTGCTGCAAGGACGAGACGAAGTTCGGCGAGCCGCGCGAGGACGTCTTCGTGGCCAAGTCCGGCTTCGGCGGCACCGAGTACCTGCTGCCCGGCATGGTCAGCGAGGGCCGCAAGCGCGGGTTGTCCTACCCGCGGATCGCCGAGCTGGTGGCCAAGAGCCCGGCGGAGCGGTTCGGTCTGACCGGCAAGGGCGACCTGGCGGTCGGGTACGACGCGGACTTCTGTCTGCTGGACGACACCGTGGACTACACCGTGCACGCCGACGACTCGCTCTCCACCCAGGAGTACACGCCGTTCGAGGGCTTCCAGCTCACCGCCAAGGTGACCGACACCTTCGTCCGCGGCGCCGCGGTGCTGCGCGAGGAGAAGATCGTCGGCGCTCCGCAGGGCAGCTACATCCGCCGCTCCGGACAGGCCTGAGGCGCAGTCACCCTGGCGCGCCGGCGCCGGCAGGGGAAGGGGGCGCAGCTTCGGCTGCGCCCCCTTCGTCCTGCGCCGGGGCTGGCGGGGTCGAGGAGCCAGCGGCCGCCTCAGGCTGACCGGCGCCGCGCGAGGGTCTCCTGTGCGGCGCGGATGACGGCCGCGTCGATGAGACGACCCGAGGCGTCTACGGTCACGCCGCCCGCCGCCCGAGCGAAGCGGTCCATCACGTCCTGCGCGGCGGCGAGCTCGGCCTCGTCCGGGGTGAGCACCTCATGGATCACCGGCACCTGCCCCGGGTGGACGGCGGTGCGGGAGCGGAAGCCGAGGTCGACGAGCTCCCGTGTCGTACGCCGGAAAGTGTCGAGGTCGCGGAAGTCGGTGGAGGTCGGCGCCACCGGGGCCGCCAGGCCGGCGGCGGCGCAGTGCAGCACGATCTGCAGCCGGAGCTGGTCGATGGCGTGGGCAGTGCTCGCCGAGCGGGCGAGCCGGAGGTCACCGAGCAGGTCCACCTCGCCCACGCCGAGGGTGGTCAGCCGCGGGTGGGCGGTGAGCGCGGTCAGGTCGACGAGCGCCGCGGCGTCCTCCACGAGTCCGACGACGGGAACCGGGCCCAGGCCCCGCTCGGCCTCGTATCCGTCGAGCAGCGCGCCGAGCTCGGCGAGCGCGGTCCCGGAGCACTTGGCGAGGATCAGCCCGTCGATGCCGGGCCGCACCGCGGCGGCGAGGTCGGCCGGCAGCGCGGCGGCGTCCACCCGCACCCACGTCTCAGGTCCGGTCGCGGGACGCTCGCCGTCCAGCCAGGCGGCGACGGCCGCGCGGGCCGCGTCCTTCTCCGTCATCGGTACGGCATCCTCCAGGTCGAGGATCACGGCGTCGGCGTCGCTCGCGGCGGCCTTGGCGAAGAGGGCGCGGCGAGAGGCCGGAACATAGAGGAAGGAGCGGGGCAGCACGGTTCTCCTGAGGGCCGGGGGATGGTGGTCAGCCGCGCAGGCGCCGGTTGATGCCCTCCGCTGCGCCGACGGTGAGCGCGGTACGGCGTCGCGGTCCCCTCGATCGCCTAGCAGAAGGCGGCCCGAGGGCGCACCTGCCGGCAATGGTCGTGGATCGCGTTTCGCCTACCGAAACACATATACCACAACGCTTCGGAGCCCGGCATGGCTGGCGCCAAGTCCAGCGATGGCCCCCGCGTGGCAGAGGGCGCGAGAGGTCCGTCGGAGGCTGGAGCGGATCGGGGCCAGAAAGTTCAGAAGAAGGCTTGCGTTCCAGCATGTGTACAGATGTATCGTTCAGAGGAACGCAAAGAGAGGGAACCTGTGCTGAGTGCAGACCTGCTCCCGGTGGGTACGCCGATGGGCGTTCCTCTGCATGAGCGTGTGTTCCGTGTCGACGGAGCCGACAAGGCTGCCGCGCGGAGTCAGCCCGGTGTGGCCGTCCATGACGGCCAGCACACGAGAGAGGAACCATCGAACCGATGAGCACCCGAACGCATGAGGGTCAGGTCGTCATCGTCACCGGAGCCGCCCGCGGCATCGGGCGGGCCACGTCCGACCTGCTGGCCGAGCGTGGGGCCCTCGTGGTTCGCGGCGACGTACTTCCGATGTCGCAGTGGGAGCCGTCGGTCGCCGACCGTGACGGGCTCGCGCTGCCTCTCGACGTAACGTCGCGGGAGAGCTGTGCGCGTCTCGTGGAGCGAGTGATCGACGAGCGTGGCCAGATCGATTGCCTGGTCAACAATGCCGGCATCGTCACGCGCGGACCGGCGGAGGCCGTCACCGACGCCGAGCTGGGCCGTGTGATGGACGTGAACATGATGGGCACGCTGCGCATGTCGCAGGAAGTGTTCCAGTCGATGCGGCGTCAGGAGCACGGCGCCATCGTCAACCTGGGATCGACCAACGGCCACGTTGCGGTCCCCAACACGCTCGGGTACTGCCTCAGCAAGGCTGCGGTGATGCACATGGCCAAGGTGCTTGCCTACGAATGGGCGTCGTTCAACATCCGGGTCAACGCGGTGTGCCCGACCATCGTGCCGACTGACATGACCGCCGATGTCCGTGACGATCCCGAGTACATGGAGTCGAAGATGGCCTCGATCCCGCTCCGGCGGATGGCGGAGCCGGTCGATGTGGCCGACGCCATCTCCTACCTTCTCAGCCCCGGAGCTGCCATGGTCACCGGCCAGATGATCTACGTCGACGGCGGCGTGACCCTCGGTTGATCGCCGCTCCCAGCCCACCGCGCCCGACAAGGAAGAGGACCATGACCGACATCATCTCGAAGAGCATCTACACCGCCCACGTCTCGGTCCAGGGAGGCCGCGCCGGTCGAGCCCGGTCCGATGACGGCCACATCGACCTGCCCCTCGCGCGTCCGGGCCAGGGCACCGCCACCAACCCGGAGCAGCTCCTGGCGGCCGGATGGGGCGCTTGCTTCCAAAGCGCCCTTGCGGTGGCAGCGAAAGGCAGCGACATCGATGTCCGTGACAGTGTCGTCGAGGTCGCGGTGACGCTGGGTGCGATGGAGAGCGGGGTCTACGCGGTCAAGGCGGCTATCGAGGTGTACCTGCCGCACGCCGCGCTGGAGGAGGCGCAGCGGCTCGTCGAGCGTACTCACGAGATTTGCCCATATTCCCGCGCTACCCGTGGCAATATCGAGGCAACCGTCCGGGCTGTCGGTCACTTGGGCATGTACTAGGGCATGTACTGGGGCATGTACGGGGAGTCAGTGGGCGATGCGGCCGTCGGCGGCATCCTGCTGCTGATCTGTCCTACGCCTCACTCGGACGAACGCAGTCAAGGGAAAGACAACTAGATGCCTGAACGCACGGAGTCCTCTGCACGCACGATCGGCTCGGTGGACCGCGCGGCATCGGTGCTGAAGCTGTTCGTCGACTCCCAGGCGCCGTCTCTGGGCGTCACCGAGATCGCCAACGAGCTGAACCTGTCGAAGGCCGTCGTCCACCGGGTGCTGTCCTCGTTGCGGGAGGCCGAGTTCATCGAGCTCGATCCCGGAACGCGCCGCTATCAGCTCGGGTACGGCGCACTCAGCCTTGGTCTTGCGTACTTGGACCGGATGGACCTGCGCGATCGGGTGCGTCCATCCCTGGAGAAGCTGCGGGAGGCCACCGGGGAGACGGCGACGCTCTCGGTGCGGCACGGCTACCAGCGGGTCTACCTGGACCAGGCTCTGCCCGCCAGCGAGATCCGGATGACCGTCGCGCTCGGCCGGCCCTACCCGCTTCATGCCGGGTCCTCGTCGAAGGCGTTCTTGGCATTCCTGCCCGATGCCGAGCAGACGAAGTACCTGAGCAGCAGCCTCGAGGTGCTGACCGAGAGCACCTTGGTCGACGTCGGCGCACTGCGCAAAGAGCTCGCCATGATCCGAGGCCGAGGCTATGCCCGCTCGTTCGGGGAGCGTCAGCCCGGCGCCGGCTCGGTGGCTGCCCCGGTCTTCGACTTCGACGGCAGGGCCGTCGCAGTGATTTCGGTCTGTGGTCCTGTCGAGCGGTTCCGCAGCCGTGCGGACAGCGCCGCGAAGCAGCTCTTGGCTGAGACCCGGGAGCTCTCCCGCCGCCTCGGGTTCAAGTGGTGACGCTCGGCTCCTCCTGTTCGAAGTAGCTCTGCGGCGATAGCGCTTCGCGTCGCCGGCCGCCCCAGGAGTGCGCTGGGGATCAGGGGCGATGCCGGGACCCAGCGCGGCTGCGGCGACCGCTCGGTCGCCACCGGCTATCGCGTTGGGTGCGTGCAGCGGCACGATCGACGCGCAACCGGGCGGCCGGCTCCCGGGTCGCGGCCGACGGACCAGCGCGGGCAGGGCGCGCGCGGCGCCGCCGATCTGTGCGAGCGCATCGGCGACCTCCGTCCGCACCGTCACGGGCCGCCTCTCGGCGAGGTCGCTCGGCAGCGTCGGCAGGCGGTCCCCGGTGGGGCCGCCTCGAGTGCGACGAGCTTCAGGCTCCCATCGGCGACGACGTGGGACGTGACGAAGGACAGCACCGAGCCGCCACCCGTCAACGGCGCGTAGGCGAGAGCCCACGTCGGGCCGTGCTCGGGGTCGATCGGCGTTGCGGCCTGGGCGTTGACCCACGCCATGACCGCGCCGAGCTCGTCGGCCAGCGCGTCGCCGAGCATCAGCGGTGACGCAGCGGCGCCGGTCGTCCAGAGGGCCCGCGCCAGCGGCACCGGCGAGCGTCGCAACACGCGGTTGAGCGGGCCGTGGGTTCATGTTGTTCCGCTGGAAACACCACCGTTACAAAGGAGACGGCACCTCCACCCAGGTTCTCGTCCGATCTACCGCGAGAATCCCTTGACACGGTCGCGCGGCCAATGGCAGCGTATCGAAAACGCTGTACCGCAACGTGGAACACGGAGTTGTTTTGATGAGTTCGGTGATCGTGGGGGTGAGGCGGATGCGCCACCGCCAAAGGTCGTGACCGCGCTGGTGACCGGCCTCGCCATGGGCGTGCTGATCTTCGTGGTGTCCTCTGGCCTCACACTCGTGCTGGGTGTGCTCAGAGTGGCCAACTTCGCGCACGGCGGGTTCTTCCTCGTGGGCGCATACGCCAGCTACCAGATCCAGCAGCACCACGCCCAGTCGCTTCCGGTGTTCATCGCACTCGTCATCGTGGCGGGGCTCATCACGGCGGTGATCGGCATCGCGACGGAACGGTTGCTCTTCCGTCAGCTGTATGACCTGCCAGAGGCCACCATGTTGCTGGGCACCTACGCTCTGCTCCTCATCCTGCAGGGCGCCGTCCAGCAGATCTGGGGCTTCAACCAGAAGTCGCAGCCGGAGCCGAAGGTGTTGGGCTCGTCGGTGCACCTGGGGTCGGTCGAGATCCCGCGCTACGACATCCTGTTGTTCGTCGTCGGCGTGGTGGTGTTCCTTGCGCTGTGGTACACGACCAAGCGCACGGCGGTCGGACGCCAGATCTCCGCGGTGGCGGAGGACCGCTACATGTCGTCGCTGCTCGGCATCCGGGTCACCGGTGTCTACGCCGCGACCTTCACGATCGGTGTGTTTCTCGCCGGGCTCGGGGGAGCACTCGCCGGGCCCACGTTGAGCATGACCCCGGACATCGCGTTGACCTACATCCTTGACGCGTTCGCCGTCGTCATCGTGGGCGGCTTCGGCAGCATCACCGGCTCGCTGGTGGCCTCACTCGTCATCGGCCTTCTGGGCAGCTACCTCGCCGTGTACGTGCCGTCGCTCGCGGACTTCGCGCTCTACATGCCGATGATCGTGATCCTGGTGCTGCGGCCCCGGGGCCTGTTCGGCGCGGCCAGCGGAGTGAGGGCAGCGGTATGACCGGCTTCCTCACCCTGCGGCGGGTCGCCGGTCTCCTCGTCGCCGTGCTCGTCGTGCTCTTCGTCCTCGCTCTTCCGTTCATGGTCGCCAGCGGTGACATCTTCTTCTGGGACACCGTCGCGGTCGCCGTGCTGTTCGCGACGTCGACGAACCTGCTGTTCGGCCAGGCCGGCATCCCATCCTTCGGCCAGGCGGGCTTCTATGCCGCCGGGGCCTACACTGCTGCGCTCGCCGCTCAGCGTGGCTGGCCCGTCCTGGCGGTGCTGGTGCTGGCGATCGTGATCGCTGCCGCGTTGTCGGCGATCGCAGCTCTGGTCGCCTGGCGCATCACCGGGCTGGCGTTCTCGATGTTCACCCTCGCGGTGGCGCAGTCGCTGTACTCCTTTGCGCTGAAGAACGGGACGCTCGGCGGCTACAACGGCCTCACCGGGTTCTCGGCCACCTCGGTCGCCGGCGTCGACGTGACCGACCCCGGATTCCTCTGGTATGTCGTCGTCATCATCGTCGCTCTGGGCTGCTTCGGATTCTGGGTGATCAGTCGCTCCTCGTTCGGGCTCACCATGCGCGCGATCCGGGAGGACCCCGTCCGCTCGCTGTTCCTGGGCGTGAACGTTCGTGGCTACCGCGTTCTGGCGTTCGCTCTCGCCGGCGCCGGCGCCGGTCTCGCCGGGGCGCTCTCGGCGTACGTGAACCTGGTGGTGACCCCCGACACCGCGTACTGGACGGCCTCGGCGGAGCCGATCATCATGCTGCTGCTCGGTGGCATGAGCTTCTTCTTCGGACCGGCTGTGGGGGCCGTCCTGTTGACCGCGCTCATGCACAAGCTCATGAACATGACCCATGCCTATGTGCTCTACGTCGGCATCCTGCTCTACCTGATCCTGCTCTTCCTTCCCCGCGGAGTCCTCAGCCTGTCCGAGGTGGCCCGCGCGTTCCGGCGACGGCTGAGTGGTGATGCTCAGGCCGTGGCAGCCGGGACGGCGGGCGAGCGTGCGGCGGACGCCGCCGATGCCACGGAGCAGGAGACGAGCATCGTCGGAAGAGGGAGGACCCAGTGAGCGCGTCACTATCGATCAGGGGCGGGGTCAAGCAGTTCGGCGGGAACACGGCGCTCAGCGACGTGAGCCTGGAGGTCGCCGCGGGAGAGATCCACGCGGTCATCGGCCCCAACGGTGCCGGCAAGTCCACGCTGTTCTCCGCACTGGCCGGTGAGTTCAAGCTCGACCGCGGCTCGGTGCACCTGGGCGGCAAGGACATCACGCGACACTCGGCCCATCGGCGAGTACGGCTGGGTATCGGCCGTGCCTTCCAGGTGGCAAGTGTGTTCCCGGCGATGACTGTTGCTCAGAACGTGGCGGCCGGGGTGCTGAGCGAGCGTCGGCGAACCCACATCTTCTGGAGCAGCCGCGCCCTCCGCCGCGCGCGTCCGGAGGTCGAGCGGCTGCTGGAGGAGATGCGGTTGGCGCCGTTCGCCGACCGCCTCGCCAGTGACCTGTCGCAGGGGGACCGGAAGCGCCTGGAGATCGCCGTCGTACTGGCACTCAAGCCGGCGGTGCTGCTGCTGGACGAGCCCACGGCCGGGATGTCACCGGAGGAGACGGAGGCCACCACCCGGCTCGTCCGCGAGCTGTGGCGGGAGAACGGGCTGACGGTCCTGTTGACCGAGCACGACATGGCAGTGGTCTTCGGGCTGGCCCAGAAGCTCACGGTGCTGCACCGAGGGCAGGTGCTGGCCACGGGCGAGCCCGAAGAGGTCAGGGGTCGGTCCGATGTCGCCGAGGTGTACCTCGGGGGAGGGGAGGAATCATGAGGGCACGTGGTCGTACGACAGACCGGCCCGCGGTGGTCAAGCCCCAGGCGGCGACCCAGAGCCTCGAGCTCGCCGGCGTGCACGCCTACTACGGCTCGGCGCACGTCCTCTCCGACATCAATCTGGAGGTGGCCGCTGGGAGCACCCTCGCGCTGATGGGGCGCAACGGGGCGGGCAAGACGACCTTGTTGCGCTCGATCGCCCAGGGTCTCGTACGGGTCAGCGGAGAGGTCCGGTTCGCGGGCCGCCAGCTGCAGGGCTTGCGCGCCGAGCAGGTCGCCCGGCTCGGAGTGCAGCTGGTGCCCGAGGACCGCCGGATCTTCGGCTCGCTCTCGGTTGCGGACAACCTCGAGCTGGGCAAGTACGGCTGTCCGCGGGGCGAGACCCCGCCGACGACCGACGAGATCATCGACCTGTTCCCGCTGTTGCAGCCGCTCCTGGGCCGTCGCGGGTTCGCCTTGAGCGGCGGGGAGAAGCAATTGCTCGCCGTGGCACGGGCTGTGATGGCTCGGCCGGCGCTCCTGCTATTGGACGAGCCGTCCGAGGGGCTCGCGCCTCGGATCGTCGACGAGGTCGGCGCCAGCATCAGGCGGATCCAGGAGCGCTTCCCTATGACGGTCGTCCTCGCGGAGCAGAACGTCGCATTCGCCCTCTCGCTCGCCGACGAGGTCTTCGTGATCGACAACGGTCAGAGCCGCTTCCGCGGCACCGTCACCGACTTCCAGCAACGGCCCGACATACGCGATGCCTATCTCAAGGTCTGATCCCGCGCTGGTGGACAAAGCCGAACGAACGAAAGGCACCTTCATGATGGGAAATCTGCGACGGCTCTCCGTTGGAGCCAGTGCATTGGCCATCGCATTGGCATCGATGACGGCGTGTACGACGAAGACGGGATCGAAGTCGTCGTCGGACTCGGGGCCGCTGGAAATCGGGCTGGTGGTCACCCTGTCGGGCGCTTATGCCGAGATCGGGCAGAGCCATGAGGCCGGAGCCAAACTGGCGGTCCAGCAGATCAACGCCGAGGGCGGGATCGACGGGCACCAGGTGAAGCTCGTGGTGAAAGACGAGGCCGGTGATCCGAACACCTCGGTACAGCGGGCGCGAGAACTGATCGGCTCGGGCGTCAAGCTCATCGCCGGTTATACCGTCGACCCGGACTGCCTGGCGGCGTCCCCGGTGATCAGCGGCGCCGGCGGGGTGCTCCTGGGCCTGAGCTGCCAGGGAGACTCGCTCACCGAGGACAAGCTCGAGCCCGGCTACTTCCAGATCGCGCCGAGCAACCAGATGCTGTCGGCCGCGACGGCGAAGGTCGCCGCCAAGTCGGGCATGAAGGACTGGCAGGGGCTCGGCCCGGACTACGACTACGGACACGAGGTCTGGAGCAACTTCACCGCCGACCTCCACAAGGACGACCCGTCCGCCAAGCTGGGCAAGGCTGCCTACGTCCCGCTGACGTCCACCGACACGACGCCGTACATCAACTCGCTGACGTCGGCGCTGTCGGCCGACAGCGCCAAGCACACCGGCCTCTACATGTCCACCTTCGCGGCCACCACGATCGCCTTGGCCAAGCAGGGGAAGGCGTACAACTTCTTCAGCAAGTACGGCAGCGTGCTCAACGTCGGCGGATCCACCCCGACCGCCGAGGCGCTGGGGGTCGACACCCCGCCGATGACCTTCATCTACGACTACTTCGACGGCGCGTACCAGAACGCAACGAACACCAAGTTCGTCGACGGCTACCACAAGGCCTACGGCGCCAGCAAGCGGCCGAACGGATGGGCGTACGAGGGATACACCGACATGCTGGCCTTCAAGGCTGCGGCCGACAAGGCCGGAAGCACCGACCCGACGAAGATCCGCGAGGCACTGGCGGGGATGACCTTCGACACGCCGAAGGGGCCGCTGACCTTCCGCAAGGAGGACCACCTTCCGCAGACGCCGGTGACGTCGTGGAGCGTGGTCGGCGATGCCAAGTCGCCGGGCGGCTTCAAGATCACGAGCGCAGAGGCGATCCCTGCTGACGAGGTCATGCCGGCAGCCAAGTGACCGCCCTGCCACCGCCAGCGGCCCTGGCAGCTGGCGGTGGCAGGCTTCCTGACATTGCCACCACTGTTCCGGTTCGGTCGGAACGCAGTCCGGCGCGGAGCGTCGGGATCGGAGCACAGACGGAGTGACAACGGTGTACCCCACCATCGCCCACGCGGGGCACGTGCTCCGTACCGGCACGACGACCTCGGTCGAGCTGACCCGGTCGGCGCTCGCCATGGCCGACGCACTCGACCCCGACCTGGGCGTGTATGTCACCCGGCTCGACGACCAGGCGCTGGCTCAAGCTGCCCGGGCCGACGCCCAGCTGGCAGCCGGCGACGACCGTGGCCCGCTCCACGGCATCCCTCTCGGGGTCAAGGACATCATCGCGATGCGGGGCGCGGACACGACCGCCCAGAGCCTCGTGCTCGACCGGGCATGGGGCCGTGAGCGGGGCGACGCGCCGGTGGTGGCGCGACTGCGCGCCGCCGGCGCGGTGATCACCGGAAAGCTCACCACCATGGAGTTCGCCATCGGCGTCCCGGACGTGGCCAAGCCGTTCCCCGTCCCGCGCAACCCGTGGGACGTGGACACATGGGCGGGCGGCTCGAGCTCTGGGGCCGCCTCCGGCATCGCGGCGGGGCTCGTCCTGGGCGCGATCGGCACCGACACCGGCGGAAGCGTCCGCATCCCTGCCTCCTACTGCGGCGTCTCAGCGCTCAAGCCGACCTTCGGACGCGTTCCCAAGTCCGGGTGCGTGCCGCTGGGATACACCTACGACCACGTCGGGCCGATGGCCCGCTCGGCGGAGGACTGTGCGCTCCTGCTCGGCGTGCTCGCCGGTCACGACGCCTCCGATCCGATGTGCGCCGATCGGCCGGTCGACGACTACGTCTCCGGCCTCACCGGTGACCTGACCGGCCTCCGGATCGGCGTGGACCCGCTTCTCGGCAAGGTCTCCCGACCCGTGCCCGAGGTCGATCGCCTACTGGCTGCGGCCGTGCGGGAGCTGGCGGCCGCCGGTGCGGAGGTCGTCGGGGTGGACCTTCCCCTCTACGCCGAGATGAGCGATGTCACCACGATGGGCTTCCAGGCCGAGGCGTTCGCCTATCACCGTGCTGATCTGCGCGCTCGATGGCACGACTACGGCGCCGGCACCCGGTCCTTCATCGTCAACGGTGCGCTCTTCAGCGCTGCCGACTACGTGCAGATGCAGCGGGTGCGGCGGCTGGTCGCTCGCAACGTCGCCGCGCTCTTCGACGACGTCGACGTGATCGTGACCCCCACCATGACGGGCGTGGCTCCGCCGGTGGATGGCCTCACCGTCTCCGATCTCGGCGACACCCTGCAGACGCTCTACTGGAACGCCACCGGCAGCCCGGCCCTGTCGGTGCCGATGGGCTTCAGCGACAACGGCCTGCCGCTCGGGCTGCAGGTGGTCGGCCGGCACTTCGACGAGGCCACCGTGCTCGCGGTCGGCCATGCCTATCAGCAACGGTCCGACTGGCATCTCCGTACGCCGCCCCTCCTCGACAGGGCCCTCGAGGGATGAGCGGCCGGACGGGTGGCGGCCGGCGATCGGTGCCATCGGGCCTTCGCCCCACCACGGACCGCGAGGAGGACGAGATGCGAATCGACCCTGCCCAGCTGGTCACGGCGCAGCTGGCTGCCGCCGGGATCGAGCCCGATGAGGACGAGGTCGCTGCCCTGGTCGCCGAGACGCCGCGGCGTCTGTTCGCACTGGAGCGGCTCTACGCCGTGGAGGAGGCGCGCGAGGAGGAGCCGTTCCTGACGCCGCCGCACGATCCGCGGTGAGTGGATGGCGGCTCGCTTGCGCATGGTGTGTCGCGTACCGGAACGGCGGCCTCGCCCCGCTGCGGCTGGCAGGGTGGCGAGAATTCGCGTAGGCACCATTGACCGTCCAATGTCGGCTGTTCTATGTTCCATATATCGATTAATTGTTCCTCTCAGCGAGACAGATGATGAGCATCCTCCGAGAACGCGCACTCCTCCAGCCCTTCCGACTGGGGCAGATTCCTCTGCGTAACCGGGTGGTCCTCCCCGCGCACACCACCAACTTCGGCGAGAAGAACATGCCGACGCGCCGCAATGCGGACTATCTGGCGGCCCGTGCGGCAGGGGGTGTCGGTCTGATCATCACCGAGGCGATCCGGGTGCACCCGAGCAGCGCCGGGCGGCATCAGAGCCTCGGCAGCTTCACCGATCGATCGGTCCCGGCGTTCGCGAGCCTGGTCGACAGCGTGCACGACAGCGGAGCCAAGATCTTCGCCCAGCTGATGCACATCGGCCGCCAAGCCGCCGGCGACGCGACCCGCACCGCCGCCTGGGGCGCGTCACCGATCCCGTGGGCGCGGGGGGCGTTCGTGCCGCACACGATGGGGATCCGCGACATTCGTACGCTCATCGCGGCATTCGGTGCCGCGGCCCGCAGGATGCAGTCCGCCGGATTCGACGGCATCGAGCTCCATGCTGGGCACGGCCATCTCATCCAGCAGTTCCTCTCGCCGGTGACGAACACACGCACCGACGCGTACGGCGGAAGCGCCGCCAACCGCTCGAGGCTGCTGCGCGAGGTCCTCGAGGCCGTTTTCCTGGCGGCGCAGTCCCTCCCGGTGGGTCTGCGCGTGAGCGTCGACGAGTTCCTTTCGGGTGGCATCACTCCGGAGGCGTCGGTGGAGCTGCTGGGGCAGATCGTGCCTGAGTGGCCCATCGCCTACCTCCACGCCAGCCACTCCGCCTACCAGGCGGGCTACTCGCTCTCGACACAGATGGCCGACATGCACTTCGGGCCGACGCCGTTCGTCGAGCATGCGAGCATCATCAAGGCGGCGTTCCCCGATACTCCGGTGCTGGCGGTGTGCCGCTTCGACACACTCGAACGTGCGGCCGACGTCGTCGACGCCGGGGTGGCGGACCTGGTCGCGTTGGCGCGGCCGCATATCGCGGACCCCGAGCTGGTCAACAAGGCGATGGCGGGCGACCACGACAGCGTGACCTCGTGCCTCGCCTGCAACCAGGCGTGCATCGGTCGGGTGGAGTTGAACCTCCCGATCAGCTGCGTCGTCAACCCCGAGGTCGGCGAGGAGCGGGCATGGCGCACGATCCGCGAGCTGCCGCCGATCGCGAAGGCCAGGCGGGTGCTGGTCGTCGGTGGTGGGCCAGCAGGGATGAAGGCAGCGCTGGCCGCCTCCCGAGGCGGTGCCCGCGTGGTGCTCGCCGAGGCCCACCAGGAGCTGGGTGGCCAGGTCCGGTTGGCCGCGAGGCTCCGCGGCCGTGACCGGCTGGCCCTCTCCACCGAGGAGCTGGCCCGAGATCTGGAGCGATCCTCGGTGGAGGTGCGGATGGGCACGCGGGTGACCGACGCGCTGGTTGCCGACGGCGCTTTCGACGAGGTGGTGATCGCGACCGGATCGCGCCCGTACAAGCGGACCTGGGGTCCTGGCGTCCCGGTCCTCGACATCCATCAGGCCATCGAGCAGATCGAGCAGGGCGCCATCCGCTCGGATGGCACCGTCGTCGTGGTGGACGGCGAAGGAACCTGGGCGGCAGCCTCGCTGGCCGAGGAGCTCGCAGCGGCCGGGCAGCGGGTCGAACTGGTCTCGCCGACGCCGACGCTCTTCGCGCGGATCACGACCTACACGAAGGGGAACCTGCTACACCGCCTGGCCGATCTGCCCGTGGGCCTGCATCTGTTGCACGACATCGAGTCGACGACGGCAGACGGTGTGATGCTTCGCAACCAGGTCACCGGGGATCTGAGCCCGTTGACGGGCGTGTCGGCGATCGTGGACATCGCCCCTGCCCGCGCTGACGACGAGCTGTTCCACCAGCTGCAGGAGCAGGGCGGGCTGGGCATCCAGGTCGTCGGCGATGCCAACTCGCCGCGCTCCGTGCTCGAGGCGATCTACGAAGGTCATCGGGCCGGAGCGTCCCTGACGCGGGATCCCCTCGCGGTGGACGAAGCGCTCAGCGGCGCGGTGTGACAGGAGAGGGGGAAGCGTCAGATGAACGACACCGCCGATGCGCACGATGCCGGTCTCCTTCCGGCCCAGCAGGGCGCGCTGGACGCGCTCACCGAGCTGGTGGGCTGGGCCGCGGAACTGACCTGGGACGCCGTGCCCGACGACGTCCGGGAGCGCCTGCGGCTGATCCTGGTCGACACGCTCGGCGTGACGCTGCTCGGCGCGCGGCTGCCCGAGCGGAGGGCGCTGGTCGAGGCATGGGCGCTGACCGAGGGGCCCGTTCCGGTGCTGGGCGCCGGCGTCGGCACCACCCCCGAGGCGGCCGCCTGGCTCAACGCGACCGCATTGGTCAGCCTGGAGATGGACGAAGGCAACAAGTACGCCGCCGGCCACCCGGCCGCGCACGGCTTCCCCGCCGTCCTCGCGCTGGCGGCGGCGCTGGACGCCGATGGCCCGACCACGGCTGCCGCACTGCTGATCGCCTACGAGGTGGCCGCCCGGTACGGCCGCGCCAGCCGCGGCGTCCCGGGCCTGCACCCCCACGGCAACTGGGGGATCACCGGGGCGGCCGCCGGCTGCGCCCGCCTGCTGGACTTGGACCCGGCCGGCCTCGCCGCCGCGGTGGACACCGCGAGCGGGATGCCGATCGCCGGTCACTTCTCCGCGGCCATCGACGGCAACCCCGTGCGCAACGAGTGGATGGGGGCCGGCAACGTCGCCGGCCTCGCCGCGGCCAGGCTGGCGAAGGCCGGCCTGGCGAACGCCACCGGCATCGCCGCCCACAGCCTCGGCGGCCTGCTCGGGTCGTTCGAGCCGGCCGCGCTGGTGGAGGACCTCGGTGAGCGTTGGGACATCCGCCTCGGCTACTTCAAGCGGCACGCGTCGTGCGCCTTCACCCATCCCAGTGCCGACGCGTCGCTGGTGCTTCGCGAGCGGCTGGCCGCCGAGGGGCTGACGGCTGCCGACGTGCTGTCGGTACAGGTCACGACGTACTCGACGGCGGCGGCGCTGGACCGGACCCGGTGGCACAACCGGCTCGCCGCGATGTTCTCCATCCCCTACGTCGTCGCCACCGCCCTCTTCCACGGCCGGGTGGCGCCCGACGGATACGACACCTCTCGCGATGACGCCTTCCGCGCGCTCGCCGAGCGGGTCGAGGTCGCTGCCGGCCCTTCGTTCGACGCTCGCCTTCCCGACGCGCGCGGTGCGGCCGTCGAGCTGACCCTGCGTGACGGCCGGGTGCTGCGGCATGAGGTCGCCAACCCGGTCGGCGATGCTGCCACCGAGCCCTTCGACCACGACCGCACCGTCGCGCTGCTGCTGGGCCTGCTGGGTGACGCCGAGGCGCTCGACCGGGTGGTCGCTGCCGCCGACGCCCTGCCGCAGGCGGCGGGTGCCCGCGAGGTGCTGCGCACCCTGCAGTCCTGATCGTTCCCACCCCGAACGGAGACACCATGCGAATCTTCGCAAGTACGCCGCTCCACGTCGGCGCCGAGGAACTGGCCCGCCGCCAGCAGCGCTATCACCAGATCGGCCCCGACGGGGTGACGATCGAGCTGCACGACCTTCCCCCCGACGCCCCCACCCAACTGAACAGCGCCGAAGACATCGCCCGCTCGGAGGAGTTCGTGCACGCGGCACTCGCCGACGCGCCGGAGGGCTTCGACGCGCTGCTGGCCGACTGCGTGCTCGACCCCGCGGTCGGGCGGCTCCAGGAGGAGCTCGACCGGCCGGTCATCGGCATCCTGCGGATGAACCTCGCGTACTGCGCTGCGCTCGGCACCCCGATGGGCGCGGTGGTGCGCAACGACGCGATCGCAGCCGAGATGCTTCGGGTCGCCGACTCCTACGGCTGGTCGCCGTGGCTCACCGACGTCGAGGTCCTCGACCTCGCCTTCGACGCGATCAGCCACGGCACCGCCTGGCAGGAGCAGCTCGACGCGGCGGCCGTCAGGGTCTCCGGCAAGGGCGTCGGCTCGCTGTTCAACGGCTGCTCGGCGGTCGACCTCGACCCCGACCACTCCACCGCGGTGCCCGTCTTCGACCCGGTCATCCGCGCCCTCGAGCTGGTGGCGGTGGGCCATGACTGAGAGCGGACCGGACCTGGTCGTCGCCGGCGCCGGCGGCGGCCTCATCGCCGCTCTGCGGGCGGCCCAGCTGGGCCTGGACGTGCTGGTCGTGGAGGCGAGCGAGCATTTCCAGCGCGGCAACAACACCTCCATGTGCACCGCCATGGTCCCCGGCGTGAACAGCCGCTTCCAGCGCGAGCTCGGCATCGAGGACTCGGTCGAGCTCTTCGCCGGCGACGTCGAGCGCAAGACCAAGGGCACCGGCGACCAGCGTTTGGCCCGCGCCCTGGCGGGCGTGAGCGGCGAGCTGGTCGAGTGGCTGGCCAACGAGGTGGGCCTGGAGATCTCGCTGATGACCGACATGCACTACCCGGGCCACTCCGTCGACCGGTGCCACACGATCCCGGAGCGGCACGGCACCGCGCTCATCGACCACTTGGCCCGGACGGCGCGTAGTCACCCGAACATCGACTTCCTGATGCCGGCGCGGCTCACCGACGTCGAGGTCGACGCCGCCGGGCGCGTGCGTGCGGTGATGGTCAGCGATCCGGACGGGAACGAGGAGCGGATCGAGACGCCTGCCGTGCTGCTGGCCACCAACGGGTACGGCGCCGACAAGCGACTCGTGGCCGAGCACATGTCCGACATCGCCGCCGCGACGTACCACGGCAGCGAGACATCGCGGGGGGATGCGCTGCGCATCGGCGAGAGGCTGGGCGCCGCCACCGCGTTCCTCGACGCCTATCAGGGCCACGGCGCACTCGCCGCCAAGGGCGCCACCCTGCTCGGCTGGGCGACGATCATGCACGGCGCGATCATGCTTGACACCACGGGTCACCGCTTTGCGAAGGAGACCAGCGGCTACTCCGAGTTCGGGCCCTATCTGGCGTCGCGGCCCGGCGCGACCGGCTGGGTGGTCTACGACCGTCGGGTGCACGACCTGTGCGAGCCGTTCACCGACTTCCGCCAGACGGTCGAGTCGGGTGCCGAGGTGTGGGCGGACGATGCTGCCGGCCTCGCTGCCGTGACCGGGCTGCCCGAGGACGCGGTCGTGGCCGAGCTCGCCGAGGCGGACCGTGCCGCCCGTGGCGAGATCGCGGACCGCTTCGGCCGCGCGTACGAGGCGCCGCTGGAGCCGCCGTACGCCGCTGTCCGGGTCGTGCCGGCGCTCTTCCACACCCAGGGCGGTCTCGTCGTCGACGGCTCGGCACGGGTGGTCGACGCGGACGACCGGCCCATTCCGGGCCTCTACGCCTCGGGAGGCGCTGCGGCCGGCATCTCCGGGCACGGTGCCAGCGGCTACCTGGCCGGCAACGGCCTGCTGCCGGCGTTCGGGCTCGCCTACCTGGCCGCGACCGCGGTCGCCGCGAGCAGCACCGCCGTGGGCGGCGCGGAGTCGTGACCACCGGCGACGAGCGGGCCCGGGCTCGGTGCTTCGTGCGCGCCGAGTGCGGGTTCGCCCAGCTGGTCACCTTCGATGCGACAGGCCAGCCGATCGGGCGCACCACCAGCGCCTTCCTGAACGACGACTGGAGTGTCGACCTGGTCCAGCGCCGTACGCACCGCCGGGTCGAGCAGCTCGAGCGCGACGACCGCGTGCTGGTGCTGTGGAGCGGCACGCCCGCGGCCGACTCGGTCAACGACTCGCCCTGGACCTTCGACCTGGGGCTCACCATCCCGCGGGTGGTGTTCGTACGCGGCGTGGCGCGGGCGTTGGACGCGGACGAGACATGGGAGGTCTACCGCCACCACAGCGAGCGGCTGCGGGCAGCGGGCAACACCAAGGCGCCGCAGCGCGACCGCGGCGACATCGACGAGAACTTCGCCGGCACGCGCATCCAGCCGCGCCGGATTCGCCTGGAGGGCTTCGGCCAGGGCGCGGAGAGCTTCACCTGGAACATCGGACGAGCATCAGACCAACCAAGCAGTTGACCAAGGAGACTGGCACGTGATCAAGGCGATTCTGGGCTACGACATCGTCGAGGGCGTCAGCGAGGAGGAGTACGAGCGCTGGCTCTTCGAGGTGCATGCGCCCGACCTGCTAGCCAACCCGAACCTCGAACGGATCGTGTTCAACAAGGTGCTGCGGCCGGTGACGAGCGCATCCGGCGGTACGGCGGACGTACCGCCGAGCCAGCTCTTCTACCGGATCGCGGAGATGCACTTCGCCGACGAGGCGGCCTACGCGGCCTACCGCGCGTGGTTCAGCGACCACCCGATCTCCGCTGACCGCGGCCCGGGCGGCCGGACCGACTTCAAGTTCTACCTCATCACCGACAGTGTGACGGTCGAGAGGACGCCGGCATGACTGCAGCGGCCGTGATGCTCAGCCCACCGGCCGCCGAGGTCACCCAGGAGTTGGTCGAGGCAGCGCTGACGGCCTTCGGCCAGCCCGCCGCCGCCCGGTACGCCGAGATCGACGCGTTGGCCCGGTTCGGCCATGAGCCAGTCGACGAGCCGGCACGGCGTTGGGCCGAGCGGATCGCGACCGCGGACGCCTTTCCGCTGTTCGGCACCGGTCTCAGCGCCTCGACGTACCCGGCTCTGCTCTGGAACGGGGCCCGGCTCGATGCCATCGTTCCCGATGTCCACTGGGCGCCGCTGCTTGCTGCGCTGGCGGCTGCGGATCCCGCAGACGTGTCGGGGCTCGAGCGGGTCGCGCGGGCACTGGCCGCGGCTGAGACCGTGCGGCAGGGCGCTGCAGGACTGCTGTCGGCGGACGCCCTGCCGGTGGCCTGGCCGACCTTGTCGACGATGGCCGCCGCCACAGCGGCGCACCTGGGTTCGGGATGCGGAGGGGACGGACTCGCCCGTGTCCTCGACCTCGCGGTCAGCCTGACCGCGCTGACTCCCGGTGAGACCCGGAGCGCCGCGTCCGGGCTTTGGGCCGGACACGGCGCCGCGTCGGGCTGGCTCGCCGCCCGGCTCCCGAGCGAGGCCGTCACCCCGATGGCCGGCAGCGTGGCCCACACGCTGTCGGCGGCCGCGGGTCACAGGGCCGACTCGGAGCGGAAGCACGGCGTCTCAGTCGCCGACGTGCTCACCCGACTGCGGTGAGCAACAGCGCCCAGGGGCCGCAGGTCCTGCTCAACCTGGCCCGGCCGCGCGGCGTACAGGACCCCACCACTACCGCTGCCGCGGCGGTCGCGGCAGGCGTTGACGGCATCGGCTTCGCCGACAGTCCACGGCTGTTCCCGGATCCCTTCCTAGCGGCGGCCCGAGTCCTGACCGAGACGTCCGCAGCCGTGTCGGGACCGTGCGTGGTGGGGCTTGGCCTGCATCACCCTGCCGTGGTCGCCCAGGCACTCGTCACCCTGGCCGAGCAGCACCCGGGGCGGACGATGCTGGCGGTCGCGCGCGGCGAGAGCTCCCTGCACAACGAGGGCCTGCCGGTGCCATCGCTGGCGGCGTACCGATCCTCGCTGGAGCGGCTGCGTGAACGGCTCGACGAGCTCAGCTCGCAACTGTCCGTCGGCGTCGGCCCGGTACTCGGCGCCGCCTCCGGGCCCCGGACGATCGCCGTCAGCGCTGCTGCCCTGGGCGGCGTACTGCTCGACGTGGGGACGGAGCCGGCCACCATCGCCCGGGCCGCGGCGGCCGCGCGGACGGCAGCCCCGGGCACCCGCTGTTGGCTGTTCATCCGGGCGGTCGTGACCGCGACCGAGGAGGAGGCTGCCGCCGCCGCGGCGCCGATCCTCGGGTCCTGCGCGGCCCGCCTGCTGCGCTCGCCGCAGTGGTACGACGTGCCTTCCGAGCAGGTCACCAGCATCGGCGCGGTGGCTGCCGCCCATGACTACCGACGGCACGGCACCGCCGCCGCGGCAGGTGCCCGTGCCGTCGACCCCGAGATCGACGCGCTGATCTGCGACCGCTTCATGCTCACCGGAAGTGCCGAGGACATCACCGGTCGCCTGCAGCCGCTGAGCCGGCTCGGTATCGAAGGCATCGTCCTGGCCGGCGCCACCGCCGGCATCGAGCAGCGATTGGCCCCGACCACCGCTGCGGTCCGCGCCGGTCTCGAGACCGGCACTCCTGATTCCCCCACCGTGCCAACGACCTGAGGACGCGCACATGTCCGCTGACGACACCACCCTGACGCTCGACCTGGATGCCCTAGGCGAGTTCGCCGCCGGCTCCGCAGCCGCCGACATCCCCGAGGAGACCTGGCGCTTCGGCCGGATCCTGCTGCTCGACTCTCTCGGAGCTCTGCTCGGCGGCCTCCGCTATCCGGCCGTACGCGAGCTGGGTGCGAGCCTGGGCACCGCGCCACAGGGCCCGGCCCCGTTCGGCTGGTTGACCACCCTCGGCTCGGCGGCCACCTGGCTCGACGCGGACTCCGGCGGGTCGTTCCACCCGGCCGGCGCCCGAATCCCGCCGGTGCCGACCGCCCACCCAGCGCCACACGTGCTGCCCACGCTCCTGCACGCGCTGCTCGGCGAGGGCGTCGACGACGCTTCGGCCATCCATGCATTCGTGGTGGGCTGCGAGGTGGGGCTGCGCTTCGGCGTCGGCACGTCGTTGCGCGTCGGCCTGCACCCGCACGGCATCCACGGTCCGATCGCGGCAGCCGTCGCCGCGGGTGTGCTGGCTGGTGACTCGGCCACGACCATGACGAGGGCAATCGAGCTGGCCGGCTCGTTGCCTCTCGCCGCGACCCTCGCCGTACCGATGTACGGCGGGACGGTGCGCAACGTCTGGACCGGTCTGGGCTCCTACTACGGCGCCTTGGCCGCCGAGCTCGCCCGGCTGGGCCAGCCGAGCGACCATCAACTGCTCCCGAGGCTATACGGCGGTGTTGTCACCACCGACGCCGATCCCGAGGAGATCTGCGGTGGGCTGGGCCGTCGGTGGCGGATCCAGGACAGCTATCTCAAGCCGTATGCCTGCGCCCGCTGGGTGCATCCGACACTCGACGCCCTGCGTACCGCACTGGTCCACGCCGGCTCACCAGCGCCTGAAGCGATCACCGGCATCGAGGTGGAGACCTTCGCCTTCGCCGCCTCGCTGGACACCCCTGGAGGCGAGTCTGATCTGCACGCTCGATTCTCCGTGCCGCGTTGCGCCGCCTCGGTGGTGATCGACGGCCGTCTCGATGCGGACGGCTTCCTTCCCGGCAGCTTCGACCGGCCGGAGGTTATCGACTTGATCGAGCGGATCAGGGTCAGCGAGGTGCCGGAGTTCAGCGCCGCGCTGCCGACCGAGCGTCCCGCCCGCGTCACCGTCCGGACCGCGGCCTCGGTCGGCGTGGGTGAGGCCCGCAACGCTCGCGGCAATCCGGACAGCGCACTTACCGTGGCCGAGGTGGTGGAGAAGTTCACTGGGAACGTCGGTTCATACCTGGCTCGCGACGTGCTGGAACCAGTGATCGCGACCCTGACCGCCGACGGGGCGGCGTCCCGAGCCACTGGCGGCCACAACCTCCGACAACTCGCCCTCTCCCTCACGGACCGGGTTGCCGGCGAGTGATGATCCGACGTCGCGTGCCCTGTCGGGCTCGAACCGACGGGCCACGGTCGCGTTCGTGATGCTTCGCGACTCCGGCGTCTGGCCGATGGAGTGCAGCCCCGAGGTCCGGGATCTGAGGAGGGTCGAGGTCGACGAGCCGTGTTCGACCGCGCCGGCTTCGAGGCGCAGCACGCCCCGCTATCGCGCCGGAGCCGCAGAGGCGCCGCTCGGTCTCCCTGAGCAGCTGGCACTCAGGACACTCAGCGAGCGGCTTCCCGCTCCCGCATGGGCACGGCGCAGCCAGCGCACGCGGGTGCCAGCGAGCGGGCCATCGCCTCAAGATGGCGACGGCAGGCACACCACGGACCTGAGACGCCCCGACGAATCTGCTCGGAATCCGACTCGGGGGTGTCGCCCGCTCGGGCACGATCAGGCATGAGTGTGGAGCAACCCTTGGCGAGTGTCGTCTATGGCGATGGGCGACCGATGGTCCTGCCGAGGGGCTGGGAGCCAGTCGAGGAGTCAATGTTGGCTACGGCGCTCGCGCAGACCGAGAAGGCCTTCGCAGGAGATGCCGGACCCGGGCGGACGGTCGACCATGCGGTTGCACACCTTGCCGCTTACTACGACCCGGAGAGCCGGTTTGCAGGAACGACATTCCTTGACGTGGAGGGCTACGACGAGTATGGAATCACGGCCGCCGACCTATGGGCTGTGACGACGCTAAGCATGGAGGTTCCGCCGAACGCTGGCCGGGCACTCATAACCCAGGTCCGCTACGCACCATTGTCAACGGCAGGCTCCGTCATCTTTCTCCTTCGCTTCCGCTTTCCGACGTCCAGCCGTGTCCCGCGTCAAGAATCTTGGACAGTTTCGCGTGATTTTTGGTCGTAGGTCGGGGCTGTCGGGGGGCAGGTACGCCGTGATCGGGGTGGCGAAGGCGAGGGCCTCGTGGGGCGCACCTCGTTGTAGGTGAAGCGGTACTTCTCGACGTGCTCGACGAGGTCTTGGCCGTCGGTGATCTCGTGGCGGTAGAGGTGCTCGTACTTCAGGGACTGGTTGAACCGCTCGACCACGCCGTTGGTCTGCGGGACGTAGTGCCGTGTTCGGACGTGGACCAGCTCAGGCCGGCTGGCGATGAAGGCGGCGAAGGCTGCGCCCGGTCGTCTCGTCGGTGCAGTCCTCAAGCAGGCTCATGCCCAGGTACTCCTCGGCGCCGGCGATGGCTGCGCGCAGCCATCGCCCAGATCTTGCGGTGGCCCCATGCTGACCAGGTGTGCGCCTTCTCGGCCGCGAGTTCCTCGACCACGTCGACGACCGGGGCCGGCCAGCGTCGAACCGGTGTGCCGTCGATGTGCACGGCGCGCCACTACCACCAAGTCGAACGCGGAATCCCGAGTCGTTGCAGGAACCGATCCACGGACATACTGAAGCGCCCCAGGTTCTCTGCCGCTTCTATACGGGTTGCGGCTCTCGTTGAGGGCTGCGTACTGGGCGTTCTCGAACTCCACGGGGCCGATCATCCAAAGCGATCCGTGAAGGCGTCGTTGGTTGTACCACTCGAGCCATCCGGCGGTGGCGAACTCGATCGTCCGTGCCAGGTTGATCGGATGGGCGTCGATGAGCCGGTCGAGCGACTCGGCCTTGATCCGGATGAGGCGGCGGCCGAGGCGGACAGCTTCGAGATCGCCGGCAGCGATGTAGCGGCGGACGGTCTTGACGGAGACGCCGAGCACCCCCGCCGCCTCGGGCAGTGAGACGAGGCGGCGTGTCGTGGCGGCGGTCGCGGGCATGGCTGCTCCTGGGTTCACGGCGGCCCGGCTGGTCGCCTACATCCATCAAGGCCGAGATCTGTCTCCAGTGGCCACCCTGCTTCTCCTCACATCCCCAAGGTCCCTAGCCCTTCTTTCCGCCTTCCTTCCTCTGTCCGTCGCCTTCCTCGGCCTCTCATCGGTCCCGCTGTTCACCCATCGCCCTCTCCCAACACACCTCTTTCATTGGGTGTCGAACAGCCGCTCGTCAACGCTTGGTTGACGACGTACTGCAAAAGTCCGAGTTCGCCGTATGCAAAAGTTCGACTTCATTCTAGGCAAACGTTAGAGTTGAAGCGTGGCAGGCTACCTGGAACGGATCGCTGACAGAGAGCTGGCCGCCCGGCTCAAGGTGATGGGCGCGGTGTTGATCGAGGGCCCGAAGGCGTGCGGGAAGACCGCGACCGCCTCCCAGGTTGCTAAGACCGTCATCCGGTTTGACGAGGACCCGGTCGCCCGGGCCCAAGTCGAGCTCGACCCGCAGGCGCTGTTCACCGGCGCGCCGCCAATCTTGTTCGACGAGTGGCAGGTCGAGCCAGCCATCTGGAACCGGGTCCGGCGACAGGTCGACGACCG
>Ga0164242_10001455_pt1 | contig 28040 bp, 11 predicted proteins | sample OricomgcompostMG_FD_108783 | JGI IMG/M metagenome (GOLD analysis project Ga0164242, IMG submission 108783) | Miracle-Growth compost microbial communities from Emeryville, California, USA - Original compost - Miracle growth compost (MG) ...
ACCGTTGACGGGAGTGCTCCCACGGTGCAGCAATTCACCGACCTGGATGCCCACACCCAGCTCCTCGCGGATCTCCCGCACCAGCGCCTCCGCCGGCGACTCCCCCGACTCGATCTTGCCGCCCGGGAACTCCCACAAACCGCCCGCTTCGCGGCCAGGGTTGCGGCGGCACGTGAGGATGCGGTCGCCGCGCGTGATGACGGCGGCGACGACTTCGATGGCGGCGGGCATGGAGTCAATTCTGCTTTCAGATGCGCGTCACGTCGATGGCGACCAGTCCGAGGTTCGACCACGCCGCGAGCAGCGCCTGATCGACGTCGATCACGTGGAGCGAAGACCACAGCGTGTCGAGCGCTTCGACACTGCAGCGGTGGTGCTCGGCGGAGATCCGGCCGATGCGCGGCGCTCGTGCGGTGCGACACCTGGGGTCGGCGGCCGGCGACACGTTCGCGACCATCACTAAGGCCCTGCCGACGGCGGCACCGCAGCGGTTCCTGGTGGAGGCGGTGGGGCGCAATGCGCCCTGAAGGCGCCCGTACCAGTGCGACCGGAGCAACAGGACCGCCAAGACTCAGTCGAGGCGCACGCTCACCAGCACCCCGCTCGGCAGTCGTTCAAGGCGCCCGCTCTCCAAACCGACTCGGAGCGCCTGGTCGAGCCGCGCGCCGATTGACCCCGTAATACGGCGTCCGCCGAACAACGCGAGAGCCTCACGTTTGATCGATTCCTCGTCCATCCCCGCGCTCACCTCGGCGGCGACACGCATCGCATTCGCAATCTCCACCAGTGATACCTGATCGACAGGACGCTGCTCGAATGAGTCGACGCGGCGCACCTGGTACCACGTGGACGGATCGACCGTTTCGGGCCAAACAAAAGCGCTCTCCGCCGGTCGCTTCAACTCCGCAGGCACACAGCGAAGAATCGCCTCGCTCCGCGACCCGCTTACACGTCCCAGGCCGAAGGCCGCACCGACGAGTCGCGCCAGACGGTCCTGCTGCATCGGCCCTTCAACCGCGACGGCGTCCCGAATGACCTGCTGGACTTGCCGCACAGAATCCGGCCGCGGAAGTTTGTCGAGCACGTCGACCGATGCCGGAATGTTCCCGCTCCACTCTTCGAATTGCGACACGAGTGGATGCCCACGATAGAGGTCGGACTTGTCTTCATCAGCGTCGTCCTCGTCGTCATCGGCCACCTCAGCCTCTGCAGGGTGAGACCGTGCGATCGCGCTGTCCCATTCGCCTGGACGGGGGTATGGAGGAGGGGCCGATGTCAGCAAAGCCGCACGTTTGGCGTCGTCCACAGCGCGTACCCGATCGCGATCGTCGACGCCGGCGTCGGGCGCCAAACTGTCCAGCGTCACGGGTGCAGGCGTCGACGCGCCAGCATCGCCCGGCAACGAGACGGCCTCGCTCGGGACGCTAGCACTCCGCGCGCCAGGCGTGACAGCGTCCTTCATGGCGGCTTCCAGCCGATCGAGCACCGCTTCCCGATCATTGATCCACTCGGGAAGCCACACGCGTTCCACGTCCGGCCAGTGCATGATGCCCTGCAGCACGTCGAGGGGCAGACCGTCACGATCGGCCACGGTGCGCCGCGCCCGCCATGCGGGCCCATCGAGCAGCACCGCAATTAAGGGGCGTTCAGGATCGCTCTCGAGAGCGATGCTGATATCGACACGGAACTCGGACAGCCCCACATCTGTCGCGACGGCAAGCCCACGCATCCGAAGCTCAGCCGCGATCTCGTCGCGATGCCGATCGATGGATGCCCGTCGTCCGCCGGCCCCAGCGACAGAGCCTGCGCCGCGTTGAGCGAGCTCGAGATAGGCGCGCAGATGTTTGAGGCCGAGCGAAGAAGTCTCTCCCGTGCGCAGTTGGTCGGAGTCGAAGCTCGAATAGAGCACAACCTGACGACGCGCACGCGTGATCGCCACGTTCAGCCGACGCTCACCGCCGGCCCGGGACAGCGGCCCGAAATTGAGCGGGACGACGCCCTTCTCGTTGGCGCTGAATGCAACCGAGAAGAGGATGCTGTCACGCTCGTCACCCTGCACGTTTTCCAGGTTCTTCACGAACAGCCCGTCCGGCTCGTCGAGAGCTCTCACTATGCGTTCCACTCCGCTGTCGCGCAGCAGACTCTCGATGAAGTCGCGTTGCTGAGCATTGAACGTGATGATGCCGAGCGAAGGCGTTGTCTCAGGGGAAGCCTCGAAACGACGACGCACATCGTCCACGATCGCCTGGGCCTCGACACCGTTCGTGCGCAGCAACTTACCCCGGCCCGACCGCTCAAACGTTCCGTTGACCCGCACGAGTGAAACGCCGTGGCCGTCGGAACCGGTGGTCGCCTTCTCATGTAATGGAGCAGGGAACGACGATAGCCGGCTTTCGTAGTAATGCTGGTTGCTGAACAAGATCAGTGATTCGTCCTGGCTTCTGTAGTGCCACGACAACCACTTGCTCGGGACCCCCGCTTTCGCGCACTCGGAGAGGATCGACTCCTCATCAACGACGACGTCCGGCGATTCGTCTTCATCGTCGACTCCACTCGTGACCTCCGCGACACTCGTTGGTGGCATCTGTTTGCTGTCACCCACGATCACGGCCGAGTGCGCGCGTCCCATGGCGCCCACTGCATCGGCGACCCGAATCTGCGACGCCTCATCGAACACGACCAGGTCGAAGACCCCGTGGCGGGCAGGAAAGAATCGCGCCACGGACTCTGGGCTCATCAGCGTGCATGGCATGAGCTGTGTGATCAGTTCACCGAAGTTATCAAGCAATGCTCGAACGCTCATCCCACCACGTTGCCGGTCCAGTTGCCGACGCAGCAGACCAATCTGCCCGCTGCCGGCGTCTGCATTGAACTTGCGCTGCGCGAGCACGTCGGCAGGAATCGCCGTTGGTAGTTCAGCGCGCACGGCCGACGAACTCCTCTCAAATCGATCGATTGTCTTCAAATGCGCTGCCGGGTCGAACTCCGCGAGACCGCTCGCCATGCCCCGCTCTTCCAGAGATGCTTGCGCCGCACCTTTATCGAACGCCATTACCGCATCGTCCGCGCCTACGGCCCCGAACATCAGTGCCGAGCGAGCAGCGAAAAGCCCATGGGCACGAAGATCGTCGAGGCCACGCACGAAGTCGAGCCAGCGGCTCGCCTGCATGGAATTCTCAAGCCGTCGCACCGGGCGCGTTTCCCTCCACAAGTGCAGCGGCTGGCCATGTGCCCATTCCGTGAGCTGATCGGGCGCAAGAAACGACACAATGGCTGTGCTCGCTTGAACGAATGTCGAGATCTCGCTCTTCTGAGTTCCTGCGGCCGTCGAGGCGTAGTAGTGACGCAAGTCATCCCGTCGCTGAACGCGCAAGTCGTCACCACTCGGCTGCTCCATGACGAGCTGGACGGGTGTCGGGGCAGCACCGAGTTCATTCGCTAGCCACAGGAGCCAGCCCAAACGTGCATTGAGCGCGTCTGCTTGCCCCGGCAGGTAGGGGTTGAATGCCGTCGGCACACCAGCAATCGGCACCTGCTGCAATGAGGCGGTGAAGTCGGAGATCATCTTCTGCGTCTCGACGAGCGACTGCGTCAAGGTCGACAGGGTTTTGAGGTCCACCGTCGCCTGATCGACGACCAGCAGATCGGCGATTCGGGCCAGAACGGCACGCCTCCGCTTCTTTCGTCCGAAGAACGCCGAGTTATCCGCGGCGACCGCGTCGGCGTTCAGCGAAGCGACATCGCGCCCGAGGGCCTCAGGTCTCACCGTCTTGATCCATGCCGGGACGTTGTGAACGAGTTGCGCCAGCGAGGCCTGCGAACGCCCTAGGAAGTCGCGCCATTGCGGAGACGCCAAGGTGTCGAGAGAAGCTAGATCGAAGCGCGGAGCGTCAACGAGCGAGATCCAATCACTGACCGCCGCAGCGTCGTTCGGATTCCCCGATTCTTCACCTTCTGCGATCGCAGCGAAGGCTCGCTCAAGCACATCGATGTCGAGCCCGGCCGCTACGGCCGATTCCAATGCGCCATCGAATGAGACCGCCGCCGCAACCAGTCCGTCCGCATCGGTGCGGGCGTCCAGATGGTCGTCCGCGAAACCCCACGGATGTCGTGCACTCGGTTTCGCAAGATCCGCCAGTGCAGGAAGCTCCCGCAGCGCCGACCGCACGCTTTGCACGGTGTCGTCGGATGTCCCTGCAACAAACGCAATCGGAATCTCGAGGGCCGGCACGGAGGCATCCGTTGCGAGAAACGCCGTTCGAGCGCTGTACATCGAGTGGCCCATGGCGTTGGTCTCGTGAAGTCTGTCCGCGTACCTCGCCAATGTGTTGCGGCTTGCCGCAACGATCTCCCGGTCACTGGCCAATGCGTCGGTGTCAGCCTGAACGTGAAGATCCAGCGCCGTCTTGATCTGCGCTCGCACGGCCGCAGGTCGTGCTCCCTTGTCGTGGAGATCAAGAGAGAAGGCCCCGAAGCCCACGGCCTCTAGTCGTTCCTTGACGACGTTCAGAGCCGCGCGCTTTTCGGCTACGAAGAGCACACGCTTTCCTCCGGCGAGCGCGCGGGCAAGAAGATTGGTGATGGTCTGCGACTTACCCGTGCCGGGCGGACCCTCGAGCACGAACGTGTTTCCGGCGACAGCAGCAGCGACAGCCTCGATCTGCGAAGAGTCTGCCGAAACCGGCAGATCGGCACCGATTGCGTCGAGATCCTCGTTCGCGTCCTGCCCCACGGGATCCTCGAACAGCTGAGTTGGCTTCTCGATCAGATGTTTGACGAGAGAGTTGCCTGCGAGGCTCGCCCAATTGTCATCGAGATCCTTCCAGAGCCGGAACTTCGCGAACTGCAATATGGCGAGGTCGACAGTCTCCTCGACCCGGAATGGCAGGCCGGCGCGAACAATGGCTGCGCGCACCGAGTCGAACGTTCCTTTCAGATCGATGCCGGAGGCATCCTCTGTCGGGTTCATCAGTTCAGGCACGTCCAGGTGGTGCTCGGTGCGCAGACGTTCGATGAGGCAATAATTCGGCGTCGATGAACCAGCCTCATCGATTTCGATCTTGTACCAGCCGTTGCGGCTCGGCGCCTTGAGCGTGACTGGCACGAGCACGAGTGGTGAGCGAACTGTGCGATCCCCCGCTTTCCAGTGCAGCATGCCGAACGCGAGGTAGAGGTTGTTGGCACCGGTTTCCTCGATGATGGTTTTCGCCTTGTAAGCCAGATAGCGCAGCTTGCTCGTGTAGGACGCTTCCGTGACTTCGATGTGCGCCTCGCGCTTCTCGGCGAGCCGCTCTGCACGGACGTCTTCGTTGAGATCCCGTGCAAAACGGATGCCTCGCGCTCGGTCGATCTCCTGCACACGGTCTGAGGGCAGAAGGGTGATCGTCTCCCCCGCATTGACCTGATCTTCGAATCGGCCGATGGCAGTCGACGGAACTACGAGTGAGTACCCGGCGCGATCCGTGTAGTTGATCAGCTTGTTGCGCAGGCTCAGGTCAAGCAACGAGTTCTTCCACTGAGTGACGCGCGGCGGCACGTCCGCTGTCGTGTCGCCGTGTGTGAGACCGGTGTACTGATATGGCAGGATCGCGGCACGCTGCGCCGCTTCGTAAGTCTTGACAATGACGTTGCCGGCCGCATCCGTCGTACTGCTCGGAAGCGGGAAAATACTCGACTGCCGTGCCTGACGAACGTCAACGACGCCGAGGATGCGATCGCTGCCGGCCTCGATATACGACGGGAACGGTGAGCGGCTTGCCGCCGCGAATGTCGCTGATTCCGCGCCACCCGTGACCATCGTGGTCTCCAACACACCTAGCTGGCCGAGTTCAACACGGTTGATCACGTCGTCGACCGTGGTGGTGGCTGCTTCACCAAGAGAGCTGTCAACCCGCCAATACCCGAGGAACGCATGGCCTTCGGCGACCCAGATCGTGGGATTGATGCCCGCTTGCTCAAGGGCAGCGGCCAACATCGCGGCTGTGTCGAGACAGGTACCAAGCCGCCCGACCAGCACCTCTTCGGGCGTGCGGATCTTCTGCCCACCCAATCCGCCCGTCGGCCCCCAACTCGCCGGAGGTTCCGCATAACGGATGTCGCGGGCACGTGCCGCATCGAAGATCGCAGCGACGATGGAATCTACACGTTCCGGCGATCCGGACTGATAAGCGTCGAGGCTGCTCGAGCCGGTGGATGTCTTGAGCCTGTCCGCGGCGTCGCTCAAGAGGCTTGAGATGGCCGCCGCGTTCGGCTGCACGTGAGCAGCGAGTAGCTCCAGCCCAAGCTGAATCGGGTTCGCGATCCAACGATTGTGCGCGAGCACCTGCACATCACGTTCGGCAGACCCCAGCAGCACTCCCGATGCGTCCCGCACTGTCACGCGGATCTGTCCGGGCTGCTGCGTGTTGATCTGTAGCATCCCTGCAGGATCGAGCGTGAGATCGATATCGTGCAGCGTGGTCGTGCGACTTGCGCGCTCCACACTCTCCGCAAGATCCGCAATCAAGACCTTCGGCCCGCCTAAAGAGCCCGCAGAGCTCACGACATCGACCTCGATCGTCGCGGCGCGCGCCTCGGGTCCCAGGTTCTCGATGACGATCTCGTCGACCACCCCGATGCGCGCGTGCGCCATCGCGTAGCTCAGGAAGCTCGTCGCGGCGATGTCCACACGCGCGGTCTCTGCTGGTCGAGGTGGTGCTGAGTCCTCCTGGGCCGACTCAACGGCCACATTCGAAGCGTCTCCGGGCATCTCGACCTGGGCGCTCGGAACCGCTGACGCCGGTTCAGGCTTCGATGGGGCGTCCGACTTCGGCGCATCATTTGTCGCCGGCGCGTCTTGTGCGGGTGCGTCAAGCGGCCGAACCGGAAGCACTTCGTCCTTGAGAGCACGCAGCTTCTCAGCCTCGGCCGGCGCGCTGATGAGGTCAACGAGCTGGAGCGCCGTGTCGATCGCGCGAAACGCTGACTGCGGAGTGAACGGCTCGTTGTGCGCCCAAAGGTTGCGCACCTGGCGCAGCTCGCTCGCGTACGCCTTGCCAACGCGCGGAAGCACATTGTCGAACGGGAAACCGAGGGTGCCGAGCCGCTCCGTGAGGGCTCGGAGCTGCAGTGAAGGGTCGTTCACCGAGTACGCACCGAAGCCCCGCCCTCGGTCTTGGTCGAGCTTCTGAAGGATGGCCGTCCAGGGCACTTCGGACGTGTCCAGTCGCGCAGCAACCGTGTCCGCGATGAACGGCTCCAGCGCTTCAGCCATCACGGTCAGTGCCTCGCCGACCTTGGCGTGCAGGGTGATCTGATCCACGGCGATCTCCTTCGGGCAATACACAAAGCCGCGAGCACGAAGGCACTCGCATTGCTCACCCGGTCGCAGCCACAGGGAGCCGTCTCCGAGTGTAGGAGCGCCAGGAGACACTGGGGGTCTGCTGGGCGGGTAGACCAAGAGCAAAGCGCCCGAATGGCGTCCCCAGTTGGAGGGGAAGCGAGCAGCGTTCTGAAGGCGCCCACACCGACTAGGTCCACATGGTCCGGCGCACACGCGATGCATCGCCCCGCGTTGGTCGGCGTTCAATGGTGGGAGCTGCACCCGGAAGGCGCCGGCGCAGAGTGCGAGACGCGATGTTCACCCAAAAGTGGTCACGGATGAGATCCCCAACACCCCACTACAGTTGACGAAGGTGTCAACAATGAGGAGTTCGGTGTGCCCACAGACCTGATCAACTCGGCGGACGACCAATACTTGCACGAGCTATTGAACGCGGACAGCAAGATTGTGTACCGCGTTCCTCCGTACCAGCGTGAATACTCGTGGGGCAAGCAGCAATGGGATGAACTCTACGCGGACATCATCGATGATCCTGCGGAAGAGGGGCACTTTCTTGGCACGATCATTTGCGTTAATCAGACCAAGAATGCCACCAAAGAGGTCATCCTTGAGCTGATCGATGGCCAGCAGCGGATGACGACGCTGTCTATCCTGCTCGTGGTCTTGTATTCGGAGCTGAACGCGCGCAAGGCCGATTTCAGGGATGACGAAGAGCGTTACCTCACGTTCCTCAGTCTGAAGAAGCAGCTCGTCTTGGGCGGCGTCGAGCGGCTCCGCCCGCAGCATCAGGGCAACAATCTCGCTGATTACCGATGGCTCTTGCACGAGGCCGGGCTTATCGAGCAAGCCGCGAAACAGAACTGGTACGGGATCAGGCGCATTGCCCGTGCACACAAGTTCTTCCTGGGCGAGCTTCACGCTGAGTTGCAAACCATGACACCGGCTGAGCAACTCGACCATCTCTTCGCGGTCACCGACCGGGTGCGCAAGTCAATCATGGTCAAGCTCGAAGTGTCGACCACCGCGAGTGCCTTCGTGCTCTTCGAGTCGCTGAACAACCGCGGCATGGAGCTCTCACCGATCGACCTGATCAAGAACACGCTCCTCATGCGAGCCGAAAACACTGACGGCGTCAACATGGAGCACACGTATGAAAGCTGGAAGGAAATCCTCGCTAATCTCGGGGATAGCTATACGGACCAAGAACGGTTCTTGCGCTATTACTACAATGCCTTCGAGCCAGTGAAGAAAGAGAACATAGCAGTTCCTGTTGCGACTCGGTCAAATCTGATCAAACTCTACGAAGAATACATCGACCAGGGCATCGAGCCATTCCTGCGCGAGCTGAAGCAGGGCTCGGAAGAATACGGATTCCTTATCGGTAACACCACCGACCGTGACAAGCGAGACTCGACGCTGGCCAAGACGCTTCGGTCCCTCTCACGGGCACAAGGATCCCCCGGATACATCCTGCTCATGTATCTGATGGCAAACCGGGCTCTGTTAGAGCTCACCGACCTCGACCTGTCTGCCACTACCAAATGGTTGATCAGCTTCTTCGTTCGCCGCAACCTGACTGGCTTCCCTCAGACATACGCGCTCCCAAGGCTGTTCCGGGAGATCATCCATGACGTGAGCGAACTCCGCGGCGTCGAGCTCGTCGATAAGGTCCGTCGAAGCCTGCAGGGCCAGTCCCGTTCCGACGAAGCGTTCCGTGAAGCGCTTGAAGGGGACATCTACTCGGACAACAGCGATATGACGAGGTTCATTCTGACGTCACTTGCGGAAAAGTCCCAGACGCAGGAGATCTTCACGGACCTCTGGGCCCGAACCGACGACAGCAAGCACTACGTGTGGACCATCGAGCACGTTTTCCCGCAGGGCGACAACATCCCTGCGGACTGGGTTTCGATGATGGGCGGTCCCGAGCCCGCTCGAACTGCGCTGGCAACGCTCGTTCACAAGCTCGGCAACCTGACGCTCACCGGGTACAACAGCACCCTGGGGAACAAGAGCTTCGTGCACAAGCGCGATCGCACCAACGCAGCAAACGCCTTCGTAGGCTATAAGAACGGATTCTCACTGAACGAAGAGCTAGCGCAGAAAGACTCCTGGACGGCCGAGGACATTCAGCGCCGCACCAAGGCCCTCGTGGACGCCACGCTGCAGGAGTTTTCGTTCAGCTGAACTCGCGCAGGCTGCCATGCTCCTCGCCGCGCGGGTCGCGCCGCATGCGCAATAAGTAGAGGGAAGAACAACATCCAATGAGGGAAGACTCTCCGCTCTGGCGAGTGATGGGCGACCCTGCGCAAGCGCAGGAGGCCGAGGCACTCGCCAAGGTTCGGGAGCTGCTCCCTGATGACGGCGTCGCCCGCGCGTGGGCGAACATTTCCTTCACCGACAACGAGGGACGCCTCAACGAGGTCGACGTACTCGCTCTGACCAAAGCGGGACTCTGGCTGCTCGAGCTCAAGGGCTGGCATGGGACGATCAGCGGCGATCAGCAGACATGGATCCACGCTGGGCGCGCAGAGAACAACCCGCGCAAGTTGGCGAACCTCAAGGCGAAGCGACTCGCGAGCGTTCTCAAGGATGTCGCATGGTCCGCGAATCTCTCAGCGAAGGTCGTGCCGTTCGTCGCTGAGGCGGTGATTCTCCACGGACGTGATTCCGTCGTAGACCTCGACCAATTCGGTGCTGAATCCGTGTGGGCGTTGGACGGCTTCAAGGTCAAAGGACTCGATCAGCACCGGCGCCTTTCCGACCTGCTCGCCGCGCCCGCCAAGCACGAACCGATCGACCGGGCTCAGGCGAAAGCAATCGACCACCTCATGGACGCAGCCGGGCTCATGCCTCAGGCCAAGCAGCGCATGATTGGGCAATATGCCCTCGACTCCGGCGAACCGCTCGGTGAGGGGCCTGGCTGGCAAGACTTCTTGGTCACGCACCCTCAGGCAAAAACGAAGCGACGCATCCGGCTCTTCCCCTATCCCAAGGGCGCGTCGAAGGATGCTCGCGACGCCATCGACATGCGCGCGGCGCGCGAATTCCGCCTGACTGACGGCATCGTCCATCCCGGGATCATCGGGCCGGCAGAACTCCTGAATCCCGAAGAAGGCCCTGCCCTCGTCTTTGCTTACGATCCGGATGAAATGAGCCTGGCGGAGTACCTCGACGAGAGCTCGGACACGCTCTCCTTCGAAGGCCGTGAGCGGTTGGTGCAGGATCTCGCTGAGCTCATCCGGTTCGCGCACGGCCAGCGATTGACTCACCGCGCCTTGTCCCCGCTGAGTGTCCGAGTGCACAGGGCTGCTTCGGGTGCGGTGACAATGCGTATCCGCGACTGGGATCTGGCACGCCGTCCCGGCGACGGGACGACCACCGCAACGATCATGTCTCGAGGGCTCACCGATATAGTCGGCGCAGTCGAAAGCGATGCCCTGCTGTACCTCGCACCGGAAACGCTTCGTGGTGCGACACCTGCGTCGGCGCAGACGCTCGATATCTATGGGGTGGGCGCGGTCGCGCACCTCATTCTCACCGGCAAGCCACCAGCGGCGAATCTCGCCGCGCTCGAGAAACTGGTTGCGTCGAACGCGACGGGTCTCGATCCGCGGGCCGTGATGCCGGAGATCGCCGATGCCTTCGCAACAGCGATCCTCGACGCGACGGCTTTCGTGGAAACGTTCCGGCTCGTTGACATCACCGATTTTCAGTCGCTATTCGAGCTTGCTCGAAGCGCAGAGCGCGACGATGGACCGGCGACTACGGTGCTCGATCCGCTCGAAGCCGGCGTAGGCGACATCATCGGTGAGCGTTTCGAAATCGTCAGCCGTCGCGGCTCCGGCTCTACGGGTGTCGCGCTGGAGGTCAACGACTACGAAGAGGGCCAAGAAGGCATCATCCTCAAGCTCGCCAAGGATGACTCGGCCACGGCCCGCCTCGCGATCGAAGCCGACGTGCTTCAACGTCTCGATCATCCGCGTGTCGTGAAACTCCTCGGCGGCCCTCTCTCCGTTGGTATCAGGACCGGACTCCTGATGACCGACGCCGGAAGAGAGACGCTCTCTGACCGCATCCGCCTGGAAGGGCGCGCCACAATCGAGCAGCTCGAGCGATACGCCTCCGACCTCTTCGATGTCGTGGCCTACATCGGGTCAGAGGGCGTTTTCCATCGCGACATCAAGCCGTCGAACCTCGCGATCAAGCCCGATCCGGGCAATCGCCGGCCACGACTCACCCTGTTCGACTTCTCGCTTGCCGAGGAGCCGCTGACGAACATCCGATCGGGTTCCCGACCCTACCTCGACCCCTATCTCGGGTTTGGTCGCAGGGGTCAGTACGACAGTGCTGCTGAACGATTCGCTGTCGCGGCGACGCTCTTCGAGCTGGCGACATCAGACCCGATCTGGTGGGAGCAGGGCGACGCGCCCGCGAGCATGACTGACGCGCCGATCGTGCGGAAAGAAATGTTCGACCCGGGAGTCGCCGCGGGACTCGTGAAGTTCTTCCGCACCGCGCTCGCCCCGAACAGCGAGGACAGGCATCCCTCGCTGGCTGCGATGCGGGATGCCTGGAAGTCGGCTCTCCCGGACGCGGCGGCGAACGAAGTCGACGTTAAGGCGAACGATGCCAAGGCTACGGAGGCGGACCTGTCGACTCCGCTCACCGAGGCCGGGCTCAGCGCGCGTGCGTTGTCTGCTCTCGCGCGCGTGCACGCGACCACAGTGGGCGAACTGCTGGGCGTACCGCCGATGTCAATCAACCAGATCCGCGGCCTCGGCGAACAGGTGCGCCGCGAGATCAGCGCACGAATCCGCGAGTGGCGCCGCCGGCTCACAACCACCGAGACGCCGACCGATGTGCCGACTCCGGTGGGGCGTCGAAGCGTGGAGAGCTACATCGGCACAGTTTCCGCGAAGCCCAGCGAGTCATCCGAAGACCGCTACAAGAGGCTGCGCAAGAACGGCACACTCAAGGGGCCAACCGAGGACGCCGCCCGTTGGCTTACAGAATTGGGGAACGTCGCGACGCTCGACGAGCTGGCCGCGAGGCTGCTCCGCGAGTATGGCTCGACGCTTTCGGACCCTCAACGACGCATGGATACTGCGGTCGCGGTGGCTCGCGTCATCATCGAGCTCGACAGCCGAGCGCGCGAGCCGCTCTTTGTTATCCGGACGAGTCGCGATGGAAGCTCACCGGTTGTTGCCTTCGCGCCCGAAGGTGACGATGGGCTGACGTTCAGCGAAGCCGAGATGCACCTTGAGACGCTTCTTCGGTTTGGTGACACCGTCGACCAGCTTCTCGAGCAAGCCGACGTCGTGCCGGCGGCTCGCCTGCGCGAGACGCTCGCAGCAAGCGGCGCACCTACGTTGCGAGCTCCTGAAGCCCGCGTGCTTCAGCTCGCGATCGGGCTGTCACAGCAAGGAAGAGTCTCGTCTATGGGAGAGGCCTACCGAGCCGACCTCGATGGGGCTCGCGCCGTCGAACTTGCACTACGTGGGGCGGCTACGCGTGAGCTGGCGGTCGTGACGATCGAGCAACGAGTGCGCGCCCGCTTCCCCGAGATCGGCAGTATCCCGTCCCGTCCGCAGCTGGACGTAGCGGTGAAGACGGCCATGCCGTATCTCGAGTGGCGGAATGATCTCGACAAGTACGCCATGCGTTCGGTCGATCAGTCCTCATTGACATACACGGCGTCGTCGACGACCTGGGGTAGGCCGGCCGGCGACCCGATGATTGCTGCGCGCCTCACCGCCTCTATCCGGGATCACACCGCATTGGCCCTGGTTGTGACTCGACGGCAGCCGCTCGCGGCGACGGCGCGGATGCTCGCACGCCAGCACCACGCTCAGATCATCGACCTCGCCGACCTCATGCTTGAGGCCCTGAAGTCAACCGCGCAGACCCATCGGATCAGCTGGCCCGTCGTGCTGCATGCGGACAACCAGCCCACGCACTCCCGAGACCACAAGAATCTGCTGCAACTGGCGCGCCAGGCCGTCACGCCAGTGTGGGAAGAGACACTCACCTCAGATCAGCCCATCATCTTCCTGAACGCCGCAGTGCTCGCCCGCCTCGGCCTCGTCGACCTGATTGCGAGGGTCACTGACCTCGCGACACCCCGATCCGCAGCTCGCTGGTTTCTTCTGCCACGTCCATCCGCGTCGGGCACGCCGGACCTTGACGGCGCGCCCTTCCCGTTCGGTGCCGACCGCTGGCTCGAGCTCTCGTTCGACTCGCTCTCCGCGATCGAACCGTCAACCGCTTCACCAACCGCACAGCCCATCACCCCCGGAAAGACGCCCATTCGATGATCGACTCCGCCGCCCTTCTCGCAGACCTCAAGCGGGAATTGCGCTCCCTCGAGAGCGACCTGCGCACACGCGCAGAAGACGAGAGCAACCCATGGGGTGCGCGGCTGCGCGAGGAGCACCGTCGTGCTCAAGCGCGCGAGCGCACCGGCATGCCCTGGATCTCCTGGCGCGATGGCGAGGTCTCCCAGGCCGCGGTCACATGGATCATCGCGACAGTCTTCATCCGCTTCGCGGAAGACAACAATCTACTTAACGGTGCGAAGCGGGACGGCAAGCCAGTCCCGCTCCCCTGGATCGCCGCACCCGGCGACGGACTCGATCGGGCGATCGAGAACGAAGTGGCGTTCTACGCGACGGCCCCCACGATGACGAGCCGTGACTGGCTCCAGCAAGCATTCAGCACGCTCGCCGAGCTGCCCGCTGGCCGCCCGCTGGTCGACCCGGACCACTCTGCAGTCCGGCGCGCCCTGATCTCGGCCGATGCAGCGGATGCCCTGCTCAAGTCTTTCCGTCGCACTACGCCCGACGGCGCGCTCGTCCACGACTTCAGCGACCCCGAGCTCAGCACGCGCTTCCTCGGCGACCTCTACCAGGACCTCTCCGACTACGCGAAGAAGACCTACGCGCTGCTGCAAACTCCTGCCTTCGTCGAAGAGTTCATCCTCGACCAAACGCTCACTCCCGCGATGGCCGAGTTCGGCCTCACCGGCCTGAAGCTGATCGACCCAGCATGCGGCTCCGGCCACTTCCTTCTTGGCGCCTTCGAACGGCTCACGGATGCCTGGGCCGCGACCGCTCCCGGCGTGGAGCGCGGCGAACGAGTACAGCGTGCCCTCGACTCCATCCACGGCGTGGACTTGAACCCATTCGCCGTCGCCATCGCACGCTTCCGGCTCACCGTCGCGGCAATCAAGGCTGCTGGAATCGCTTCACTCGTCGACGCACCGGCGTTCCGTTACCACCTCGCGATTGGTGACTCACTACTAGGCAGCATCAACCCAAATGCCGGCCTCGACTTCGGCGACGACGAGTACTTCGAGTACGACGCTGAAGACCTCCGCGAATATGTGGGAATCCTCAGTCCTGGCCAGTACCACGTAGTCGTCGCCAACCCACCGTATATCCAGCCACCGGACGCCTCGCTCCGGGATCGATACCGCGCCCTGTACTCAACGTGCCACGGTAAATACGCGCTGACGGTCCCCTTCATGGAGCTGCTCTTCAGGCTCGCGAAGCGGAGCAACGGCAGCGGTGCGGGCTACGTCGGTCAGATCACCTCGAACTCGTTCATGAAGCGCGAATTCGGTAAGAAGATCATCCAGGTGTTCTTGTCTGGATCCTTCACGGGTATCACCCCCGAGTACGTCGACCTGACCCACATCATCGACACATCGGGCGCCTACATTCCGGGTCATGGAACTCCCACGGTCATCCTCGTCGGCCGCCCACGGAAGCCGCAAGCTGACACCGTCCGAGCCGTACTCGGCGTCCGCGGCGAGCCTGGCCAACCCGCTGTTCCTGCTCAAGGCCTTGTGTGGCGAGATATCGTCGACCACCTTGCGAAGCCCGGATACAACGGCCCATACGTTTCTGTCGCAGACATGCCACGCGCCACATACGCAAGATTTCCGTGGTCACTCTCGGGCGGTGGAGCGAGCGATCTCAAACAGCGCATCGACAACGCGAGAGCTACCACCGTCGCTGAAGTTTCAGATTCACTAGGCATCACTAGTTTCACCCTCGAAGATGATGTCTTCGTACGACCCTTGCCTGCGTTCAGACGACTAAATGTTGCCGCTACCCGACCAATGGTGTTGGGTGATCAGCTTCGCGACTGGACGTACGACGGAGAAGACGTTGCATTCTTCGCGTACGATTCCGAATTCAGGCCTGCATTTGCGAGTCTCTCGGCCTCTGAGGTTCGGGCAATGTGGCCATTTCGGACGAACCTCTATGCGAATGTCCTCTTCGGCGGAGTTACGAAACGGCAGGCAGGACTGCAATGGACTGAGTTCGGCAGACTTACAGCAAGCAAGCTGCGCACGCCACTCTCAATCACCTTCGCATTCGTGGCGACGCATAACCACTTCGTGCTCGACCGGGGCGGGAAGGTGTTCAACCGTTCGGCACCGGTGATCAAGCTGCCGGAGGGGGCGACCGAGGATGACCACTACGACCTGCTCGGTATCCTCAACTCCTCGATCGCGTGCTTCTGGCTCAAGCAGGTCAGCCACAACAAGGGCAGCACTCTAAGCGGGGATGGTGCTCGGACGACGCTCGCTCCTTGGGAGGACTTCTTCGAATTCACTGGCACGAAGTTGCAGGATTTTCCGCTTCCACACGAGCGCGCCCGCGAACTCGCTCGTCGCATTGACGAGATGGCGATCAAACTCGGTGAAACTGCTCCGGCTGCGACCCTCGTCAATCACGCAGCATCAGAGCTGGATCACAAGAAACAAGAGTGGCTCCGTAGCGGTCGTGAGATGGTTGCCGTTCAGGAGGAGCTCGACTGGCGGATGTATGTGGCGTTCGGGCTCGCAGACTCGGAACTGGCGCCCCCACTCATTGAGCTAGTGCCGCTTGAGCCCAACGAGCGACCAGTAGAGATCCGACTTGCGTGCGCAGTGGCCGAGGGCAGGGCCGACAGCGCGTGGTTCGAGCGCCATGGACGCACGCCGCTGACCGAATTGCCGGCGCACTGGCCAGAGCCATATCGTGACCTTGTTGAACGACGACTCCAGGCAATAGAGGCCAACCCATCGTTACGCCTGCTGGAACAGCCGGAGTACAAACGGCGCTGGGCCGGAGCTACTTGGAACGAGCTACTCGCGGTGGCCGTGCGCAACGCGATCCTGGATCGACTTGAGGCACCAGAGCTTTGGACCGACCCGTCCAGCCGGCCGCTGATCCGCTCGGTCGCGCAAATCGCCGACGATCTGCGTCACGATGAGCGGCTGCGCGAGTTGATGGCGATCCATACGGGGTCGCAGGACTACGACCTCGTGACCGAATTGGGCAAGCTGATGGAGACAGAGGCCGTGCCCGCCCTCGCGGCGCTGCGCTACAAGGCATCCGGAATCGAGAAGTTCCACGCGTGGGAGCACACCTGGGATTTGCAACGGGCCGAGGACCGCGGCGAGCGTGTGACCGTGCCCGTGCCGCCCAAATACACGCAGGCAGACTTCTCTAGACAGAGCTACTGGTCTGCACGCGGCAAGCTCGATGTGCCGAAAGAACGTTTCGTCGCGTTCCCTGGCAGTCGCTACCCGGAGGATGCAACCGCTGCGTACGGTTGGGCGGGCTGGGATCACGCTGAGCGTGGCCAAGCCATCGCCCGCTTCGCGAATGATCTCGCTAGTGCAAGTGCTCCGGACGAGCAAGTCATTCCCTTGGTAGGCGCGCTCATCGAGATCGAGCCGTGGCTGAAGCAGTGGCACGATGAGATCGATGCACGATCGGGTGTGAGTCCGGCGTCCGCTGTTGCCGGGATGATCACGTCGCTGCTCGGCAGGCTGGGGCGTGGCCGAGATGCCGTGGTCGCGTGGCGCCCGCCGGTCGCGGCCGGGCGGGGCAGAAGGAGGAAAGCGTGACTGAGTACACCCTCGACTCGCCGCTGCGCGACCTCATCGACCTGCCGCAGCGCGTCGAGGCCGCCGATTTCGTTATCAAGCTCGACGAGGGGGTCTCTCGGCACGAGCAGACCATCCGCGACTATGTGGTGACGGATGGCATCGCCGCAGCGATTGGTGAGGGCCTCGACCTGGTCACCAGCTCACTGGCGGCTCAGTCGCCGCGTGGCGCATTCCTTGATGGCTCGTTCGGCTCCGGTAAATCGCACTACATGGCGGTGCTGCACCTGTTGTTGACCGGCAACTTAGCCGCCCGACAGCTCCGCGGGTTGCAGCAGGTGGTGGCCAAACGCCAGGACACGCTGGAGCGGAATCTGCTCGTACTCGACTTCAACTTGCTTGGAGCTCGCTCGTTCGAGGAGGCGATCTTCGGCGGGTACCGCGACAAGGTTGAGCAGAAGCATCCGGATGCGCCCGCTCCCATCCTGCATGTGAGCGACACCTTGCTGGATGATGCGCGAAGCCTGCGCGAGCGCATGGGTGATGAGGCGTTCTTCGCCGGCCTTGGCGGCGGTGACACCGGCTGGGGTGACTTCGATACTGCTTGGGACATGGAAAGCTTCGAGCGAGCGGCAGCGCAGCAGCCTGGCCAGGCTGACCGAGATCGACTCGTGGGCGACCTTCTCAGTAGCTACTTCCGCGGCTACTCACGCGCTGGTGAATGGCTCTCGATGCAAGACGGACTGCGCGTACTCTCGGCACACGCGAAGTCACTTGGCTACCAGGGACTCGTGTTCCTCGTCGACGAGGTTGTGCTCTGGCTCGGCCAGCACCTCGCCGACGAGGCATGGGTGCAATCTGAGGTGGAGAAGGTCGTGCAGCTCGGGGAGAACGCCGCCTCGAATCTGCCCATCCCAGTCACGTCGTTTCTTGCCCGCCAACGTGCACTCAGTGACTTCTTGGGCTCGCACGTGGCCGGGGCGCAGAAAATTGCCCAGGGCCAGCTCTTTCAGTATTGGGAGGAGCGGTTCACAAAGATCCGCCTGCAGGCGGCCGACCTGCCACAGATCGTCAATCGGCGGCTCTTGAAGCCTGTGTCGAGTGACGCTGCAGCCACGCTCGCGTCCGCTGTGGCAGAAGTGAAGCGCGACTATGCCGCGTGGGGCTACTTACTCTCTGATGAAGCGAACTCCGATGAGAAGGCGTTCGCGAATGTCTACCCGTTCTCCCCCGCGCTGGTCGACACCATGATCGCCCTGTCGAGTCTGATGCAGCGCGAGCGAACAGCGCTCAAGCTGATGGCCGAACTGCTCGCTGACGGCCGCGCCACGTTGCTCGTTCGCGATGTCATACCTGTCGGTGACCTGTACCAGCCGGTCGTGCTCGGTGGGTCGCAGCCGCTCAGCGAAGAGATGAAGCGGCATTTCGCGATCTCGGCACGGTTCTACACGCAAAAGATGCGGCCGTACCTGCTGCGCAAGCACGATCTGACGGAGGGCGAGGTCGAGTCTCTGCCGCGAGGCCACGCGTTCGTGACGGAAGACCGTCTCGCGAAGACGGTTCTCATCGCAGCGCTCGCCCCCGAAGCGCGCTCGCTGTCGAATCTCACGGCCGCGAAGCTTGCCGCGCTGAACTGGGGAACCATCGATGCGTTCATCCCGGGCGCCGAAGCCCAGCAAGTGCTGGGGCTCGTGCGAGCTTGGGCGGGAGAATTTGGCGAGATAAATGTCGGTGATGGCTCAGACCCGATCATCTCCGCGACGCTCAGCGGCGTCGACTATGACTCGATCCTCGATCGTGTGCGCACCGAAGACAACCAGCAGGCACGCCGAGAACTGATCCGCAAGCTCATTGCGAACGAGCTGCAGCTTCCGCCCGACAACCTGGTGGGGAGGCAGATCTCCCATGTGTGGCGTGGCCAGAAGCGAACGGTCACGGTGAAGTTCGGCAACGTTCGCGATGCCGCCGACGTGCTCGACAGTGATCTGATTCACAGTGACCCTGAGTGGCGCACGGTCATCGATTTTCCTTATGACACGGGCAATTTCAGTCCGGCGGACGACGTGCAGCGCTTGCAGAAGCTGCGAGACAGCGGACTCTCGGCGAACACGATCGCCTGGATCCCGAACTTCCTCTCCGATGCACGACAAGCCGATCTCGGCAAGTACGTGCTGCTGGACTATCTGCTCACCGGCAATCGCTTCGATGCCAACGCCGACCATCTCGCGGTTGCCGATCGCGGCCCGGCGCGGCAGACACTCGAGTCGCAACGGCGCACCCTTGACGAGGTCCTCACCTCGGCACTGCGCCAGGCCTACCGGGTAAACGCACCAGACGACACCAACGTCGGCGACGAGCTCTCCGGAGATCAGGTGTTCTCGGCACTCATCGATGGGCTCGTGATCCCCCCGCCACCAACAGGGACTCTGCTCGTCGGATTGCGTTACGCGCTTGAGACTGCCTGGGAGAACGAGTACCCCGACCACCCCGATCTGGGCGTCGAAGAGGTGACGAACCGGCGGTTGAGCGATGCGCTCGATCTCGTCACCGGAACCGTGGAAGCTGGCGGCCGACGCCAGGGTCTGACCGCCTCCGAGCAGCGGCTCGCACGTGAGATCGTGATGCCTCTCGGGCTTGGCGCGCTCAACGAAAACGTCATCGTGGTCGACCAGGCACACTTCACCTGGCTCCCTCTCTTCGCCCGTTGGAAAGGCGAACTCGACGCCAGACTCACGGTTGGCGCACTTCGAGTGAAGCTCCAACCGTGGGGTATGACCACCGCGATGGAAGACGCCATCCTCATCACCTGGGCGCTGCTCGACAACCTCGAGTTCGCTGGCGCCGGTTCACCGACAATCGGAGCACTCCCGAACGCAGCGGTGCCTCGGCAAGCCAACCTGCCCAATGAGGATGACTGGCGTCTCGCGAATGCTCGCGCCGGCAGCATCTTCGGTGTCGCGCCGGAACCCAACCTCACGCCGCGTGCCGTGGGCCGCTTTGCGGGGGATGTCCAGAGCCGAGTGTCCGCAAGCAAGGTCGCCGACTTGCTGACAGCGCTTGAGGGGAATGCTGAGCTTCTCGGGCTCGACGCAGACCTTCCTACAGGCAGGCTCGCGACGGTGCGCCGGCTCGCGGACCTCGTGCGCGAATTGGTGAAAGCAGTCGGAGACAAGGCACTCGTCGAAGCCCTCGCGACGTTCGATCTGCCCGACGAGCTGATTGCGTTCGGCAAGACGTACAGCACGTCTGAGCGGCTCGCCCGCGAACTGGAGGGGCTCGATTGGGGCATGGTCTCGGCCGCACACGCGCGTGCGAACACCGACTTCGAGACAAGTCTCCAATCGCTTCGGCAAGCCGCGTCGCTTGATGAATCGGTTGTCCCGTTAGAGCCCCGCCTGAGCGAGATTGCTGCCAAGGCCCGCGCATTGGTCATGCAGATCACTCCAACGCCGCCCACGCCGCCTCAGCCTTCTGTCGCTCCCCACACGCGTCGGGCAGCCATCGCCGAACTTGACTCCGTTCTGGAGGAGCTGCGGGCTGCTATCGCCGACGAAGCGTCCGCCGACGGGAACGTGACGATCACCTGGCAGGTCGACTGAACGTGTCCGCCCCAGTCGCCAGTGAATCCTCGCTCCGCGAACACCTTGCAACATGGATCGCGGGCCCACGCCGTGCCCGCACCATCCTGGTGCGCGCCCAGCCCATCTGGTCCGGTGATGCAGTGCTGACCGTGCGCGATGAACGGGTTCGCATTGCCGAAGGGGTATCCGGGCTTGCTGCACTCGACGCGATGCGGTCGACCCCGACGGATCAACTGGTCGCGGTCTTGACCGAGTTGACCGCGGCAGAGCTGGGCACAGCGGTCGTGCTGGACGCCGAGAAGCAGCGTGTCACAGACCTCGACGAGTGGAATCCCGTACCAGCGCTGTTCGCTGCGCGTAGTTCGCAGATTCCGCCGCGTGTGCGCGAACTCGGCTCGTGGGTGCCACGCGTGTTGACCTCGTGGCGTCGTGATCGTGGCTATCCGCCGGCACCCGGGGGCGTGGTATCTCGGCGTCACGTCGTCGGCTCGCTCTTGGTCGCTCTTCTCGGCCTCGATCGCATCGAGGACTTAGAGCTGTCCACTGCGCTTACGCCTCTCGACGACCCTGTTGTGCGTGCGCGGCTGGCTGACCTCGACGAAATTGAACGTCGCGCACTCATCGCCGCGGCCGCCACCGAGATTCACCAGTACTTCGGTATGGCGCTCCAAGCGGCGATTGCGCCAGGCGCCGTGTCGCCGATCGCCGTCGGGCTCGTTGTGGGCGACCTGTGGGCTTCAGGAACTGTCGCACCGGATCCCGCCACTGCCGCTGCACGCGCACGCGCAGAGCACTACGTCGGACCATCGCCAAGTGCCGCTGCGGCACAGAACTACGGCGCTGCCGCGCGGCTGGTAATGCAGCGATGGCTCGCGAGCGCTGATCGTCACGCTCGTGAGGTGCTCGAACAGGCCGAAGCGATCTGCGGTGATCTTGCGTGGACCGACGAAGCCGCCAGATCCAAGGTTCTACTCGGCGGCTTGAGTGCACGCATCGAAGCCTTCGCATACGCGGTGCACGCCGCAGCCACTACACCGAGCACGAAAGCGTCCGTCGCGGCGGACTCTGCCTTGGCCGCGATCGACGAGCATATGCTGCGTGTCTTCTTCGAGGATTCACGAGCGACAGCGCAGATGGCGACTCGACTCACGCGGTGGCTGCACGCTCCCGACCATCAAGCCCAAGGGCTCGAGGCTGCACTCGCTGCCTACTCCGCCGACGGAGCCTGGGCTGAACGAGCTCTCGGCGATCTATGGGACGGCGACCGGGACGCGCATCTGGCAGCTGCCTACAATCTGCTCGCACACGCCGTGCAGTTGCAGCGGCGTGAGCAAGACGCAGCAGCAGCGACCCACCTCACGGGCGCAGTGATCCCCACCGGAGCGGTTGTTCCCGTGGAGCGGATGCTTGCCGAAGTCGTCGTACCGCTCTCCGCCGCCAGTCGCATCCTGCTGATCGTCCTCGACGGCATGAGTGTGCCCACTGCGGTCGAGTTGGCGTCAGGTCTCGATTCGCTCGGGTGGACCGAAGTCGTTCCCGAGAACACCCGTCGCCGTGAGGTAGCAATAGCCATGCTTCCCACGATCACCGAGTACTCGCGTACGTCGCTCTTCGCAGGTGAACCACTGTCGGGGAACCTTCAGACCGAGAAGTCGCGGTTCGCTTCGGCAGTCAACGGAGTTCTGTTCCACAAGGACGACCTTCGTGCGGATGCCGGGCACGCGTTGCCGCGCGCCGTGACAGAAGCCATTGCTGATCCTGGACGCAAGATCGTCGCAGCCGTACTCAACACGATCGATGACGCGCTTGCGGGGGCGGACGTCGACGCGCTGCGCTGGACGACGCACTCCATCGCGCACTTCGAGGCGCTTCTGGCCGCGGCATCCGATGCCGGGCGTATCGTCGTGCTCACCTCTGACCACGGACATATCGTGGAGCGTGGGAGCGAACTTCGGAGCACACCACACGCGTCCGCGCGCTGGCGCGACGCGTCAGGCGAGCCACCACGAGACGACGAAGTGCTCGTGTCGGGAGCGCGGGTGCTGGCGCCCGGTGGCAAAGCGATCCTGGCTGTCTCAGATGGGCTCCGGTATGCGGCGAAGAGGCCCGGATATCACGGTGGCGCTGCCCTGGCGGAACTCACGGTCCCCATCATCGTGGCCAAGCCTCGCGGCGCCGCGAGTCCGACCGGGTGGATCGAGGCTCCTCCGCAGGAGCCTGTGTGGTGGAACGAGCCAGTCCAGGCAGACGCGCCGATTGAGGCTGCAGCGTCCACGGCGAAGGCACGAGCAAAGCAGAAGAAGCTCTCGGAACCTGCTGCGCCGACCTTGTTCGATGGCACGGAAGCGAGCACCGAACAGTCGATTCTCGCAATTCCCGCAAGCCTCGGCGACGAGCTGCTGGCCAGCCAGGCATACATTCGGCGCCGACGCCTTGCGGGCCGCCACCCCGTCGAGGATCGAGTCACGCTTGCGGTGATCGCCTGTCTGGTGGCGGGCAGTGGCCGCGCTCATCGTGACACGCTTGCGGCGGCCGTCGGCGTGCCCTCTTACACGTTCAATGGCGTACTGACCGCGCTGCGGCGGGTCTTGAACGTGGACGGATATCCGGTGATTGACGTTGACTCCGACCAGGAGACCGTGACCCTCGATTCGGTTCTTCTGCGCGAGCAATTCAAGTTGGGATCTGCGTGATGGCCGAAGTCAGTCCCCGTCGGCGACGTGAGATCGTGGATGCTCTTCGTCGTGGCACTGTGCCGCAGCGCGGGCTTGACGTCATGGCTGTGGGGTTGGACCGGTTCCAGGGGGCGATCGACGCTGAGCTCGACACCGTTGCCGACGGCGGAGCGGTGTTCAAAGCCGTGCGCGGCGAGTACGGCGCGGGCAAGACGTTCTTCGCTCGATGGTTGATCGAGACTGCAAAGCAGCGAGGATTCGCTACCGCGGAGGTCCAGATCTCGGAAACCGAGACGCCACTGCATCGCTTGGAGACGATTTACCGGCGCATCACGGAGAACCTCGCTACGGAGGCGATTGCCGCCAGCGCTTTCCGCGACATCGTCGACGGTTGGTTCCGTGTGCTCGAAGAGGATGCAATCGCCAACGGGGTGAGCCCTGCTGATGCGAGTCAGCTGGCCGCGCGCACCGACACGCTCCTCGAGCAGAGGCTGGCCGCAGTGAGCCGCACCGCACCGGCGTTCGCCGCGGCCCTACGTGGCTATCACGCGGCCGTGCGGGCGGGGGATGTGCCGACCGCTGATGGCCTTGTCGCCTGGCTGGGAGGGCAGCCATCCGTCGCGGCCTCTGTGCGCCGAGCAGCAGGAGTGCGCGGCGACATCGACCACTTCGCTGCGTTCGGCTTCTTACAGGGCCTTCTCACTGTGCTCCGTGACTCTGACTATGCGGGTCTCGTTCTGGTGCTTGATGAGGTCGAGACGCTCCAGCGTGTGCGCAGCGACGTGCGAGAGAAGTCGCTCAACGCACTGCGACAGCTCCTCGACGAAGTGGATGCCGGACGCTTTCCGGGCCTGTACGTGCTCATTACGGGCACACCAGCCTTCTACGACGGAACTCAGGGTGTGCAGCGGCTTCCACCGCTCGCGGCCCGTATCGGAGTCGACTTCTCGGGCGACCCGCGCTGGGACAATCCCCGCGCACCTCAGGTGCGGTTGCTCGGCTTCCAACACGACAGTCTTGTTGAACTCGGGCAGCGCATCCGAGACATCTACGCAAGCGGAAGCCCGGCTGCGGGCCGCATCTCGGCGGTCGTCAGCGACGAATACCTCAGCGCATTCGCCACGGCCGTTGCAGGGCAGCTGGGCGGACGCGTCGGCATCGCTCCCCGTATCTTCCTCCGCAAGCTGGTGGACACACTCGACAAGGTCGAACAATTCCCGGACTTCGTTCCGCCGGATGCGGCTGCAACCCGGGTGGAGGCCACTGAACTGAACACCGACGAACGCGCCGCACTCGACGGCATCCAACTTGATGTCTGATTCCACGGGGCTCGCTCCAGCGCTCGAGTACCACGTTGCGAACTCGCTCGGTTGGAACGATCTACGGCCGCTGCAGAGAGCTGCCGTCGAGCCGGTCCGCTCCGGTGCAGACTGCCTCTTGATCGCGCCGACGGCCGGGGGCAAGACGGAAGCATCGTGCTTCCCGGTCTTGTCGGAGATGGCTGATGAGGGGTGGTCGGGCCTCAGCGTCATCTACGTTGCACCGCTCAAAGCACTCCTCAACAACTTGCTGCCGCGACTCGAGCTCTACACGGGATGGCTCGGTAGGCGGGCAGCACTCTGGCATGGCGACATCGGGGATGGCCCACGCCGGGCCATTCTGAGTGAGCCGCCAGACATTCTGCTGACAACTCCCGAATCGCTTGAGGCGATGCTTGTCTCTCGCCGAGTCGACCATCGCCTTCTCTTCGCGGGCGTACGTGTGGTCATCGCCGACGAGATCCACTCCTTCGCTGCTGCTGACCGCGGCTGGCACCTTGTCGCAGTTCTGGAACGCATTCAACGGCTTGCGACACATCGCATCCAGCGAATCGGACTCTCCGCCACGCTGGGCAACCCTGACGAGGTCCTGGCCTGGTACCAGGGATCGAACGCGCAGGCCGGTACCCCAACGCGTGTGGTCAGTGCTGGCGATCCACCGGCACCTCCCGAAGTTGCGCTCGACTACGTCGGCTCGATCGAGAACGCCGCGATCGTGATCGGGTCGCTACACGCTGGAGAGAAGCGCCTGGCGTTTTGCGAGTCACGTGCCCAGGCAGAGCAGCTCGCCTACCAGCTCCGCACCAAGGGCATCACAACGTTCATCTCCCACTCCTCGCTATCGCTCGACGAACGCAAACAGAGCGAGCGGGCCTTCTCGGAAGCGCGCGACTGCGTCATCGTCTCGACCTCGACTCTCGAACTCGGGATCGACATCGGCGATCTGGACCGGATGATCCAAATCGACTCCCCGCGCACGGTTGGTTCGTTCCTGCAGCGACTTGGGCGTACTGGCCGCCGCCCGGGCACTTCGCGAAATGCTCTGTTCCTTGCGACTGACCACGATACGCTCCTCCGAGCCGCGGGTCTGCTGCAGTTGTGGGGAACAGGGTTTATCGAGCCGATCACGCCCCCGCCGTCTCCCAGGCATATCGCTGCCCAGCAGTTCCTCGCCCTCGCCCTCCAGGAAGGTCAGTTTGCGCGTGGGAGTTGGCAGGAGTGGTGGGGTGGAAGCCCCGTAATGGGCGATGCCGCCGAGGTGCTCGACTACCTGGTTGAGGCGCAGTTCCTCGCCGAAGACGGAGGTTGGCTGTTCATCGGCCCCGCGGCCGAACGCGCATTCGGCGGCCGCAATTTCCTCGAGCTGCTCAGCACATTCGTCACGGACCTGGAACTCAAGGTCATTCACGCGCGCAAGGAGATCGGATCCGTCTCACCTATCTCGCTCGACAAAGAGGTACTGGGTGGCGCCAAACCCCTGCTGCTGGCGGGCAGGCCCTGGAAGGTGCTCGAGGTCAACTGGCAACGTCGTCGAGTGGATGTATTGCCAGACGACACACGTGGGCATGCCCGATGGTCGTCGGAACCATTACCAGAGTCGTTCGATATGGTGCGGGCTCGTCGGGAGGTCTTGCTCGGCGCGGATCCGGGCATCGCGTGCACGCAGCGAGCTCTCAAGCATCTTCAGCTCGTGCGTGAAACCTGGGACTCGCGGCTGGATCAGGACGCTCTCGTGATTGAGCGGGATGCTAATACCGTCACATTCTGGAGTATGGCTGGGCTAAAGGCACATGAGACGCTCGTGGCGGCTCTTCCCACGAACCCGGACGCCACCAGCACAAATGAATGCATGCGGTTCTCGGACGATTTCAAGGTGGAAACTCTGCGGGCGGCGGCACGAAACGCCGCGACCGCATTGCCCTTCATTGCACCTCAGGCCGTGGATGGGTTGAAATTCTCAGTTGCATTGCCACCGGATCTCGCACGCGCAACGCTAGCGGAGCGATTTGCGGATCACGATCACGCGGCGATACTCGCCTCGTCAACGGTCATTCTTTCTTCTCCCTAGCCAACGAGCGTTATGTGTCCAACGTTGATGCCCTCGATGAGTTAGGACTGTGGTACCCAGCCGCGCAGTAATGCAACCCAATCATTTAGTGCAACACCCGATCTTTGCTGCGAGTCCGCGGTACCGTTCTTAACCGCACTGATGATCTCCGGCGAATAGTGCTTGCGGCACTCGGGGCCTATTCCTAGCCGCACGCTCTCACGATCGTATAGTGGTTGTCCACAGCGATCACACGCAGCACCCGCGAGCGGGCGGTGTTCGTGGCGAGACTGAAGCCGATTGACCACCGATGAAATGTGGAGCCGACGATCAAGCTCGAGCGGAGTGCAGTCCGTCATCGATACGCGAACTCTTCCCGGATCGATACGCAGTCGCTCTTGAAGAATCTCGAGCAATCTAGTTTCTGCCTGGAGTGGAGACCGCGACCTCCAGACGAGCGGCATCGTTTCCACGCAGGTCTTGGGAGGGTCGCGAAATGGAAAATGTAGTCCATCGCTTAGGGTGACAGGTTTCGTCGGAAGAAGGTCATCGAGGACTGCCTGCTTAGAAGTAAACGCAACGATCCAATTCTCGACGTCCGTCGGTGATACCTGCACGTATGTCACGTGCATCACGAAGTCAGGCAGGTGAGCGCTTATTTCGCCCCTAACAGGGATGCGCAACTCGATATCGTCCGTTGCCATGTTCTCGAGGCCGACACGAAGGTCGAGCGCAAGTTCAGGCCAGGTCTTGACGCTTGCCTTGCTGGTCAGCGGCATGCTCGCACCATATGCCCCGACCCTGTTTCCGGCCCAACCCCAGTTTGAGGCGCAAGCGATGGTGACGGGAGAGGCTGACTCACCAGCATGTAGGCCGCCATCGCTTCAGACGGGGGAGCACACTTGTGTTCTCTCTCAGGCGTTCCACTTGCTCACTAAGCTTCCGAGCTGCCGCCTCCAGTGAAAGTCGATGCCGCGGCACGCCCGGGGCAGGCTACAGGCGTCTGCAACCGCGAGCACACGCCAGCCGACGGCATCCGCTTGCGAAGTAGGAGAGTTCTCACCTCGATAGACCGGCCCTGAGCACCTCGTGAGAGCGCTCCCACGATTTCCGCTACTCTCGACCCGAGCGATTCGTTCGGCATGCACGCCCATGGTTCGGCATCGGCGCCGAAGAGAGAAACAGCGAGGAACACCTATGCGCTACGGCCA
>Ga0164242_10001456_pt1 | contig 28037 bp, 23 predicted proteins | sample OricomgcompostMG_FD_108783 | JGI IMG/M metagenome (GOLD analysis project Ga0164242, IMG submission 108783) | Miracle-Growth compost microbial communities from Emeryville, California, USA - Original compost - Miracle growth compost (MG) ...
CCGGCTTCCCGGCCACCGCCCAGGCGGATACCACGCAGGCGGACACCGCAGCGGCCACAGACACCGCAGCGCTGGGACAACTGGCGCATTTGGTCAATCAGGGACCGGCTGCCGGCAATACCGATTCGGGCAATGCCGTGGATCAGTTGGCCGAGAACCAGACCCTCGGCAGTATTCTCCAACAGCCCCGGGAGTATGCGGCAATCGCCTCCATCTCCGTGTCTGATACGGCGCGGTTCAACCGCTATCTGCAATTGCCCAGTGTCAGGAATGCCATTCCGCGCAATGTGCGGTTCTTGTATGGGACAGAGCAGAAAGATCCCAATACCGGAGTGGTGAGCCGCTTTTTGGATGTGTACGCCATTCGGCTGGCACCGGGCACGGACCAACCGAAACTCGGCGGCGAACATGTGGTGGATGCCCGGGAAGACATCGGGCAGAACGGCCAGCCGGAGATCAGCATGACCATGGATAATGTGGGAGCGAAAATATGGGCCAAAATGACCGGGGAAAATGTCGGCAAGCCCATTGCCATCGTCCTGGATAATGTGGTGTATTCCGCCCCGGCACCGAGCGAAGAAATTTCCGGCGGACGCTCCTCGATCACCGGACATTTTACCATTGAGGAAGCCCAGGATCTGGCCAATATTCTGAAGACCGGTAAGTTGCCGGCTCCCGCCCATATCGTGCAGGAACAGGTCATCGGGCCCACGCTGGGACATGAGTCTATCCTGGCCGGCGCCCGTTCCTTCATCATCTCCTTCATCCTGATTTTTATCATGATGCTGGTATACTACAATACGGCCGGCTGGGTGGCCAACATTGCCCTGATCGCCAATTTGCTGTTTACCGTGGGCATATTGGCGGCGCTCGGAGCGACGCTGACCATGCCGGGTATCGCCGGTTTGATCCTGGCCATTGGTATGGCGGTAGACTCCAACGTGATCGTCTTTGAACGCATTAAAGAGGAACTGGTCCGCGGCAAAGGATATACCCAGGCGATTTCCGATGGGTACAAGCATTCCTATGCCCCGGTGCTGGATGGTCACATTACCAGCTTATTGACCGCCGTGATCTTGTTCTATTTTGGCCTGGGACCGGTGAAAGGTTTTGCCACGACCCAGATTCTGGGTTTGCTGCTGTCGATTTTCTGCGGTTTGCTGATCTCCAGGATGATCGAGGATTACTGGACCAAAAAGAACCGGCACTTTACCTATTTTACCGGCTTGTCCAAGCGGATCTTCCGTCATGCCCAGTTTGATTTTGTGAAAGTCCGCAAAGTGACCTACGTCATTTCGGCGGTGGTGGTGATTTTCGGGGTATTGGCCTTTTTCCACGGATTCCGGGAAGGGGTGGAGTTTTCCGGCGGACGCAGTTATACCGTGCGTTTCGATAAACCGGTGAACACCCAGGAATTGAGTGCAGATCTGCAAAAGGTATTCGGCGACTACCCGGTAGTCAAAACCGTCGATGTGGCCAACCAGGTCAACATCACCACCGCCTACCTGATCGACCAGACCGGAGCCAATACCGACTCCCTGGTAGAAGAAAAACTATTTGAAGGACTGGCCTCTTATCTGCCGCCGGGCACCAACTACGCCAGTTTCGATACGCGGTATAAGATGAGTTCGCAAACGGTGCTGCCGACCATTTCCCAGGATCTCAAAAATGGCGCTGTGAAAGCGGTGATCTTCGCCCTGATCGCCATCTTCTTATACATCCTGTTGCGGTTCCGGCGTTGGCAGTATTCGGTGGGTACGATTGTGGCCCTGCTCCATGACGTGCTGGTCATCATTGCGGTATTTTCATTCTTTAAGGATATTGTGCCGTTCCCCATGGAGATCAACCAGGATTTTATCGCTGCGGTGCTGACCGTGGTGGGATACTCCATGAATGATACGGTCATCGTCTTCGACCGTATCCGTGAGTATTTCCATACGCTTAAGGGAGTGGACCGCAATTCCGTAATCAACCGGGCGATCAATGATACGCTCAGCCGTACGATCATGACTTCCGTGGCGGTCTTTATTACCCTGCTGGTGTTGTTCATTTTCGGCGGTACCACGACCCGTGGTTTTGCCTTTGCGATGCTGATCGGTGTGGTGACCGGTACTTATTCCTCCATTTTCGTGGCCGCTCCGATCCTGGTAGACTTCGACCGGAAAAATCAGCTGGTGACCAAAGAAGAAGCCAGGGCCCGCGAGAAAAAGGCCCGCCTGGAGACTGCGATGGCCCGCAAGTAGCGTGAACCTTTCAGACCACAGATCTTTTTTACCCGCAGGTCCTAAGCCTGCGGGTTTTTTCTTGGTATATTTGTCCGGATAATGCAAAGCGGTTTTTCATGTCACAGCAGCTGATCTACATTTTACTGGGCGTCATCTTTTTGATTTTTATCGTGGTCACTATCCGGGACTGGATGGTGCAACGGCGTCGAAACCAGCAAACCGGTCATCCGGTGTCCCGGTCCGGCGAACAGGAGGAGACCCTGTCTTTGCGTCTGCATGCCTATGAACGGCTGGTGGTTTTTATGGAACGCGCCCGCATGGAAAACTTGTTTCACCGCGTATACGAACCCGAACTCACCGCTGCCGATGTCCGCCGGCTGATCGTCCATGCCATCCAATCGGAATATGAATACAACCTGTCGCAACAGATCTATGTGAGCGCCCAGGCGTGGGAGGCCGTGACCAATGCCAAGGAGCAGGTGGTCAGCCAGGTCAACACCCTGGCCGACCGGCTTCCCCGACAGGCGGAGGGCAAAGCGTTGGGGAAGCTGCTGTTGGAGTGGTCCCTTCAGGAGGAAGAATCTCCTGTGCACACTGCCCTGCAAATGCTCAATGCCGAGGCCAGAGGGCTGATGCGATAACTTTCCTGCACCGTGAAACCACTGCTTCCATGAATGATCCGAAAAAAAGATACACAGACAGCGGCATAGAGATCAAACCGCTTTATCAGGACGGCCCGCCTATGGAAGAACTTCCCGGTGCCTATCCGTTCACGCGGGGTATCCATCAGACCATGTACAGGAGCCGGTTATGGACCATGCGCCAATATGCGGGTTTCAGTACGGCCGAAGCATCCAACGCACGGTATCATTACCTGCTTAGCCAGGGGGTCACCGGATTGAGCGTCGCATTTGACCTGCCTACCCAGATTGGCTATGATTCGGACCATCCCTTGGCGGAAGGGGAGGTAGGCAAGGTGGGCGTGGCCATTGACTCTTTGGAAGACATGGAGCGGCTTTTTCGGGGCATACCGCTGGATCAGGTATCCACCTCGATGACCATCAACGCCACCGCCTTTATCCTGATGGCCTTATATATTGCCCTGGCCAAACGGCAGGGCGTGGCCTTGTCCTCCCTTTCCGGTACCGTGCAAAACGATATCCTCAAGGAGTATGCCGCCCGGGGAACCTATATCTACCCTCCGAAACCTTCCATGCGGCTGATTACCGACCTGTTCGCCTATTGCGGAAAAGAGGTGCCCAAGTGGAACACCATCTCTATTTCCGGGTATCACATTCGCGAAGCCGGAGCCACCGCGGTGCAGGAACTGGCTTTTACCCTGTCTAACGGCAAGGCCTATGTGCAGTCCGCGCTCGAACAAGGATTGGACATCAATCACTTGGGCAGAAGACTGTCGTTTTTCTTCAATGCCCACAATAATTTTTTCGAGGAAATTGCCAAGTTCCGGGCGGCCCGGCGCCTGTGGGCAGCTACCATGAAAAACCTGGGCGCTACCGATCCCCGGGCCCAGATGCTTCGGTTTCATACCCAAACGGCAGGAAGTACCTTAACGGCCCAGCAGCCGATGAACAACATTGCCCGGGTGTCCCTGCAGGCTTTGTCCGCGACTTTGGGAGGTACCCAATCGCTGCATACCAACGGCTACGATGAAGCCCTTTCCTTACCCAGCGAGCAGGCGGCCAAGCTTGCGTTGCGCACCCAACAGGTCATTGCCTACGAAAGTGGAATCGCCGATACGGTGGATCCCCTTGCAGGATCATTTTTTGTCGAGCAACTGACCGATGAACTAGCCGCCAAGGCCCGGGAACTGATGGAGCGGATCGACGCCATGGGAGGGGCGGTAAGTGCCATAGAGCAGGGATACATGCAGGAGGCAATTGCCCAGAGTGCCTACGCCTATCAGCAAAGCATTGAATCGGGGGACAAGATCATCGTCGGTGTCAACCAGTTTACTGAGGAGTCCTCTGCTTCCGATATTCCCACTTTCCGGGTCGACGATACGATCGGCGACACCCAGCGGGCGGCACTGGAGCGCTTGCGCACCCACAGGGACGAGGCAGCAGTCACCGAAGTCCTCCACACCCTTCGTGATCGTGCCGGTACCGCAGAGAACCTCATGCCCCATGTGGTCAGGGCCGTCGAAAACCTCGCCACCCTCGGTGAGATTGCCGGTGTCTTGCGGGAGGTTTGGGGAGAATATCGCGGATAGCAGCTATTGGGGCGATTCCCGGCTTTTGCTTGGCTCGTTACCGGAGTCGCGATGAGGGAATTACCAAAGTTTCCATATATCTATTATTTTTATCCTCCCCGACTACACATCGGTGTGCTGATGCGGGAAGTCTCAGATCCGGTGATTCATCCCGAGCGGATGTCTATCCCCGGCAAAAACCATCCGTCACTCTGCTGTAAACCACTGTTATGCTATATATGAATCGCCTTGGCCGCATCCTGCTCTTCGGATTATCCCTGGGGCTGGTGTGGTGGACCTCTTGTCGGCAGACTCCCCCGGCGCAAACCCCTGAAAAACTGCCTGATGACCAGCAACGCCTGGCAAAAAATGCCCTGAAAGGACTCAAGATTGACCAGGGATTGTATGCGACTTTGTTTGCCAGTGAGCCGGTAATCACCAATCCCACCGATATCGATATCGATGCCCGGGGAAGGATCTGGCTGTGCGAAGGATACAATTACCGCCCGGAACTCAACCCCGGCGATCCGGTGGACAGCCTGGGGGACAAGATCCTTATCCTGGAAGACCGGGACGGGGACGGCCGGGCAGACACCAGTAAAGTATTCTATCAGGGAAATGATGTCAATGCAGCCCTGGGAATTTGCGTGCTCGGCCATCAGGTGATCGTCTCCTGCAGTCCCAAAGTGCTGATCTTTACCGATACCGATGGCGATGACCGGGCCGACAAAAAGGAAGTGCTCTTCGAAGGCATCGGCGGCATCCAGCATGATCATGGCGTGCATGCATTCACCTTTGGCCCCGATGGCAAATTCTACTTCAACTTCGGCAATGTCGGGGACAGCCTGTTGGATAAAAACGGCCGGGTGGTGACCGATCCCTACGGGGTAGCTGTCAACAACCGGGAAGGTACCTACCGCCAGGGTATGGTGTTTCGCTGCAACCCGGACGGCAGTGATCTGGAAGTGCTGGGCCATAACTTCCGCAATCCCTACGAAGTGGCTGTGGATGCCTTTGGCAATCTGTGGCAATCCGACAACGACGACGACGGCAACAAGGGCGTGCGGATCAACTATGTCATGAAACACGGCAACTACGGCTTCACCGATGAGATGACCGGCGCGGGGTGGCGTACCGCCCGCATCAACCAGGAAGACTCCATTCCTTTGCGGCACTGGCATTTGAACGATCCGGGCGTGGTCCCTAACCTGTTGCAGACCGGCGCAGGCGCCCCCACGGGTATTCTGGTCTATGAAGGCGATTTGTTGCCCGAGGTGTTTCACAACCAGATCATCCATGCCGATGCCCTGCAACATGTGGTGCGGTCCTACCCGGTAAAAAAATCAGGAGCCGGATATACCGCCGATGTGGTCAATGTCGTGGAAGGAATTTACGACAACTGGTTTCGTCCTTCGGATGTCTGCGTAGCCCCCGACGGGTCCTTGTTTATTGCGGACTGGTATGATCCGGGCGTGGGCGGCCACCAGGTGGAAGACCTCAACCAGGGCCGGATCTACCGGATTGCCCCTCCCGGCGTCACCTACCAGGTCAAGCCCCTCGATCTAAAGGATCCTGAAGGCGCTGTGGAGGCGTTGAAAAATCCCAACCTGGCCACCCGCTACCTGGCCTGGCAGAAGCTGCACGGGTGGGGAGCGAAGGCCATTCCCGCGTTGAAAAAACTCTATGGCAGCGCAAACCCCAGGTACCGGGCGCGGGCCCTGTGGTTGCTGAGCAAAATCCCCGGCCAGGGCATAAACTATGTAACGGAAGCCCTGAAGGACAAGGATGAAAACATCCGCATCACGGCGATCCGCGCCGCCAAGGAACTTCCCGTGGATATCATTCCCCTGGTGAGCGGACTGGTGAAAGATCCTTCCCCCCAGGTGCGCCGCACGGTGGCTATTGCACTTTATCACCTCAAAGATGCCCGGGTGCCGGAGCTGTGGGCCACCCTTGCCGGACAATATGAGGGCAAGGACCGCTGGTACCTGGAAGCCCTGGGCATCGGGGCGGCCGGGCAATGGGATGCCTGCCTGGCTGCCTGGCTGAAGCAAACCGGTGACCAATGGAATACCCCCGCAGGGCGCGATATTGTCTGGCGTGCCCGGACGCAGCAGGCTTTGCCATTGTTGGTCAGTATGATTGAAGACCCGGCTCTGGATCCGGAAGAAAATCTGAAGTATTTCCGGGCGCTGGATTTCTACCCCGATTCTTCCCGCCAGCGCATCTTGTTGTCCCTGATTGGGAACCGGTTTGATCATCCCCGCCAGTCCTTTATTCGCGCCATGGCCCTGACCCAGGTGGATCCGGGGGCACTGCCCCGGACGGCGGCCACGCGGACGCTGATCAGCCAAAGTCTGGAGAGCGTACGGGGCCGCCGGGAATTTGTGACCCTGGTCGGCAAGTTTGCCGTGAAAGACCGCCGGTCTGACCTGCTGGATCTGGCTGCATCGGCGCCCCAGGCGGAGTGGAGAGATCAGGCCCTGGGTACCTTGCTGGACCTGGGAGGGAAAGCCCTGGTGGTGGCCCGGCTGCACAGCGACCATACAGCCGCCGAAAGGCTGATCGAAGCTCTGGGCGCACAGGAAACCAAAACCAATAAGGACATCCTGGAATCCCTGGTGCTGGAGGAAAAATATCCCGGGGCGCTGCGGCAGCAGGCTGCCCGGGCCCTGGCCAAGGGCTGGTCGGGAGAAGATCGCATGCTCCGGCTGGTGGTGAGCCACCGGCTGCCTGCCGAGATGGATTCCCTGGCTGCCCACCTCCTGATGCAGGCTTCCCGCAGCGCGGTGCGGGACAAAGCGGCGGCGTATTTTGGGCTGGACTCTTCCCGGGCCGCCCTGCCTCCCCTGGCCACACTCATGGCCCAGCATGGCAATGCGGCCAACGGCCAGGAAGTATTCCGGACCTATTGCGCCAGTTGCCACCGCGTCTCAGGCCAGGGTACTGACTTTGGTCCCGATCTTTCCGCGGTGGGCGGGAAACTGGCGCGGGAAGCAATCTATAAAGCCATCATTACCCCGGATGCAGGGATCAATTTCGGGTTCGAAGGATACACCTTCCGGCTGAAAACCGGGCAAACGTTTACCGGTTATGTGACCAGCCGGACTCCGGAGGAAACTTCAGTGAAGGTCATCGGAGGAGAAGTGAAGACCTTGCCGGTCGCCGACATTGTATCGCGTACGCCGTATGGCCGTTCGCTCATGCCTACCGGACTGGCTACGGCCATGTCGCGCACCCAGCTGGTAGACCTCGTGGAATACCTCAGCCAACTGGGTAAACCTTAACCATCACGGATTAAAACCAAGCCATGAAAAGAAGAAACTTTTTGCACCAAGGGACCCTGGGTCTCACAGCGGTGGCCGCCGGCGGGGCCACCTGGAAAGGACTGCAACGGGCAGGGTCGCAGGCCGGAGCGCCTTTTCACCTCAATTACGCGCCACATGAGGGCATGTTCAAGGAGCTGGGAGGAGCCGATTTCCTGGACCAGATCCGCTTTATGCATGACCAGGGATTTCGCTCCATCGAAGACAATGGCATGCCGGGGCGCTCCAAAGAGGAGCAAAGCCGGATCGGCGAGACGCTGCAGCGTCTGGGCATGGACATGGGAGTCTTTGTGCTGGACAAAGGCGGCAACGGCGCCCATACCCTGACTGCCGGCAGGCAGGACTATGTCGATATTTTTTTGAAGGCATGCCGCGAGTCGGTAGAGATTGCCAAGCGAACCCATGCCCGGTGGATCAACGTGGTGCCGGGAGACTTTACCCGGGCACTGCCGCTTGGGATCCAGACGGCCAATGTCATCGAGGCCTTGCGCCGGGGTGTGGAAATCCTGGAGCCTCATGGCCTGGTCATTGTCCTGGAGCCCCTGAGCGATACCCCCGATCTTTTTTTAAGGACGGCGGACCAGTCCTATATGATCTGCAAGGCAGTCAACAGCCCGAGCTGCAAATTTCTCTATGATATGTATCACATGCAGCGCAACAGCGGCAACCTGATCGCGCATATGGACACCTGTTGGGAAGAAATCGGCTACATGCAGATCGGAGAGGTGCCGGGCCGCAAGGAGCCCACCACCGGGGAAATCAACTATACACATATCTTCCGTCACATCTATGACAAAGGATACCAAGGCATCCTGGGCATGGAGCACGGCAATTCCAAACCCGGTAAAGAAGGAGAACTGGCCGTGATCCGCGCATACCGGCAGGTAGATGACTTTCTGTAAGCCGCGGGGCCGACAGGCCAAGGAGCCATCACACCGTGCGGAACTCCGCCTAAAGCGGGCTTTCACCGGGGGCGTATTCCCGCCTGCCCGGCCTTCCTTTGGGATTGGGCTAAAATGGCTAATTTTACAGGCTTCGGGACACCCCTCGCGATCCCTGTGAGGAAGTGCTTTCCGCTGAAACCGAATCATTAAGCCATGTCAGAGATATCCTCTCGTTTCGATCGCCTGGTCACCATCATGAATGAACTCCGGGAAAAATGCCCCTGGGATAAAAAGCAAACCATTCACACGCTCCGCCCGCTAAGTATCGAAGAACTTTACGAACTCGCCGATGCCATTACCGAGGAAGACTGGCAGGGCATTTGTGAGGAACTCGGAGATCTCTTGCTGCACGTGGTATTCTATGCCCGGATCGGGGAAGAACAAGGCAAGTTCACCCTGAAGGAGGTCCTGGATGGCATTTGTGACAAGCTGATCACCCGTCATCCGCATATTTACGGAGAAGTCCAGGCCGATAACGAACAACAGGTCAAGCAGAACTGGGAAAAACTGAAGCTGGCCTCCGGCAAGTCTTCCGTATTGCAGGGGGTGCCCCAAGCGCTGCCTGCCCTGGTCAAGGCGATCCGGTTGCAGGATAAAGCGGCCCAGATCGGTTTTGATTGGACCGAAGCCAAAGCGGTCTGGGGCAAAGTGGAAGAAGAGACCCGGGAACTGCAACAGGCCGTGGCGGAAGGGGAGTCGGCAGCCATCGAAGAAGAGTTCGGGGACCTGCTGTTTTCCCTGGCCAATTACTCGCGATTCCTGCATATCGATGCAGAAAACGCCCTGGAGCGCACCAATAAGAAATTCCTCCGCCGTTTTCAGCGCATGGAAGAACAAGCGCGGCAGTCCGGCAAAGCGCTGGCCTCCCTGAGCTTTGCCGAAATGGATGCTCTCTGGGAGCAGGCCAAGCGTCAGGAAAAGCCATAATCCCCTGCCGGGCGGTATCCCGGTTCACCCAAAGCAATGATGTTGATCCAGCTGAAGGAAATACGGCTATTCTTCTTAAAACACGGCTACCTGCTGATTTCGGCAGCCTGGCTGATCACTCTGGCATTTCTGGCCAACAACTACTGGCTTTATTACTCTTCCCCCAAAGGCGTCCAGCATTCCCTGCAGCAAAACCTCCAGCAGAGAGAAAAAAGCTTTGACCAGTTCGTCTCGGATTCGGCCCGCATGCAGAAATTTCTGCAGCGGGAATACACCCAGGAGGACCTCGACCAGCTCACCGGGCAGGGACAGGATTTTTACCTGTTTTTCTACCAGGGGGATTGGGAGACTTTCTGGACCACCGATCAGATCTCTTTCGGCCCGGAAATCACCCAGTTACCCGAGGGGGCGAGCTTCCGCAAGCTGCAGAGCGGGTACTACGAGATCATCCGCAAAAACCTCGCGGGAAACCCCCAGGGCCGCAATTTTGTGCTGGGCTTCATCCCGGTGAAAGAGGAGTATTATTTCACCAACCCGTATCTGCCCAACCGCTATTACCAGCTGCCACGCATCAGCAACCAGTACGTCATCAACCAGCAGGGCCTGGGGCTGCCGATATATAGCGCCCATGGGGCCCTGCTGTTTTCCATCCAGTACATTGCCAACCCGGGAGGAAACACACCCGGATGGCTGAGCGGCATTTTGTTCGCCCTGGCCGTGGTCTGCGTGCTGGTATTCATCAATCTGTTTGCGGTGTTCCTCGGAGAGAAAAAAGGCAGGGGATGGGGCTTTTTGTTTCTCTGCGGCTTTATTCTTTTGGTCCGCTACCTGAGCTATATTTTCCCTTTCCCGTTTTCCTACTCCCATTACCAACTCTTCGATGCCACGGTCTATGCCTCTAACCTGGTGTTGAGGTCTCTGGGAGATCTGCTCATCGACGTGGCCCTGGCGGCCTGGATCATCCTGTATGCCCGGACGCAGCTGGAGGAGCGCTTGCGGCTCCCGAAGATGTCTCAGGGGCAACGCTACGGCGCCATGTTTGGCCTGGGGATTGGGGCATACTATGCCTGCTTGCTGGTCGCCGAGATCATCCGCGGGCTGGTCATCAATTCCAAGATTTCTTTTGATGTCACGGACTTTTTCAGCCTCAGCATATACAGCATCGTGGGGTTCTGCATCCTCGGGTTGCTGGCGTGCTGTTTTTTCTTCCTCTCCCAGATCATCAACCGGCTGCTGGACCAGCTGAGTGAATACCAGTACAACTTAAAATACACCATTTTCGGCATCACCGGTATCATCTGGCTGATCCTGCAGATGTTGCAGGCTACCCAGGATTATACCGTCGGTTTGATGATCTGGGCGATCTTTTATTTCTACATGCTGGATGTCAGCCGCCACAAGCTGGGAAAAGACCTCAACCTGGCGCAGGTGGTCATCTGGCTGGTCCTGATCACGGCTTCTGTCACGGCCCTGCTGGTCCATTACAATACCCAGCGGGAAATGGCCGGTCGCCAGCAGCTGGCCATCAAGCTGTCCAAACAGAAAGATCCTACCCTGGAATTCAACCTGGGTATGCTGGACAGCGCCATCGTCCGGGATTCCCAGGTCATCGGATATTACCGCAATCCGGAGCCAGATGCCGGTCAGTTTCTGCTGCGGCATTTGCTCAACGGGTATTTCGCCAACCTGAAAAACCGCTATGATCTCTCGTTTTATCTCTACGACAATGCCGGCAGTATCGTCGGATCGCGCGATACGGTGGACCGCAAGGCGGTGATCGACAGGATGCTCCGCTACAACTCCGAACCTACCGGGGTCAATGACCTGTTCTATCATGAAGTGACCTTCACGGAGTTCAGCTACATTTCCAGGTTGCAGGTGATAGACCCCGTCCGGGACTCCACGCTGGGATACCTCTATTACCAGCTTAAGCCCAAAACCATTAAACAGGAGACACTCTATCCGAAGCTTCTGATGCGCAGCGAGGACAACCAGTTCGAAAACAAGCTGAACAAATATTCCTATGCGGTCTATGATCACCTGCACCTCGTATATAACCGTAACGACTATCCGTTTGCGCTGCACCTGAGCATGAAGAGCGTCCCGCTCAATGATTTCGGTTATAGCACCGATGGAAGTTATTCCCTGCTCTGGTATAAACCGACCAAGGACAAACTGGTGGTCGTGGCCCGTCACGGGCGCGTCTTTATTGAGGCGATCACCTTGTTCGCCTACATGTTCTGCATCTTTTTGGTGCTGTTGCTGGCCTTCCGCCTGTTTAGGTTTCTAATCAAAGCGCGGATGAGGCCTCATGTGCTTCGCGATATCTTTAACCTCACCATGCGCACCCGCGTACACGCGATCATTATTTTTATCGTCGTGTTTGTCTTTATCATTCTGGGGGTCAGCACCATCTCGTTCTTTATCCGGCGCTACGATTCCCAGCACCGCGAAGAACTGGGCAACGGGATGAAGATCCTGCTGGGGAGTGTGGAGGAGGCCTTCCAGCAGAACAATACCCCGGAAGGATCTTTTGGGCAGGCCAGTTTCCCGCTTTCCCTGACCAATAATGTCCAGGCTATCGCCGACTCCCATGGGGTGGATATCAATATCTACGATCTGGACGGCAATCTCCGGGTGTCCACCCAAAACCTGATTTATGAGAACGGACTGCTGTCTTCCAAGATCGATCCGAATGCTTATTACAAGCTCTATTATCTCCATCAGGTCCAGGTGATCCAGAAAGAGCAGGTCGGCAACCTGAGCTTTTTGTCCAGCTACGCCTCGATCCGCAACCGCCAGGGACAAACCGTGGCTTTTCTGAACCAGCCGTATTTTGCCTCCCAGGTGGATCTGAAGCAGGAGATCTCCAACTTCCTGGTGACGCTGATCAACCTCAACGCCTTCATTTTCCTGTTGTCCGGTTTGCTGGCCCTGTTGCTGACCAATTCGATCACCCGTTCTTTTACCCTGATCCGGGAGAAACTCCGTCAGGTGAATCTTTCCGGGACCAACGAAGAGATCGCCTGGAACCGGGAGGACGAGATTGGGGAACTGGTGGCAGAATACAATAAAATGGTCCAGAAACTGGAAGTCAGCGCCGCAGCGCTGGCCAAAAGCGAGCGGGAAGGGGCCTGGCGTGAGATGGCCCGGCAGGTGGCCCATGAGATCAAAAATCCGCTGACGCCCATGAAACTGAGCCTGCAGCACCTGCAGCGGGCCATCGAGCATGATTCTCCGCGGGCGCACCAGCTGGCCCGGGATGTGGCCGGTACGCTGATTGAGCAGATCGAGCACCTGGCGCAAATAGCCTCGGATTTTTCCGCGTTCGCCAACATCACGTACGCCAATTACGAAAAGGTGTTGCTCAACGAGGTACTGCATTCGGTCACCTCCCTGCACAATGGCTATGAAAAAGTAGACATTTTGTATGACCGCCCCGATGAGCCTTTATTCATCTATGCGGACAAGACGCAGATGAACCGGCTGTTTACCAACCTGGTGCAAAACGCCATGCAGGCCGTGCCCGAAGGCCGCGAGGGCATGGTCCTCATCCGGACCTTCCACAAAGACAGTACAGTAACTGTGCAGGTGAAAGACAATGGCATGGGGATCCCGGAGGAAGCACGCCCCAGAATTTTTACGCCTAATTTCACGACCAAGTCCTCGGGAACGGGTCTGGGGTTGGCCATGTGCAAGAATATTATGGAACAAATCCACGGGAAGATCTGGTTTGACACCGAAGAAGGCAAAGGCACTTCTTTCTTTGTGGAATTTCCACGCGTGCCACCGCCCGAAGAAGAACTAAAGCCTTCGGAGAAGAACCTTCACGAAAGCTGAGATGCCGGTGTGGACCGCCGCAGTGCCGTACACCGGAATCCAACGAGGGGGTCGATCAAGTGGGGGGGTAAGGAACCCTCAGGCGAGAAAGTTCTCCCGGATCTTATCCAGAAGCCGCCTTTGGACAATCAGCTCGGCCACGGCGATCATGCTTTTGAAGGCAGGCGCCTGGGAGATGCCGTGACCGATAATGACCGGCTCGGCCACGCCCAATACGGGCGTCCCTCCGTAATTTTCGAAGTTAAACCGGTTCATGTAGGCGTCGTTGATCTTGCGGCTGGAGGCGATGTCATAGATGGACTCTGCCATCTTAAGCACCACATTGCCGGTAAAGCCGTCACAGACGATTACATCGGCCTTTTCACTGAAGATATCCCGGCCTTCAATATTTCCGGTAAAGTGGATTTTGCTGCAGTCCCTGAGCAGCGGATAGGCCGCCTGCACCAGCAGATTCCCCTTGCTTTCTTCTTCGCCAATGTTCAACAGGGCCACCCGGGGGGTGGCTATGTTGAGAATATGGTGGGCGTAAAGAGATCCTAATATGGCAAACTGGAGCAGGTTCTCCGGTTTGCAGTCCGAGTTGATGCCCACGTCCAGCAGCAATCCTGTGCTGCCGTTTTCCCGGGGCAGCACTGTAGAGATGGTGGGACGCTGGACGCCTTCGATCGCTTTGATCGAATACATGGCGCCTACCATCATAGCCCCGGTATTTCCCGCGCTGATAAAGGCGTGGATGTCTTCGCGGGCCAACAGTTGAAATCCGATGTTGATGGAGGAATGCGGTTTGCCTTTGAGGGCTTTGGTGGGGTGTTCGTGCATGTCGATTACCTCGGGGGCATGCACCAACTGATAGCGCGAAGGATCAATTCCTTCTGCCTGGATCAGGGGTGCTACACGCGCCTGATCACCGATCAAAACCAATAGTGTTTCGGGAGATGCTGAATCTAGAAATTGCTTTACTCCTCTGACGGCCTCTTTGGGGGCAAAATCGCCGCCCATCATATCAATGCCAATTTTCATCCGGTCAATGACTTTAAATCTTTGCCGTTAAAGATAAGCAAAATTATTCTGAGGCCTTTTTTTCGAGTACTTCTTTTCCCTTGTAATACAATTTGTTCTCTACCCAATGAGCGCGGTGGCGGACATGCGTTTCCCCTGTAGTACTGTCGGTGCTCAGGGTGTCGGCTACTGCCTTGTAGTGCGTTCTTCTTTTGGCCGAGCGCTGCTGGGAATGTCTTCTTTTCGGGTTAGGCATATGCTGGTGTTTAATGTTTAAATTTATCGAGGTCTTTCCAGATCGGATTTTCCCGCCCGGAGGCCTGTTTATTCATGTCCTGTAACATCTTCAGGGCCGCTTTATTGCAGCCGCTTTGTCCCTGGTCATTATCGGGATGAATCCGTTGCATGGGCACACTCAGTCGCGAAAATTCGTACACCCATCCGGCCACATCCAGCAGGGACTCGTGGCGGCCCAGATAGGCCACATTCGGATCTTCGTCTTCTTCCACGGTGGAGGGGTCCTCGACGAGGCGTACGACCAGGTCAAACTCATCCCAAACGGGCAAGATGAACGGGTCGCCGCAACGGTCACAGTTTACCGTCACTTCTCCGGTGATTTCGAACTTCAGCAGAAAAAAGTTGCTTTGCTTGTCCAGCAGCAGCCGGATATGCAACTGGCTGTCCTGGAAGTCCGGTTCGCTGAACCCTGCGAAAAACGCGTCATCCACGTCATAATGAAATTCATGTTCCCCACCTTTCAGCCCTACGAATGCGATCTCAAACTCTCTGTGTGGTCTCATGATTCAGCTTCCCTCCGGAAATTGAGCGGCAAAGGTAATAAATATCTTCCAAAACCCGCTTATCTTTTCGGGGGATCTGCGGGGATCCGTGAGGGGGTGTCGCGGCCCTGGACCACGCTTTCAGCAGCCAGGGCAATGGCCCGGATGAGGGCCGTCATGTTGGCCATATCCAGGGTGCTCACCTCATCGGAGAGTTGGTGATAATGAGGCTCATGGTCCATTTTTGAGCTGGACAGGGAATGGGCCGGCACGCCCAGCCGGGCCAGGTAGGCATTGTCGGAGCGGTAAAACAACTGCTGGGAAGGGTAGGGATCGGGGTGAATCGCGTAGGGGCTTCCCACCAGGTTCCGCTGCAGGATCTTCCCCAGGGTGGATTTACCGAAGCCGGTGAGGTACATGGAGTTTTTACCCCATTTGGACGGGGTCCCGATCATTTCGATATTGATCATGGCGACCACCTGGGCGGGATCGATCCGGGAGGCAAAATACCGGGATCCTCTGCCGCCTTCTTCTTCTCCGGTAAAGGCGGCAAACACCAGGGTACGGGCATTGTCGCCCCGTGCTTTAAAATACCGGGCCAGGGTAAGGACGGCGGTGGTGCCCGAGGCATCATCGTTGGCGCCATTGAAGATTGAATCTTCCCCGGCGGGCGAGGGCGCTATGCCGAGGTGGTCGTAGTGGGCAGAGAAGACCACGTATTGCCCCGCCTGGCTGTGGCCTGGCAGCACGCCGATGAGGTTGCAGGCGTTCAGCCGGTGGATTTCGGTGGTGATGTCGGCCGAGAACTCCCTGGCCGGTCCCCCGTAGCGCACGAAAAGCACGCTGTAGGGGCTTTCTGTGCTGAGGTCATTTTCGGCCAGGGTCTGGCGTACCTGGTGAAACAGGGCAGAAAAGGCCGGGTCGATCAGCACTACGGTATTGGCGTCCGGAGAAAGGTGCTGCCGCATGGCGGCAAATAGGTCTGCGCCTTGTTTCACGTGGATCAGGCGCAGGGAATCGGTGCCGGACCAATGGATGGCCCCGCGGGTGCTCCGCACGATGACGTCGGTGTCTGCCACCACCTGGCCGTCGATCCGGACCTGCACGTCGGCGGCCCGGCGGTAGGCGTAATGAAAGGACTGCCGGTATCCGTCGTTGCCGGCTAAGGTGTCCAGCCCGATCTCTGCGAAAGCCCCCTGGATGAAGCGAGCTGCCCGGGCTATGTCCGGGGTAAAGGCCCTTCTTCCTTGCATGCTGTCTGCAGCCAGGATGGTTTCGATCCGCGTGACGTCGGTTTCCCGGATCAGGGTATCGGGCTGCTGGGCACAGACCGGGTGCGCCACCGACAGGCCCATTGCCCAGAGGAGCCATTTTTGCCTTGTCCGTGCTTGACTCATGGAAACGTTTTTGAGGTCCAATGTACGGGATCTTGCGGATTCGGCCATGAGGCCACAGCCGTGGCGCATCAAAGAAGCTCCGGAGGCAAAAAGCGGACAAGGCTGCCCTGGTTCTGTTTAAAAGATGGCTCATACCAGATATACCCGAACTCCGCCAATTCCCGGATGTACTTGCAATAGGTAAGGCGGGTAGATATTTTGGCGATCGGCATGATCTCCCGGCTGAATACCCGGAAGGGGGTTTGATATCCCTGCTCCCGCCAGTATTGCAACAAGGCGGCAAACAGGCCGATATGGGAGAGCCTGATCCGCACGTCCTGCTCCGCCACGCAGAGAAAGTCCGTCAGCGAGATCCATTCCCGCGAGGCGGTTGCCGGTCGGGGAGGCCGCCCCGCTTTTTTTTTTCGGCCGGCCGCTTTTTCCCATGGACATGGTCCCGGCCTCGGGCTTGGGCTGCCGAAGCAGGCTCGTCAGCGTCCGCCTCTCCGGGGCGATCCATCAGCCGGCGATAACTCACCCGCCTCATTTGCTGGTCATAGATCTTCAGGGATTTAAAATGGGGATTGGCCTCGATCAGGTAGGTTTCTTCCTGGTCGCCTGTCAGAGAGGTCACTTCCTGGCGGTCTCCGGCCCTCAGCGCGCTTAGCAGGCGGGCACGCTGCGCGGCATCCTGCCACTCGCGGAAACGGTATTTGCCCAGTTCCTCTTCCAGGTTAAATCCATAACGCTCGTGATAGTACCGCACCAGGTAGTTGCCCTGGCTGTCCTGCCGGGTGAAATCCAACTGTACCCAGGCGTTATAGGGCGCCCCCTCGGCAGTGACAAAATCCTTGTTCACCGCCCTGCCCTGCAACAGGTTGAAAGCCTCCCGGAGGGTGAGCTGCCTTTCGCGGTCGTGCTGAAAGGCCTGTTTGAGTATCCCCTGGGAGGAAGGCAGGGTGACGGAGAGATCAAACCGGTGAAAAAAATAAAGTTCACTTTGTTCCGAACGGATAAAATACAGGGTGGCCACGACCGGATGGGAGTCAACACGGGCGCGGTAGTAGAGCTGAAAATTAGCCGGTCGCTTTTCCAGCTGGGCCTTCAGGGCCTCGTCGGGGATTTCGGAGAAGCCGGCGGCCTGCAGCTTGTTTTTTAAGTATTCCAAGTTTTCTGTCAGCATCATCAGGAATTTAAGGGATGATTAAGGGAAGGATTTTACGAAGGGTTCGGTTCCGGATGCGCAGGCGCAGAGGAGTGCCGCCATTTTTTTCGGTGAACAGGATCACCAGGCACTGGCCGCGGCTTAGGCGGCGGTGTGCCAGCACAAAGACATACTCCCGGCTGCCCCGGGCCGGAACCCGGAGGCTGTCTGCCAAGGCAAAAAGCGGCCGGATTTCCTGCTGCTGGCTGGCGGTACGTCTGCGAAGCCGGCGGTCCCGGATGAAAAACCGGAAGGGTTCACCCTCCCAGGCGAGGACAGTACGGTTATCGATGCGAATGCGAAAGAAGAAACGCTTGCCGTCACTATAGAGTCCATTCAACCGGATTACCTGGCCCGGTTCGTGGCTTTTCACGCCCCGGAGTGCCCTGGGGTCCCGTAAGGCGAGGCGGGCATGCTCCCGTAGTATGGCTTCACCGGGCCTGCCTTCGGCGAGCAGCGCCCGGGCAGAAGAGGCTCCCGGCGAAGCCCGGCCGGAGGGTGCCTCGCTGAAAATGAGCGTTAAGGTGTCGGGATCTTCTGCATAGTCGACCAGAAAACTATAGAGGGTGCCGTCGGTCGTGATCACCGTCAGGTCGGTCTGCGCAAATCCTTCACGGGCGCCTTTGATGCGCAGGATATTGGCTGAGCCTTCTGCAACCTCGGCCAGCAGATCCCGGCTGCCGCGGTCCGCACTGCGGATGGCATAGGGAAACACCAGATGGGAAGTTTTGGTGGCACTGACCTCCAGGCGCCGGGGCGGGACGACCCGCGTCATGGGCTGGCCCTGCAGCCGGGTCGTGATCCCGGCCAGGGCACAGCCGATTATCCAATAATGTTTCATACTTCATGGGTTAAGCAATGAAAAAATCGGGGGCGGTTAATGCGGAGTGGTCCCGCTCAACAGCATGCGGTAGCCGTCCCGCAGGGTGATGGTGACCCGGCGCGCTTTGCGGCGGATCCAACCTTGGGCAGCTCTGAGGCCGGCTTCGGCTACCCGGGAGCCGACCGAAGGGTACAACTCCAGTTGTCCCAGGCTGCTGGTCCCGGTCTCCGCCAGCTCACGGGCCGACTTGCGGGAAAGTGCTCCGGGAATATGCAAGCCGGCTATGCCGTCCAGATCATAGGCCACCAGATGGAGGGGAATGAGCCGGTCTTTTTCTACGACCCGCTCAATGCGGATCTGGAGCCGGTCTCCCTGCAGGGTGGCGGTGCCGAAAAGCAGGTGGTTTTTCCGGAGGCGGACCCCCGGGGCCTGCAGGTCCTCGAGCAGCCGGATCTGTACGGTAGCGCCGCTCACCAGCGTCTGGGTGCCATATACAGCCGCTTGAATTGCCGTGGCATTTTTTGGCCGGGTCCCCACGGTGTAAAAGGTGTGGCCGGCCCCTTCGTCTTGCGGGCTGTCGGAGGGCCGGGGTTCCAGTAAAGATATCTCCGCGGCATCCGGGAACACGGAGAGGGAGGCTTGAGCCGGCGTTTCTTCCGGGCGGGCCGGAGTCTGCACGCTTTCAGGGTGCTGGATTTTCAGGATTTTGTCCAGCATGCCGTTAAGCTGCCGCAACTCTGCGTCCGGGGCATCGGAGGTAGCTCCGGACGGCTCAGCCCACGAAGGCGGCCCGGCCGTCCAATCCGGCGGGACGTCTTCCCATGGCAGGGGCGCCTTTCGGCCGGCCGGAGGCAGATGAGCCGCTTTTTCGCCGAGATGCCGCTGAAGGGTCTTGAGCTGGGCTTCCAGGCTGCTTAATGCGGCGGGGGCGCCCGGCTGCTTTGCGGATGAAGCCGACAGGTCCGCCCCTGGAGGATCGTCCGCCACAGAAGGAAACGCGGTAGAGATCTCTTCTGCGGGGGTATGGGGTTTATCCGGTGAGATTTTCCGCGACGGCAGAGAATCTCCGGAGGCCAGCGCGTAGAGGCGGAGTTTGACCAAATGGTCCAGGGAAGGCTTGCCGGAGAGATCCGGTACTGGGAGTTGGAGATTCAATCCCTGCTCGGGCAGCGACGGGCCGGGTGTGCCGCCGCCCCACAGCCAGAAAAGCAGGACGAGGAAAGCGGTGATGATCAAAGGCAGGACTACCCAGAACTTCCGGGGTGTCCGCAGGCGGGTATTTTGGAGCCAGGTATGCATCAGGGTGGATTTTTAAGGTGAAACAATAGCCGGAAACGACACAGGGTTTTTAAATGCTCAGGGTGCCCGGTCCTGGTTGGTCACCACATGCCATCGTTCGATAAGCAGCCCGTGCGGGTTATGATCGCTGCGAGACACCTGGCGCAGGCGTCCGGCAGTCACCAGGCTCCGGATTACCGTCCGGGTGGTCCGGATAATGCGCTCAGTGGCATAGCACTGAAACCGGGCGGGGGTGTGGCTGAGATCCAGCCGGATGCTGTCCACGTGGACGCGCTGGCTGATATTGCCGGCGACCACCCGGGCGTAATAGCCCTGTTCGCGGAGGTTGTCGTACACTTCTTTGGCCGAAGCATCGGCCAGGTACAGGGCTTCGGTCAGGTGGCGGTCAATGACAGCTTCGTCGGGGTCCAGGCTGAAGAACAGCCGATGAAAGGTCTTGATGTGATCGCGGGCCTCGATCATCCATTGGTCTTTCCGGTCTACGCGCCGCGCGGCCAGGGCTTGGCCATCGGCCAACACATAGACGCTGTCTTTCAGAACGGAGAGCAGATGAAAGCACCGGTACAGGCTGAAGCCGGTGAGGAGCAAACACCCGGTAACAATGCAGAGCGTGAAGCTGCGTATCGCGCGCAGGGCTGAATCGATGTATTTAGGTTGTCTGAACATGAGGAAAAACTTAAAAACCGGGGAAAGGCGATCAGCGATCTTGGGTTTGCAGCCGCCCGGCCATGTAGGCCCGGGCGGGGGAGGCGGCAGGTGGAGCGTTTCCGCCCGGGCTCCCTGCTGCGGCAGGCTGGCCGGCGACCAGATGCATGGCTGCCCGGGGCGTGCTGTGCAGCAGTGTGGTGACCTTCTGGCCCAGGACATTCTGGCCCGCCTCGACGATATAGTGCGCCACGGAAGGCACGGTGAAATATCCCACGATGCCGATGATGAGAAAGACCAGGTAAGCCACGTCCGTGGAATTGAAAAAAGTGTCTCCCTGCTGGTGGACCTGTTGGATATCAATTTGCAACATTTTTTCCTGGATCCGCCCGATGATGGCGCCGAAAATATTGGCCACAGGCAGCCAGAGAAACACGTGGATGTAACGGGCCAGCCAGGAGCTCAAGCTGCGCTGGAAGCCCTCAAAAACCGCCAGCCCGAATACCAGCGGCCCGAGGATGGACAACACGACCAGCTGGAAGGTCCGCAGCGTATCGATACACAAAGCCGCCGCTTCAAAGAGTACTTCCAGTACTTCGCTCAGCCATTGCTTGACCGAACCGCGGAACTGATAAGAAGCTTTGGCCAGCGCAAACTTGATGTCTTCGCCCAGGCCTGCGAAGAGGCCGGCCTCTGCTCCCTGGCCGTCTGGATGCGTATAGGCGTACCAGCGATCCGGATCTCCCTGTCCGTCCGGCCCGACATACATCTGCCAGGCTTCCGAGTGGTGCAGTGCTGCTTCTTTTTGTTTTAACAGCACAGCAATGGCCTGGTCGCTGTCCGTAACCATGCCGGCCGTAGCGGTGACGGTAGGCTGAAGCACGCCATGCAAAAGCGCCAGCACGGAGGGAAAAACCAGGATGCAAAACCCCAGGGCGAAGGGCCGGAGCAGCGGATACACATCCACCGGTTCGGCCCGGGCTAGGTGGCGCCATATCCTGGAGCCGATATACCAGAGGGCCGCGAACCCTGCAATGCCCCGGGCGACGCCGATCAGCTGGCTGCATAGCGGTATCATGTCCGTGTAGAGATTTTCCAGCACCTCATGCAGGCCGGCTACTCCGGAAGGTGCCTGTGCGAAAGCCCTCACGCAGGGAAGCAGCACCAGCATACCCAGCACCAGGATGGCCCGGGCATATTTTCGTTTATGGGTCCAGGTGTCCATAGTATCTTTTTAGAGCATCAATGTCCTTTTGGGCCCTCAGCCGTTGCAGGGCCAGGAGCCGGTTTTGGCGGTTAAACCGGTAGAGAAAACGGTATACTGCCGTGAGGTCGGCATAGAGGCCGTCAATGGCGCTCAGGCGGGCGCCGTCGTTCATGCGGAGCTGCCCTGCCGCGAGGATCGCAGCCAGGTCCCCGAGATCCTGCCGGCAACTGTTCAGCAGCGCGTCGTAGACTTCGCTGATGTAGTGCAGCTCCGCTGCGTGGAACTGGCCGCTGCGCTGCAGGCTGGTCCATGCATCATGGCATTCCCGGACGATGTCCTGCTCCCGATGGAGGATCTCGGCGACGAGGTAATAGCGCTTTACTCCGGGACTCACCCAAAGCAGGCTGTCCAGAAAACGCTTATGCAGGGTAAAATTGCCCTGGGCCAGCTGGCTTACCTGCTCATAACCCGTCCGGAGTTTGCGGTAGCCCGCTTCCATATCGGAGAGTATCTGTTTGAACCGGGCGAGTTTTTCCACATCCAGCAGGAGCTGCTGTGCTTCCTGCGATTGTGCGGTGCCTGTACCGGAAAACCCCATCCAGGCCAAAAGAAAAATCCAGCTTGCTTTTTTCATGGGGTGAAGGTTTGGGTCGTGGAAAAGAATTGGCGCAGTCCGTGTGGTGGCAGCGCCCTATGATGCCGCAGCCAAAGCATGGCGGCCAGGCGAAGGCCGGCGGTCCGCAGATCGCACATCTGCAGGTAAAGGCGCTGCAGGTCCATCCATCGCCGGGCCTGTCGCATCCCGAGGTCGGTGGATTCTAAAGTCCGGTAGGCCGACTGGATTTGCTGAGCCCGGGACCACAGATCGGTGAGGCGGGCGCGGATGAAGCGGCCCTGCTGTGGCAGCAGGCCAGACTGCGCAGCCAGGCGGATCACCTGGTCGTGGATGTCACGCATCTGGGTGGTAAGGACCTCCATTTGCGCGTCGAGCCCGCTGGCCGGTAACCACTGACCTGGTTGCTGCCACGAGGACAGGTGTCCGGCGTGCAGCTGGAAAATCTCCCGGTGCAGCTGATCCAGGAGGGTCAGCCCTTGGGAGCCAAGCGCGTATCCCTGGCGGAGGACCTGGCGGTAGGTGTTCCAGGCGGCCAGTTGGCGGGCCAGATAATCGGTACGGGCCTTTTTCTGGTGCAGCCATACGGTGAGGCCTTGCGCCTGGGTCGGCACGGACATCCATAGCCAAAGGATGATGGGCAGATATTTCATGGCAGGGAAGATTTAGTCCGATGAACACCCGGGTGGCCGTATAGGGCGCCGAGTACGCCGATATCTTTTTTTTCGCGGGCCCGCTGCAGGGCGAGCACCTGGTTTTCCCGGGTCAACCGCAGCAGGTCATTCACATCGGAGGTGATGCGCCGGGCGATGCGGCGCATGATTTCCAGGCGCATCGCATCCGGCATCTGGATGCGGAAGTCCTCGATCAACATAGTGAGGGCAGCCATCTGGCGGCTGTTATCCTGGAGGATCGCCGTGTACAACTCCGCCAGATGATCCAACTCCTGGGCTGAAAACTGGCCGCAATGGCGCAGGCCGGGCCAGCCATCGGCGTATGCCTTGACCAGGAGTTTTTCCTGGGCCAGGATGCCGCGGAGGGCGCCTCCGTCCCGGAGGGCGGATTTTACCTGCCAGAGCTCTCTATAGTATTGCTGGTACAGCCGGCGTTGTTTGTCGATCCATTGGCTGATGGCCGCCAGTTTGTGCGCCACCATGGAGGTCTCCATCTTTTTTTCTACGGTCTGCATCTCCAGAGACTGGATTTGCTGGCGTTGAATGCGCAGATCCAGGGCGCGGATCACTTTTTTAATGCCGGCCTGGATCACTGCGGCCACCGTAATTTGTCCCGAAGCGGGGCGGGTGGCCACCAGGGCGCCCACCAGTATGATTATCAGTTTTCCTCTATGGATCATGATCGGTACATTGAAAACAGATGAAACGGATAGACGGACACAGAATCAGTCGCCGGCCGGGGAAGCGGTGGTGCGCATCTCGCGGGCCAACAGGGCGATACCTTGCTGGAGGTCTCCCTGACGGGCAGCCTGGGTAGTCACCCGGACCTGTTCCGCCTGTTCGGTAGTATAGGTCAGGTATTCCTCGGCAGACACTTCCACCCGGTAGACTTTGGAGAGGGTGCCTCCCAGACTGATGAATACTTCCTTATAGCGGCGGGAAGGATCATTGGCCTTGTTGAGGGAAAGCACCAGGGTCTTTTCCTTGTCAGTCAGGCCGAGCAATTGCTGGATCCGGTCGAAATTCTGCTGGTACTTGCTCTGGTCCAGCAGGATTTTGCAGTCCGAGTTGTGAATGATCGTTTCTTTGACCACAGGCGAGGAAATGATGTCGTCAATCTCCTGGGTGACCACCACGGCTTCTCCGAAAAACTTGCGGACCGTTTTAAACAAATAGCGGATATATTCGGCCATCCCCTGGCGGGCGATGGCCTTCCATGCCTCTTCGATCAGGATCATTTTGCGGATTCCATGCAACCGGCGCATCTTTTGGATGAAGATCTCCATGATGATGATCGTCACTACCGGAAACAGGATCGGATGATCTTTGATGTGGTCGAGTTCGAATACGATGAATCGCTGGTCGATCATGTGGAGATTCTCCCGGGCGTTGAGCAGATAGTCGAATTCCCCGCCCCGGTAATAAGGCCGCAGTACATAAAGCAGGTTGTCGAGGTCGAAATCCTGGGGTTTGACTCCGTCGCGGGCCAGTACTTCTTTAAACCCGTCGCGCAGATAGTCGTAAAAACTGTTGAAACAGGGGAAAATCTCCGGATGGGCGGACAAGTGGGTGTAATATCCGGTCACTGCCGCGGACAGGGCCACATATTCGGCGCGGCCAAAGGTTTCGTTTTCGCGTTTCCACAAAGCCAGCAACAAGGTTTTCAAACTTTCTTTTTTTTCGGTATCCGGGGACTGGCCGTCCGGGGTATGGAAGGGATTGAAACGGATGGGATCGCTTTCCTCGTAGGTGAAGTAATAGCCCTTCAGCAGGGCGCAAAGCCGTTGATAACTGTGTCCCACATCCACCAGAAGGATATGCGCCCCTTGTTCATAATAGCTCCTTACCAGATGATTGGTGAAAAAAGATTTGCCGCTGCCGCTCGGTCCTAAAATGAATTTATTGCGGTTGGTGCAGATGCCGCGGGCCAAAGGTTCGTCACTCAGATCCACCTGCAGAGGAGTCCCTGAAAGCCGGTCTCCCAACCGGAGGCCCACCGGGCTGCGGGAATTCCGGTAGGCGGTTTCCAGGTTCAAAAAACAGCAGGCCTGTTCGGCGAAAGTATCAAAGGTGTCGTTGATGGGAAAATCTCCGGCGTTTCCCGGGATGCCAGCCCAGAAGATCTGGGGTGCTCCGGCCGTTTCCAGCCGGGTCACGGCGTCCATGGTGGACATGGCCGCGGATATCTTTGGTTTGAGCTTCCGGATCCCGATGGCATCTTCGGCCCAGACCAAGACATTAAAATGGGCTTTGACCGGAATCCGGCCCTCGCCGATGGCTTCCTGCAGAAAATGGTGTGTGGCGTCCCGGGCCACCAGGTTTTCCCGGGAATAGGCCGATAAAGATTGAAGCCGCCTGCGTTTTCGCTCCAGGGCACGAAGCGTTTGGGCGCGTGCTACGGTAAAAATGTACTGGTTGTATAAATGATCGCAAGGCAACAGCAGTCCCAGCCCGGCGGCAAAGCCCACGCTGAATGGAGTGGTATCGGTCGAATACCCCTCATAGGTGATCCTGGCGCCGCAAAGTCCGGGGAGGCCGGAGGCTTCTGCCAATGTAAAAAGCCGGCAATGGAAGTCACCGACGCGGAGGTGATCGGCGAATTCCACATCCTGGAGCTGCACAGGGGTCTCTCCCTCGCGAAGAAAAAAATAGCGTTCCATCAGTCCCGGCCGGGTCGGGCCGCCCGAGAGCTCCGCACCCCGCAGCCGGGTGAGGGAGACGAAGCCGCTCTCTTCCAGAATGCGGCAAAATTGCCCGACCTGATCGTGGAATTCCTGCAGGATTTGCGGCTGAAGCATCTGCTCAGGGACCAGGCGGCCCCGGGTTAGCCCGCAGAGCAGGGAAGTGGAAGGTTTGCGCGGTTGCCACATGCGGGTGAGCATCAGCTGGCACCGGTGGACCAGACAAGGCCGTTCATGGAAATACCGCTCACTGCTGAGGGAAAGAAAGGAAAGCGGTTCTTCCCCGCTAAAGTTTGCCTGATAGCGTACCTGCCGGAACCAATCCTGTTTATGCAGGGCGGTATGGGCAGGTAGCGCCTTTAAGGCCTGCACCCAGCTGTGGTGAAAAGCTTCGTAGTCTTTGTCGGAAAGCGTGAAAATCTCCGGCAACTTCAGGTCGAAGGCCAGCGTCACATCTCCGCTCCTCGATAGGATGACATCTTGTTCCACGCCTAAAATAGGCCATAGCTCGTCAAGTCGCTTTGTCATGAGTAGGCTTTTGAGGTAAAGAAATCTTGCCGGTATCCGCGGCGGTGAACAGCCGGCGTGACCGGCAGGTGATCACCCGGGGGATTCTGCGGCGGGCCTGCTTTTTCATCAGGCCGAACTCCCCGTATTTTTTGTCGAAGGAATAAATCCCCATCGTCATCACCGTTCCCGTGCACGCGGTAAGCACCACACACAGATAAGGATTGATCCCGCTGAGATACAGCAGCGCGAAGCCCAGCAGGTGCAACAGCAGGCCCAGGGCCAGATACCCGATATACTGGCCGCGGAGTCCCCGGAATTCAATAGGCCGGTTAATCCCCTTGTTGATGGTATAGATAGCATCTGCCATGGCTCCAGGGTTGGGGGCTACACCGCGAAGAATGATTTGATCACCGTGGCCACGACCACCAGGAATACACAGCTTCCGAACCAGGCCGCCGCTACCTTTCCGGTGTCGGGATCCCCTGCATTCCATTTTTGGTACACCTTCACCGCTCCGATCAGGCCCAATAAGGCGCCTATGGCATACATGAGCTGCGTACCCGAATCAAAATAGCTGCGCACTTGTTGATTGGCGCTGTTGATGCCTGCGTTGCCGTCCTGGGCTCTGGCCATCAGGCTGGACAACAGCCAAAAGGCTGTCCATTCCGCCGCAATGAGGATGCGCGCGCGGGAGGACAGTGTCCAGCACCAGGCCCGGCTTCTGCACTGTTTTTGATGTGTCATGATATGAGATTTTAAAAACTCCGCCGCGCCTACTGGTGCGCGCCTACCGGCCCCTTTTCGGCGGGCGGAGTACTGGTCCCGTCATCGCTCCAGATTTCGGCCAGATCTTCTTCGCGTATTTCGTATTCTTCGTATCGTTCGAACTCCGAAAGGATCAACACGGTGAGGGGTTGTCTAAATGCATCTTCTTTTAGCTTGGGATGTTGATTCAGGGCAGATTTGAGCATCTGGATCATTTGCACATGGCTGCACTTTAATTCCAGACAGGAAGCAATAATGGTATGGATCAACTGAGAGATCAGGGCGGCTTCTGCAAAGACCGTATTGATTTTTTGTTTCTGGCGGAAAAATGCTTCGTCTTCACTCACCACGGTGGGCAGATAAGCATCGTCGGCGTCGTGGTGCGGAGCGCGCGGACGACGGCGGAAAATGCCCCGTTCCCGGAGAAACCTGGCGATTTTTGCGGCCTGATAACGCACGCCCAGATAGGCGTAGTAGGCAATCGCCAGGCAGCCGATCACTCCCAAGTAAATCAACCAGGAAATATGATGAAAGAACATGGCGGAATGTTTTGTAAGTCGCAAATATGCGGGCCTTGCATCCGAAAAATTCACACCATAGACCCAACTTGTGAAATTTTTTTTTAAAGTTCCCGCACAAAAGACGCATTCCTGGAAAAGTCTTCCTGATGCAAAAAGTATGTGCCGTCGGGTAGCTGGTGGTAAAAAGAAAAGGATACAGCCGGGGCCTGTCTGATCTGTATATCGGTACGGAGCGGTGCTTTGATAATTTTTAATAGGCGCGTCTGCGTTAGTATCGTCTACGCATTTATTTTTCTGTTGCCTATATTTTTTTTCAGAATTAGACAAAAATGTGATGGACACTTGGGATTTTTTTCTTTCCGATTGTCATACCAATAAGTCAACGGCCGTCATACCGTGCCGCTTCGTGGATGAAAATCATAGGGGTCCCATGAATCAGTGTAATTGAGTCCTTAGTCAAGTAGGAGTGC